>CESG01137323.1_pt1 | contig 13323 bp, 14 predicted proteins | sample 531121 | NCBI WGS metagenome assembly CESG01 (sample SAMEA2621287, study PRJEB7988) | marine metagenome | biome: marine biome (ENVO:00000447); feature: mesopelagic zone (ENVO:00000213); material: "saline water (ENVO:00002010), including plankton (ENVO:xxxxxxxx)" | depth 800 m
CCTTTTGCGCGCCGATAGGGGGTCCCGATTGAACGCCGATTGACACCATTCGCAGCCAAGCCCAAAACGCGAAGCATCCGGCGATTTCAGCAAGAGCTGCTCCAAGGTAAATTATGGGTGTCATTTCAGCAGTGTCGCAGTCGAGGCAAACGACCGCAATGGGGTCGTTTGCTGATCGTTCACTCTGACCAAAATTGGGGTGGGAAGCGGACGTTTAGGGGCCGCCAAGTAAGATATCGGCGATTTCTCCAAGATCTCCGACTAGCCTAGCATTCCAGTGGGTGTTGACTTGCCCGTATGGTGACACGACTGACATCCAGTGCCTAGCCGCGCCAATACCTGCGGTCCCCGAGGTTTCGGCTTCGCCCTGATATACATCATTTGACTGAATTAATCGGTCAAGTGCTTGCCCTTCGGAATCCGAAATTTCTCTTTCTCTAAAATACTGGAGTTTTCGGTCGATTGGTAGCAGCCCACCGGGGCCTTTCTCACTTGCTTGGCTCCAGTGCCAGCGCCCAGCCTCATCTCGCCAAGCGATTGTGCTCGCCTCGCTATAAGTATGATGAACCGCAACGCTGTCGATATAAATTATGGTTTCACTTTCCGGCGTTGAGATTCCGTTACGGTCCCGCAGTTCCAAGGACCTTGAGACCTCGGGACTTAATGCGAAGCTGCTCGATTCGAGGTTGCTTGTTTTTGCCGTAACACATCCCGCTGTCATGCAGGCGCAAGCGAAAAGGAATAAGTAGCGCATCAGTCTTGTCTAAAAGAGGGCCAACATGTCTGCAATGGGGTCGTTTGCAGCCGGACCGCTTTTATCCTGCGTGCCCTATTAGCGGACAGTCAGCTTGAAGGCGCTCCGACAACCCACCGGAAGGTCTGAAATTGAGGTGGTTAGCCGACACTACTCTTCGCGCAGCCACTTCGACACATCCGGCTCCATCCAGCCCAAATCATCGCGGAGGCCAAAAACATCGCATTGCCGCTTGAGCGTTTTCGTCGCGAAATCGTATGCCATGGCGTAGCCTCGATCAAAGTCCGTTTCGCTTGTGAGGTCGCTTAGGTGGTCTTTCATTTCGATCACGGTATCGCGCAGCATTAAGGCGTGCGGGGAAGGTTCCGTAATCCGAAGGGAACTCGCCGCGTAGCGCAGCACATATGGCTTCTCTGAGGGTTTGCGGATGGGGATTTCGGTTCCGAAGAATGCGACATAACAGTCGTAGGCTTTGATGTCTTCGTCGCACCAACAGTGGATGACCACGCCGTGCTCATCCTGACCATCAGTCGGATTGCTTAGGCTCACCTTAGTGCCTGGGGCCAAGTAGCGGTCGAACTTATCTTCGTCAGACATTTTTGTATCTTTGATCGACGGTGACGACGTCCGCAATGGGTCGCTACCAGTCCGTCCGCTTTTATCGTGCGCCTACGATTAGCGGACGGTCGGCTTTCAGTCGCTCGCACAACACGCGGGAAGGTCTGCAATTGGTGTGGGAAGCGGTCGTTGCGCCACCCGAGGCGATTGGCTCAACGTAATTGAGCTAAATCTCCGGCACGAATGAGGGCTTCACCGTGATACAATGCAAAGAAGCCCCCTAAGGTGAAGGAAACTAGCGCGATCGATGTAAGTCTATCCCACCAAACGCTTTCCGCTGGTGTGACCCATTCCGCTTTAGAGCGACGAAAAACACCCGCTACGATCATCCAGAGCACCCAATTGGCAGCAATGAACGGAAAGAGCGGCGCGCGCGGATTGACAAGAGGAACTAGCGCCAAGGTAGCAGATGCAGTCAAGCAAAGCCCGACAGCTACTGCGAAATTCCGAAATGTGATGATCCGCGCCAAGCTCACCAATCCTTCTCCTTCCGAGTAACTTTAGCTACTCAAGTTATGTCCGCAATGGGTCGTTAGCTGACAGGCAGCTTTCGGTGCCAACCGTGGCAAAGCTGCCAGTCCGCTTTTGGACGGGTCGTTCCTGTTATCGAATGTCCGATTAGGGGTGGAACGCGGTCATTCGGCTATACTCTGTTCGAAACGTTGGATTGCGGACCGACTGACGCCCATCGTCTTGGCGACATGTGTAAGCGCATGGCCTGCGTTGCGCATTACGACGACATCATCTTGCTGTTGCTCATCAAGAGCGCGGGGCCTGCCGAGCTTCTTGCCCTGGCTCGAAATTTTGGGGAAGGCAAAATTGAGCATTCACAGACTGTGATGAGGGGTGCCCCGCCGCCAAGGGAAGCTTGAAACGGCGGGGCTACACCATCAATTCGAATCGAAGAAATGAAGGCGCAGGGCCAGTTCCATACTAGCCCGAGGGGCTGGTATCATGCGCACATGATCGATTGCAGCATCGCTTTCGAGTGCTCTCTGACTATTTTGATATGAAAAATGCCCTGTCGCTCAGGGTTTCGCTAAGCGACAGGGCAGCACCATCAGGACGTTCGCATGGGGACGCTAAGACGATGGTGCACCAGATGAACTGGCGTCGATTAATCTAGTTCCTGAGCGCTCATGTTTAGGGTGCTGGTGCCCTGTCGCCTTGAGGAGGCAGACACGACAGGGCGCACCATCGGACGGGTCGCATCGTAAAATGGTGCAAGGCGTGGGAGTTCACCCTACCAGCAGAAATCTCAACAGGCGTACATGTGGATCGTTCCTGACTGGTCCTGCTGCGGGCGCTCAATGGCTGCGAATGGGGTGGATAGCGGAAATCGTTCAATGCGACACCGCGTCGGAAAAGCCGTTAAGGATGACCACGCCGGCGACAATGAAGCTCATGCCAATGATGGCGGCGGTATCGAGCTTCTGGCCTTGGATCACCCATGCAACACCAGCTACCAGCACTACGCCTAAGCCTGCCCAGATCGCGTAAGCAACACCAGTCGGGATGGTCCGCAATGCCAGCGCAAGAAAATAGAACGTGACCAGATAGCCCATCAAGGCGATCACGGTCGGGCCAAGCCTTGTAAACCCCTCCGTCTGGCGGAGGAACGATGTCGCGAAGACTTCACCAATGATGGCGATCGCGAGATAGAGATACTGCATAAAACGCTCCTTGGTTTCTGGGGAGCGTTGGCCCGATGGTCAAGCGCCTCCCCTTTCGATCAGATGACGCCGTGGCAGGGAAGAACCCGACATGAGGGCGCAGGGGCTACCATCCTGCTACTCTATTCTCGGCGAAACCGACTTAGGAAGAATTAGTCAGCTTGTCACGCCGCCATAAGAAATGTCTGAATCGGGGTCGCTAGCTGCCTGTCCGCTTCTCTGTTGAAAATGAGCAAAGCCGTAATTCCGTACAAATCTAGCTCACAGGCCGCTTGCAGAACCTCTTCGGTAGACCACAGAGAGGTTATTTGCGGGCATCTCGTAGCGGATGGTGCGTTCAAATCCGAACGTAGCAGCCACCTCGTCCACGTGAGCTAATGTACGGAGGCCCCAAGCCGGATTTCGCTCTTTCAAGGAGCGGTCGAACGCCAAGTTGGATGGAGCAGTTTCCACACCTTCTTCCAAGTACGGGCCATAGAGTATAATTGGAGCGGCCTCTGTAAGGTATTTCGAGCATCCTCTGAACAGCCCGACAGTCGCTTTCCAATCGCTTATGTGGATCATATTGATGCAAACGCAGGCATCATATTTGCGATAACCTACTGATTTTCCGTTGTAACAACTGTCAGAATGCATTTTCACGCATAGGATGGCGTCTGCATTTCCAACAGGCCAGGGGGGATGGGATGCGTCGAGCTGGATTGCGGGCCGCAGGTTGGGGAGGTTTGCTTCGCTGGCCCACGCGTCGATCGACGCCACCGCTTCCTGATCGAAATCGCTCGGCTGCCAGGTCAGTTCGGGAAAGCGGCTGGCCATGAACAGGGCGTGTTCGCCTGTGCCGCTGGCGATTTCGAGGACCAGTCCGCTGGCGGGTAGTTCCTGCGCCAGCACGTCGGCAATCGGTCCCGAATTGCGGGCCGTAGCGGGTGCATGACGTTTCAATTGACCTGCCTGTCCCGCCCTTGCCAGTAAGGGGCCCGCAGCTCGCGCCGCAGGATCTTGCCGCTGGCGTTGCGCGGCATTTCCGAAATGAGATCCACGGTCTTGGGCACCTTGAAACCGGCCAGTCGCTCGCGCGTGAAAGCAATGACGTCGTCGGGATCCAGCACCTGGCCCGGCTTCGGCACCACACAGGCCTTGACCGCTTCGCCCCAGGTTTCGTCAGGCACGCCGATCACCGCGACCTCACCCACCGCCGGATGACCGTAGATCGCGCTTTCCACCTGCGCCGGATAGACGTTCTCGCCGCCCGATATGATCATGTCCTTCATGCGGTCCTGGATGTACACATAGCCATCCCGGTCCATATAGGCAGCATCCCCTGTATGCATCCAGCCGTCCTTGAGCGCCGCCGTCGTCGCATCCGGAAGGTTCCAGTAGCCAGCCATGTTCGAGGGGCTTTTGCAGATCAGTTCGCCCACCTCGCCGATGGGTAGTTCCTCGCCGTCGTCACCCACCACCTTCAGCTCTGCGCCTGGGACGGCCCTGCCCGCCGATTTCATGCGCTCGTTGCCTTCGAGACAATGGTCCTCCGGTGGCAGCATCGCGATCGTGCCGGTTGTTTCAGTCATGCCATAGCATTGCAGAAAGCCCGCATCCGGTATGGTCTGGACGGCTTCGCGTAGCAGATCGAGGGGGATCGGTGCAGCGCCATACATGACGTATTTGACCCCCGACATATCGGTATTTCTGGCGCGCGGATGGTGAACGACCATCTGCAACGCGGCCGGGACAATGAAGAGCCGGGTGATCCCCTGTTCAAACCCGTCCAGCACGCCATCGGGTGTGAATTCGGCCTGCACAATTCCGCGTATGCCGGCAGCCAGCGCCATGATCCCCAAACCGGTTCCGCCGATGTGCGCGCATGGCATGCAGATGAGGATCGCTTCATCATCATCCCAGCTCGACCATGGTTGGGCCGCCTCTTCCGCTGGCTGGCGTAGCGAAAAGAGATTGGCATTCGTCAGGACCGCGCCCTTGGGATTCCCTGTGGTGCCAGATGTGTAGAGCTGGAGGACTGCGTCCTGAGGCCCGGCTCCTGTAAAATCGTCGGCGGGTGCAGAAGCAATTTCGGCCTGCGCACCGACCGTATCGAATACCTGGGGTGGGCTTTCGATCTGGCTGCAAGCCAGGGCCGCAAGATCATCGAACCCTTCCCCGGTAAACAGCAGCCGCGCCCCGGTGTCTTCGAGGATGTAGGCGATTTCCGGTGCAGCCAGTCGCCAGCCGATCGGGACCATGACCACGCCCATGCGCGCAGCCGAATAGAACAGTTCGAAATAATGGCGCGCATTCTTGCCCAGCCAGGCAATCCTGTCGCCCTTGGCCAGCCCGTGCGTTCGCAGCATGGAAACAATTCTGCGCGAGCGCTCCTCGAGCTGAGAAAAGGTCAGCGCATCGCCATCCTGTTCGAGCGCAACCTGATCCGGTTTTTCAAGCGCCCAGTGGCGGATGAGCTCATCGAATGTGAGCTTTTGCGTTTCAGTCATGAAGCCTCTCCGCTTTTTACGGCCTTTGCAGCATCATGCCATCTCGGTTGCTACGTGCAACCTGTTTCGCGTCACTTCCAGCGACCGGCCGACCGGGCGCGTTTTTCCCGAATTACGAGCCATAGAAACAGCCCCACCGGCCCGGCCATGAAGGTGGCCACCAGGATTGGTGCCTGGACAAGCCGGGAGAAGTTCTTCGCGTCGGCATCGCGCGCGATCCACAAGCCGGCGAAGAGATCGAAGGCGAGGTAATGTATCCACCCGATAGTCACACCTCCATCGCTGGCGAAAATCGCGCGTACACCGTCGATCGTCGAAAACCCGGCCGAGCCGCTTGAGCCACCCGGATCGAACGTTCCAGTAAGGATGCCGACGAGCCCGACGAGATACGCAAAGCTCAACAGGCCGACCCCTGCGTAAAGGACAGCAGCCAGCAATGCCGGCCAGCGCGGAAGCAGTATCAATCCGGCCCACATGGCCATGGCGAGCAGGTTCGCAGTGCTGAAAACCGTATCCCACATGCCGGATCTCCTTAATGTCTAAGTCGCTTCGTGCTCGATCTGCGGTAACGTCTTCGCTGCGCGCAGTATGCCGTCATTGTCATGGACGAAACGGCCCCTCGCCGCCCGCTTTGCAAGCGCAAGCGCAGCCTGGGCGACACTGTCGGCCCTGATTGCGCGGAACCGGCGGTAGCTGCCGTGCAGCAGGAGGTTGCCCAAAGGCGCCGCCGCGATACCAAACCGTTCCGCTGGACGGCGATCGCCCTCGCGCTTTCCGACCAGAAGTCCAGGCCGCAGTATGTCCAAGCGGCCGAAACGCATCTTGGTCAGTTCCCGTTCGACCTCACCCTTCACTTTCAGATAGAACTTGCCCGACATTGGATCTGCGCCTGCAGAGCTGACATGGACGAAACGTTCTACATTCAGTTTCTTCGCAGCCTGCGCGGTTTCCAGAACCAGATCAAGATCGACGGCGCGGAACGCCGCTTCTTCCTCGCCAGCTTTCTTCCACGTCGTACCCAGCGCACAAATCAGAGCCGTGGGCCGTATCGCCTCGATCACTTCGCCCCACTTGGCAGGTTCAGCGACGAAAAGTTCCATCCGAATACCGCGAGGCAACTTCATTTCGCGCCGCGCAATGCCCGTCAGGCGAACATCCTCGCGCCCGATGCATTGACCGATAACCGTCGTGCCGATCAGCCCCGTTGCACCGATCAACGCGATGCGGATCGCATCAGACATTGCTCAGTCCCTCAGGGGCACGACCGTAAATGCGCCGACACTGATGGATGGCATAGCGATCGGTCATACCGGCGATGAAATCGGCGATATGGCGGCTGCGCTCCGGTTCCTGTTTTGGCAGCGATGCAAGCCACGGTGAAGGCAGGTTGGTTTCATCCTGATGGTAGGCGGCGAACAGGCGGGCAATGACGTCCCGGGCATGTTCAGCCGTCGCGATCTGTTCATCGTGATAATACAGCCGATCGTACATGAACCGCTTGAGCCTGCGCTCGTGCTCACGCATCGCCGGAGTGAAAGTGGCCAGTTGGCGCCCTGCTGCGCGCACTTCGTCGACGCTCATGATCCCGCTGGTCTGCGCGCTGGTATGCGTGATCACGTCGTTTACCATCAACCCGATCTGCGTCCTGACGAGCTCGCGCTGCTGGCGATCACGCGGGGCGTGGGGAAACCGCCGTTCGACTTCGCGCCATTGATCGGCAAGCCAGTCGAGCGAGAGCAGATCGTCGAGCGAGAGGAAACCTGCGCGCAGACCATCGTCTATGTCGTGATTGTCATAGGCGATATCGTCCGCAACAGCCGCCACCTGCGCTTCGAGCGAGGGCCAGGTCGACAGTTCGAGGGAAAACGCCTGATCGATTTCGGCAAGCGCCCAGCTGGGAGCCGCCACGGGGCCGTTGTGCTTGGCCAGACCTTCAAGCGTTTCCCACGTCAGGTTCAAGCCATCATGGTCGCAATAGGGACCTTCGAGCCGGGCCAGGGTGCGAAGGCCCTGAGCATTGTGATCATAACCGCCCGCATGGACCATCGCCTGTTCGAGCGCCTTTTCGCCCGCATGTCCGAAAGGCGGATGTCCGATATCATGCCCGAGACAAAGCGCCTCCGTCAGATCTTCGTTAAGGCCCAGTTCGCGTGCGATTACCCGACCGACTTGGGCCACTTCCAGACTGTGTGTCAGGCGCGTGCGGTAGTGGTCACCATCCGGTGCGATGAAGACCTGCGTCTTCGATCGCAGGCGCCGGAATGCGATGGAATGGACAATCCGGTCGCGGTCACGCTGGAATTCGCTGCGGGGGCCGCGCGAACCTGCTCGTTCCTCGGGAAACTCGCGCCCGCGACTTGCGGCGGGATCGGATGCGTAGGGTGCTGTGTGCATGCGCGGCGACGCTTAGGTCAGCGGCAGGGGGGCGACAACGTGAACGAAAAGCGAACCCGGCGGATTTTCGGCAGGTTGTGCGGCGCAGAGGCCGGGTTCGTCGTCCGGATCAGATCAGGACAGGATCCAATCCGCCGCAGCGCGGCAGTGAATATCGGTGGAATTGTAGACCGGAAGCACGTTGGCGTCGGTATCGACGACGAGTTCGAGTTCGGTGCAGGCGAGCACGATGGCTTCCGCCCCTTCTTTTTCCTTCATCGTTATGATGGTCTTGAGCGCGCGTTCGGCATCGCGTGTGACCCGGCCGAGCATGAGTTCCTTGTAAATGATCCCGTCGACGAGTTCGACATCACCCTGATCGGGCGGGAGCAGATCCACGCCATGCGAAACGAGACGCTGGCGATAAAAGCTTTCCGTCATCACGAAGCGGGTACCCAGAAGCGCGGCATTCTTGCAGTCGTCTTCCTCCATCGCCTTGCCAACGCAATCGGCAATGTGGAGCACCGGAATGGAAACGGCTTCGGTCAGGCGATCATAGACCTTGTGCATCGTATTGGCTGCCATGACGAGCCCTTCGGCTCCGCCAGCTTCCAGCCGCCGGGCGGATTCGACCAGCGTCGAAGCGATGCTGTCCCAATCGTCGGCGTTCTTGGCCGCCGCGATTGGCGCATAGTCCAGACTTTCGATCAGCATCGGAGGGCTCGCCATCGGCGGCGCCTTCTTCTGCACGATTTTATTGATCCGTTCGTAATATGCCCGAGTGGAAATCCAACTCATGCCCCCGATAATGCCGAGTTTCCGCAAACGTCCGTCCTTTTCCGCCCTGAAATCAACCTGATCGCAGTTTGCCCACGTATCAGGGGGTTAGAACGGGTTGCGCCAGAGGCGGTTCCATCGCTTTTCCATGCTTCTGCGCCAGTGTGTCCAAGAAGACCCGAAACGAGGTATTCCCGCCCGCAGACAAGCGTGCACGCATCACGGTCTCATCTGTGCGATCCATCGTCGTACTATATCCAACCCGTCGTCATCGACTGTGGATTTGCCAAGCTCAGGCATCGCAACACCGGGCTCGGCGCTGGCCATGCGATAGGTCAGGATGGATGTGTTGGGCGAACCCGGCACGATATCGAACATGTGGCCGCCAGCCCCGCGACCGGCGGCAACCGGGCGTTTGCCGATCCCGATCGCATCCGGTGACTTCTGTTCCCAACGCAAGTCGAGCCCGCTGTTGGAAGCTGTCGCATCGGGCTGATGGCAATGCGCGCAATTGACGTCCAGATAGCCACGCGCGGCATCGGCCAGATCCGCGCTCTGCCGCATTTCCCAGATCGGCAACTGGTCCGATCCATCCGGGACCGCATCGAGATGGGCCGAGGCGACCATTTTGCCGAGCCATTCGCGCGACAGGTTTCGCGCCTTGGGTCCGATCGGCGTAACCGCACCACCGAGGCCATGGCATTCCTTGCACTGGTTCTTGTTCGGAACGCGGTAGCTGATAGCCTCCCCGCCCGGTGTCGTGACATGGACACGCGCGCCTGCAATGGCCAGCCGCGCCTCGGTCTGTTCGTCATTCCAGACGTAAGGCAGTGCCAGCCAGCCATCCGCGCGATGCAGCAGTACACGCGTTTCGATCAGGCGGCGCCCGCCATCCTGATCGAATGCGAAAGTCTTGATCAGCGCCCCTCCTACCGGAATGTAGAGCAGCCCTTCGCCTTGCGCCTTCATCGCCGCGCCACCGGGCACATAGACGAAACGCAATTTCTCGGCGCCGTCCGAATAAAGGGGTGTATTGAGCCGGTAAGGCGTGACCCCCTGCCCCGGTTGCTGTTCAGTCTGGTTTTCGAAGAAGCCGAAGTCGGACAAGTTCTGCGGCAAGCCCTGCAGCACCGCCGCATCGTTCACCTGTGCGCGCGAGTTTCCCGGCTGGACAAGTTCCGCCCGCACCGCAACGGACCCGGCCAGCGCCAAGCATGCGCTCGCGAGCAAGGCGACAGGCGGTTTCATGCCCCCAGCCGGTCGTCCAGTTCGGCGGGCGCGCCAATGCCGTTTTTGTCGAATTCGCCAGTCGGCGCTGGAACGGTCAACGGCCCGGGCTTCGCCGCATCGAGCCCCTTGCCCACTTCGGTGAGATTGAGGCTCCAGCCGGAGGTATCCTTAACCGCAGTCACGGAGCCAAGCCCATCCCACAGCACCGGCGGCAACTCGCCCCCGAAGGCACCGAGCAACATGTCCGCCCCATCGAGCTGGGGGTCGTAACCGCCGCCGTCATAGAGGTTTTCGCCGATCACGACATCGCGCGGAAGCGGATTGTACCGCTCGTCGTCGAAGCTCTGGGTGTAAGCGATGACCATGATCGGAGCGGTCGGATTTCTCGAAAGGATGTTGTTCTCGATAAGGACCTTGTCATTGGCCATGATCAGGATGCCGGTGCCCCGGCGCACGCTCGCGACGATATTGCCGGGAGGGGCAAAATTGGGCGTATCGTTCGCGACCACGAGATTATTGGCCACGATCACATTGCCGCCGCCCATGACCGGTAGCGCCGGCAGGTCGAACACCAGAATGCCGCCGGTGTTGCGCGTCGCGACGTTATGTTCGACCAGGGCATTGCGGCTGTTCTCGATCTCGATCCCGGCAACATTCGCTTCGGCGATCGAATTGCGCACCGTGATGCCGTTCGATTGGCCCACATAGATGCCGGCATCGGATGCCCCGGTGACCTTCACACCGTCGATCAAGACCCCGCTGCTTTCGACGGGATAAATGCCGTATGCGCCGTTTTCCGCGTGTGGGCCGCGCGTCCATGTGACGCGGATGCGGTGATAGACGATGTTGTCGGCGCCCTTGGACTTGATACCGTCGCCCTTGGGGTTCTCCAGCGCGAAATCGCGCAGGGTTACGTTGTCGCTGGTGACCAGCAGCCCTTCGCCCGAACCCTGCTGGCCGGTGAAATCGAGAACCGTACCATCCATTCCCGCACCGCGGACGGTGACATTGTCGACATCGAGGCTGAGGCCATCGGTGACGGTATAGCGGCCCGCCGCAAGGACGATCTCGTCGCCCGGCTCGGCAAGGATCAGCGCCTCCTGCAAGGCCTTCTGAGCGTCTTCGCCCGGGGCGACATTATGCGTCGCGGCGAATGCGGGCACTGCACAAGTGAGCAATGCAGCGGCAAGCGGCAGTCTGATGGTCATGAGTCTCTCCCTTGCAACGCATTGTGGCGCAAGGTCGAACGATTGCAAGCGTCTCAGCCGGCCCCGAAGGCGCATATGGCAGCAGACGTGGCGGAAACTTCCAGCACTTCGGGGTCGTCCACGCGGCGTACCCGCTCGAGAAATTCGGCGATGTTCAGCGGAATATCCGCTTCGCCTTCCTCGGGCCGGAGGCTTTCGAGCTTGCGCAGCTGGCCGATCGAAAGCCGGTCGGCCATGCGGCCTGCCATGCACTCGGCCATGGGCTGGGGCAGCCCGGCAGCGACCATTTCATCCTCGAGCCTGTCTTCCACCGAGCCCTGGAAACCGCCGCCAACGGTTGCCCACAGGATCAGCCCGGCGATAACCAGAACTGCTAGAATAATCGCGACCCGTTTCATGTCAGTCGAGCGCCTTCACGATTTCTTCGACCATCTTCTTGGCATCGGACAGCAGCATCATGGTCTGATCCATATAGAACACATCGTTATCGACCCCGGCATAGCCCACGCCGCCCATCGACCGCTTGATGAAGAAGACCTGCTTGGCCTTGTCCACGTCAAAGACGGGCATGCCATAGATGGGTGAAGACTTGTCGGTCTTGGCCGCCGGATTGACCACGTCATTGGCCCCGATGATGAAAGCCACATCAGCCTGCGAAAATTCGCTGTTGATGTCCTCCAGTTCGAACACCTTGTCGTAATCCACGCTGGCTTCGGCCAGCAGCACGTTCATGTGACCCGGCATACGGCCGGCGACGGGATGGATGGCGAACTTCACCTCGACGCCCTTTTCCTCCAGCACGTCGGTCATTTCCCGCAGCGCGTGCTGCGCCTGCGCAACCGCCATGCCGTAACCCGGAATGATGATCACCTTTTCCGCCTGTTCCAGCATGAATGCGGCATCGGCCGCACTGCCCTGCTTGTATGGGCGCTGTTCGCGCGGCTCGCCGGAAGCGCCGCCGCCGTCATCCGCGCCGAACCCGCCTGCAATCACGCTGATGAAGCTGCGGTTCATCGCGCGACACATGATGTAGCTGAGGATCGCGCCCGACGATCCGACCAGCGCGCCGGTGATGATCATCGCCGTATTGCCGAGCGTAAAGCCCATCGCCGCTGCCGCCCAGCCCGAATAGCTGTTCAGCATCGACACCACGACCGGCATGTCCGCCCCGCCGATGGGGATGATCAGCAGGAAGCCGATGACGAAGGCGAGCACGGTCAGCGCAATGATCAGCGGCAAGGTCTCGTCGGGCCCTGCCATAGCGAAGAGCGCAGTAAGCACGATGATCGCGGCGAGCGTGCCGAGATTGATGACGTGCCTTGCGGGAAGGAGAATGGGCGAACCGCTCATTTTTCCCGAGAGCTTGAGGAAGGCGATGACTGAGCCGGAGAATGTGATCGCCCCGATAGCGATGCCGAGGCCCATCTCGACCTTGGAAACCGGAGAAATGCCCATCATGATGTTCTCAACATCGAGATCGACGATCCGGTCTATCTCTACGAACAGCCCGAAGGCGTCGGGATTGAGATAGGCTGCCCAGCCCACCAGCACTGCGGCCAGACCAACGAGGCTGTGGAACGCCGCGACCAGCTCCGGCATCGCGGTCATCGCGATGCGGCGGGCGATGGTTATGCCGATGATGGCGCCGATAGCGATGGCGATCAGGATTTCGCTCATCGAAGCCCAGTCGGGCCGAGTAACAAAGACATCGGATAATTGTTGTTCAGTCACCCAAGGGAAATGCGTCACCAGCGTCGTTACCACTGCGATCAGCATGCCAATCATGCCGAACCGGTTCCCCTTTCGGCTCGTTGCCGGCGAAGACAGGCCGCGCAGCGCGAGAATGAAGAACACCCCTGAAATGAGATAGGCGAGCGCGACCCACGGGTTGACGGAGCCGTGCGCTCCGGCCTCCGCAACTGCCGAAAATCTTCCTACGCCGGGCACGGCAGGCACAGGGGCGAGGAGAGAAAACATCACTTCTTCTCCTTCTTCTTGTACATGGCGAGCATGCGCGCCGTTACCGCGAAGCCGCCGAAGATATTGACGCTGGCGAGCACGACGCCGAGCAGCCCCAGCCATTTAGCCCCCGGGACGTCGGCCGCCGCCGCCGCGATCAACGCACCGACGATAATGACCGAAGAGATCGCATTGGTCACCGCCATCAGCGGCGTGTGCAGCGCGGGCGTGACCGACCAGAC
>CESG01031382.1_pt1 | contig 13301 bp, 8 predicted proteins | sample 531121 | NCBI WGS metagenome assembly CESG01 (sample SAMEA2621287, study PRJEB7988) | marine metagenome | biome: marine biome (ENVO:00000447); feature: mesopelagic zone (ENVO:00000213); material: "saline water (ENVO:00002010), including plankton (ENVO:xxxxxxxx)" | depth 800 m
ATCAGAGGTGTGGCGCAGCGCCAACAGTGGCAATTGGCGAAAGGACAAATCAGCTTCCATCGTCACACCTCTTTTGATATTCCGGCGGATAGTGTGCAAGACTTGCTGGAGGCGCATGTCGACTATTCCAGCAACAGCAACGGTTCCAGTATAGTGGTGCTGGATAAAACCTGGTTTGTGAAGGTTTACCGCTTGGTAGAAGAGGGCGAGCACCCTGAACTGGAAATGAAACGTTTTTTGACCGAAGAGGTGGCGTTTGAACATGTGGCTCCCTTGCTTGGTAGCATGAGTTACACCGGTGAGGATGGAAAATCGTCGACATTGGCGCTGTTGCAGGGCTATGTCAAAAACCAGGGGGATGCCTGGCAATATGTACAAGGCTATTTATTGCGTTATATGGAAACCTGCTTTGGCGACATGGCGATGCAGGAAGGCATGCAATGTGGCAACCACGAACCCTTTTTAACCATGATCGATACGCTAGGGCAGCGCACTGCTGATTTGCATAATGCGCTGGCCAAGGGTGCACATCTTGAATCATTTTGTTCGGAGTCGGCAACCGAGGAAGACTTGGCATCCTGGTGTCAGGTCTCTCAAAGCCAAATGAGCCAGGCACTGGATTTGTTGGCTGATAAGCTCGATGTGCTTACCCCGGCAAGCCGCCATGCTGCTGAAAGATTGCTGGAGCAGCGCCAGTTTTGGCTGGAGCAGTTGGCTGGCGTGAATCAAGTCAAGCAGCTGGGCCATAAGCAGCGCTATCATGGCAATTTCCACCTGGGACGGCTGTTGATGGTTGATAACGACTATCTGATTACCGGCTTCGAAGGTGAAACCACCCTGCCTATGACTCAGCGCCATGCCAAGGGTTGTCCGCTGCGTGATATTGCCAGCATGTTGCGCTCATTTAATTTTGTGGCGCAAAGCGTGTTAGAAGAGATGACCATGGCACGTCCGAATGGCCTAGGTGATGGTGCAGCAGCTATTGTTCAATGGGAAAAACAGGTCAGCGATCGTTTTCTAAATGCTTATGTTGAACGCTTGTCAGCAGATGTTGTCTTGCCCGACCTGGCTAGTCAACGGCGCTTAGTCGCCTTGTTTATCGCCGAACGCGGTGCAAGAGAAATGCTATACGATCTGCAAAATCGGGTGGATAAAATTGGCACGACCTTGAGCGGCTTCCAACAGCAGTTGGCAAATTGGTTGGCCGAATAAGGTCGCAGTGACGCAAGCATCAATCGAAAGGATGGAGAATATGGCAAATTTCAGTGCGTTGGAACAATTGGCGCAGTTGCACCACATCGAAGTCAACGCGGAGGGCGGGGACAAGCCGTCAGCAGCAACCCTGGTATCGATTCTTCAAGCCATGGGCGTTGCCTGTGACTCGCCGCAAGCGATAGAGGAGTCATTACACCAAGCCGAACAAGCACCTTGGCGCGCTAGTATTTGTCCCACCCTGGTAGTTCGGGTTAGTGCTGATGAGCCAGCTATAGATGTTCACCTGCCACAACGACTTGGCCAACAGGAGCTAACCTATACCATTCAATGGGAAAACGGCGATAGTGAAAGCGTTCAGCCTATTTCATGGGACGATTTGGCCGAGCTTGAAAACCGAGAAATAGATGCTGAAATCTATTCCAAACGCAGGGTGCCATTAGTCGGTCTCGTCGAAGGTTATCATCAACTGAGTATTGTCGCAGATGGCACTGCCGTAGCCAAGGCGCTGCTGATCGTAGTGCCAGAGCAATGTTTTCAGCCGGATGCCATTGTTGGCCAACGCCGTATCTGGGGGGTGGATACCCAGATTGAACGACTACGATCGCGTCATAGCTGGGGTATTGGTGACTATTCCGATCTGATTCGACTGGTTGACTCGGCGGCCGCGCTGGGAGCCGACTCGGTTGGCTTAAGTTCATTGCATGCCCAGCAATGGCTAGGCAACGATGGCCAGCACTCGTTACCCTCATCGTGCAATTTTCTCCATTTGGCTTACCTCGACGTGGGTGCGATCGATGAATTTAACCAATCGGAAAGCGCGCAGCAACTGTGGCACGATGCCGATTTTCAGCATTGCTTAAGTCGTTTGCGTGCCAGTGAACAGGTGGACTGGCACGGAGTAATTGCGATCAAACTTCAGGTGCTGGAGCAGCTATATCAACATTTTCAGACCCAGCATATTGAGCGCAACAGCTATCGAGCGCGACAGTTTCATGATTTTCGCGCTGCTGGGGGCCATTCTCTGTGGCAATTTTGCGTCTTTACCACCTTGCAAGAGCACTTAATGCGCCAGAAGCCGGAATACAGCGACTGGCGGCATTGGCCGGAAGAGTTTCAGTCGCCAGAGAGTGCTGCAGTAGATGCTTTTGCACGTGAGCATGAAGAGCGCATTACTTTTTATCTTTATCTACAGTGGCAATGTGATGCTCAGCTTAATGAAGTGGGGCTGCGTTGCCTGACCCTTAATCGGGGGGTTGGTTTATATCATAACTTGCCGCTGACGCCGGAGCCTAGCGGGGCAGATGCCTGGCGCTATCAGCAGATCTTTGCGCGCGAAGGTGTTAGTTCTCCAGCGCCTGTGGCGCATTTTGCTACCGACAGTGGCATGCACGGCAGCGCGATGTTGCCACGTGGACTGAAACAAACCGGATATGCCCACTTCATCGAAAGCTTGCGCATCAATATGCGACACATAGGTGCATTGCGTTTGAGTCAGATCGGTCAACTGTTTCGTCAATACTGGGTGGTAGACGATACCGAGCAGGGGGCTTATGTTAGCTATGATGCCGAGGACTTTATGGGTATTCTGGCTTTGGAAAGCCGACGCAATCAATGCCTGGTGGTGGGGGAAAATATTGGCTGGCTTGCCAGTGACATCTCAGATACCTTGCATCAGCGAGGCATTCTGACCGAGCAAGTGTTGTATTGCGAAAAGATTGATGACTACACCTTTCGCGCGCCAGAAGACTATCCGCATCACTCCATAGCCACCGTCACCAATCACCAATTGCCAACGTTAAAGGCATTCTGGAAAGGGGAAGATCTGGAAAGGCAAGACGAGCTGGATCTGTTTTCCAGCCCTGAAGCACGCCAACGTGAAATCACCTTGCGCGCCGCTGATCGGGCGGCACTGTTGCTGGCGCTTGAAAAGCAGCAACTGCTTCCTGATGGTATGTTACCCGATCCGGCTCAGATCCCCGAAATGACCAATGCATTGGCGATAGCTATTCATCATTTTCTGGCTTTGGCGCCATCGCGAATGTTTATGGTACAACTGGAAAATCTGATCGAGTCACCCGATGCTCATTGGAGTGAACAGAGCGAGTCGATACTATCTTCGTCCGAGCGCTTTTACACTGAGCTGGAAGACTTATTAGAGCAGCCACTGGTGTGGCAAATTGCCGATATGCTGCATACTACCCATCGTGCTCAACCTTTAGTTAGTGCGCGGCAGGCCGCGGCCCCCTTATCATTGGATGCGGTTCCATTGGCCAGTTATCGTTTTCAGCTAACGCCAGACTTTGATTTTTATGCCGCCACTGAGCAGATCGACTATCTGAAACAGCTTGGGATCAGTCATTTGTATTGCTCGCCCATTTTAGCGGCGCGCAAGGGCAGTATGCATGGTTATGATGTGACTGATCATGGCCAGCTTAATCCTGAACTAGGTGGGCAAGACGGCTTCGAACACCTGAGTGAGGCGATTAAAAAGGCTGGCATGCGTACCATTGTCGATATTGTGCCTAATCATATGGTGGTGATGGGGCATGACAATACCTGGTGGAATGATGTGCTGGAAAATGGCCCTGCATCGATTTATGCCGACCATTTTGATATTGATTGGACGCCGGTTAAACGTGAGCTGCAAGCCAAGGTGCTAGTTCCTGCACTTGGGGGGCCGTATGGTGCCATATTGCAGAATGGTGAATTGCAGCTCAAATTCGATGAAGCGCATGGTTCGTTTGGCGTGTGGTATTACGACCACCTTTTCCCTATCGATCCCAGCACCTACCCCGATATTCTAGCCCTTCGCCTTGATGAGTTAACCGCTCAGCTGGGCAACACCGATCGTCAACTTGCTGAACTAAAAAGCCTGATCGCAACGTTTGAACACTTGCCCCATCGCCATCAATTAGATGAAGCAAGCATGGAAGAGCGTAATCGTGATAAAGATATTCACAAAACCAGGCTGGCCCGGTTGTGCGTTGAGGCTGATGCCATCAAATCTTTTATCCAGGCCAATGTATCAATGATCAACGAAGGCGATACGGCAGAGTATTTACACCCGCTGTTAGAGAAGCAAGCGTATCGGCTGGCTTATTGGCGCACCGCTGCAGAAGAAATCAATTACCGGCGCTTTTTTGATATCAATGAGCTGGCTGGTATTCGGATGGAAAATCCGGCGGTATTAGAAGAGACACACCGGTTGATTTTTGACTTGATTGAGCAAAAGAAAGTGCATGGTTTGCGGGTCGATCACGCGGATGGTCTCAATGATCCGGCAGGATACTTTAATGCATTAAGCCGTCGCCTGAGTTCGCCGCTGCGTAAGCGACAGGTTTATCTGGTAGCAGAAAAAATCATCGCTCCGTATGAAAGCCTGCCCAGTGATTGGGAAGTGGATGGCAGTACCGGCTATGAAGCCTTGTCGGTGATCAATGGTTTGTTTGTCGCTGGTGACAATGAACAGCGCTTTAGCGACATTTACCAGAAGTTTATCGATCAAAAAGTTGATTTTGAGGCATTAGTGCATCGAAACAAGCAGCGAATCATGCAGTCTGCGTTGGCCAGTGAGCTGAATGTATTGGCCAATCGGCTTAATCAAATCGCTGAAGTCAGCCCGATGACTCGGGATTTCACTTTAAATAGTTTACGCGATGCACTCATGGAAGTTACCGCCTGTTTTCCTGTATATCGCACTTATATTGCTTTCGATGCCATGTCTGAAACAGACGAGCACTATATCGACTGGGCAGTGGCGCAGGCCAAGAAAAACAGCACACTGGTCGATCTATCGGTATTTGATTTCGTGCATGACGTTTTGCTGTTGAAACTGCCGCCTTATGCCAGTGATGAGCTGCGTTGGCATCAAACGCTATCCAACTTTGTGATGAGTTTTCAGCAGTTTACCAGCCCTGTTATGGCCAAAGGGGTCGAAGATACCTCATTTTATGACTTTAACCGGCTGGTGTCGCTGAATGAAGTTGGTAGCGAGCCGAGCCGCTTTGGTAATTCAGTCAGCGCATTTCATCATATTAATAAGCAGCGAGGCCACCACTGGCCCTATAACATGCTGTGTTTAACCACTCACGATACCAAGCGTAGCGAAGATACCCGAGCGCGGATTAATGTATTAAGTGAAATGCCGGATGAGTGGGAGGAACATGTTAACCGCTGGCATCGCATTAATAACCGCCTGATTATTGAGGATGAAAATGGCCAAGCTGCACCATCGCTCAATGATGAGTATCTACTCTACCAAACATTGGTCGGAAGCTGGCCGTTTGAAGGCTTCGCCGACGACGAGGCGTGCCAAGTATATGTTGAACGAATTCAAGGCTATATGATTAAAGCTGCCCGCGAAGCCAAGGTGCATACCTCCTGGCTCAATACCAACGAAACCTACGAGACGGCATTAACCCAGTTTGCGGCGGAAGTGATCGCAGGGCAGAACAACACCCTGTTTATGGACGATTTTTTACCATTTCAGCGCAAGGTGGCGGAATTTGGCGTGTATAACAGTTTGGCCCAAACACTGCTAAAACTCACTGTTCCCGGAGCGCCAGATATCTATCAAGGTACCGAGCTATGGGACTTTAGCCTGGTCGATCCCGACAACCGCCGCCCGGTGGACTATGCGTTGCGTCGACGCATGCTAGCGCATATTGACGAGTTTTTAGTGGATGGCGCAGCCAGTGATTTGGTGCAGCAACTGCTTAGCGATTATGTCTCAGGCGAGGTGAAACTGTATAGCATGTGGCGAATGCTACAAACTCGCCGTCAGCATCACGAGCTCTTCAGCGAAGGTGATTATCAAGGCCTGGAAACAAAAGGCGCAATGGCCGATCAGCTATGCGTATTTTCCCGCACATACGAAGAGCAGGTGATGGTGGTTATCACCCCTTGCATGCTGGCCAACCACCTAACCTGCGACAAACCGCCCGTTGGGTCGTTCTGGCAAGATAGCGAAGTAGTTCTACCTGAGAAGCTGCAGGGCCTAACCTGGCGCGAGGTATTCACCGAAAAAGAGCTGGCTATTGAAGGTAGCATGGCAATGACCGATGTTTTGGAACACTTTCCGGTAGCGGTGTTGCTGGCAGAGGTGAAAGGCTAGCTGGCCTGTGTCATTCCAGCGAATGCGGGAATCCAGCACCACGAGAGGGTGCGGTTAGCCGGAGGCGTAACCCACCAATGAAAGGCTTCACACTGTTGGAAAACAGCTTCTGGCGAGGAATAAAAGACATGCTAATATTTTTTCAACTCTCCCATGATGTTGTTTCAAGGGAAGCTCGACGAAGACTATTCTATGAAGATTGACATTTATGAGAAGAATTGCTCTGGAGACTTCGTGGTTGAAGATGGGGTTTGCATGCTATGTTGCTTACCCGAAATGGAAGCTCCAGAGTTGATGGCGTCTGACGACTACAGTTGCTACTTTAAAAGGCAACCCAGAACTGATGCAGAAACAGACAAGGCAATTGAAGCCATTAATGTCAGTTGTTGCAATGCAGTCGTTTATAAAGGGCAGAATAGACAAATTATTCGAAAAATCCTGGATAACAAGTACGAGTGGCTTGATACCGTGCCAAATGCATCGAAGACTGATATCTGGTTAGCTCGTACCAGGCGATTATTTAAATACGGTAAAATATAAAAAAATAGTCCATTTGCTTCATATACCTTCATGCGGGCATATAGTGGAGAAAATAAAGATATGGAACACCTGATATATATGTTCGTTTCTTTGCTGGTCATGATTGTAGTTTATATGGCCGCTTTGGTTACTTATCACACGATACGTTCGGACTCATTTGAGACGCAGCAAAAAGCACTTATTATCGCATTGGCATGGCTTATTCCCATTATCGGCCCAGGGCTAATAATCAGCGTCTTAAGCGAGGATAAGCCGATTATTAGAAAGCCAGGCGTGCCATTGATTGATTTTATATTTTTATCATGGGCATTTACGCAGGACTCTTCTCATTCTGATGGCGACCCCTCTTCCATGCATGATGTGTCAGGATTTGGTGGTGGTAATGATGAGAGCTCATGAACGGTAGCCTATTTGGCTTCATTCCGGTTATTATGGTTATACCACTGCGAACTATGAGAAAGTGATCATGCAAGCGACAGCAAAAGCAGATGTTGTTCAGTTACTCGAAAAACTTCCGAACGATGTCTCACTAGAAGACATACAATATCACCTGTACGTGCTTGAAAAAATCCGTAAAGGTAAAATATCGGCCGAGGAACAGGGAACCCTCAGTCATGATGAAGCTAAGGAAAAGCTAAGTAAATGGCTCTCGTAACGCGCTGGACAAACGCTGCTCTCGACGATATCAATTATATTGCGGAATACATAGCAAAAGACTCCATATATTACGCCAAAGAGGTTGCATCACAGCTATTTGATCTAGGTGAAAGTGCTGGCGACTTTCCAAATAAAGGCCGAGTAGTTCCCGAGTTGGGCGATCCGAGCTATCGAGAACTGTTTCTGTTTAGTTATCGACTAATCTACGAAATCACCCCTAGCCATATTCAAATTATTGCAGTAATACATGGTAGGCGATTGTTAGAGATTGATGAGCGTATTTCGCTTAAACACTAAGCCAATCTTCAATATGCTTCTTGCCCATATTCCGCAGTAATGCTGAGGTGAGTGGGTTAGTCTGCGGCTGTCATTCCCGCGAATGCGGGAATCCAGATTATGTTTGCATTCGTGTGTGGCGTAGTGAGCGGTTATTAAAACTGCCGGAACATGCGCAATAAAAACTTTTCCCATTCAACTTTCGTTCAGCTAACCCCTTGCATAATGAAGGTATGAAATCTGAAGTGTTCAGATACTTTATCCCAGCAAGGAGTACAGATTATGAAATATATTGCGTTGTGGTTTACGGTGATGATGTTGGTGGCCAGTGGCAATGTTTGGGCTAAGTTTGAGCCGGTGACCGTGGAAGTGGTTGATGATCGGGGCTATGAATTACCTCTCTACCCGGTAGCTGCAGAGCGTGATGAGTCGCGTAATTATTTGCAGGCTATTCAGGGGGAGCGCTACGGTTTGAAAATTCGTAACAACACCGCTAAGCGCATTGGCGTTGTCGTCGCGGTTGATGGGCGTAACATTATCTCAGGCAAGCCGTCTTATCTGAAACACCATGAGCGTATGTATATTCTAAACCCGCATCAGACACAGGTTTATGAAGGCTGGCGTACCGGTAAAAATCAGGTTAATCGCTTTTATTTCAGCAGCGAAGACCATTCGTATGCTGCCGCCTGGGATGACTACAGCGCCATGGGCACTATTGCCGTTGCGGTGTTTGACCAAAAACCGGTTTATCATCAGCCGCAATATCAATCGCGCAAGGGAACGGCTAAGTCTCGTGCTAGACATAAAGGCGATGCGGGCACTGGGTTTGGCGAAGAAAGCTATTCACCTTCGCGTGTAGTTGAGTTTGAGCCACAGCGCCATGTTGAGTACACCAGTTTGATTAAATACGAGTGGCGCGAGTCATTGTGTCAAAAAGGTATTATTTCTTGCCATCGTGAGCAGTATTCTCGTCACAACCGTATTTGGGACAGTGAGCGCTATGCTCCTTATCCAAACTGGCGTCGTCGCCACTAAACGCTAAGTTGCGAACATTTATTTCAAGGCTGCTGGATTATTCCGCAGCCTTTTTTATGCTTTGAACAATCTTCTCTAGCGCCGCTTGGTCGACCGGTTTGGTGAGATAATCTTGCATGCCAACGGCTTTGGCTTTATCCATATCGTGGGTTGTGGCATTGGCCGATAGCGCCACTATCGGAATATGCTGATAGATTTGTTGCTGTCGTATTTTCTGGGTTGCGGTATAACCATCCATCACCGGCATTTGAATATCCATTAATATCAAATCTGGTAGCATCTGCTTACCTGTCATCTCATCCAGTTTTTCTAAAGCAAGCTGGCCGTTTGCTGCCAACTCGGTTTCGGCGCCCATTATTTTTAGTAGCTCAAGCATCATTAGCTGGTTGATTTTATGATCTTCTACCAGCAATACGCGCAGGGATGATGGGGCCGTAGCGCTGCTTTGGGGCGCGGGTGGCTTGTCGGTTGACGGACGGCTTTTTGGCTGAATGGGGAGAGAAACGGTAAATGTGGTTCCTTGACCAACCTTACTGCTGACCTGGATATCGCCGCCCATGGCGAGGCAAATCTCGCGGGTAATGGATAGGCCAAGCCCTGTTCCACCGTACTTTCGTGTTGTGGAGCTATCGGCTTGAGAAAACTGCTGGAAAAGCTTGTCTTGCGCTTCGGGCGAGATGCCAATGCCCGTATCCGATACGCTGATAACCAAGTTTATCGGGCTGACTTGTTCGATACGCAGTGTGACACCGCCTTTTTCCGTAAACTTGATTGCGTTTCCCAGCAGGTTGGTAAGGATTTGTTCCAAGCGACCTTGATCGCCAAGGATCGTCGGCAGCGGATCGGGGGAAAAATGGAACTGGTAGTCAATGTTTTTTTGGCTGGCTACGCCACTAAAAACGCTATTAATGCGTTTGGCGCTTTCGGCGATAGAAAAAGGGGCGACATCGAGAGCGAGTTTTCCTGCGGATATTTTGGTGAAGTCCAAGACCTGATTAATCGCATTCAGTAATAGCTTGGAGGCGTCATCTATCAATGCAAAATAGCCAAGAGCGGCTTTGTCGCTGAGTCGATTATTGGCAATGGATACAAAGCCGATAATCGCATTGAGCGGCGTGCGCAACTCGTGACTCATATTGGCTATGAAGGTGTTTTGTGCCTTATTAGCTCGTTCGAGGGCTTTTATCGCGCGGCGTAGTTCGCGTGTTTTTTCCTCTACACGTAAGCTGAGCTCTTCCGCGAAGCCTATTTGCATAAGCACAAACAACATGCCTATCACCGATACCAGCATGCCGCCTACAACAGTAAACCAGCTGATCCAGTCTTTCGATTGATGCTCGAAAGGTTCACTGCTGGCGAATTGGAAGTGCCACGTTTGGCCAAACCATTCAAAATGTTCTTGATAATGCACCAGTGCTTGAGGGCGATAGCCCTTGCTGTATATGGTGTTTTGATTTGCGGGGTTGGTTACTCGCAGAGTGGTGGCTGGATTGTCGCTAAAGAGTCCCGCTAAGAAAATATCCATTTCTAGTACCACCTCCACCACACCCAGTATGCTTTGATCGTGAGGTGAAATAACGGCGGCATATATCACACTACCAGTAAACTTATTTTCTTGCTGAACCAGTTGTAGAGGTGGTGTTGCGTGGGGATGTCCAGTTTCTATCGCGGCTTTTAGATATGGGCCAGCATAGGTATGGCTATAGATATCCATACCTAAGGCATCTTCGTTAGGAGCAAAGGGGTAGGTGTAGGTGATAGGGTAATAGACTGGTTGTTCAGATACAGGAACCTTCCCGCTGGATTTTATAGTAAATAAGTCTATTGGGCGTCGGTAAGCTTTCTCTACATGGATTTGCCACTGGGCTAGCTCGCTTGGACTTAGCCTGGGCAGCCAGGCCATGGCACGGTAGGGAAGGTTGGCCTGATCCAGCGTGTCTGAAAAGATGGCAAATTCTGTACGTGATATGCCTGAGTGAGAGCTAAATAATGCGCTTAACGCCCGTAATTTATCGTTAATGGTGGCATTGGCAACCTCAAGCTTGCCCATTTCCTGACGCGCTTGCTTGGAAAACTCCGCTTGGAGAGCATCATTGAATACCCATTTTGAATAATAAAAAGCGCTACAGGCCAGTGTAAATAATAAGGTTGCGAAGACTAGAGCTAATGCCGGTTTGCGAATGGGGTAAAACTTCTGACAAGGAAATATCGACAATAACAGCGGCAGAAAAAACAATACGCCAATGCTGTCGCCCACCCACCATGTGAACCAGACAAATAACACTGCCGAGTTTGGAATAAAGGATTGTAGCCATAAGCTCCCCGTTCCAACCGTGGCACCAATACAACAGGCGATAGGACCGCCAAGAAGCAGTACCTGGCTTAATTGTCGTGGTGAGGTTAGTGAAATGGGGGCGCTACAGAAGCGTAATATCAGCCATTTGGCAACCACAAACTGGAGTAGCGAACCGACTGAGCTAAATGCTATCCACAGGGCGGCATCAAAAGACACATCCAGAATGTTGATGCCAGTGGTAAAGTACTTGGCAAATAAAGCGCCGACAAACAAGCCAGGTAATGCGCGCCAGCCAAAATGAAAGTATATAGCCAAACAGACTCCAGCTGCTGGCCAAATAGCGCTGGCAAAGCCGGGTTCAATTGTAAACCAACGACCAAAGTAGCCGCAAATGGCATAAGAGAAAGCAGCTAGCAACGATGGTAAGATCAAGGAGGAAAATATCTTTGCCACAGAAGTCTCGTTGTTTGCGCGGTATTGCAGAATAGTTAGTAAGTATAGACGCTTTTGGCAATTTGAAATCCGTGATAGCGAGTTTAGTGAAAGTGACTAAGAGGACAATGAGGATAATAGTGGACTCAATCAACGCCATTGATTGAGTCCAGGCCATGAGGTTATAGATATTGGCGCGGATCATCACCATCCGGATAATGCGATTGCATAAAACGTACAGCTCGTGTGATCAATTGATCGGTTTCTATTGGCCCAAGGTCATGACATAACTGTAAGTAGATCTCATGCACAATATGACGCTTTTCTTCTTGGGTTAGCCGCGCGTTGAAACCTTGTGTTGGTTGTATCAACCAGCGTAAAACCTCCAGTTTAGTGCTGCGATGTTGAATTTTTTCCTCGATTTTGAACGAAATCGCTTTTAGCATTTCAGGCATGTCTTGGTGGGCCAGGCTGATTAGCTTCAATACCTGACGCAGGAATTCGGCAAAATGGGTATTTTGCGCGATTGCTGTTGGTTGACGCTGCCAGATAGTCTTTGCTTCTGTTTGCTCATCAGACTTGTTGGTTAGCTCATTGACCAGTGCGCGATAGATCTCGCCACGCTCAACCGGCGGCTGATGTTCGCGGTATATTTCGCTGACGTAGCGCTGCAACGCTAACACAGGGCCTTCGGCATAGTTTTCACGCCAATGGCTGGCTGCCTTGCTGGCTTTATTTTCACTCAGAAATTTCTTCAGGGTTTCAAAGATAACATGCTGATTGTGGTCGATCGTTGTTAATACCATCATCTGTCTCCTGTATCTACGCTGCTTTCACTGGCTGGTGAATTACAGTAGAGTCAAATTCTGGGTAGGCTGTTTCATAGTGTTCGCTGTAATCCAGCCCGCGTTGCTCGTCCATGGTGCTGGCGCGTAAACCAATGGTTTTTGCGATAACTTTATAGACTAGGTAGGCAACAGGGAAGGCCCAGCATAAGGCCGCACCAATACCCAATAACTGCACAATACAGCGCTCAATATTAAACAGGTCACCCTGATAAAAAAGCCCCGCAGCCAACGTACCCCAGGCACCACAGAAACCATGAGCAGGAACAGCTCCTACCACATCATCAAGGCGTAACTTGTCCATCAGCTGCATCCCTAATACGACAACAACACCAGCGGTCAGGCCGGTCAAAATGGCAAAACTTGGGGTCATAGTGGCGCAGCCAGCGGTGATGGCAACCAGGCCTCCGATGCTGCCATTAACCGTTACCGTCATTAATACCGGGCGACGTTGCAGCAGCATGGTGAGCAGGGCGCTAGACCCCGCGGCGCAGGCGGCCAAGTGGGTATTTAACACAATAAGACCAATATCTTGGGTAGCGGCAAGCGTGCTGCCGCCATTAAAGCCAAACCAGCCGAGCCATAAAATAAAACCACCTAGTGCGACAGAAGTCAGATTATGGCCTGGAATATGGCGTGGACGCCCTTGGGCATCGTAACGACCCAAACGGGGTTTAACCGCCATAAGAGCTGCTAGAGCAACCCAGGCACCAACACTATGAACTACCGTAGAGCCAGCGAAGTCAATAAAGCCTAGGTCGGCTAACCAGCCGCTTCCTTCATAGCGGCTTCCCCAGCTCCATGAACCAAAAACTGGATAAATAAAAGCCATAATCACGATGGCTCCGGCCAGATAGCCGTGATATTGGGTGCGCTCGGCAATAGCGCCGGA
>CESG01133218.1_pt1 | contig 13262 bp, 8 predicted proteins | sample 531121 | NCBI WGS metagenome assembly CESG01 (sample SAMEA2621287, study PRJEB7988) | marine metagenome | biome: marine biome (ENVO:00000447); feature: mesopelagic zone (ENVO:00000213); material: "saline water (ENVO:00002010), including plankton (ENVO:xxxxxxxx)" | depth 800 m
GTCCGACAAGGCATAGGCCATCACGCTCAAACCATTCCGCATAATTCCATCTCGATATTTGTACCAATGGTCGCCAACCACGTCGGGACCTCCATGCAATCCCCCACGTGAATCACTTTGATCCATAAAAATAGCATAGTCGTGGTCGAGGCGGACGTAAGGACCAAGCAGTTCTACTAAGTAGGGAAAAATCCGTGGATGATCGATCAATCTTTTAAAGGAGTCTCCCCATGAGCTGGGTCGACCAGCATCAGAATCAGCTTGTTTATTATTCTTATCGATTATCTGGTTTAATTCAGCAACCTCGTCAACGGTCAGAACATTTTCAATCACAAAGTAACCTTCAAGATCAAATATAAACTTTTCCTCGAGCGTCATAGCATATTCCCTTTTATAACAAGCTAAAACAATATAGGCAAAAAACACCGAATAGTATGTTCAAATTAATTTTAAAAACCCCACAACGCAACTAGGAGTGAACTCGAAGTATCATGGGATTTAACATTTTACTATCAAAAATTAAATCAATCATACCAATTTCAACCTAATAAACGTAAACAAACTCGTTAGCATTGAACAACAGTAAACAGAAATCCGCTAAAGCACGAATTTTAGCTAGAACTGTCCACTACTGTGGGTCCGGTGTATAGTTCTGATAAATATCAAGTTGCTCAATGTAAGTAAACGGTTCTCCTGTCATTTCCTCAAACATAGTGCGCTCAATCGCAATAGGGTTAGATTGTACGGTGGGTGGGTGTTTCTGATGATAGTCGACCATTGCTAATACCTCAATCAGCAAAAAACACCATGACCAAACAAGCAAAAAGATCAAAAGTCTAGGTTTCATTATGCGATTGCCTATCTTAGGCCTTTCGGTGCCAACTCACCGATTGAATACTCCAGTTCATCAGTAATGTCTCTATGCAAACTACCTGCGGTCTCGGGTAATGGTGTATCGAATTGGTAGCTTGGATCAGTCTGCTGCTTTTTCCATATCTCCCGCATCTCTCGCCAAGCACCGATTAGGGTGCGAGGTTTAGGCATGTCTTGCACCACCTCTTGGTATACTTTCTTCAGATTGTAGCACGGTACACCTGCATACATATGATGTTCGGTGTGCCAATTCATTCTCCAGTAGAGAAATTCGGAGAGCGGGTCTAGAGTTATCGAACGGACACACTTGCGGAAGTCAGGCACATCGTCGCTCAAGCCACAATGTTGTGTTAAGCCAACAAAGTAACGCCACCAGTTTCCGACGAAGGCAGACGTACTAACTAGTAACGGCAAAACCCATAAACTAGTAATAACTGATATCATGACTACTACGCCATGGAACAGAAGTATTATCCGTGACCACCACATTGATTTTCGTGCCTCGTGCGGCTGATCAGTGTGCAAGGCTTGTAACCACTCGCGACTCGGTATCTCCGCCGAGATCCTAACACCAAGAGCTGCCTTAATGGTAACGATGATCGTTGGAATAAGTCCGCCTTTTCCAAAAGTTCGTCCCGATTGAGTAAAAAGATTGATGGTGAACATTTGTAACAAATAAGGTAGGCTTTAACGAAGGCGTGAGAGGTAAAAGCACCTCTCGGTCCCCTTTTGAATGTAGGGTATAACGATGATGATACGTATGATTCATGGCATAATTAAAAGGATCCCACCAGCTTAAGAGGCTATATAAGTATAAGAAGAATTTATTGAGCCACTTGGTGCGGAACACAGTACCATGGCCAAGCTCGTGCGGAGCCACCCCGGTGAAGAAACTAGCGACTGTCCCATGAGCAAAAAACGCAATGGCAAACCCAAACCACATCTGCCGAGACCATAAAAAGTAACTTAGGAGACCAGTACCGACAAGCAAGATTAAATGCCCAGTAGCTTGGAACCATCCCTGTAAATCGTGGCGCTTCATCAACTCACGCAACTTTGTTGAGTTAATAGGACATCGATACCATTCAACCCGGAGTTTCTGTCGCACTTCAGCTAACGGTTGGTAATTTGGATTCATTACTCCTTATGCCCCTTCCTTTTCTAATCTAACAAAAATTGGCAGATGTTGCAAATATTGACAACTGCCAAATTGTAAATCAGCATAAATCTTGTGGGGATTTACTACCATTCATTTGTAGCAATGGTGGCAAAATGGCCAGTGATGATGGCCAGAAATTGCTACTCAATCAGCCAGCGGCTGTAGAGGCTCTCCAGAAAATCAGGATTTGGTCTATCGGTATCATGTGGCACCAACCCCCTCTACGCTACAATTGATGCCTTCTGCGTCCTTCATGCTGCAAACAGGTAAGGTGGCCATGGACATTACCGGACATTGGAAGATTCTGGACCTCAGCCAAATGGGCTTTGATTGGGGAATGGGTGCCCTATTTTAATGAACCAACCACTATCATCTGTGGCTGTCCTTTGGGCATTTTCACCACTTTTAAACACCAAGAGGAAGCGTTCCAATTATTCAAAGCACTGGGAGATACAGCCGGCAATGATCTATTCAGTAACGGTCTATGGATGCCGTTGCATGTTGAAGATTACACCGATCCAGCAAGAATTAGTCAATGGTTAAATGGTAGACCTGGGGTTTATCCAATCGAGGCCTGAAGTGTTCTGGTTGATTACACCCTCAACCACACCCCTCGCCAAGCACCAGTCTATTGGTTAAGAAACTATGGTCAAATTTTGGATGAGGCGATTACTCCGGCGATCAGCCTAATGTGGGCTGGGGAAGCCAGTGCTTGATAAGCAAAGACTGATGGAACAAGGCTCTACATAATGGCCCCATATTTGGTATGAAAGTAAACAAGTCATTGCTGAATGGATAGAGGGTGGGTATGGTTCATTCCCAATTAATGGTATATTGAGAATGAAGTTAGTTGTCCTCGCCATACCAATTGCTACTGGCTTTTGAGTTCTCCCCAAGTTGAGGCCAACTTCCTTTTGGCATCAACCGCAAACTGGCCCAGAACACCGTTTTCTATAATCTCTTTGATTTTGGCCTGCCCTAGAATTCCCGAGTAAACTGCCAGTTCATCCGCGAGTCCCAAATAATCTTCTCCAATTCCAGTATGACGAGACCCAACATAAAAAATTGAGCTAAGTATGTCATCAGTAAGCTTAATTCTTAAAAAGCGTGGCCCTAATTTATATTATATTTTTTGTGTGCTTGCAATAAAAATTTTACAGGAAGCTGATCCGTGACAGTATTATTTTCCTGCATTTAAATTTAAGTTAAATTAAGCACAAGGTAGCCAACTCCGATTCCTGTACCTCCAGCTCATTGAACGTTATCCCCGCCTAAAACGATGAGCCTACTGAGACCCTTGGAAATCCAAACTTTGCCAGATATAATTAGACTTTAAACTCAATAAAATTACCCCGTAGACAAGGTATCTTTCACAGATAGCTTACAACCACATTCATACACAAAACATGTCCCATCATCATTTGTTGCACTATATCATTCACCGGACATCTTTGTGACCACGCTTCTTCTCCATACGACTCAGCCACGCGGGAAAATCTCGATCAAGTAGTTGACGCGCATAGAGACCTAGCCAAGAATATCCATTACGTCTCTCATGAGAAATTTCGACCAGTGTTTGACGCGGGATTCCATCACGACTGCAAAAGATCGGTTGGCCAGTTTCCATATCATAGAAACGAGCCCACATCGGAGATGCATTTGGATCTTTAATGACAACCTTGTCGAAGCCTGTGGGTTGACTTGGATCCTCAATGCGAACCTGTTTGAGCCCCATCAACTTTGATTGTTCAAACCATGCAATGGCTGATTCAATCGCATGAACAATCGCATCATTAGGTTGATCAACTTGCATTAATAAGCGGACAATCCCAACCGATTCACTACCACTTAGAGAAGCTAGTTCATAAGACCGTGCGGGTCGAGGTTCAAACGTTACTTCATCATGCTGAGCACACCAAACAGTTGGTATACTTCTGATAACGATTTGACACTTTAGAATGCAGTCGATACCGCGCTCAAAAGCTTGCTGACATTGATAACGGGTAGTTCGAGGGACAAACGAAAATTGTATTTTATCATTGGTAATGTCTCGCAACAAACTCATAACACCAATCATCGCGTTATCGTTGAAAGTAATGTGTCTAGAATATCCGTTTCTACGAGGAGGAAAGTATTGCGGCCAACCACCATTATCATATTGGGCATCAAGAAGATAAGCGATCCCTCTCAGGGCTGCCTGCCGAAAACGATCATCAACTGTCGAATGATAGGCATCAGTTAATAATCGTACCTCGGTATAAGTAGCTCCATTATCAATTGTCGAATCATGTTTATCCTTGTCAGCTAGAACCTCGGCCTGTTCTGCTACTGTCAGTCGTTGCTGACGGTCGTAATTCTTGGGCCAGCCACCACTACTACGTTGATACAACAAGACCGTTTCTACTACTTGCAAATCGGCTACAGCTTCTTTTCTTTCATCTTCGGCATAAACTAAAGCTGTTAAAAAAACTAACACAAATATCCACTCAAACGTTTGCATTCAATCCTCCAAACTAATCATTATTAGTATAGATCTGTTGAAACTAAAACAGGTAATGTTTTTTGCAGTGATTTAAGAAGTCATAGAAGAAAAGACTAGGCGGAAATTAGCCCTAATCTACTGGGTTTAAACTAAAGATCAATCAAACAGATACATGCATGTATATTGAGGGAAAAAGGCGCAAACTAGTCAGAATTAATTGGCTCTAACTAATTGACCTAATACAAAATTAAGGAGGAAAAACATTAAGTATAAAAATCGGAAATATCTATAACTAGCAACAGTATTTAAGTTATACTCTAGGTTTAAAAGGCTATGATCAGGTTTCCAACAGCCCAAAATATTTCTTTATCTTGTGAGTCTTTATGATGAACACAGAGATCACTATTCTTAATTCTATGGCAGGAAACGTGTTTGAGGTTGCTCTAGATCAACACGTTTCATGGGATATAAAGTGTCTAGACCTGAAAGACAATATTTTTGGGAAAAGCATTGTCGAATTAACAGAAGAAGAAGCACGACACGCCGCAGAACTGATTCATAAAAGAAGCCTATCTGTCTATTGCTTTTCCACAGTTCTCTTCGGCAGCGATATTGAACTGGGAGAAGAACATTTTCGAAAAAACTATCTCCAGAAGATAGATCACGTCATCCAAATTGCCAACATTTTGCAACCACAAACGATCCGCTTGCTTGCCTCAGCAACTTCCAAAAGAGGTGAAATTGAACATAGCATAGAGTACCTTCATACAAATCATCCTTGGTTAATTCCCCTTTATGTTGAAGTTATCGACTATCTTCACGAGACGTATTGCCCTGAATTCACAAACGGTCAAGGCTTCAAAGTTACCATCGAAAACGAAGTTGGAAACTGTATCTTCTCGACCACTGAAGAAATCATTGATTTCTTTGAAGTGCTCGATCGTCAGAAACGTGTATCCTTCACTTGGGACGTGCAGAATCTCTGGCAAATGGGAACTTATCCAACGATAGACGTCTATAATAAACTCAAAGGTCTGATAGGTTATTACCACCTGAAAGGCGGACAAAAAGGTGGCGGAGGAATCGAGCTTCGCTGGAGGTCTTCTTTGGAAGATGCCTCATGGCCAGTTGTGGAGATAACACGCCAAATCGTGAAGGATAACGTCAGTCAGGTGATTTGCTTGAACCCTTCTCATGGCAAAGCTAAAACAGGTTACGATTACAACAACATGACCAAAAGAGATTTAGACTTCATTCGTAGGACTATACAGGAGATTGATTGACATAAATGACAGGAGTGATGTAAGCCTTCGAAGGTCGATATTGTTACTCAGGTGCTGAAAGTACACCCATGGGATTTCGCCCCAGCTGTTTTCTTCATGACTCAACCACAGTTCTAATCATAATTATTATTTTTTCGACTTATGTTCTTTCATAACCCAGTGTCTTTAAAGAACATACTCATTGATTTTTCGTATTAAACGGAAGTAAACTTCAAGACCTATAATCAACGCTGCTCCGCCCTCTCTGAATCCCCATTACTTTCAACCATATAGTACAGCATAGGCAATACCAACAGGGTCAGCATGGTAGCGGTCACCATACCACCGCTAATTACAATGGCCAATGGTTTTTGCAACTCGGCACCAGAACCATCTGCTAAAGCCAAAGGCAACATACCTAATCCCGTCGTCAGCGCTGTCATCAACACTGGACTAATGCGTTCTTCTGCTCCTTTGAGAATCGCTTCGTATAGGGGTAGGCCTTCCGACCGTAGATCATTAATATGGCTGGTTAAGATGATGCCATTCCGTACTGCAATACCAAACAATAGAATAAATCCGACCATCGAAGGAATGCTGAGTATACCACTAGAAAAGAAAACACTGATTATGCCTCCAATCAAGGCCAATGGCAAATTGAGCATCACCAACAATGACAAACGAACTGAGTTCATCGCCAAATAAAGCAGAATAAAGATCCCAACGAGCACTCCGCCAGTTTGGATTAGAATCCGCTTTTGGGCAGCCTGCTGGCTCTCAAATTGTCCCCCATAAGTCACAAAGTAACCGTCAGTCAAGCTAACTCGACGCTGAATCTGGGTTTGAACTTCAGTGACGAAACTGGCCAGATCCCGTTTTTGGACGTTGCACTGAATCACAATTCGACGAGATACATTTTCTCGGTTAATCGTATTAGGTCCATAGTCCGTTTGCACTTCTGCCACCTGTTCTAATGGAACCAAATGCCCTCCTGAGGCACGAATTTTAAGTTTGGCAATCTTATTAATTTGGTTGACAAAACTGGGATCTACTCGCATCACCATGTCATATTGACGTTGACCTTGTAATATCTGACTAATAACTTCCCCTTTAAAAGCACTTTCAACAAAATGGTTGACATCCTTGACACTCAAACCGTATCTCGCTGCTGCTAATCGATCAACTTTGATTTGTAGTTGTTCTACTTGTACTTGTTGCTCTACCTGCAAATCAGTTACACCATCAACGTCCAACATAACGCGATGAATCTGCTCTGCCTTTTGTCGCAGCTGATTTAAATCTGGCCCAAAGAGCTTAATAGCCACCTGCGCATTAACCCCAGATAACAGATGGTCGAGACGATGCTGAATCGGTTGGCCAACGGATACCATAATGCCAGGAAAATTCTGGCTGGAAAGGAGTTGACGAACCGATTCCAGTAATTCTTCCCGGCTCTTTTCCCTTTTATCAGGTGGGGTGAAATTGACCACAATTTCATGGGTGTTGACATCATGAGCATGTTCGTCAGCATCTGCTCTACCTGTCCGACTACTAACGCTGATTACTTCGGGAATGGTCAGCAGTTTGACTTCCATCTCTCTCCCAATTCGGACAGATTCGCCCAACGAAGTACCAGGAGGAGAGAATACACTAACAGTGAAAGTTGCTTCATCCATAACAGGCAAAAACTCTCGGCCCAGTCGAGGAATCAAACTCAAGGTTAATAACATTAATATAAAAGCCGCACCTAGTACCCAGATTCGCCATTTGAGGGTTAATACAAGTAAGGGGCGATAGCCCTTCTTAATCCAATTGACAATTGGACTCTCTTTTCCTGGGAACTGGATATTAGCTGTTAATAGACGATCACTTAAAGCAGGAATCAAGGTAAGCGCTACCAGTAAAGATACTATCATTGAGATAGCTACTGCCCAACCCAATGGACGAAACATGCGCCCCTCCATTCCATCCAGACTGAAGAGGGGAATGAAAACCAAAATGATAATCAAAGTTGCAAAGACAATCGATGAACGAATTTCGTTACTTGCACGCAATACTACTTGGGTCGATGTTTCTGAGGTCGGCTGTTGAAAATATTCGCGCAGTCGGCGGAAGATATTTTCAACATTAACAATTGCATCGTCAACTACCATTCCAACAGCAATGGCCAATCCAGATAGTGTCATGACATTGATCGAAAAACCTTGCCAGATCAGTACAATCACGGATATCACCAGTGACAATGGGATAGCCGTCAATGCAATTAAAGCTGTACGAAAGTTAAAAAGGAAGACAGCTAAGACAACGGTTACTAAAATAGCGCCATCACGCAGAGCCTCTTTCACCGTGTCAACGGCACGACGAATTAGATCCGCTTGTACATATTCCCGCTTAATTTTAATTCCATCTGGCAGGGAAGCCTCTAACGAGCTTAAGACTGACAGCACTTTATCGGTTAAAGCCAGTGTATTTACACCTGGTTGTTTGACTACTTTGCCTAGAACAGTTTCTGTCCCATTTCGGCTACCTGCCCCCCGCCGAATTTCCGGTGTTGAACCAATTTGAACTCTAGCTACATCTTTGACTAGAATTGGTCTACCATGTTGTCGGGTATCGATGACCACATCTTCTATATCAGCCACCGTTTCAATACGTCCCAGCCCTCGGATCATTAATTCTTGAGCACCTCTGATGAGGAAACCTCCAGCCGAATTTTCATTGCTACTTTCGAGAGCTAAAGCCACATCTTCCAGCGAGAGGTCAAAACTCGTTAATTGGTCCGGGTTGATAAAGACCTGATATTGCTTGATATAGCCACCAATATTGATTACTTTGGCAATACCTCCCTGAGATTGTAGTTGATAACGAATAATCCAATCAGCTAAATCTCGCATTTCCATCGGCCCGAATTGGCCGGTTTCATCGACCAGGGCATATTCAATAATTTCACCCAAGAGAGAAGAGGTAGGCAAAATAATCGGAGCATCAACGCCACTAGGCAAATTAGAAGCTATTAGTTGCAACCTTTCCGATACCATCTGGCGTGCCAGAAAAATGTCGGTTCCCCAAGCAAACTCAACGAAGACCAAAGACAAGCCAATAGCAGATGAGGATCGGACACGATCAACATAAGGTATACCATTCATGGTACTTTCGATGGGCAACGTGACTAACGTCTCCATTTCCTCTGGAGACCAACCATGTGCTTCCGTTAGAACAGTAATTCTGGGCGGGTTGATATCAGGATAGACATCAATAGGTGCAGATTGAAATGTTTGCCACCCTAAAATTGTAACGGCAATGGCTACTACAATAACCAATAATTTGTATTTGAGCGAAAACTCGATAATTTTAGACCACATGATTTGGCTCCGATGGTTGAGTCGTCAAGTTTAGTGGCTATGACCGGCATGTGGGTCCGTAACCGAAGCTGATTGGTTCAACGCTTTCATCATTTGATAATTACCTTGAACAACCACCATATCTCCCAACGACAAACCACTTTTAATTTCCACATACTGATCATCCTTCCTTCCAATTTCAATTTCATGTCTCGCGTAATGACTTTCCGCGACGGTAACCGTCTTATTTTCTTCCACAAGGACAAATTGGTATAAACCATCCTGTAAGACGGCAGCTAAAGGCAAAGTCAAAACCGTGTCAACCTGACCAGTAACAATGGCAAGACTAGCAAACATACCGGGTTTGAGTTGGTGATTGGGATTGTCTACCTCAACTCGGAAGTGAGCGACCCTTTGAGAGATGTCCATCATGGGAGAAATTTGCCCAATGCGACTTACAAAGGTTTGGTTCGGATAAGACTCTACACGTGCTCTGACAAGGTTTTTTATCTGAATATTGGCCAGAGCATTCTGGTTAGCTTCGCCCTCGATCCATACAGAATCAATATTGACAATTGAATAAAGAGGATCTTTTTTTTCGACTGTGGAACCGAGCATTGCTTGTTGTTGGGTGATTTGACCTGACATAGGAGCAACTACCTGAAAGTTCCAGATCATTTGATTTGAATCAATAACCTTGTCCAATTGACTAGCTGTCATCCCCAAGATAATGAGTTTATGTTTCATCTCATCAACCGTAGAAATCGCATTACGATAGGTAGCTTCTATCTCTATTAACTGACTTGGTTCGGCTAATAAAGCCAGATTCTCTTCGAGTAGTTGTGTATCTGTGACCTCTTCGAAAGTAGCAATTGAATCTGGCAGAATTGACTCAATCAATTCTGTGGTCAACCCTAGATTTGACAAGTGTTGCTTGCTAGCTTTAACTTTGGCTATGGACTCCCGGTGGGCGGATTTTGCCTGAATCAATTGGCTAGCTTCTTCAACTAATACAGAGAACTGTTGCCAGCCAGAGTCAAGCTCCAAACCCAACAACAACGAAATTGGAGTTTGATTTTGATCCTTGATTATTTTGTCACAGACCTGTGCCTCAATCCCTAATACTGCGAATTTATGTTTTATTGTTTCCATATCATTGTTTGCTTGGTTATAGATCGCCTGTTGCTGGATCAAATCCTGACTAGCTGAAATTTGTTCTTGAACCAAAGCTTGGGTGCGTTCTAAGGTGGTTTTTGCCAAACTGAGCGAAAGATCAGCTCGAAGGAGCGAATCCCGCATCTTTTCTAACTCAGTATTGACTTTGGCTTTCACCAGTCGTTCTATTTGCTGGCTCACAATCTCTCGCTGACGCAAATTAGCAACTGACTGCAAATAGTCGATCTGTGAGTTTCGAAGTGTAAATCTAATCTGCTCAGCAGATGCCATTTTTAACGCAGTTTTTTGTTTGGCTAACGCATTTAAGTGATTTACGGCTGTTATCAATTCAATTTGTCTTGCCTGCAGATCAATACTCTCCAGTTCAAGCAACACATCTCCTCGTTTTACTGTGTCACCAAGACCAAAATGTAGGTGTTTCACTATTCCGCTGCAGCGTGGCATTACAATAGCCGCTCGACGAGGAATGGCTCGAATAGAACCTGTTGTTACAACTACGTCTTCGATAGGTCGAAGAGAGGCTTCCACCGTCTGTATTCCGATATTTTTGTATGCCCTGTTGGTAAGTGTCAGCATCTCGGATTCAGGATGCGAGTGGAGGCCATTGTTTTTACTTTTATTACCTTTTGATTTGGTATCCTCTACATGTTCATGTTGATGATCGTGTTCATGATGGTCATCATCATGGTGGACAGCCTCGTTGGCATCATGTTGGGATTGGTTGTCTTCTTTATCATGATCATGGGATGCTTCGTTTGGATGATGATGTTCAGTATTCTCACTATTGACATGAGAATGATGTTGATTCGATTCGTTTTCCGTATGGTTATGTTTCTCGTGCCCATTTTGCGCATTCAGGTTCTTGGACAATACCAAACAAATGGACACCACCCCCAATGCAATTATTAAGATTGCTATGTTTCTAAGTTTCATGTAATTTCTCCTGTAGTCTCTACTGTAAATTGAGTGGTTGGCCAATCAACCTTTCTACCTTAGCCAACGCTCGGTGATACTCTGTTAAAGTATTGATATATTCTCGCTTAAAATCAAAGAAAGTACGCTGTGCATTCACCACCTCCAGAGAGGTAAACTTACCAATCCGATGGCCCTCAGATGTGGACTCAAAAGCACTTTTTGCAAGAGGCAACACATCACTTTTTAGCCTTAAAACAGTTGCCTCGGCAGAGGCTAGCGCTGACTGAGCTTTTGCTAAATTGGTATGGATTTTCATTTCAACCGTTGCCCTCTCTTCATACGCCTTTTGCAGATTATACTTGGCAGCCAAGATCGCCCCTTGGTTCCAATCCCACAACGGCAACGGAAGCGATAGACTCGAGACAAAAGCGACATTACCATCTGCTTTGAAGTACTTGATACCACTACCAATGGACACATTAGGAACGCGACTCGATTTTTCAAGGTGGATGACCGCTTGATGCAAGCCTATCTCCGTCTGCCAGCGATCCAACTCAGGGACAGAAATACGAGGGATAAGTTGTTCAACGGCAGGAACAGGCAGTATAGTTTCAAACCGACCCTCTACTCGCCCGAAGGTGGGAGTAGATTGGCCCCAAGTGGAGGCTAGAACCTGACAGGAAACTTGAAGATGATACCTAGATCGTTCAAGGGAAACTTGGGTGTTAGCGAGTTCAATTTGGGCTGGAACTTGTTCTATGTAGGCCAAAACACCCGCTTCAACTTTAGCTTTCACTATATTGAGAACTTGTTCTGACAAACGGGTTAGTTCTTCGTTCAAAATTACTTGCTCTTGAGCTTGTAGAACATCGATGAACGCTAGAGTCGTTTCGGTCAAGATGTCCAGACGCTTGGCTTCATAGTCCCAACCTAACAATTTTGCTTCTAATTCAGCGACCGTTTGGCGTCGTGCACGCTTGCCACCAAATTCGATTGGGTATCGAAGCTGAATAGCCGTTTCGATACCCCCAACACTAGCAGGAGTTTCTGCATGACTAAAATCCGTTTGATCATCGAACGCTTCAAATTCAGTTTCCAATTCTGGATTAGGCAGGCGGCTAGCTTGCTGTATTTTTGCTTCTCCAGTTCGGACAGACCAGGCAGAAACCTTCAAGCTTGGATTTTGCATTAGTGACAAGGCTAATACATCATGTAAGGTCAAAACGCCTTTTGGTTCACGAAGTTTTTGCTGCTTGTCAGTAGCGGAAATATGGACCGAAGGATAAAAAGATGTTAGATCTTTTCCTAGCGGATGGACTTCAGGCCAAGAAACATCCGCTTGATAAACACTACAACCAACTAGAAACGCCAATAATAGAATAATAAGAAATTGTCGCATAAGAGATCCCTCCGAAACAAACGACAAATAAACCAATCATAAAGCGATTGTGAAGTGCTTTTATAAATAATTGTGGGAAACTGCTAACTGGATGAGATTAGCTTAGGAACTGAGGGCAACTCCGCAACTTCGAGTGTGCCCAATTTTTCTACAGTCGGAGGATAACCGTTTGGCAATCCGGTTCCCCGGATTGCCGAGTCTCAACTGACACTAGACGCTCGGTTAATGTTGAAACTAAATAGGTAGGAAAAACGAATATAGAACAGATTTTGGAAGACGCCCCAACTATTTCCTCGTATGTGGAACCAATATAAGGGAAGTTGGAGCTAATAACTGGAACTACAGCATCGAAGCATTTACCACAATGATCGTCTATGTCCAACATAGACGAACTTTGGTGTAATGAGGATAAGGCTTTTGCGTTATATTGAGTTCCACATTGACCATCTTGATTGATCTCTAACATAATATGACCATCTGCTCCAAAACAAATGACATAGGCAGATAAATAAGAAGGGACCATCAAAAAGCAACTTAACAACACAGCAAGTAAGATTGCTAATCGGTCAACCATGTTACCAATTTTTGGAGTCATAAACATTACAACCATGATGAGGATCTGATTCGATTCAACATAGTAACGAATAATAATATT
>CESG01059772.1_pt1 | contig 13234 bp, 19 predicted proteins | sample 531121 | NCBI WGS metagenome assembly CESG01 (sample SAMEA2621287, study PRJEB7988) | marine metagenome | biome: marine biome (ENVO:00000447); feature: mesopelagic zone (ENVO:00000213); material: "saline water (ENVO:00002010), including plankton (ENVO:xxxxxxxx)" | depth 800 m
TCAACAAGTCTTCTTTTTGTACAAGAATGTATCCATCGATTGGCCGCACAGTTTCTGTGGCAATGTACTCAAGGCCGCAGTCACTTCCTGATGGCACAAAAAGATTTTTATCGAGCACATAGACGTATCCTTCTTGGAAGGAAACACCATATCCATCGATAATAAGTCTCGAAAAATCACCATTCCAGTTGGTTGCAAATGATGATCTGGTTCCTGTAAGTCGCACAGTTGCATGGGCAAGCGCAACACGATAGTCGGTGCTGGCGTATACTGCCCGATGCTGCTCATGTTCTCGTGGGCCATGTGCTTGGTGTGGCTTTATGAAGCCGCCGATATGTTCGGCAGAGCCATGGAAACAAAACCTACCTTGCTCTGATAGATCGGTTAGCCTTTCAAGTACAGATTTCATTACGTACTCCTTTCTGACTCACACCTTACAACAATTGCTACATATTCGCCAATGCAGTACACTCCCTGTATGGATAACACCTTTATTTTTACAGGTCGCCCTGGTGCCGGAAAGGGTACGCAGGCTAAGATTTTGGCTGAAAAACTTAATGCAAAGTTTATTAGTGCAGGAGCTGAGTTACGTGAGTTTGCAACACAAAATACTCCTGTTGCAAAGAAGATAAAGGAAGAAATTGATCAAGGAATTCTATTGCCGCACTGGGTGCCTATCTACATGTTCCACTCCATCGTATTTGATCTTAAGGGGGATGAGCCAATAGTGCTTGATGGATTTGCCAGAAAGCCTCTTGAGGCACGAACTATTACAAAGACATTTGAGTGGATTGGGAGACCATTTACCGTTATCAATCTTACTATTCCAGATGAGGTGGTGAGGGAACGCATTGATGCTAGGAAACAAACAGAGCAGAGAGGGGATGATGAGTCAGTAGAGAAGAGGATAGTTGAATATAACGAGCATACAGCAGAGGCAATTCAGTACTTTAGAGATAATACAAAAGTGCTTGATATAGATGGAACACAGGATGTCGAGGCAATCGCAGAAGAGATATGGAAGAAAATTCAATGATAAGTATTAAGACGCCAGAGGATATTGAGAATCTGAAAATATCAGGTAAGTATTTAGGGCAGGTACTCTCGTATGTTGCAGAGCACATAAAGCCTGGAGTATCTACCGACACACTCAATGATTTAGCTGAGCAAAAGATAGAAGAGCTTGGAGGAGAAGCTGCATTTTTAGGATACAAGCCAGATTGGGCAGATACCAAGTATCCAGCGAGCTTGTGTGTGTCAGTTAATGATGTCGTGGTGCATGGTATTCCAAATGTAGAGCCCATTATCCTTCAAGAGGGAGATACTGTAGGTATTGATGCAGGATTTATATATAACGGAATGTATACCGATTCAGCTCTTACGCTTATCGTGGGAGAGGGCGATAAAGAGACTAGAGCGCTCGTTCAGAGCACTAAGGAGGCTCTGTATAAGGCGATAAAGGCAGCTCGCGCCGGAAACACTACAGGTGATATTGGATACGCTGTAGAGGGGTTTGTAAAAGAGAGAGGATATGGGCTTGTAAAAGAGCTTGCAGGTCATGGTGTTGGATATGCGGTTCATGAGGAGCCAAATATTCCAAACTTTGGAAATCCTGGTGAAGGTGTAGAACTTAAGGCCGGAATGGTTATTGCTCTTGAGCCAATGTTAAATGCGGGGACTGGAGATGTGGATTTTCATGAAGATGGCTTTACGGTTACAACTGCAGATGGAAAGAAGAGTGCACATTTTGAGCACACCATTGTAATTACCGATGGGGATCCGATTGTTGTTACAAGGCGTGACAATGAGTAAGTATTTGCTATAGTTTTTCCAGGAACAATAGTAAAGGAGACGCCATGAGCATGTCTTTTTCTCTCGTCACCTGACTCGCCTAAGCGAATAGTCAGAAACGGCGAAAAGGCCCCAGAGCGCGAAAGCAATCGGGGCCTTTCACTTACCCAAAAAATCCGTATACTGCTCACATATGCAAAAGAACTTTAAGGAAGAAAAGACGTACGTAATGGTAAAGCCAGACGGTGTACGCAAGGGACTTGTTGGAGAGATTATTAAGCGATTTGAACAAAGAGATCTTAAGATCGTAGCTATTGAAATGTTCCAACCAACAAAGGAGCAGATCAATGAGCACTATCCAAAGGATGAGAAGTGGATCACAGGTCTTGGAGAGAAGACTCTAAAGACATACGCAAAGTATGATCTTGATCCAATCGTAGATTATGGAACAGATGATCCAGCTAAGATTGGACCTGAGGTTCGAAAGTGGGTAGTAGATTACATGGTGAGTGCTCCTCTTGTACGAATGGTAGTACAGGGTGTACATGCTATTGATATGGTTCGAAAGATTTGTGGACCAACACTTCCATATGCTGCTGACATGGGAACAATCCGAGGAGACTTCTCAAATGATTCACCAGCACTCGCTAACGCCGAGAAGCGAGCAGTTATGAATCTTGTACATGCATCTGAGACTCCAGAGGAGGCAGAGCACGAGATCAAGTACTGGTTTGGAGACAAAGAAATCTTCAGCTACAACCGATTTGGAGTAGACGAGTCGTAATACACAGGATGGGGTAGACCACTGTAATTTCTCTGGTGGTATACTGTTAGTAGGGTTGTTCGAAATTGCAACTGAGCAACACTAGGGAAGCTCGAATCGTTATGTCGATCGTAGATATGACTGAGGGCACCCACGTAACTTACAGAGTTGCTTAACTGAATAACCCTATCGAAAGTATCCGCCACCTGGCGGATTTTTTCGTGGTAGAGTTTCTTCATATGCGACTTCGCTTACTTATATCTACGCTTGTTCTTGCTGGGGTAATAGCACTTCTTCAAGACATTGCACTTGCAGAGTATCTCTATTGGAAGTGGTGGTGGTTTGATATTTTGATGCACTTCCTAGGTGGAGTTTTGGTTGGAGGTATTGGGCTTATTATCTCTGATGTCTTAAATACTCCGAAAAAGATTACGCTTCTTTTCTCACTCCTTGCTATTGGGATAGGGTGGGAGGTGTTTGAGTGGGTATTTGGGCTCTATGATGGTGCGTGGGACCCGGTAGATACTGGTATTGATCTAATAATGGATACGTTAGGGGTATTAGTGGTATATAGTGGAGTAAAGCTATGGAAATAACAGTTGGATTTTACGGAGGAGCAGGGACGGTAACAGGAGCAAATTTCCTACTCTCAGATGGAACAACAAACATTCTTGTTGATTGTGGACTAACGCAAGGAAAAGATTTTTGTGATAAGTGTAACTTTGATGATTTTGAATACGATCCCAAAGACATTCATGCCCTTATCTTTACGCATGCGCACCTAGATCATATCGGAAGGGCGCCAAAACTAATCAAAGATGGATTTAATGGAGGTGTGTACTGTACACCTCCAACAGAAGATCTTTTGACAGTAATGCTTGCAGACTCTGAAGGAATTCTAAAGAGAGAAGCAGAGAGAAAGAATATTCCTCCGATGTACAGTAAAGACCACGTAGATGGGTTGCTGCAGAAAGTAGAGACACATGAGTATCACAAGAAGTTTGAGATAGGGGATTTCGTTTGTGAGTTCTTTGATGCAGGGCACATTCTGGGATCTGCAATTGTTCGTATTACGCACAAGCAAACAGATAAGTCGTATGTATTTACAGGAGACTTAGGGAACTCTCCATCACCGCTACTACCTGATACTGAAGTTATTGCAGATGCTGATTACCTCATTATGGAGAGCGTGTACGGAGATCGTTTGCACGAAGATATAGAGCACAGAGAAGAGAAGCTTCGGGACATTATCCTTCGCTCAATTGAGCGCGGAGGAACTCTCATGATCCCGGCATTCTCTATGGAGCGTACACAGATACTCCTTTATAACCTTTCAAATATGATGGAAGCAGGAGAGATTCCAAAGATTCCAGTATTCCTTGATTCACCACTGGCGATTAAGGTTACGGAAATTTATAAAAAATATAGTAAGTATCTAAAACAAGATCTTCAGGGAGAGATTAAAAAAGAAGGAGACATTTTTGATTTCGATTTCCTTGAGAAGACAGAGTCTCGTGATGCATCAAAGGCAATCCTACATGCAGAGTCTCCAAAGATTATTATCGCTGGAGCTGGTATGAGTCATGGAGGACGTATTCAGCATCATGAGATGCAGTATTTAGATGATCCAAAGAGCACGCTTATGATAGTGGGGTACCAAGCCGCAGGAAGTATGGGGCGAGTACTTCAAGATGGAGGGAAGAAAGTTCGTATCTTTAATAAAGAGGTGTCGGTAAAGGCAACTATTGAAACGCTTTCAGGATATTCAGCTCATGCTGATAGAGATAACCTTGTAGAATTTGTCTCTCACACAAGCACAAAGCTTGATACAGCATTCCTTGCTATGGGAGAGCCGGGGCCTGCCAGCTTCTTAGCTCAAAGACTGCATGATTTCTTAGATGTGAAGGCTATAGTGCCGGAGAAAGGGAAGGTGTATACCTTATCGTAGTTTTCTGGTATTCTTCTCCCGTTCTTTAGAAGGAGGCTAGAAAGATGGGAACAGAAATCGAGCGGCGATTTAAGCTGCGTAAGTTTCCGGATCTTGAAGCAATTCCAGATCCTTGTGCAACACGCCATTTTTTGAAACAGTTTTATCTTGCTGCTTCAGAAAAAGGTGTTGTCCGTGTCCGGGTTGGAGAGTCCCAACAACCGGTTCTTGCAGTGAAGGGTCCGGGCTTATTGACTCGTGAAGAGCATGAGTGTGAGATTTCTGCTTCGGACGAAATGCTTGCTCTTTTGAAACGAATGTCCTGTGGGAGCATCGAGAAAGAGCGCTTCTCGTTTATTACGAGCCAGACTGATGAATATGTCATCGACTGTTTCTGCGGTGCTCATGTCGGCCTTGTGATTATGGAGGTGGAATTTTCTTCGGAAAAGAAAGCCGCTGCGTATGAACTTCCTGAATGGGCAGAAGCCCTCTGTGAAGCTGAGGTTACCGAAGATCCAATGTACGCCAACAGTAGTTTGGCAATGCAATAAGACTATTTCAGAAAAACTAAAAAAGCCCCTTTCGGGGCTTTCCTTATGAGATCTCTTTTACTACTCTTTCAAATACTTCTGGTTTGTCCTTGGCAAGTGTTGCAAGAGCTTTTCGGTCTAGCTCGATATTCTTCTTATTGAGTGTATCGATAAGTCGGCTGTATGAACCTCCTCCAAGAGCACGTAGTGCTGCATTGATTCGAACGATCCAAAGCTTTCTAAAGTCATTCTTCTTATCCTTTCGGTGTGCGAAAGCATATTCTCCTGCATTAAATAGCGCCTGCTTTGCTAGCTTTTCCTTGTTCTTTCGCCCCCACATGAACCCCTTAGTTCGCTTAAGGACTTCCTTTCGGTGCTTATTTCGTGCTACTGCTGATGTTGCTCGTGCCATAGTAAATACTAAAAATTATACGCGAGGTAGGAACCGTCGCTTTGCCTTGTTTGTAAGAGAAATAGAAACAGGCTGACGCTTTGTCGTCTTTGTCTTTCGACCTTCTTTGGCATTGTAGTGATCTTGCCCTTTTGCCCTGGCAATAATCTTACCCTTCTTGGTCGTCTTTAGTCTCTTTGTGAATGACTTGTTTGTCTTCATGTTTTTTCTTTGTAACTTCTCGCTCGATTACGGTTGCAAATCCTTTTGGAACCTTCCGAACAGGATCAGCGATTTTAAATGCGTGTGGGATAACTTTTAGAAATTCTTCAAGTTTTCCCTTAAGAAGAGCCTGATCCATGTACTTGTATCGTCCTTTGAGGAACAATTCAACTTTTACACGGTGTCCTTCAGAGAGCCATTCTGCTGCACGTTTTGCTTTAAGCATTTTGTCGTGCTCGCCAGTACCCATTTTTACCTGGACACTCTTGGTCTCTGTTGGCTTGCTCTTAGCGCGCATTGCGCTGTCCTTCTTCTTCTGCTCGTACTGGAATTTACCATAATCCATCACCTTGGCAACAGGGGGTTTTGCTTTGGGAGAGATCTCAATAAGATCAAGCCCGGCATCCTGTGCTGCTTTAAGTGCCTCCTCTAGGGTTATAACACCCAAATTGGCGCCTTCGGCGCCGACTACGCGGAGTTCTTTCGCGCGAATTTCTTCATTGATTCTAATTCGTTCGTTTTTCAAAGCGTTGGATTGTGGCTAGGACTATACCATGTGAGGTGTGCAAAAGCAACGAAATATAGCTCTATATAAAAGGAAAACCACCAACAGGGTGTTGGTGGTTCCAAAAGATCAGTCATCAGCCACTTCAGGGATTTTGTGGGTCCCAAATGGCGCTTTGTCTCGAAGATCGTGACAATTTCCCTTGAAGCCACACATATGAAGAAAGGTGCCATTTCCCAAATCTTCCACAGAGTAAATGTGAGAAAAGGGAACCTCTTCAGTTGCGGACTTGTATCCGTGGTATATGAAGCATACTGTCGCAGTTTCCTGGTCTTTATCAACCGAGATAACTGCACCTTCCTCAACATACTCTCCAACTTGAATGCCAAGACTTTCGCTGACAACAAAGAGTATGTTTCGCTTAATAAGAAAATCAGGTGTGATTTCCATGGTATGGCTCCAAAATGTTGAATGTGAATCTAACATGAAGGTACGTATTTTGCTGATGCTTGTCAATCGGATGTATACTGTCTGTATATGAACAAAGCAACAGTAACTATAGCCGTATTTATCGTAGTGGGAGTAGGGCTGCTTCTTATCTGGCGATCAAGCAGTCTTGAGGTATTTACCAACCCTATAGAGACAGAAGAAGAGGTGATAGTAGAGGAAGAGAGCAATGAAAATAGTGGTGGTTTTGCACCAATGATTTCAGATGAAGAGTTGGCGCTTCATAACTCAAAAGATGATTGTTGGGTGTCATACGCAGGATCTGTATATGACATAACAGATTGGGTAGGAAAGCATCCAGGAGGAATGGAAGCAATTATCTCTGTGTGTGGTGAGTCTACAAAATTTGAAGAGGCACTCAATGCACAGCATGGAGAGGATAGAGCACAGATGCTTCCCAAGGTTGGGCAGTTTATCGGAACACTTGGTGTAATTGAGGGGGCGCAGTCATGAAAATAACAATGCAGTGTGTCCTTCGTGTCGGACTTTCTATTGTTCTGTTTTGGTTTGGAATAAATCAAATACTTGATCCATCTAAGTGGACATACTTTATTCCTGAGTGGGTAGTAAATATATCTCCATTTACTCCAGAGCTTATTGTGCTTCTAAATGGAGGGGTAGAGATAATACTTGGTGCTTTTATTCTATTTGGAATCTTTGTGCGGATAAGTGCACTTATTGTTGCTTTGCACCTTTTCCTCATTGCACTGTCTCTAGGGAATACGCCTTCTGGTATTCGAGATGTAGGGTTAGCGTTTATGGCGCTTGCGTTGGTGTTTAAAAAGTAGCTTATTGAAGAATCACGAAAGTAATATGAAAAATCTAGGAATAACTATTGTAGGAATTATTGCACTTGGAGGATTACTCTGGTGGGCAGGAGGTATTGGATCAGGCGGTGAGGATGTAGTTGCAAAGCAAGGTTTGCACTGGCATCCAACGCTTACCATCTACTCAGATGAAATAAAGCAAGACATTCCTGCAAACGTTGGTCTTGTAGGAGGGCACTATCCAATGCACACACATGTAGAGGATGTTGCAGATGGTGTACTTCATCTTGAGTTTGGAGAAACTGTACGCACAGAAGATCTTCTTCTTACAAATTTCTTTGATATTTGGGGGAAGGATATAGCAACAGCTTTTGGGGCGCTGATTGAAATGCGTGTAAATGGAGAAGTTGTAGGCGACTACACTTCCTACATTATTGGAGAAAATGATGCTATAGAGCTCTTCTATAGTTCTGAGGAATAGCTTCAAATAACAAAAGACCCTCCATTTGAAGGGTCTTTTGTTATTTGTGGAGATCGTGTATGAAAGTTGGAACCATCTACGTAGTTGGGTTTACGAAATATATAAAGAAATAAAGATAATAGACATCAGAGAAAATAAAAGGGCCGAAGATGTTTCCATCAACGGCCCTTGATTGCAGGCTAGGTGCCCTTATTACGCTTCACATTGAAATTCATTAATCGCGGCAAAGAGCGCGGTCACGACTTCTTGCGGAACTTTTGCGTCCCGGAAATCTCTGTGAATCTTGTACGGAATGCGGACCTCAACCACATAGCTTCCGTGTTCGTGTGAGAATTTGCTGCTGAGAAGTTCGACCTTCTCAGCTGCTCCTTCGAACAGGTCGCTCTCGTTCAAATGCTTGATGGCATCGTGAAGTCGGTTGATCCCTTCCGGGAATACGCCAACAAACTTCACGATCATGTGGGAGGTCTGGTCGCAAAGAATATTTTCCATCGGTCTGTCTTTCTTTCTGTTGTGAACACTGTTCAGTACCACTCACTGAGTTGATACGTATGAGACAGTACATTAAAAATACTATTTTGCCAATAGAAAAGAGCCTTCAAAGGCCTTTCTTATTTGTGGAGATGGCGGGAATCGAACCCGCGTCCAAAAATGTTCTCGACGATGCTTCTACGACACATAGTCTACCTCAGGGATTTAAACGTGGTGGTAAGAAGTAGACAAAACCCAGTCACGTCGAGCTCTAAGGTTTAAGAAAATATATGGAGCACATATGTTTTCCGATCTTGCGAGATAACCTCATGTACGCTCCCCACAAGAAAAGGATTGTACTGAGCCGCTAGCTTAAACGCGAGCGAATGCGAAGTCAGCCATGCTAAATGGTGACTTTACCGCACGTGCAAATGAATTGTTTGCATGTATATGGTGTTCGCAATTTTACGTGTTAACGAACGTGCACGATGTCGCACATTATCAAGGTACAAGAATGTCGAAGCCGATCATCCCCGGGGAACACACTAGCTGCTACTGTGCTTTCCGTGAATGACATTAGGTTCTCTGAAGGTAGGGGAATTACTGTTGCAATTCCCCAAGAAAGATCAGTGTTGAAAAATTTGATCGATTGGCGTGCCGTCTGGCTCTTCGAATTCAAATTCGAATGCGTCCGCATCAGGATCCTCGATGTGCTTTGGGTGCACCCCCGAAGGATCCGTATGTAGGAGGAAATCAAAATATGAGACCCCCATGCCATTTCGATATTGATTTTCAACTTTTTCTATATTTACCATTTAATAACTCCTAAAATATGGCTACCACAACTCCCAAGGGGAGGGTACGGGCTTCAATTCTGTACCTTCAGAAAATCTAATGTGTAAAGGTGCTCTGACTTAAGGTTAGCGAATCTTAAAGGCTCTGGCAATATCTCTTCCAATATCACGAGCCTTAATTTTTTCTCGCTTATCTGCTTTCTTTTTTCCTCTTGCGATTCCAATAGAAAGCTTTACCAACCTTCCTTTATTATACCATGAAAGGGGAATGGTGGTCAAACCATCACTTTCTTCTGCTTGCTGTACCTGGTCGATCTGTTTTTTAGATAAAAGAAGTCTTCTTGGACGCTCCGGGTCATACTCTTCAGGAACATTATTTGCCTGAAATGGAGGAATGGTAGCTCCTACAAGGTGTGCTTCGCTACCGCGAACAACCACACGAGCACCAACGAGTGACCCTTGGTTATTTTTTAGCGATTTCACCTCAGTTCCGAGAAGCTCTGCTCCTGCCTCAATTTCTTCTAAAATCTCGAAATCAAAGTGCGCTTTTTTGTTTTGAATCAATATTCCCATAGGAAGATATCTGTCGTTGTGTATAATAGCACCCTATGAGTAAGCCCCAGAAAAAGCAAGTAAAACGTAGTAAAAAGACACCTAAAATACCTTCATTTAGTTCTAATCTTTTAACAGGAATCGCGGCTATTTTCCTATTAATGGCACTCTTTACCGTCTTTGTGGGAGATGGAAAAGAAAAGGAAGAAATCGCACTCTCACAAGTGGCACAAGATGTGCAGGCAGGATTTGTTGAGTCTATTGTTGTATCAGGAGACACACTTGAAATTGCATACCTTGATGAGAGTGAAAAGAAATCTAAAAAAGAAGTAAATACTGCAATAACAGAAACGCTTGCTAACTATGGCGTAAGCAATGATCAATTGTCTGGGGTGACTATTGAAATTAAAAATCAAAGTGGACTTGGGTTCTGGCTTCTTACACTTGGGCCATTCCTTATTCCTCTTATATTCCTTATTGTTCTTTTCTACTTCCTCACAAGGCAGATAAAGGGAGCGGGAGTACAGGCACTTAACTTTGGACAAAGTAAGGCTCGTATTATCGATCCAGCTGACAAAAACCAACGCGTAACCTTTAAAGATGTTGCAGGGGCCAAGGAGGCAAAGGAAGAGTTGGTTGAAGTTGTAGATTTCCTTAAGAGTCCAAAGAAGTTCTTGGATATTGGAGCTCGTATTCCAAAGGGAATTCTTCTCATGGGAGCACCAGGTACTGGAAAGACACTTCTTGCACGTGCTGTGGCAGGTGAGGCGGGTGTACCGTTTTTCACAATCTCAGGATCTGAGTTTGTTGAGATGTTTGTCGGAGTTGGAGCGTCTCGCGTTCGAGATCTCTTCAAGATGGCAAAGCAAATGGCGCCAGCAATTATCTTTATCGATGAGATTGATGCAGTAGGACGATCTCGTGGTGCTGGAATGGGAGGAGGAAATGATGAGCGTGAGCAGACACTCAATCAGATTCTTGTAGAGATGGACGGATTTGAGCCAAACAATAAAGTAATTGTTATGGCTGCTACAAATAGGCCAGATGTACTCGATCCTGCACTTTTGCGTCCAGGGCGATTTGATCGAAGGGTAACTATTGATGTGCCTGATCGAAAAGATCGAGAGGATATCCTTAAGATCCACGCGGTAAAGAAGCCATTCCATGATGATGTAGACCTTGCGGTTATTGCAGAGCGAACCCCAGGGTTCTCTGGAGCTGAACTCCAGTCTCTTATGAATGAGGGAGCCATCTTAGCTGCGCGTGAGAACAGGAAGACTGTTACGCAGTACGACCTTATCCGATCTATCGAAAAGGTGATGCTTGGACCTGAGCGAAAGAGTCACATTTTATCTGCAAAGGAAAAGGAAATAACTGCATACCATGAGGCAGGGCACGCACTTGTTGCATCAGTGCTTCCGTATGCTGATCCCGTGCACAAGATCTCAATCATTTCTCGAGGACGAGCAGCAGGATACACGCTCAATCTTCCTCTTGAAGATAAGCGAATGCACTCAAAGAAAGAGTTCCACGATGATATTGCGGTAACGCTTGGAGGATATGTTGCAGAAGAGATGATCTTTGGAGATCTAACAACAGGACCATCAAATGACCTTCAGGTTCTTACAAACCTAGCTCGTAATATGGTTACGAAGTGGGGAATGAGTTCTAAGGTTGGACCTATCGCGCTTGAGAGTGATGGAGGGAAGCCACTGTTTGGTGGAGGAATGAGTGAAAAGGGATACTCAGAAGAAGTGTCTGCAATGATTGATGGGGAAGTTACGAAAATTATTACTGATGCAAAGAAGGAAGCAAAGAAAATTCTTACAAAGCACAAGGATGCACTTGATGTAATTGCGAAGAAACTTATTGAAGTCGAAACGCTTGAGAGAGCTGAGTTTGAAGAGCTTCTTATTGCAAATGGTATTACGCCCAAAAAGAAATTAGATATAGAGCACGCAGATATAGAAGAGAAATAGGAAAAGGCCTGAACAAAAACTGTTCAGGCCTTTTTGTCGACTATGCTGCCGGGCTCATAAGGTTTTTGAGGCGGAACCTCGGTGAACTCAACATCGATAACGCCACTCTTCTTTTCTCCATAGTCTGGGGAGATGAATAGCAGTGTTAGTCCAAAGGCTAGTGCCAATAAAGCTGCAATGCCGAGCAACTGAAGGAACGGCACCAAAAGAGGGGAATACTCCATGGGTCGTCTCCTTAACTACCTGTATGTATTATACAATTTAAACTATATCTTGTCCACCCACCAGGGATCGAACCTGGGACCGCCGAGGTATAAGCTCGGTGCTACTACCGCTGAGCTATGGGTGGTGAGCCTTCATACTATACTCAAAAAGAAAGAGGTCCGCTATGTGCGAACCTCCAAGTCTTTTCTGGGAACCAGATCAAGGAAGATGGTCTCCCACTCGATCATCTGATTTTCGACGATAGACGGACGCTTCACTTCTCGAAGAATCTTTGCTTCAAGAAACTGTTCCAAGCGTTGTCTTTTTTCAACGCTAAGTTTTCGTCCGAAGCGGTGTGCGCGAGCAAGTCGCCAGGCGATCCAGCGATCTTTTTTCATCCCGCGAGGGCTTCTGAATATTACCCATGTCGCAAGAAGGGGAGCTGCGATAAAAAATCGCAGCAAAGATTGGACCATGCCCCAGAAAAATAAAATGATTGTGGCCAGAATTCGAAACAAAAGCACGAGTCTGGCCCACAGGCTTTGCAAAGCCCATATAAAGAACATTTTCATTTTTACACCTCCTACAAAGACCCTAGCAAATATTATTCAAAATGTAAGTCTTCTGCTTTCGCTTCTATATATTCTTGTAGCACAGAATGTTTCTTTAATTCTGGATCTTTTTTAATTAAAGCTTTTGCTTCTTTCCTCGCAGCCTCTACCATCTTCAAGTTTTTAATTGCTTCCATGGCAACATCAGATACTCCCCATTGTCGCCTTCCATATAATTCTCCACCTCCACGAATACCTAAGTCATATTCAGCCAGTTCAAATCCATTTTTGGCAGTTGTAAGAGCTTTAAGGCGCTCTTCTGTAGTTGGTCCATAGCTTTCAGGGTATACGTAGCAATACGCTTGATGATTTGATCTGATTACACGTCCTCGGAGTTGATGCAATTGAGCTAGACCAAAGCGCTCAGCTCCTTCGATAATAATCACGGTTGCATTAGGTACATTTACTCCAACCTCAACTACAGAAGTGGCAACAAGAATATCTACCTCTTTTCTTTCAAAACGAGCCATGGTCTCTTCCTTCTCTGCAGGAGACATCTTACTGTGCAAAATATCTATATTGTATTCAGGAAAGACTTCTTTACTTAATCGTGCACACTCTGCTTTTACAGACTTTGCCTGCAGTGCTGTTTCTTTGCTTGGGTCCGGCTCATCAATTCGTGGGCAAATAACGTATGCCTGTCTTCCAGCTTCTAATTGCCTTCTTACCTTTTCATACATTACACCTCGACCATCTTTTCCAATTACTTCGGTAATAATTGGTTTCCTTCCAGTTGGCA
>CESG01236492.1_pt1 | contig 13142 bp, 10 predicted proteins | sample 531121 | NCBI WGS metagenome assembly CESG01 (sample SAMEA2621287, study PRJEB7988) | marine metagenome | biome: marine biome (ENVO:00000447); feature: mesopelagic zone (ENVO:00000213); material: "saline water (ENVO:00002010), including plankton (ENVO:xxxxxxxx)" | depth 800 m
CAAAATTTCCTGGTGTTTTTAAGACTTTAATGGTGTTACTGACACACGCAGAAACCACTCGCCAGACTTTAAAGCCAAAGTGACCTTAGAAGCGGTTCGAGGCGAACAACCACTTGCCGAGCTTGCCCAGAAATACGATGTGCACGCCACCCAGATTGCCCCGTGGAAAGCAGAATTGCTGCAAGGCGCATCCAGCGTATTTGGCGCCACCAAGGCCGCTGAATCCACTGTTGATGTCAAAGTGTTGCACGCAAAAATTGGTGAACTGACCCTGGAGAATGATTTTTTAGAAAGCGCGCTCACCAAGGCGGGATTGCTGAGCGCAAAACGATGATCGACCCGACACATGATTTGCCGATGAGCAAACAGGCCAAGATTCTTCACATGGCCAGTGAACTTGCCCCCTGAATGACAGTACCGGACGTATTCCTTAAACTTGGAACTAGGAATACATCTATGTTTACGACTATGAATTCAAATGGCAAGCCCGAGTGAGTTGAAGTGATTACGGGTGTCCAGCGCCGACGGCGCTGGACACCCTCCGAGAAGTTGGCTTTGGTCCAGGAACCTTTGCTATTTTTTTAGAAGGATCTCTAACGAAAGCCCAAAAATTGCACAAAATTATCGGAGGAGACTTCCAAATTCAGCGTAAGGATAGTTGACCGTTTAAAAGCTCAGTTATCTAGGATTCGGATAAAACATGTACGGCAAGACTAAAAAACTTTGGTAAATAACGCTGACGTCAAAAAGATACAGACGAATTCAAAGCAAATTTTCCCAAAGCTTTTGTATCCTGAAAGTTAAAAATGCACGTACCCAAGGTAGATTAGTTTCATCGCACAAACACTTGGATACCAACTTGGAACCTGAAAACCCAAGCCAAGCGTTTTTTCACCTTTGTTCGAATGCTAGAGAGACTTTGCTTGATCAGTTACGGTTGTAGCCACGCTGCGAAGCAAGCTTGGCTTGCTTGATCAGTTTGTACAAGCGGTGTTTGCCGCACTTGGCACCAATGTCACGAAGGTCATCAGCCACTTTGCGATAGCCATAAATGGAACCGCTCTCCAACCAGCTTTGTTTAATCAGTCCAAGAAATTTCATATCCTGTTTCTGACGCTTTGATTCTGGATTAGCCTGCCAAGCGTAGTAACCACTGCGGTTCACATTCATCACCTTGCACAGGGTTCTAACAGCGTGATTGGGTTCTTCCCTGGCAATGAATGCGTACCTCACCTTGACTGGCTGGCAAAGTACGCGGCGGCCTTTTTTAAGATGTCGCGCTCCTCGGTGACTTTGCGAAGTTCAGCTTGAAGACGTTTGACTTCTTCTTCGGCTGCAGACACCTCAACAGGCTTCTTGAATTCCTTGAGCCATACGTACAGGCTGTGGGTGGACACACCCAGAGCAGCAGAGACCTCGGCCACAGGGCGGCCTCGGTCAACAATTTGACGGATGGCTTCTTGACGAAATTCTTCAGTAAATTGCTTCTTGGACATTGCACGTTTCTCCTTGCACGTATTGTGAGGATAAAAAGTGCCTAGGGAAAGCGGAGCGATTCACACCATCGTCGCGTAGCGTGGTGCAAAAGCTCCATACTCTGGAGATGATTATTGATGCATTCATATTTCTTGCTGTTTCATTAATGGCATCAGTGACACTTGAATCAATTATTCAATGACAACCGGTACACCAATCTGGTTAGCAATTGGAGTGTATAAATCCACGTCAATATCCGGTGCGTTAATTGATACGACCAGAGAGTACCTGATGCGTTGATCATATTGTTCAAGTGCAGGCCTTGTTTTCCACCAACCAAGCGAGGGGTAAACTGCAATGGCACCCCGACTCGCCAGCTCTGCCGCACTGCCTTTCCAAATATCTGAATGCAGCGAGCCTTTATGCCGGTTCTTCTTACCAATCACCCAGTTAGGGTCACTGTCGTTTCTATTCAGACGCTCTTCATCGTCTCTAGCAGCGGCGTTGACTCTGGCTTGAAAGTCTGAATCGCGTTCCAACGGGCGTTTTACATCAAAACGAAGGCCGTGGGACTCATACCGATAGCGCGAGGTCACGCCACGGGCAGAAGGGTTTGGCTCAATAAAGTAAGACAAGGTTACCCGCATTTCTACCTGCGCCTCACTCAACGCCTCAAGCTCTGCCAATGGCCATGGCAATTGGTGCAGGTTCATATCCCTAAGTTGCGGCTCTTTCCCTTTTTCGCGTTTGAACGGATGTAAAAATTCCTCACAGATCATGGTTAACGAGTTATCTGCGCTCCATAGAGCTCTATCGAGGTTTGGCTCTCCGAACCCGCAGTGTCTCACCAATTCGGTTGTTTGAGCCTTGGTTGGTGCCCCTCTTGCAGGCAGAAACATTCGCTTCATGTCTTCTGTCCACTGCGCTGAATGAACGATCAATCCGCGTATGCTTTCTGGCCATAAATTCGGATATCTGGCCATTAATTGTGCCGCCATGCGTGAGCAAAGGGCTGAAGCGGCACTTGTGGCATTGCTTGTCGTAAGCAGGCGTTCCGCGGGATTTTCATGGGTCGTCAGCAGACTTAAGCTTGGCATCCAGGCGGCACCTAGACCGTCTTGTGCCACATTGCCACCTTCAAACACCACGTCTGGCTTTAATGGCCAATGTGTTTGCCAAGTTTGTGAGGTCGTACTGAAAGGACTTAAACCACCAATCTCCGCGATAGATGTGTAGTGCTCGGCCTCCTCCTCAGTGATTCTTGCCAGGTTGGTCATGGCACCCACAGTCAAAGCATTCCATGCCTGTGCCGGATCATGAATGCCGTCGGAGGCATTGCTGTGCGGGTATTCCATCCAGGCGTTAGGGTCTTTAATGTTACCGGCTGATATCACGAATAATTTGGGCGTTTCACCCTGCGCATCTGCATCATAGGCAAGCCGGTCAATTGTTGCCGACCAGGCAGAAGGTCGCCCCCGGTCGCGATTGTCTCTGGCGGTAATCGCCATATTGAAAACCCGTTTGCGGTGCGGTGCCGTAACCGTTGGTCGATCGACTGCCTCAGAGGTAAGGTAACCATGCAGAATGGCGTCACCACCATTGGCCCCGTCTTCCGGCAACAACTTTACGGATTCCAAACGATGCGAAACTGTAACTGGCATCTGACTCGAGAGCGCATCGGTCAGATTACCCAGCAGGGCAAGCCCTGCCATCTCTGTACCATGTCCCTCACTATCATCTAACCCCCAGGCAGGTTCAACACTGTGTTTATCGGTATTGGCAATGGCCTGTTGCAACAACGGGTGCCCATTGTTCACCCCTGTATCAAGCAGGCATACATATGGCACATCAGCATCGTGAGCGGGCAAGGTTAAGCGGTCGTTTAACTCATCAATCCACTGCGGCTGTTCTTCTGGATTTAAAGAATCAAAAAATTCTGCTGTTTCTTTAGCTCGACGCAATTCGGCAATATTGTTTAACGTCATCATCGAGCGTTTCATTTGACCGGCTGAACCATACACCAGCAAAACAGAGCGTTCGGGAAAGGAAAGTTGACCGGGCGCGACACGGAAACTCAGGCCCGTTGCCGCTTCTCGGAATTTTTCAACAACTCCTTGTCGATCCTTCCGCGTCGGCAGCCACACCTCCCACCACAGGTGTTCGTCGTCTGCCGTCGGCATAGCATCGGGTGAATCAGTCCACAGGGCTTGCAACGTTGCCGCACGAATATCCGAAATGGCATTAAGTAACTTACTATGCGCAGGGCCACTCTTTTTGTCCTTGCCGTCATCTAAGTAATCGGTGATGAGTTTTTCGAAAACGCCGAGCTTGCCATCAGGCACAAAGACTGTAGCAAACGTCTTATGGACGTCGTGGCGGACATTTCGAAGTTCGATACCTGATCGTTCGCGGGCAAGGGATTCAAAAGCCAGCTCAACATCCGGAAAGCTTTCAAATTCAATTTGCAGGCCGAATCCTTCGTCAATACCAGCCTGTCGCTGTTGATCGACCGCTTCGGCCAACACTGGCGTCAATTGCTGAAGTTTACCCAGCAGGGCACCACCATGGGCTGCTCGGTCTCGTTCGGGAATCTGTTTGCCACTGCCACCTGTTGCTGGCGATGTAAAGCTTTCAGCCTGCGCGCTGTTTTGAAAAATAAAATGCGGATGGTTATTCGGCTCCCTTGCCGCCATGCGATGTCCTTATCGTTAACTGCTTATATTCAATCGGTTGGAAAGCCTGCGTCGTTCTTCTAGCGCTTGATAAATATCTTTTTCGTATATTTTTTCTACTCGTTCAATTAACGCCGTTTTCAACACTTCATCTGCGGCACGGGTTAACTCGGCATAGCTCAAGCCAAGCGCTTTAGCAGCCAAACGCTTCCAAGAGGTATTTTTAACTGCCAGGCGTGATAAGCGCGATTTCAGCACACTGGCAATGTGCGCTTCATCTGGCAACTCGTAGTGCAGCAGATCATCAAAGCGGCGGAACAGGGCGTTATCCAGAATATCTGGGTGGTTGGTGGCACCGATGATCAGGCTGTGAGAGTCATCCTGCTCAATCATTTGCAGGAAGCTGTTTAGAATACGGCGCACTTCACCCACATCGTTTGCTAGGCCCCTTTGAGAGCCAATAGCATCGAACTCATCAAAGAAATACACACCGCGAGCATGGTGGGTAGATTCAAAGATCTGCCGCAGCTTGGCAGCGGTCTCACCCATGAACTTGGTGATCAGCCCGTCGAGACGCACCTGGAACAACGGCAGACCTAATTCACCGGCCAGTACCGATGCCGTCATGGTTTTGCCCGTACCGGGCGGGCCAACTAACAGCAGTTTACGCCGTGGCGATAATCCGTGGGACAGGATCTCCGCCGCATGCCGCTGCTCGCGGATAATCCGCTCCAACTGTAAGGCAAGCTCGTTATTGAGCACCATATCCCCCAGACGGGATTTGGGGTAACTCACACTCAGCAAGTTAGCCAGTTCGCCCCTAGGCTTGCTGATGGGCACGGCCTTGCTATTTGGTATGCTCCCTGGTAGGGCCGCCCGGCGGGATTTGGCCTGATCAACCAGTGCCCGTAACTCCTCGGCCAGCCTGCCATGGCCGCGCTTGGCCTCATGGGCTGCCACCTGCATGGCGACCGAATAAAAACGGTTTTCGTCGCCCTCCAGATGAGACTGGAGCAGCGCCTTTATTTGGTCTGCACTGGCCATAATGTGGTCCTCCTAACTATGGAGCCATTGTACATTGACGGGTGGTCGATCACGACCAAAAACATTAAGAGACCACTTTGAGCTTTCGGCTCCGCTTGGCACCTGGCTTTGTGGCTACCCTGGGGATTCCAGCTTTTCTTGTTCCCCACATGTTGGCTTCCGTTTGTGCCGTGGGATACTTTGTCGACTTTGATTCGGAGCTTGCTACTCATTTGTTACCCACCCATCAAATCTTCCTTCCTCGGACCTCGGTGTTGGCTCTGCACTTTTGGACCGTATACAGGTTGACAAGGCCAAAGCCCCCCATCACAAGGGCATGTTGCCTTGGTAGCCCCGCAATGTAATGACCCAGCGGGGTCTGCACAGTTTAGGCCACCACTTGGCCGTTCATCAGCAGGGGGAGCAGCCAGTCGCGGAGTTGGGCGAGTTGCTGGTTTTCCATGCTTCGCGTGAAAACCATCTGGTTGTAACTAGAAATCACATCGTCGTATTTCTTGAGGAGCTCAGGTGTTGGGTAGGCTAATGACAAAGAATGCAAATCATCTTTTGTAATTGAACCGAAGGTGGTTCCTTGGCCGTTTCGCCTATCAAAGATCGTCTTGAAGTGCTGCATTACGTAAAACAGAAAACCGTCAAATCCATCTTTACTGTTTAAGGCAGCCAAGCCACGCCCAATACAACAATTGATATGTGCAACATTGATATCGCCTACAGGGGCACGCACACTCAGCAGAATGTCACCGCGTTTTGCCATTCGCACAGGTTGGGTTGTGTATTGGCGAACCGTAGGAAATTGCCAGCCAAAGTCTGTGGAGCCTTGAAAAAACTCGACTCCGTCGCCGACATCATTCAAGGAATCCCCTGTTGGAGAGGTTCCCATTGTGATGTTTGCAATCTGAATTAACTGTTTATCTTTCCACTCCTCCGGAATTTCCCGCTTCAGCGTGGCGTTGTAGACCATCTTGCCGCCGGAGGATTTGTAGGGTTTGCCGTTGGAATCGGGGAAATCGAACTGCACGAACCAGTAGTCGTACAGCATCTTGGCCATCGCCTCCAGCTCAGAATTGATGCGGTTGTTGCAGTCGATTTTGGCGTCGAGGGCTGAGAGGATGGCGGCGATTTTTTTCTGCTCATCCACTTTTGGAAGTGGCGCAGTAACAGCGTAAAGACGCTCGGGAGATGTGTGCTTGACTTTCGAACCAGTAGATGTCAGTCGAATTTGTTCCCGAACAGATTTTGTCTGGAATAAGTAATAGACAAACGATTTGTCGAGCTTCTTTTGGTCTGTAGAAATCAAACCAAGTCGCTGGTTATGGAGATACATGTTTTCATCCGGAACAAAGGCACAGCTACCCAGCAGTCCTGCAGATTGCTCCGTCATCGCAACAATCAAATCACCTTTGCTGTGCAAGTAATCCTCTGGAATATCTCCGAGGTAGTACTTCTCTTTTCCCGCCTGTCTTTTGAACCCGCCTGCTTCATGGAAGTTTCCTGGAGTCAGGACGACGTAGTGGCCACCATCCGAGAAATACTCGCTCTTGAATGGAAACCCATGTTTGATATGCAATTTTCCTTGAAGCGATGAGACCGGCCATTTACTCATACCGCAACCCCACCAACTGCTTCTTGATTTCCTGCTCCAACCCCGCCGATTCTTTGAAAAAGCCATCGAGGCGGTCGGTAAAGTCTTGCAGCTTTTCAGCAAACTGAGTCGGTGTCAGGTCGCTGAATTCGATCTTCACGTCGAAATACTGGCCGGCGCTCAGGCTGTAATTCTTGGCGGCGATGTCGCCGTAGCTCACCACCACAGAAAAATCTTCCACCGTTTGTTTGTCGTTGAAGGTGGCGATGATGCGGTCTTCTTCAGCTTCGGAGAGCAGGGTTTTCTGGTTTTTGCCGTCTTTGACCTTGATGCCAAGATTGGAGGCGTCGATCAGTACCACGTCGGCCTTGTTGCTAGTGTCGATAAACACAATCGACACATTGGTGCCAGTGGTGGCGAAGATGTTGCTGGGCATGGAGACCACGCCAGCGAGCATTTTGTTGTCCACCAGATGCTTGCGGATGCCTTTGTCGATTCCGCTTTGCGCGGTAATAAAGCCAGTGGGCACCACTACTGCTGCTTTACCCCCCGATTTGAGCGAATGAATAATATGCTGCAAAAAGAGTAGATAAATCGCCATCTTGTCTTTTTCTTTGGCCGGAATTTTGGGCACTCCGGCAAAGAAGCGCTCTTTGTATTCCTTGGTATCTAGGTCATTTCTGAAATCAGAGAAATCCATCTTGAACGGTGGATTGCTGACGATGTAGTCGAACTTCTTAAGTGCTTTGCCATCCCGGTGATAGGGTTGGAGCATGGTATTGCCCTGAATGATATTGGGAATGGAGTGCACCAGATTGTTCAGGATCAGGTTCAGGCGCAACAGGCTGGATGATTTTTGCGAGATGTCTTGAGAGTAGATGCTGCAGCGCTGCTCGCCGATGGCGTGGGCGATATTCATCAGCAACGTGCCGGAACCGGCCGAGGGGTCGTAGCAGCTGACGTTATTGACTTTGCCGCGCACATCTTCGGGCACCAGAATGGCGGCCATGATCTTGGCCACGGCGTGGGGGGTGTAGTACTCGGCGTATTTGCCGCCGCTGTCCTTGTTGTAATCCTTGATCAGATATTCAAAGAGCGCGGCGTAGAAATCGTACTTCTCGTTGAAGATGCGCTCGAAGCTGAAGTCGCCCAGCTTGTTTATGATGGCGCGACAGAAGGCGTCGCGCTTGGACAAGTCAGTGATGAATTCGCTGACGCGGTCAAACAGGGTGATCTTGGCGCCGCCATCGGTTTTGACAGCGAAGATGTCGTTGTTGGTGATGGCGATCTCGCGCAGGGTGTCATCGAACAGCTTGGCAAATTCCGGCGCGTTCTGGCGGCCAAACAAGTGGGCGATGAAATGCTCGGGCTTCAGGCGGGCGGTATCTGGCCCCATCTGCATTTGTAGCATATCCAGATCATCGGTGCTCATGGCTGCGATGGTGGCTTCCCAGCTCTCGGCCTTGGCGAGTTCGGGGTGGATTTTCTTGGCCTCGAAAGCGAACTTGTCGTTGAGGAACTTGTAGAGAAAGACCTGAGTGATGATCTTGAATTCGTTGCCATCGTTGCCCAGTCCATATGCTGCGCAAATGGCTTTTAGACTGTTGATCAGTTCACGGGTGCGTTGTTCAAATTGCTGGGTTACCAAGGCTGTGCTCCGGTGCTACGCACAGCGCCCACGCGGGCACCGGCGCTAAATTCATTCATGTATTCGGCCACCACCAGCTGGTTGATGCCGCGGGTGGCGTCGGGGGTGAGTTTGATGTGCTGGCGGGTGTAGAACTCGCCAATCACGATGGGCTGCATCATGCGTTCGAAGTAGCTTTCGTTGTTCAGCAGCTGGGTGTTTTGCAGCACTTGTTCGTCGGCCTGCGCTTTCACGCCAACCAGTGCTTCGAACAGTTTGCGTTCGGTCTGTGCGACATCACCTTTTTCTTGCAGGCGCTTGTGAATGCGCATGTATTTGGCATCGCCCCGGTATTTGGCGCGCAGCTGGTTGTTCTGGCGGTTTAGCTCTTTAACCTTGTCGTGAATGGCGTTGAGCGCGCCGATATTGGCCGTCATCTCTTCCTGACTGACTTCGCTCAGTTTCTTTTTCTTGAAAAGGCGTTCCAGTTCTTCGCGCAAGGTGATGAATTTGGGGTCGCCCTGATCAAAGTTGTCAGCCAAGGCTTCGCGCGTTTGGCGCAGGGTGCTCTTCAGCTTGTCGGCCAGCACGATTTCTTCTTCGCGGATTTTGGCGAATTTGAAGATCACCTCTTCCAGTGCGACATTGAGCAGTTGACTGGTGTCGGTGGCCGATTCGATGGATTCTTTGAGGATGAGCAGGTCGAGGTGGTTGCAGGTTTCGCGATAGAGCTGGCCCAGCTTGTGGAAATCCAGCTGCTGCAACTGCGCATAGTCGCCTTGCAGGCGGATCAGGTTGTAGAGGTTGCGGGCGTCGCCCAGTGCCTTTTTGAGCGCCAGCACCGTGGCACGGTCTTGAATCTGGCTTAGCTGCTTGGAAAACTCTTCGGCGTTTTCGATGCTGAAGCTGAACAGGATGTCCTTGATGGCTTCGATTTCCTGGGTGATCTCTTCGGAGGATTTAAACAGGTTGGAGTAATGCTCTATCTCGTCGCCCAGCTCGGATTGCAACTCGTCAAAATAATCTTTGTTGGTTTTATCGAACTCTTTACGGATGTCGGCAAAGTCGACCACATAACCGTAGCGAAAATCCTTGTAGGTGCGGTTGACGCGGGTGAGCGCCTGCAGCAGGTTGTGCGCCTTGATGATGCGGCCGAGGTAGAGCTTTTTCAGGCGCTTTGCGTCGAAACCGGTAAGCAGCATGTTGTAGACAAACAGCAGGTCGATCTTGCCAGCCTTGAAATCTTCCACCCAATCTTTGCGTTCGTCCTTGCTGCCCACATCGTGCAGGATGAGCGCGGCGGTTTTGGCGCGGTTTTCCAGCTGCGTGCGCGCGGCGTAGCTATCGGGCTGCTCGGCGGCGATCAAGGCTGGCGCGGAGTCTTGCAGGTTATATGCCGGTGTGGGCTGGGCGGCGTACACGGTGCTGAAAATCTCGAACATCTGCCGGGCCTGTTCGGCACTATCACAGATCACCATGCCACCAATGCTGGCCTCACCCAAGGCGCTGCGGCTTTTCTCGAAGTCGCGCACGATGTAGTCGAGCATAGGTTCGACGAATTTCGGGTGCGAGTAGATGAGCTTGCGGTCGATATCGCCCTGCTGCAGTTTGACGGCGGCGAGAGCCTCTTGCAGCGAGAGCTTGTAGTTAGTGGCGATTTCTTCGCGGATCAGGCGCAGGGTGTAGCCATCGGCAATGGAGGCGTTGTAGTAATACTTGTGGAGGTAGTCGCCAAACAGGACGCGCGAGTTGTAATCATCGCCCAAGAGCGGCGTGCCGGTGAGGCCGATCTTGATGGCGTTGCGGTCGGACTGGCTGAGATTGGCAAGAAAACTGCCTTGCGGGCTGTAGCTGCGGTGAACCTCGTCCAGAAAGTAAACACGCTGGATGTTGAAGTCGTAATCCTCGGCGCGCACCACGTCCGGGTCGTCCTGAAACTTCTGGATATTGACCACGGTAATTTCAGGCTTGCCGCTGTGGTTGTGCAGCACCTGCGTGGTTTTAATGTCGCGGGCGAAGGCGTCGCGGCTGTCGATGGTGTGCACCACCAGCCCACGACCGGCAAACTCCCGCTGCGCCTGCGTGGCCAGATCCAGCCGATCCACGATGAAGTAAAACTTGGGGATGACGCCTTTGCGCTGGAAGTAATCGGTGAGGAAGCGGGTGTTGTAATATGCCAGCGCGGTTTTGCCACTGCCCTGCGTGTGCCAGATGATGCCTTTCTTGACCCCGGCATTCAACTTTTTCTCGATGGCCTTGGTGGCGAAAAGCTGGGGGTAGCGCATGACGTGCTTTTGTAGACCATCGCTTTCATTGACGTAGGCCAGCGCAAAGCGCAGCAAAAAAGCCAAACGATCCCGACTAAACAGAGACGTGCAAATGCGGTTGGTGGGTGTATCCGGCGACTTGTTGGTTAAAAACTCCGGACTGTGCTTGATGACGTTGAGATTGTTGTCACGCAACACGTCGTTTTCGAGTGTGTCGTCTTCAGCGGCCAGAAGCTGGGTGAGGTCCAGCGTCTCTTCTTCGCGGAAGTAGTTGAAGACCGGCGCGTCGTAGGATGGACTGGCGTAAAACGCGCCCTCGATGGGCTGCGGCGAACCATCTTCGTACTCCATGTTGTTGGAGAAAACCATCAACTGCGTGATATTAATGAAGCGCCGGAATTTGGGGTTGCGACTGCGCGTGATGATGCGGCTGCGCTCGGCCAGCACACCTTCGCGGTTGTTGGGCTTCTTGACCTCGATGAAAGCCAGCGGCATGCCGTTGATGAGCAGGGTGATGTCGGGGCGGAACTCGTCGTCGCCGTTTTTGCAGGTCAGTTCCGTAACGACGTGGAAGCTGTTGTTGTCGCAGTTTTCGAAGTCGATCAGGCGGGTACCCGAGCGCTCGGTGAGCCGGTCGTAAAACGCTTTGCCGAGGTCTTCATTATCTAGCAGCAGTTTCACATCGGCCAGCAACCGGGTGAGGTCATCCGCACTCAAATCAGGATTAATGCGGGCGATGGCTTCGTTGAAAAGCACCGGGAAGATGTTGGTGTCGAGGTCCCAAACGGCATCTTTAAGGGAGAGATAGCGGTAGCCCAGCCGCACCAGGTGCAGGATGCACGGAATCTTGACCCGTGAGTCTTCGCTGAAAACCATCTGACCTGCCCCCTTATTGTTCTTTCTGTGTAGGTTGACCTGAACCCTCATCTGCACCGCCAGCTCGAACCCATTCATCGACCTCGGACAGCTGGAATTTCCACAGCCGCCCGATCTTGTGCGCGGGCAGGCCCTTGCGCTCGCGCCAGCGGTAAACGGTGTCTTTCACCACACCCAAATGCCGGGCAACATCGATGGCAGTGACCCACGGTTCGGAGTTCATGGCATTGGCGCTCACAGGGGCATCAAAGTCGTTTTAAGTCGTCATGAGTCTACCAGACACTCGCATTGGCGACCACACTGAAATGGACGTATCCGTCCTTCTTGACCAAGCCTTCCGAACTGGTAAGGTATAGGCAGTTCGACCGCCTTGTTCCGCATATTCTCGAGCACTAAGGTCAGGTAGGCCAACGGGTTCACCCCGTTGAGCTTGAAGCTTTTCGCTCGGAAACCCATGACTGGAACTTGGCAAGGTTGTCTTTGGCGATTTGTTGGCCGGACAGCTTGCTCTTTATTTGACATCCACGGTTCTTTCCCTGTCTATTCGAGGGAGTTCTGCATTGAGCTGGCGTTCATTAAGGCCATGCTTATAGGCGTTGTACTGCCATTTGACGAACTGCTCCAACAGCGCGTCGTTCCTCATTCTCAATTCTTCATTTTCGGTCTGAAGCCTTGCTATGCGCTGAGCTGCTACGGCGAGACTGCTGGGCATAGCCGTCTTTGGCCCATTTACTTTCAGACCTCTTTTTTTGGCGGTATAGGCGCCCTTGATAGCCCCGTGTGCATTGAGAGTCTGTCGAGTTGGTGCCTTTCCGATGACTTTCGCAGAGGCTTCAACGATCCCGTCCCAGGATATCTTTTCGGTTGGCCAACCGCGAATGATGTCTACAATCGCTGCGATATCGACCTGATTCAGGTGCTTAGCCACGGTCACCTTCCAGCAATCGTGACATATCGGCAAGGAGCGAAGCATCGGGAGTCTTTAGCTCCAAAGCCTCCACAGCCTTGACTCTAATTACCCTACGAAGGTGACTGAAGTCCTTACCATCTCGCAACTTTATCTGCGCCCCATCGGGAATCTGCGGACTTTCCAGAATCTCGACTAGTTGCCTAAGGCGTTCAACTGTCTTCTGATGGTATTCATACCATCTGTCCGCTCCGGCAAACCCATTGTTGACGGCCGCCTCTGCCTCGGCATAGTCCTTCTCCACCTGAGTCAGGCGTATTTTTATGCGCTCTAATCTTTCGGCATCGTCTTTTCCCAACCCTTTGACACACACATGCTCGTCACAATTGAGGCAGTCGCGAAACTTTTCGCACGGTGACATGATGAAATCGTGACTACATACGCCATACGTACTGACATGTACCGCACCGCGCTCCATCAGATTGATTTCCTGAGTAGACACTGGAACGTGCTGGCTAACTTCACCCTTTGGGCCAAAAAGCGTCAGGGAAGTATCCAGAGCTTCTGCCTTGGCGACCATTTCCCATTCGCTCATATGGTTGTAAACACGATTCTGCTTTGCATCTGCACGCCCTGCCCACTTAGCATGTTGATTTGCACCCAAATTTGACCCGGGATTTGCATTGAATTT
>CESG01019544.1_pt1 | contig 13114 bp, 15 predicted proteins | sample 531121 | NCBI WGS metagenome assembly CESG01 (sample SAMEA2621287, study PRJEB7988) | marine metagenome | biome: marine biome (ENVO:00000447); feature: mesopelagic zone (ENVO:00000213); material: "saline water (ENVO:00002010), including plankton (ENVO:xxxxxxxx)" | depth 800 m
TAGTAAAGTGATCGGCAGCAACGGGAGTACTGATATTTTGAAGTACGAAAATAGCGGTACTACAGACGCTAACGGAGAAGATTCTTTGACAGAGCTTGAGTGGGATACTTATCAACTTGATATAACCAGTGACGGATATACCATAAAAGAAATGTGTCCATGGAGCCCATTCGCATTAGATCCCGGAGTAACACTCAATCTAAAAACAACTCTCATTGCCTCAGTGTCGCCGGCACTACATGTGCTGGTGGCAGATGTTGATGGTAATGAAATACCGGGAGCAAACGTGCAATTGACGCGTGGTACATATGATGAAACGCAAGTTTCCTCTCTTTGCGGACAGACACTGTTTAGCGGAGGAGGGCTTACCACGGCCAACGACTACACTCTTGATGTGAGCGCTTCAGGTTACGTCGCGGAGCAAATAACGAATGTTGAGGTAGGTACTAATTCCCACGTTACAGTTATATTGACCAGTAGCTAGTATGTATAATCTGAAGTCAAAACAAAAGAAAAAAGGGTTTTCACTACCGGAAGTTATTATTGTTTCGGCACTGTTTGCTATTATTATGGTGGTAGTAATGGGTGGAGTACATACAATGTATCGACAAAACGCTTACACGTTCGCCCAAGCATATCAGGTGCAAAATGCCAGGAAGGGAGTCACTGCTCTGGTACGAGATATTCGCGAGATGACCTATGCTGATAACGGCGCTTTCCCGTTGCGGGTAATGGATGAGCACAAAATTGGATTCTACAGTGATATCGATCGTGACGATAGTGTTGAGTATGTGAGTTATGAGCTTGTCGCCAGCACCACCCTATATAAATATGTGTACGAAGCCACCGGTACGCCGGCGACTTACGATTTAAATAATCCCGATACCACCAGTATCGTATCGGCCTATGTGCAAAATTTGATTCAAGGGGAGTCCACCTTCCAGTATTATGATGCTAGTGGCACAGAAGTTATAAGCGCAGACAATTTGACAGATGTGCGCTACGTAGAGGTAAAGTCCATAGTTAATATAGATCCGGTACGAGACCCAGGTCAATATATGCTGCGTTCGAGTGCAACACTTCGTAACATTAGAGATTAATGTGTAATTTGCAAAATAAAAACAGCAAACAAGGAGCCCTATTGGTTTTAGTTTTGGTTTACGGGTCAATATTTACAGTTCTTCTTTTTAGTTTTCTAGGTTTTGTAGTCACCCAATCTAAAACACAGGAACAGGTATTGCAAAAAGAAAAAGCATTAACCATTGCAGAGGCCGGTTTGAACTACTACAAATGGTATTTGGCTCATAACCCGGGCGATGTGACTCATGGTACAACTACACCTGGACCTTATGTCATACCTTACGCTGATCCGGAAAGTTCGGATATCGGCGAGTTTTCACTTGATATCGCCGGTAATGCTTACTGTGGTGAAATACAAAGTATCGAAATCAACTCTACCGGCTATACCTATGACCGCCCCGAGATTACCCGTACAGTTTTTGGTCGCTACACCAGACCAACGGTGGCAGAATATGCGTATATAATCAACTCTAATGTTTGGGCTGGGAGTGACAGAGAAATTGTCGGTCCGTATCATTCCAACGGGGGTATACGGATGGATGGCACAAATAATTCTACCGTGACGAGTGGACAAGAAAACTGGCGGTGCACCAGTTCGTTTGGTTGCAGCCCGACACAAACTGTCGATGGAGTATTTGGAGCAGGTCCAAATGATAATTTGTGGGAATTTCCCGCCGCACCAATCAACTTTACCGGTCTGACTGTTGATTTGGCCAGCATAAAAGATAAGGCCCAAGAATACGGGGTATATATTGGTTCAACCAACCGCAAAGGTTATCTGGTCAGATTTTTAAATGATGGCACTTTCGATTTGTATACCGTACGCAGAACCAGAAGAGAGCCAAGTCGCCGGTGGGAATATTGGCTGAATATGATTCAAAACACTCGGTATGAAGGTAACTACACCATACCGGCAGAATGTCCGGTTATATACGTGCGAGACATGGTATGGGTTGAAGGAGAGGTGAAAGGCAAGGTGACCTTGGCAGCTGCTAATGTAAGCAGTAGTAGCGATGATCCTTCTATTGTCATCAATAACAACTTAACTAACTACGATGACGATTCCGGTTTACTGGCCATCGCCGAATATGATGTTTTGATCGGTTTCAATGTACCTGATCAGATGACCGTAGAGGGAATATTTATAGCTCAAGAGGGACACTTTGGGAGAAATTATTACACCACCTATAACTTACCCTCGAGCTTAGACCCATATGTGTTACGCGACCAACTTACCATTAATGGTACGATTGTCTCCAACGGCCGAGTAGGTACCAAGTGGACCTGTGGCGGCGTGTATTGTTCCGGATTTGAAAATAGATATAACAGCTATAATAGAGATTTGGTTTTAAATCCACCACCTTTGACGCCGTATACTTCCGATGATTACTATTTTGTAGAGTGGAGAGAGCAAGATAACTAGTGTTGTAGCGCAAATGATTAAAGTAAAACGTTCGTGGTAAAATTTACACATGAAAGCACATAAACCATTAGTTATCGGTAACTGGAAGTTAAATCCAGCCACTCTTGGGAAAGCACGTAAATTGTTTACAGAGATTCGTGATCGTTATGGTCGCAGGAAGAGCGCTATTAATGCTGTAGTAGCTCCGCCGTTTCCGTTTATTTCAGAAATAGAGCGTCTAAGTCCAAGTCGGCGAATAGAACTTGCGGCGCAGGATGTTTTTTTTGAATCTACGGGAGCTTATACCGGAGAGGTGTCTTTGCCAATGCTTAAGAGTGTGGGCGTCAGTTATGTGATGGTTGGTCATTCAGAACGTCGAGCGCGTGGAGAAACAGATGAAGACGTGTATCGTGATGTGCAGGTAGTCTTAAAGAACAAAACGCAGGTGGTTATTTGTGTCGGTGAGAAAGCTCGTGACGATCATGGCAACTATTTTGGAGTGGTAGAGGCGCAACTACGAGCGGCACTTCGAGATGTAAAGAAGACATGGTTGCCAAATGTCATTATTGCTTACGAACCGATTTGGGCCATTGGTACAGGGAACACTGCCACGCCGGAGGATGCTAGAGAAATGAAGCTGTTTATCGCCAAGATTCTTACCGATCGTTTCGGGCGAAAAGAAGCGAAAAAAGTGCGTATCATTTATGGCGGTTCAGTGAAAAAAGGAAATGCTGCGGCTCTCTTGGAGACGGGCGAGGTTGATGGTTTTTTGGTGGGGGGAGCCAGTTTACGACCGGCTGATTTTGTTAGCATATTGAATACAGCGGTAGAGTATGTCAAAAATTCTCAAGCTACCTAATATTAAAAAGGCTGGAAGTTTAAAAGGAAAGACCGTATTACTACGGTCGTCTCTAAACGTACCTATTGCAGATGGGGTGGTAATAGATGATTTTCGAATTATACGTTCTTTGGAAACAATCAAGTTTTTAAGTCAGCAGGGAGCAAAAACAGTCATAGTTTCTCATGTTGGAAGAGACAAAAGTGATACTTTAAAGCCGGTTTATAAGTCACTAAAAAATCATATCCAGATAAAATGGGGCGGAGTATTTAGTAGCAACGAGGGACAAAATGCGGTTAGCAATTTAAAACCGGGTGAGATAGTTTTACTCGAAAATCTACGCCAACATGATGGTGAAACAATGAATGATAAGAAGTTTGCAGCGAAGTTGGCAAAACTCGGCGAAATATATGTAAACGATGCTTTTGCAGCTTCACACAGGAGTCACGCATCGTTGGTTGGTGTACCAGAGAAGCTGCCGTCATATTTTGGTTTGAATTTTTTGCGTGAGTATGAGGAATTGGAGGGAGCTCGTACCCCTAAACATCCATCTCTTTTTATTCTGGGCGGCGCAAAATTTGAAACCAAACTACCTTTAGTGCAACTGTATATTAAAAGATACGATGAAGTATTTGTTGGTGGAGCATTGGCTAATGATATTTTTAAGGCTAGAGGATATGAAATAGGTCAATCGCTTGTATCTGATGTCGATTTGCGTGGAAGTTCTATACTAGAGAGTAACGAGTTATTGTTGCCTCTCGATGTTGTGGTGGAGGGGTTAGATGGAATCAGTATCAAGGATCCAGAGAATGTATTGTTAACCGATAAGATTGTTGATGCCGGTCCAAAAACGGTGCGGATGTTGAATACCAAGATCAAGAAAGCCAAAAATATTCTCTGGAACGGTCCGTTGGGAAACTACGAAGATGGTTTTGGAGAACCGACTACTATGGTTGGAGTCGCAGTGGCAAAAAGTAGGGGGCATAGCGTGGTGGGAGGTGGAGATACCGTCGCAGCCTTGATAGCCAACGTTGATATTTCAGGCATCAGCTTTATTTCTACTGCCGGGGGTGCAATGTTAACGTTGCTTGAGACTGGAACCTTGCCAGCCATCGATGCTATTTTAGACAGCAAGTTCGGTGTCTAGTTCAGTTTTGATAAGTTGCGCGACTTTCGCCAACTCTTCCGCATTTTCTTGACGCACTTCTCCCATTATTTCACCCAGCGCTTTGTCGGTATTAAATATCGGAAAAATTTTTAGATGTACGTGTGGTACCTCGAAGCCCTCTATGACCAGACATGTTCGTTTGGCGCCCAGTGCTTTGTCAGAGGCGCGTCCAATTATTTTTGCCACTTTAAACAAATGTTGATAGGTATCGTCATCTAGATCAAAAGCGTAATCTATTTCTTTTCTTGGTATTACAAGAGATTGGCCGCGCACAGCGGGGAAGGCATCTAAGATAGCAACACAAACATCATCTTCATAAAGAAAGTGGCCAGGGATTTCGCGTTTGATTATTTTGGTAAAAATACTTTCGTCCATCGCATTATGTTAGCATAGAGCGCATGGATTTCTATCAGGTTGCAACCGAATTGGGCGAAAATGATAAATCAGTCAGTAAGTATTCAAAGGTACTACGACAACTCTTGCATAATCGGGGAATAATCAAGGAGAGTGACATAGATAATTTTCTGAATCCTCGCTATGAAGAGGAGTTGCACGACCCTTTTCTATTAAATGAAATGACGGAAGCTACCGATCGAATACTACGAGCTATCAAGCAGGGAGAAAAAATTTGTATTTACAGTGACTACGATTGTGATGGTATACCAGGGGCAGTGGTGTGGCATGATTTTTTTCGAGCTATTTCATACACAAATTTTTTCTCCTATATACCCCACCGGCATTTAGAAGGTTTTGGTTTTAATGTTGATGCGGTTGATAAGATACAGGATAAGGATGCGGACCTCATTATCACCGTTGATTGCGGCACGAGCGATGTTGAAGCAGTGCAAAAAGCCAACCAACTTAACATTGATGTTGTTATTACCGACCATCACGAAGCAGGAGAAGTGCTGCCCGAAGCATTGGCGATAGTAAATCCAAAAGTAGGTGATAATTATCCTTTTAAGCACTTATGTGGAGCCGGAGTAGTGTTTAAGGTAGTGACAGCGCTTTTAGCCAAAGGAAATTTTGGTCTAAAACCAGGCCAAGAGAAATGGTGGCTCGACATGGTTGGTCTGGCAACGCTAGCAGACATGGTAGAGCTTCGTGGAGAGAATCGTACTCTTGCCTACTATGGGCTAAAAGTGTTGCGTAAATCTCGTCGGCCGGGCTTACAACAACTCCTGCGTAAGCAAAGGTGCAACCAAGCTTATCTTACGGAAGATGACGTAGGATTTACAATCGGTCCACGTATCAATGCAGCGTCCAGGATGGATTCACCGGAAATAGCCCTGGAGCTTTTAATTGAAAATGATGAAAAGAGTGTTGGAAATAGGGTAGAGAATCTAGAAAAACTAAACAATGAAAGAAAAGGGATTGTAGCTTCCATGGTGCGAGAAGCGCACGGTAAGGTGGCACAAATGGAATCCATGCCTGAAGTTCTGGTGGTGGGAAATCCGTTATGGAGACCGTCTTTGGTGGGCCTGGTGGCAGGCAAGTTGGCCGATGAACACAATAAGCCATGCTTTGCGTGGGGAAGAGACGGTAAGGGAGTTATAAAAGGTTCGTGTCGTTCTGATGGTGATACGAATGTAGTGGACCTTATGAGTGAATGTTCAGAATTTTTTCTAGAATATGGTGGCCACCACATGTCTGGAGGTTTCTCGGTACATGAAAGTAAGATTCACGACCTACCTCAAGCTTTACTTTCGGTTCACGGAAGTAAGTTGACGTCAAAATCAAGCATGAAATATGAAGTAGATATGGAGTTATCTATAAACGATGTAAACAGTAGTTTGATAAAAGATTTAGAGCGCCTGGCACCGTTTGGTGTAGGTAATGAAAAACCGATTTTTCTTTTTAAGAATGTCGCTCCGAGAATCTCTGGTACATTCGGTAAGAGTGCCGAGCACACCAAGCTGGTTTTTGATACGGTTACCGGACCACTGGATGCTATTGCATTTTTTAAGCTTCCTAGAGACTTTAAGAAAGAACCGACACAGGGAGAACCGTGTAATCTAATTGCCAACGTGGAGAGGTCTTTTTTCATGGGTCGCTCACAGATCCGCCTTCGTTTGATTGAAATCTTTTAAAGTAGACGCTTGTCTCCGTCAGAATTTTCATCTACCCTTCACATTATCCCCATACCGCAATTAATTGCAGTATATTACTGCAATTAATTGCGGTATAGTTGGTAGATGGCGAGAGTATCAAAGGTTGAGTTGGACAAGGAAAATAAACAAGCTCTGACAAAGCAGTTTGTTAAAGTCCTGCGTGATGGAAAAATAGACGATGTGTTTGATGATTTTTTTACTGAAACTGAAAAGATGATGTTCATTAAGCGCATGGCAGCTATTCTCATGGCTGATGCGGACTATACTTCTTACAGAATTGCAAAAACTTTGCATATTAGCGAGAATACAGCAGCCAAAATCAAGGATCGAGTACGGCAAGGCGCCTATGATGCCATTTTGCGAAGAGTTAAAAGCAAGAAATTTGATACGGAAAAGTTTTGGGTAGTGGTAGATGTGTTGGTGCGAGCAGGAATGCCACCAATAGCCGGTCGTGATAGATGGGATCATGTGCCTGGTATGGGAGGCAAATAGCGTGGTAGTATAGGAAAATGGAGAAAGTAATTGTCTACACTGATGGTGGCGCCAGAGGTAACCCCGGACCGGCAGCGGTAGGTGTGTATGTTACCAATGAGACAGGGGAAATATTATGCGAGGTGGCAGAGGCAATCGGCAATAGCACGAACAATTACGCTGAGTACCAAGCAGTTGCAACAGCGCTTAATACTCTAAAGAAAAAATACGGTAAAGCCACAAAAGATATGTCTTTTGAAGTGCGCCTTGACAGCGAGCTTGTTAAAAAACAGTTAAATCATGAATATCAAATAAAGGACCCGGGACTAGTCCCGCTTTTTATTGAGATTCATAATTTGCGAGTGTCCAGCTTTCCTCACCTTACTTTCACGCATGTGCGTCGAGAACTAAACAAAGAAGCTGACAGATTGGTAAATGCAGCATTGGATCAATAGATGAAGGAGTGGGTTTTTTATTTGTCTGTTGCGGGAGTGGTGAGCGGTATTTTAGTCCGTTCATTTTTTGTTTTGCATTGGACTTCCTTAGCTCTAGTATTTATTGTTCTGGTGGGAGTGGTTTTGCTACACAAAAAAATACTAGGGCAACCTCATAAAATCATATTGCTTGCCGTTGTTTTTGTATTGACGTTCTCTTTTGCCTACTGGCGAATGGATTATGAGGCTTCCAAATTTGCCACTTCGGTTTTTCATGAGTATGTAAACAAGACCGTCACCATTACCGGTGTAATAGTGCGTGAACCAGATGTACGAGATACCAGTCAACATCTGTATATCAAAACTGACTACGGTCTGCTTTTAGTAATCGCCGAGCGGTCAGAGAGTTTATCATACGCAGATGAGGTGCGAGTGGTTGGAAAAATTTCTTTACCTGAAGATTTTGTAACGGATTTAGGGCGCACTTTTAATTATTCCGGTTATTTAGAAGCCAAAGGAGTGTCTCATTTGATGCGCTACCCTGAATCACTGGAAATAGTTTCAACGGGCAATGGCAATGAACTGATGTCGTGGTTGTTTAGAGCTAAACAAAAATTTCTCAGTAAGTTGGAATCCATACTTCCTTACCCTGAAGTAGGATTGGCGGCGGGTTTACTTCTGGGAGAAAAGCGTGCTCTCGGAGAAGAGCTCAATAATATATTTCGACGTACCGGAATAATTCATATTGTTGTTTTGTCCGGTTACAACATCATGCTGGTGGCCGCTTTTTTCATGTTTGTTTCGGCCTATTGGTTCCATTTCAGATGGCGTTTTATAGTTAGTATTATCGGCATCACTCTGTTCGCACTTTTAGTGGGACTGTCAGCGACTGTACTCAGAGCCAGTATCATGGCTTCGTTGGTACTCCTGGGTCGTGCAATGAGCAAAAGTGCTTCTATAGTGCGGGTACTGTTTCTTGCGGGTACCGTGATGTTACTTTTTAATCCTTTTCTTCTTGTTTATGATCCAGGTTTTCAGTTATCTTTTCTAGCTACTCTTGGCCTCGTATTTGCAGCCGCTTGGTTTGAGGACAAGATGACCTTTGTTACCAGTAAAGGAAGGGTAAAAGAATTTGTGGTAGCTACATTGGTTACCCAGATTGCGGTATTGCCACTCCTTCTTTATCAGGTCGGAGAGTTTTCCGTAGTGGCTATAGTGGTAAATTTACTAGTATTGCCCATGGTAGCGGCTGCCATGTTGCTTACGTTTGTCACTGGTATACTGGCGTTTGTTTCGCTACCTTTAGCGACAGTAGCGGGGTGGTGTGCCACGTTGGTATTGACCTATATCTTGTGGGTGGCAGAATCGTTTGGAAAGCTTCCGTGGTCAGCACTTGAGGTACCGGCTTTCCCATTTGCTCTGGTGCTGATACTTTATGCCACAATGATCGGTCTTTACTGGTATTTACTCAATCGGGACAAAGACCCGTTGCGTGGTTGGCAAGTGATTAAAGAAGATGAATTACAAATCGTCGGTAACGAAGGTGATGCCAAAAACAAAAAGACCGGTTCTCAAAAAACCGGCCTAGGCCTAGATGGGGACGAAACTTTACCTATTTATTTCCGTTAGACTCTCCCAGCCACCACTTCCCAGTTGAGGTTTCTGAAAAATGCTTCGATATAATCCTTCTTTTTACTCGGCGGGTAGTCGAGCATATAAGAGTGCTCCCACATGTCGAGAGCAAGCACCATATCTACATCAACCAATTGCCCTAGATGTTGCTCATCAACCCAAGTCATAACGAGTTTGTTAACACTTTTATCGATATAGGCAATTACCCAACCGACACCTCTGGTAGAAGCGATTTCCTTAAAAGAATCGACAAACGAATCAACGTTATCATATTGTTCTTCAATAAGCTCTTTGAGTTTCCCGGGGGGTAAGCTTTTAGACCCTTCTTCAAACTGCGCAAAATAATACTCATGATTACGCATACCGCCAAATTCAAACCCCATCCGGCGCTGCATTTCGCGTTTGGCGTATGGATCAACTACTTGTTTAAGAGAATCCAGAATGTGATTCAGATTCTTAACATAACCATTATACAGGCCAAGATGTTCTTCGATGGTTTGGCTTGAAATTCCGTCTAATGACGGGATATTGAATGTTTTAGCTTCGTACATAGGTTCCAATTATTTAGTTTTCTCATAGTATCATAAATACGTGAATAGAAATGTATATTTACTTCGTTTTTCTTGTTTAGTTCTGGTGTTCGTTATCGGAGTGACTTCCTTTTGGTTGGCTGGTTTACGTTATGATGTTGATGATTTGATGAAGGTACGCTTTTTGGCAGTTGGACAAGGTGATGCAATTTTCATAGAGACACCATCTGGTAAGCAAGTGCTCATCGATGGTGGAAACGGGAGTGTTGTTTTAACTGCGTTGCGCAAATATATGACATGGTACGACCGCGGTATTGATCTGGTGGTCAGTACTCATCCAGATTTAGATCATATCGGAGGTTTAGTCGAAGTATTGCCGCGGTTTGAGGTAGATTCTATTCTCCTTACGGAGGCTACACAGAGTGAAGGTGAGGGGCAATTTTTCTATGCATTGGCTCTTGAAGAAGGAGCTGACATTATTTTTGCCCGTACAGGGCAGGAGATTTGGCTTGAATCGGACATTGTATTGAAAGTCCTTTCTCCGGCCTACGACCCTTCGCTATTAGAGACCAACGCAGGCTCTATAGTTACTCTACTACAATATAAGGATGTAGGATTTATGCTCACCGGTGACGCTCCATTTGCGATAGAAGATTACTTAGTAGAAAGCGGAGAAGATGTTGAAGCGCAAGTATTGAAACTTGGTCATCATGGATCAAAAACCTCAACTGGTGAAAAATTTCTGGCAGCAGTAAACCCTGCATATACGGTAGTTTCTGCAGGCGCCAATAATACTTACGGACATCCACATGAGGTCATTGTAGATAGAGTACAAAATTTTGGAGCAACCATTTTAAGTACTGCATTTGGTGAAGATATTTCTTTTGTCTCCGATGGTTTATCAGTATGGAGGAAAAGATGAAAAGCCCGCGGCCGTAGGCCGCGGGCTTTTCATCAAAAACTCTAAATGATTCCAGCCGCTTTTAGAGTTTTGTAAGCACCATTTTTAGCAATAGTACGTAGACCCTTGGTAGATACGTTTACTGTAATATTCTTGTCCAGTTCCGCTACATAGATCTTTTTCTTTTGAATGTTTGGCTGACGCTTAACTTTTCCGCAAGGATTAAACTGCGTCGCACGAGTGCGGTTTGAGTAACGTCCCCCAATTTGGGTTTTCTTTCCGGTTATATCGCATTGCTTAGCCATAATTTCGTGCGCTCATCCTACCACAATACTTTTTATATGCAATACATTCCCCTATGTTATACTCGAACACATGGATTTTTATATTATTTTGGTACTTATATTAGTGGCGTCAGTGGTGATTCACGAAGTAGCGCATGGTTATGTAGCCAATATATTAGGTGATCCAACCGCTAAGCTGCAGGGTCGACTCACTCTCAATCCTCTCGTACATATAGACCCGTTAATGTCTGTCATCATACCAGGGCTTTTGGTTATGAGCGGCTCACCGATACTTTTTGGTGCGGCAAAGCCTGTACCGTATAATCCGTACAATCTTCGAGATCAAAAGTGGGGTGAAGCCAAAGTGGCCTTTGCCGGCCCATTGGCTAATATACTAATCGCACTTGGTTTGGGAGTGTTGGTGCGATTGTCACCCATATTGTCTTTGCCCGATAAACTAATTGAGCTTTGCGTGATGGCTATCGCTCTCAATCTATTTCTGGCTTTCTTCAATCTATTACCAATACCACCGTTAGATGGCTCAAAAATATGGCCAATGTTTTTATCACATGATTGGCGTATGAAATACGAAAATCTCCGTATGAAGATGGAACGAAATATAATTCTGTCTTTCGCGGTCATTATCCTCCTCGTGTTCTATGTTTTTGGTGGTCCTCTTTACAAAATAACCCTATTTTTAACCCAGTCAATTTCTGGTTTGGGTTTGTAGATGATTGCAAAAACAGTTAAATGTAGTATTGTAGGCGGGCTTTATGGCAACAATTAATCAATTAACACGCAAGAAGCGACGCGATCCGGTACGAAAATCAAAGACCGGTGCTTTGGAGTCTGGTTTCAACAAAATCAAGAACCAGCCCAATCGCTACTTCTCACCTTTTAAAAGAGGTGTATGTACTCGTGTTACCACCAAAACACCCCGCAAGCCTAACTCTGCGATTCGTAAGATTGCTCGTGTTCGTTTAACCAATGGTCAAGAGATCACGGCTTACATTCCAGGTATGGGACACACTCTTCAGGAACACTCTGTGGTCCTGGTGCGTGGCGGTCGAGTTAAGGACATCGGTGTACAATACACAGTTGTTCGTGGTAAATACGATGCCACAGGGGTAGATGCGCGACGCCGAGGTCGCTCTCGCTACGGAGCGAAGCGTCCTAAATCAGAGTAAATTTCTTCCTAGCGGTGTTAGATTTCAGTAAATTGAATCTCACCGTACTACGTGTACGGCTCGATCCAATTTCTTCATCTGCCTTGTTAGGAAAAAATTTCCACCTGATTTGAAAAAGAAAAATTAATAGTTTATATTCGCTACAGATAACGATTGGTACCCTAAAGGGCGACCATTATGCGAAGAATGAAAGGATGAATTGTCATACTCTCACCCTTCGCGCATTAAATAAATGAATTAGATTTACCCAGCTCCACTTCTTGTTACGGGCTCATACTAAAAATTATTCGTGTGCGTATATCGCCCGAAGCGAGACTGGGTTTAAGAATTTCTAATTCGTTAACACTCATAAGAAATTCTAAAATGCGTAGACCAATTAAAAACAGACCAGAAGTAAAATCTGACATCAAGTATGGTTCAGTTGAAGTCGAAAGACTTATCAACTACATCATGCTTCGTGGTCAGAAGGAAACAGCGCGCAAAATCGTGTACGCTGCTTTTGAGGAAATTAAAAATGCCAAAGAAGGAGGTGGTGAACCACTGGAAATTTTTGAAACAGCCTTGCGTAACGCCGGCCCTACTATGGAAGTGCGTTCGCGGCGTGTCGGTGGAGCCAACTACCAAGTGCCAAGAGAAGTGCGACCGGAGCGCAAGCTCGCGCTGGCACTTCGTTGGATTATTGGTGCGGCTCGTTCCGCTAAAGGTATTCCAATGCACAAAGCTCTAGCGACAGAGCTCATGCTAGCTGCCAAAGAAGAAGGTGCAGCAGTGAAGAAAAAGGAAGATGTACATAAGATGGCTGAGGCTAATAGAGCCTTTGCCCATTTTGCCTGGTAATTTAGAAGCGGAGCGAACTAAATTCCAGTTGCAAAATGGAGCATCCAGCTCCAAAATCATCGGATATTTTACTGCAGATACTCTTAATACACCGGTATTCTCTTGCAAAGACAATCCGCGTGGGCGAATAGCCCAACCCGCAGTGGGCGAAGCGGATTGTTTTTGTTATTATTTCGTGATTTTGGCGTTGTGGCGCCCATTTTGCCTGGTAGAAAATTACCAAACCAGCGATCTGCTGC
>CESG01014701.1_pt1 | contig 13108 bp, 12 predicted proteins | sample 531121 | NCBI WGS metagenome assembly CESG01 (sample SAMEA2621287, study PRJEB7988) | marine metagenome | biome: marine biome (ENVO:00000447); feature: mesopelagic zone (ENVO:00000213); material: "saline water (ENVO:00002010), including plankton (ENVO:xxxxxxxx)" | depth 800 m
CAGCTCGTTAACAAAATCCCCGATGAGGGGATTTTGTGTTACAAGCTGCAGACAAGAACAGTGCCTGCGCATTGTTCGTGGGAATAGAACCGCCGGAGCCATGTTTCTGCTCCTTACCTAGAGCAGAAACAGGTGAGGCGTGACCCGTGGTTGTTATGAGCGTCAGCGAATTACAAACCATCAGGTTCGAGTCCCTGTCCGGCAGCCAAAAAGAAATACCCATTTAAAGTACCATTTAAATGGGTATTTCTTTTTCCGTGATGGAATTAGAAGGTTGTTTAGTGAATCTGTGGAACAAAAGTAAGTGCTTTACCTCGCTCGCTGCCTCTACCGGTGCGTCCGATTCGGTGCACATAGTCTTCGAAAGTATTGGGTAGATCGTAGTTGATCACATGGGACACCTTGTCAACATGAATTCCCCGAGCCGCCACATCTGTTGCGACCAATACTTTGGCTTGTCCGCTCTTAAATCTTTTGAGTGAATTTTGTCTTTGGCTGTGATTTTTATTACCGTGAATGGATTCGGCTCGGATGCCATTTTTATTGAGTTCCTTACCCAGTTTTTCGACACTGTGTTTCATAGAACCAAAAATTATCACACGTGAAAACCCATCGTTGTTGAGTTGCTCAACCAACGTTTCAAATTTATTGGAATGTTCATAGGGGACGATATCTTGTTCGATACTATTGGTCACGTCTTTCTTCTTCACTGATACTATGGTGGGATTTTTCATAAAGTCATTTACCAGGGACTTTGTCTTGCTGTTCATAGTAGCCGAAAAGAATAGTGTGTGATGTTGTGAAGGTATGGAAGACATAATATTACGCATATCGTGGATGAAACCCATATCTAACATTCTGTCCGCCTCGTCTAACACGATGGAGTTAATTTTTTCCGTAGGGAGTTTACCTCTTTCAATAAGGTCCTTGATACGTCCTGGCGTGCCAATAACAAATTGATTGGGACGTTTGAGTCCGCGAATCTGCGGGCCAATGTTTGTACCCCCAACACAGACGGTAGAGAAGAAACGGAAATTCTTGGATAGCTTATGCAGCTCAGTATCAACCTGAAGCGCCAGTTCTCGAGTGGGGGTTAAAATAAGTGTAATGGCTTTGATGTTTTTCTTCTTTAGCTCTATCAGTGGTATTAAGAAAGCAGCGGTTTTTCCGGTACCTGTCTCAGCCAAACCAACAACATCTTTGCCTTCAAGGATAGGCAAGATTACCTGATCTTGGATTGGCGATGGAGTGGTGATTCCCATTTGTGTGAGAGTCTTTTTCATTCTCTCATCAATAGGAAAATCTCTAAACTGATGTTTAGGCGTGTATGTTTCTTCTGCAACCTCAATCGGGTTTTTGTTTATAAACCGTGTTGGGTCGAAGGTAGGCATTACACGTTTGCCACGATTTCTGCCTGAGCTTCTTTTGTTGTGAGGGTTAAACGTACGTTTAGATCTATTTGTCCGTCCACGTTGTGGTCGGCGTTTTGTGTTGGTATTCATTCTTGAATTAAGCTAGAGACACTGGAGGTTAGTGTCGGGGCTATGCAGGTGATAAATGGAGAAACAAGAAGATATCTGGAATCTGCAGCTTAAGAGCCCCACATAAGTTTCGAAAGCGTCATAAGAATATCACATTTTTCAGCAAAGTCAAACTGTTCTAAGGACAGCTTGATCGTTCGCAGAAGCGTTGAATAAAATCCAGGTTTGACTGTGGGTAGATACTAAGGCATAGTAACGGCTGTTCTCGGGCTTTGGTTAAGCTCGTGTTGACTAACAGATGAATCAAGAAATTAGAAACATTGCGATAATCGCTCATGTAGACCATGGCAAGACTACTCTCACAGACGGCTTGATGGAATTTACCGGTGCTCGCGAGGGAGATAGTTCAATGGATAGTAATCAGCTTGAAAAAGAGCGTGGTATTACGATTTATGCCAAGAACACTTCTGTAGAGTACAAAGGTACCAAGATAAATATTATTGATACTCCCGGACATGCTGATTTTGGTTCTGAGGTGGAACGGGTACTTCGTTCTATCGACTGTGTACTTTTGGTGGTCGATGCGCAAGAGGGTCCTATGCCTCAAACTCGCTTTGTTTTGAAGAAATCTCTTGAACTCGGACATAAGCCGATTGTAATTATCAACAAAATAGACAAGCCCGCCGCCAATCCTGATCAATGCGAGGAACAAGTGTTAGAGCTTTTTTATGAATTGGGTGCAACCGATGCACAAACTAACTTTCCGGTGGTGTACGCTGTGGGTAGAGACAAGGTAGCTAAAAGAAACATTGATGATGAAATGGTAGATCTTGCGCCGGTACTAGATACTGTACTAGAGCATGTCCCAGCATCGCGACCGTACGAAGAAGGAGAGGCTCTGGAAGCGCAAGTGTTTAACTTGGGTTACGATAAGTTTCTCGGCCGTTTAGCAGTAGCGCGTATTTATAAAGGGAGGGTGACAAAAGGTCAGTTTGTGATCGTAAAGCACAAAAACACGGAGTCGTATCGAGGCAAGATTGTAAAAATATCAACTTTCAGGGGAGTTCATCAGCTAGAAACTGGCGAAGCCTTGGCTGGAGATATTGTACTGATTGCCGGCTTGGAGAAGATAAATATTGGTGACACTATCACCGACAATGAGAGTACAGAACCATTGCCGACCATAAATGTAGATGAGCCGACTGTGTCGATGACATTCTTGGTAAACTCATCGCCTTTTGCCGGAAGAGAAGGAAAGTACGTGACTAGTAGGCAAATTGGAGAAAGATTAGAAAAAGAACTTGAGATAAATGTTGGTCTTCAAGTAGCGCCCGGCGAAGGTGACTCATACATAGTAAAAGGTCGTGGGGAGATGCACATTGCCATTTTGCTTGAAAACATGCGTCGCGAAGGATACGAACTTTCTGTTTCACAGCCGAAGGTAATTGTGAAAGAAGTAGATGGAATTAAACAGGAGCCTTTTGAGGAGGTGATTGTCGATGTGCCGAGTGAATATCAAGGTTCAGTGATAGAGCGGCTTTCAAACAGAGGTTTTGTAATGCAAAATATGCTTCCCCACGAAAACCAAGTAAGGCTGATTTTTGAAGGTCCGACTCGCGGACTTTTGGGATACAAAAATCAGTTTGTTATTGATACAAAGGGTGAAGGTATTTTGACGTCTCGTTTTATAGAATTTCGCCCTTATGCAGGTGAAATCAAGAAGCGTAGACTCGGTTCTATGACCAGTATGGCGACAGGTAAGGCACTGGGTTTTGCGCTTGCCGGTCTGCAAGAGAGAGGAGAGTTGTATATAGGAGCTGGTACAGAAGTGTATGAAGGCATGGTAGTGGGTAATACGAGTAAGGGTGAAGAAATGATGGTCAATCCGACCAAAGGTAAACAGCTTACCAATATGCGTGCTTCCGGCAGTGACGACAATATTGGGCTCACTCCACACCGTCCGCTTTCGATCGAAATCGGCCTGGAAATAGTAGGAGAGGATGAATATTTGGAGGTATGTCCGGAGTCTATTCGCCTACGCAAGCAATACCTGACAGAGAGCGAACGTAAGCGTAACTCATAAAACTTAGATCATTTTATTTCTAAGTCTTTCTAAAACACTGGGTCGGTACTGGTGCGTAGATATATGAATCCGTAGTGTTACATTTGTATTCACTTTTTGTTTGATGTAGAGCTGGTAGCTTACCAGCCCGGTTATCCTGGTGTGAAGAAGAAAGGGTTTGCTTGATGTGGGGTTGCTACTTTATACTGTTCGTATTGTCATAAAGAAAACAAATGTACCATTAGTTTGTATATCGTGGTCAAGTTTTATTCTAAGTAATCAAATATGAAACCATTCTTAATTTTTATCGGTTCGGCAGCTCTATTTTTAGTGGGCGGTTCGTGGTGGTCAAACAATGCACAACAGAAAGCCTACGAACAAGAAATTCAGGGTATTGATTACACTGTCGTAACAAACCGTAGTCATGTAAAAACTGAAGTTGATTACAAAGACACACCTCCGGTTGGCGGAAACCATTATTCGGTTTGGTTGGGTTGCAATGGCAACATTTATGATGAGCCGGTAGTGGATGAAAATGCCGTTCACTCACTTGAACACGGTGCTGTCTGGATTACTTATCGACCTACGCTGGCAGCTGAAGAGATTGAAGCTCTCAAAGGTAAAGTCAAAGGCTACTCTTTTATCAGTCCCTATCCGGAACAAGAATCACCAATTGTGCTCACAGCGTGGGGTGTGCAACTTTCACTTGATTCAGCCGATGATCCTCGGATAGATCAGTTTTTGGCAAAATTCCGCCAAGGTCCTCAAACGCCTGAACCGGGAGCAACTTGCAATACTATTCCGGGGGGAATGCAATAAATTAAACTATGAACTATCAAGCTATTAAAAAACAGTTACCAGTTCTATTCATCGGAACGGTGGTCGGTATTGGAATGTTTGTACTCGGTCAGAATTCAATCCCGCTTAATCAGCCCAATGAAGCAGAGATTGGTTTTGCTCAAGATATGAGTGTTCACCATCAGCAGGCAATTGAGATGTCATTTCTGATTCGAGAAAAAACCGATAACCAGGAAATTCGTGGTTTTGCCTTTGATATTATTAACACTCAGGCAAATCAACGGGGAATGATGCTTGGTTGGCTAGATTTGTGGCAACAGCCATTTACAACCACTCAGACACCGATGATGTGGATGATGGATGATATGTCTGCTATGGATAACAAGCAGATGGCAACAGGTTTTACTCCCGGAGCGTACATGCCCGGAATGGCCACCAATGAAGAAATGCAAATGCTTGTTGAGGCGAATGGAACAGAGGCTGAGAAGTTATTTCTCGAGTTGATGATTCGTCATCATCAAGGTGGTGTTATGATGGCAGAGGGAGTTGTAAAGCGAAGTGATAATGACACAGTCACTAGCTTGGCACAAACAATGATCAATGGCCAACAAGCGGAAATTGATTATATGAATGAATTGTTAGCAAACTACTAGATAAATAATATGTACGAAACAAACAAAAGTGAAGAAGCTGTTAAACATAGCGAGATGGAAACTGCTGCAGCAGCAAAAATGCAGCAAAAATCATTGCGAATGTACGGCGTGGTTGCCTTAGTTGTCGTCTTGATATTGGGAGCGATTTTATACACACAAGGGTTTATAGTAGCTGCCAAAGTAAATGGCGAGTCTATCAGTCGCTTGAGTGTTATTGGTGAATTAGAAAACCAAGCTGGTGCCGCGGTACTGGATTCTATGATTTTAGATATTTTACTTGAACAGGCAGCGGCTGAAGCCAACGTAGTCGTAACTGACTTAGAAGTTGCGTCTGAGATAGCAGCCATCAAATCGCAAATTTCCGAACAGGGCGGCACGCTTGAGGATTTGTTAGCCCAGCAAGGGTTAACGCGAGAGAGTCTTGCAAAACAAATCAAAACACAAAAGATACTTGCGGCGCTATTATTATCGGATATTTCCGTTACCGAAGAAGAGATCAATGCGTTTATTGAAGCCAACGGACCATTTCCAGAAGGGCAAGCAGAAACCTTACGACCGCAAATAGAAGAACAAATCAAAAATCAGAAATTTAACACTGCGGCACAAAGTTACATTACCGGTCTGCGCACACAGGCAAACATTCAGTACTTTGTAGACTATGAATAGTATAAAATACGTTTCATTTAGCCTAATTGCGTTTGTGGTAGTGGGAGGAGGGTTTATTCTTTGGCATACCCCAAAGTCAACATCAGTGACATATGAACGAGAAGCGGTACCCGGTGACTTAGGCAACACATCCGGCAAGGACTTATCTCAAACTGCTGCTGTTATTGAACAATCAGACACGGGAGTGAAGGAAATTGAAATCCAACCCGGTGATACTTTTTCCACCATTATGGAAAAGATAGACGTATCGGCTGAAGATCAGAACTCCATTCTGGCTGCTGTTCAAGACGTCTACGACTTCACCAAATTGCAAGCAGGTAAATTTATTCATGTTGTCTTTGCTCAAGATGCTCTGGCATCGGTGGATTACGATCTAAATGACGATAAGAAGATCGTGATTAAAAATGTAGACGGCGAATTTATAGCTGAAGAGGAAGCGGTTGAGTATGATGTTGTCGAAGTCACGAAAAGTGCCACGATAGAGTCATCATTATTTATTGATGGCGGAGCGGTAGGACTCAGTGATAAAACTCTCGTGGAGTTGGCGGAAATCTTTCAGTGGGATATCGACTTTTCTACTGATATTCGTGAAGGTGATTCTTTTTCACTTGTGTATGAAGATCGTAAGACACCGGATGGTGAACCAGTTCGTCCCGGAAAGATTATGGCCGCAAAATTTGAAAATCAAGGCACGTCGTACGATGCATACTACTACGAGACAGAAGATGGAGTTGCCGGCTATTACGCCGCAAATGGTGAAAGTGTCGAACGACAATTCTTGAGTTCTCCCATTGGTGTTGGTTATATCAGCTCGGGATTTAGCTATAGTCGGGTCAATCCGGTTACGAGGCAAGTAACACCCCATCGAGCTCTTGATTACGCCGCACCGCACGGTACACCGGTGGTTGCAGTTGCGGATGGCGAGGTAACAGTAGCTGGCGATAAAGGAGGACTTGGCATTACTGTTGAGATTAGGCATGGACAATATAAAAGTCAATATGCTCATCTTTCGAAGATTGCTTCAGGAATCAAGCAGGGTGAAACCGTTCTGCAAGGTGATGTGGTTGGCTACGTTGGTTCTACCGGAATTTCTACCGGCCCACATCTACAATATGCATTATTTAAAGCTGGAGCGCCGATTAATCCACTTGAAGCAGACTTACCGGTCGGAGAGTCGTTGGCTGACGCGGAGCTTGATAACTTTCAAGATATCGTTGATCGGTACAAGGTTAAACTGGAGGCAAATTAGATAGATTACACATAGTATATGACTGAAACACATGACAGACATACCGCTGTCTGCGATGATTGCGGAGTTGAAGACGAGACTGCATCTGGCGTAGGACTACGCTCAATCCTTTCCCGTAGCAGCGCCCTTAAAATATTCACGCCAATTTCAGGAGTATTACTCCTTTTGGCTTTCGTTAGCTCCTACTCTTTACCTCAAACACAATTTGCCACATTATTTTACTTTCTTTCCCTGGCATCGGGTTCAGTCTTTGTATTGCAAGGTGCAATTCGAGGACTTATAAAACAACGCTTTCTTAATATCAGCTTCTTGGTAGTGTTGGCATCTATCGGGGCCATATATATTGGCGAATACGCCGAGGCAGCTGTCGTAGTCTTCCTTTTCTCTTTGGCGGAATTTTTCGAGAGTTATGGGGTTGAACGTTCTCGACGGGCAGTAGCGGCTTTAATAGAGAAATCACCAAAAGTTGCTCGACTTAAAAATGGAGATACCATGCCGGTCGAGAAAGTGGTTGTTGGAACTATTGTTGTTGTAAAGCCCGGAGAGCAGATTCCTCTTGATGGCGTGGTTATTAAAGGTGAATCAACCATTGATGAGGCTTCTATTACAGGTGAGTCGATTCCAGTTGACAAAACTATTGATGATCAAGTGTTTGCCAGCACTATGAATGTGCAAGGTTATCTTGAGATTAAGGTTGAGAAAACCAGTCAAGATTCGACGTTTGCGCGAATTATCACTCTCATCGAGGAAGCTCAGGCATCACGAGCTCCCACTCAAGCTTTCATCGATAAGTTTGCTCGCTATTACACACCCGCAGTTGTCATACTGTCTATTTTAATTGCTGTAGTACCGACTTTGGTCTTCGGGTTGCCATTTGAAGAATGGCTTTATCGAGCTTTAATATTGCTGGTGATTGCTTGTCCGTGTGCGTTGGTGATTGCAACACCAGTGGCCATTGCCTCAGCAATCGGAGGAGCATCGCGCAGTGGTATATTAATCAAAGGTGGGAAGTATCTTGAAAAATTAGCCGGTGTGAAAGCGGTTGCGTTTGATAAAACCCGCACACTTACTTACGGGAATCACACTGTTACTGACGTGATTACTTTTGGTTCGCATAGCAAAGAGAAGGTTATAGCTGATGCGGCAGGTATTGAATTATTTTCTTCACATCCGTTAGCAGAAGCCATTGTCGCTTATGCGGAAGAACATGATATTAAACCGCATAAAATGGATTCCTATCAGAACGTAGCCGGTAAAGGTGGTCAGGCTCAATGTCTGGTCTGCGAAGCCGATAGCTATATTGGTAATAGAAAGTTGCTAACTGAAAGCGGCATTGACAGTGCAGCGTTTGAAGCAGATGTAGAACGTCTGGAAAAAGAGGGTAAGACGGTAGTGTTGGTAGCCGAGGGTAAAGAAGTAATTGGTGCCCTTGCGATTTCAGATCAAGTGCGGGAGGAGGCCAAAGATGTGGTTACCACGTTGGGAGATCAAGGTGTCGAGAGTGTGATGCTTACCGGTGATAATGAACACAGTGCCACCTATATTGCGAATCTTGTCGGTGTCACAGATGTAAAAGCGTCGCTACTGCCGGAGGAAAAAGTAACGAGCGTGAAAAAATTACGTGATAAATACCATTCAGTCGCTATGGTTGGTGATGGGGTAAATGATGCTCCGTCACTTGTTACATCAGACGTGGGATTTGCCATTGGTGCAGGTGGAACCGATGCGGCCATAGAATCAGCCGACATTACCCTGTTATCTGGAGACTTACGGACTATTCCACAATCAGTCAGACTGGCACGTGCTGCGGTTAAGACCATACGAACGAATATTGCCCTCGCACTCGGAATAAAAATCCTTTTCCTCGTTCTCGTACCATTTGGCTTAACCAATTTGGTATTTGCTATTGCCGCTGATTCCGGTATGGCAATTGTCGTTATTCTTAACAGCCTAAGACTCTTTGCAGTGAAATAAATATGGATGAAATAATAGTTTTCTTAGCCAGTAAGTTGCATGTAGTGATTGTTGTTACTGCAATCGTGATATTTTTACTCTCCTCTCGACAGAAAAGAGTGACACTGGCTCTAACTGCAATAACGGCGTTACCACTATCATATTTACTGGGAAAATTAGCGAATTTTTTCTATTACACCGAGCGACCGTTTTCAGAACTTGGTATTGCTCCACTGGTACCTCATATTGCGGATAATGGTTTTCCCTCAGAGCATACGCTATACGCAATGGTTATCGCAATTACGGTGTTTTTTGTAAATAAAAAGTGGGGTTTACTGCTCATGATTTTGGCGATTTTGGTTGGAGTAGGGCGTGTCTTGGCATATGTACATAACCCAATTGATATTATCGGAGCTGTGCTTGTAGCAAGTGTTGCTGTATGGGGTACAGTTTTTGTATTACAACGAATAAATATTCAGTACAAAATCAAACCATAAAACGATTGCGTATAAGACCCCATGGGGGTATACTGACAGTGTGCAGAAAAATATTGAAGTTCATCTCTATACTGGCGTAGTGATGTAGATGAAGGGCGGGAGCAAAACAGAGACATTGCTGTAGTTTTGTCAGCCTATAAGTTATTTATAGATTGTAGATTAATAGCGTAACAAATTAGTATGGAATCATTATTTCCTCTTGGTATAGGACAGTATCTCATCGGTGGACTACTGGTTGGTCTCGGTATTTCATTTGTTTACATTATGACCGGTTTGGTATCTGGTGTTTCGACCACTTTTACCTCAACATGGTCCTTTTTATCACGAGACACAACATCTTTCTTTAGACGTGAAAAATTTCTCAACTCACGAACTTGGCGACTCTCTTTAGTTGTCGGTTTGATGCTTGGTGGTCTTATGTATCTGATCTTTATCAACGGCGGTGAAGCTACCATTTCTTCACTTTCAATGACTAGGTTGTTCTTTGGAGGAATATTGGTAGGGATAGGTACTCGTATGGCAGCCGGTTGCCCGTCCGGTCACGGTATATGCGGTAACGCTATGCTGGAGAAGTCTTCTATCATCTCCACTATCACATTTTTATCAGTTGGTATTGTTGTTGCTTTGTTAACACAATCAATTCTTTAAAGCTGATGCCTATGAACATTAAAAAACACATTGCAATCATCGCCGGAGGAGCACTGTTTGGTTTCGGTTTAGCTTATTCAGGAGCGGCTGTGCCAGAAATCGTATTGTCCTTCTTAAGGCTTGAAGACTTTGGCCTGGTATTGGTAATTGGCGCGGCACTTGTCGTGACCTTGGTTACATACCAGCTGACACCAAAATTAATACCCAAGCCTATATTGAACGGTACGTTTACTACTCCGTCACGACTGCCAATATCAAAATGGAATGTTATTGGCGCTGTGGTTTTTGGTGCAGGGTGGGGTATTTCAGGTATTTGCCCGGGGACCTCATTCGCTGCCATTGGTATGGGCAATTGGCCGATACTTATTGGTATTGCCGGCATGTTTATTGGAGCGTATGTGTACGGAACACTTCGTAATAAAGGGTTAACTGGAATTGAATAATATGTCACATAAACATACACACAATCATTGTAATAGTCATGGCAGCCCGGGTATGGGGCATGGGTCGGCCGGAACATTTTTAAAGCGGTTTTGGATCGTTACGTTTCTTTTGATTCCACTCGTCTTTTCTAACGAGATGGTCATGAATACACTTGGTCTTGAAGCGTACACACTTACTAAATGGATAGGCTTTGGTATCGCTACCATTATTTTTGGTTTTGCTCTGATTTTCTTTGAGCACGCATTACACGAAATAAAGGCTCGAGCCTACGGTATGATGACTTTGGTTTCTATTGCGGTAGCAGCCGGTTATTTGTTTTCAGTAGCAGCGACTTTCTTGCCCTCACTCGAGGCTGATTTTTATTTGGAAATATCAACCTTGATTTGGGTACTTCTATTCGGTCACTACTTAGAAGCAAAGTCCGGCGCGGCAGCCGGTGATTCGTTGGCGGAAGTAGCCAAACTTTTGCCGAAGCAAGCCCATAAGTTAATCAATGGTGTAGAAACTGATGTTGACATTAGTGAGTTGGCTGATGGAGATTTGGTTCTTGTTAAACCTGGTGAAAAAATACCGGCCGACGGCATTATTACGGCCGGTTCAGCCAATGTTGATGAAGCACTTATAAGTGGCGAGTCAATTCCAGTACAGAAGAAAGTCAAAGATGAGGTGGTGGCGGGATCAATCTGTCTCGATGGTTCTCTCACCATATCACTTACGAGAGTTGGTGAGCATTCCACCATCGGTCAAATTCAGAACCTCATTGCTACTGCACAGCAAACCAAACCCAAGTCGCAACGACTCGCTGATAAAGCGGCCGGCATTCTAACTTTTATAGCTGTTATTACGGCACTACTCACACTGCTTATCTGGACATTTGTGATCGGTCAACCGTTTGTGTTTGGGGCGACCTTGGCAATCACAGTACTGGTAATCGCTTGCCCTCATGCACTGGGGTTGGCTATTCCAACAGTCACTACCATCACTACTTCATTGGCGGTGAAAAACGGGTTCTTTATCAAGAACCTTGCCAAGCTTGAAGTGATTAAGAAAGCTGACTATGTAGTTTTTGACAAAACCGGCACTTTAACTACAGGAGTATTTGGGGTTACTGATTTGGTGGCTGTGGGAGATGTTACGGAAGATGAAGTACTGCGTATCGCTGCTTCGCTTGAACAACATTCTTCTCACATTATCGGTGAATCAATTGTAGCTCACGCTAAGGAAAAGTCGGTGACGTTGTCTAGGATTGCCGATTTTAAGAATATTGCCGGTAAGGGTATTATGGCTGAGATTGATGGTAAGAAATATGTGGCGGGTAACCGAGCACTTATTGAGTCTATGGATATTTCATTTACCAAGGCCGAATCTCCATACAATGAATTAATATCGAGTGGTAAAACCACCATCTTTGTTGCCGATGAATCAGCCGTACTTGGTCTGGTGGCTTTGTCTGACTCTATTAAGTCTGAGTCTTATGAAGCGGTAAGACGACTACATGAGCTTGATGTGAAGGTGGCTATGTTGACTGGTGATAATTCACAGGTAGCACAAAGTGTGGCAAAAGAGCTTAATATAGACACATTTTTTGCTGAGGTTTTGCCTAAAGACAAGTACGCTCATATTAAGGAGCTGCAGGAGTCAGGTTCGGTAGTCTTAATGGTTGGTGATGGGGTAAACGATGCACCCGCACTCACACAGGCAGACGCCGGGATTGCTATTGGAGCGGGAACTGATGTGGCGGTTGAAGCCGGTGATGTTGTCTTAACCAGAAACAATCCGGGGGATATTGTTCGACTCATTACGCTCGCACGAAAAGTGTATATAAAAATGATCCAGAACCTCGTTTGGGCACTTGGATACAACGTGGTTGCTATTCCGGCTGCCGCTGGTGTATTTGCTGGTTTTGGTTTCTTTTTGCGACCGGAAATTGGAGCCTTTGTAATGAGTCTCTCAACGGTGATTGTAGTAGCTAATGCGATGTTGTTGAAGCGTATAGATTTGACGTAAATCAAGTAGTATAATTGAGTACATCAGTATGGGACGAAAATTGAGTACATCAATATTTACGTTACTATTTCTCGGAGCTATGTTTGGCGGCCTTTTTCAGACGGCGGGACTGGAAACAGATGGAAATAAGTTTGATTGTTTATACATGTTTCAACAAGAAACCTTTTGTGCCATGAATGTATCCGGACACCTGGTTGCATGGCAGTCTACTTTTACATCTATTATCCCAGCTCTTTCTATCATCTTAGGGTTATTGCTGGCGGCCGTCGTAGTTGGTCAAATTGCACCGAATCTATTACAGAAGGTGAGACTAGTATTCCTACGTGTCTGGAATATATCGTTATACACTCGTAATCTGAATTTTGTCTCCAGACCTCTGCAAGAACTATTTTCCAGTGGTATTCTACACCCTAAACTTTTTAGTTGATAGCAGCATAATATTTTGCCCTTATTAATCTAAAAAGATTGTAGTATGAATATGAAATTAATTTTTGGAGCAATCTTATTTGTTCCAACTCTGTCATTAGCTCATGAAAATGAACACACCGAGGTGGCAATGTGGTACCAAGATCCGGTTGCGCTTACACTCATTACCGTAGCTGTTTTGGCTCTTGGAGCACTTGTTTACGGACTGACAACAAAAAATAGAA
>CESG01038509.1_pt1 | contig 13084 bp, 12 predicted proteins | sample 531121 | NCBI WGS metagenome assembly CESG01 (sample SAMEA2621287, study PRJEB7988) | marine metagenome | biome: marine biome (ENVO:00000447); feature: mesopelagic zone (ENVO:00000213); material: "saline water (ENVO:00002010), including plankton (ENVO:xxxxxxxx)" | depth 800 m
GTCTTTTGAGAATTCAGTACATTCTGCTACAGACATTTTGATTGTCCTTTGTCGAACATAATCATCAACATATTCACGAACAGGAGCTTTTTTGTTGTAAACATATATCGAGATATGTCCATCTTTTTGAAGGAATTTTGTTAGATATTTGAAAGATGTAGATGTGTTTTTTGTATGATGTAATACTTGATCAGAGAAGATATAATCAAAGAATGATTTTTTGAAAGGTAATTGTCTGATGTCAGCTTGTATAAAATGGATATTTGAGGATTTACCATATTTTTTGTATGCAAAGTCAATACTATCACTTGCATCTAATGCAAAAACTGTTGAGGGATTGTTTACTGATAACATTTTTGCACTGTTTCCAATTCCAGTTCCAGCATCAAGAATGAATTTTTTTGATTTCAGAAATTTATTAAACAATTTTATGGATTCCCAATCAAATCTATCTAAAAACCATTTTTTTTGCCAATCAATCCAGTCTTTGGCATGATGATTAGTATGATGTGTTTTCCATTTTTCAGAAAAGGCCATTTCAGTGCGAACAAAATCCTTGGTTACATCAACTACAAATCTTGGAATTCCTCTAGAAATTTTGAATTTATCATTACATTTGGTACAAATTAAGATTCCTTCATTAATTTCATTTTTTGTTTTTGATTTTATTTTTAATTTTAGTTCAGAACGACATGATGGACAAACTAAATGTTCTAGAATTAATAATTTCATATATTTTCTAATTTTTCCCGTTTTATAAAATCACAGTTATGACTCGTACAGTTTGATGTATTTCTCTATTAGAACATCCCAACTAAAGTTTTTATTAATAAATTTAAAGGCATTTTTCGAAAGTTTCTGTTTTGTGTTATTATCACTCAGTAATTCATTAATTGCATCTGTCATTGCTTCAGGATTTTCTGGAGGTACTAATAATCCAGTGATATTATTAGATATTAATTCTGGAATACCACCTACATTTGTTGCAATTACTGGTACCTGTAGAAAGAATGCTTCTTTGATGACTTGAGGAATACTTTCAATTCGGGAAGGAACAACTAGAATTTGAGATTCTTGTACAATTTTCATTGCATCTTTCCAATCTAGATTAGTACAGTATTTTACTGATGCATTAATTTTAGATTCAATATTACGTAATATATCAATTCCTTTTTCAAAGCTATCACGACCAACAAAGACAATCTGGTTTTTCTTTTCTGTTGAGGTGTAGATATCTTGAAATTTTTGTGAATCTAAAGGTGCAGGGATGTATTCAAAAGATTTTCCAAGTTTTGCATATTCAGATTGAACAAATTTTGAATCAGTAGTTAATTTATCAGCCCAATCTAAAACTTGACTTTCTTTTGAATTGATAATACTACTAGTTATTTTAGAATGTAACATGTCAACTTGTTTAGAATAAACACCATGAACAGAAAGAATTTTCTTTTTTGCTTTAATTTTTTTCATGATAAACGCAGAAGGAACATTCCAAGCGTGTACAGCATCATAAGTTTTTGAATTGCTTATAGCTTTGATAGTGCCAAGAAAAGAAAAGCTTAGATTTTTAAGATTTTTTATTGGGATATGTGGAACATGCATTAATTCAACATTAAATCCATGTTGACGTAATTTTTCTGCAACACGAAATGCATGTGGTCCAATTCCTCCAGCACCAGAGTATGTAGGAGAGATAAATAATATATTCATTTTAAAATTTCTTATCTAGTAAGTTTTTAAGCTATTGGATTAATTTGTAGAATGTATTTTAGTTCAGATAATAGTTATATTCACAATCTTGTCTATTTGGGAGTGATTCAATAGACTAACCTAAATATAAAAAAATAAAAAATAAAATGAAAATGAAACAAAAAATTCTAAAAAGTGAAAAATTTCCAATCTATCGTCATACATCAATAATTAATGGGAAAAAAATATCACGCGATATGCTTCATAGACCAAACGCATCTGCAATAATCGCCTTTAAAAATAATAAAATATTAGTTGTTTCCCAAAATCGTTTTCCTAACGAAATTGATATTGAAATCCCCTCAGGGAATATCGAAAAAAATGAAACTCCAATTGAAGCAGCGCATCGTGAACTTTTAGAAGAAACTGGTTATCAAGCGAAAAAAATAGTTCCTTTAGTTAGTTTTCATACTACAATTGGTTATAGTACACAAAAAATTTTCTGTTTTATCGCTAAAGATTTTGTAAAAATTGCTGAACCTAATTTGGATGAGGGTGAATTACTTAAACCAAAATTTATTCAATATAAAAAATTAATGAAAATGGCTATGAATGGTAAAATTATTGATTCAATTACTTTATCATCTGTTCTTTTTTTTGGAATTAAGAAAAAATTAATTTAATTACGTTCTCTAATCCACGTTCTTAATAGTAATCGTTTTAGTTTTTCATCTTCAAAATCTTCATATGATGTTCTATCATGGATTAACCATCTATTATTGCTGAACATCATATCACCTGAATCCAATGCATATGTCGCAACTTGTTCTGAATCATCTAAAATTTCTTCTAAAAATTCAATAGCTTGAAGTTGTTCTGGCATCAATGGCTGATTAGCCTTCTTATGTCCTGTAAAAATCAATTCTCTTTGATATTTGAATTTTAATTCATTATTTACAAACTGAAATATTGGCTCAAATCTCGTTGGATCATTTTTCTCTAAATTTTCATTCTTCTTATCATGGTGAAATCTTTCATAAAGAATCTTTTGTAATGTTTTATTTTCTAATAGTCTGTTGTGTATTGTATATGCAGACATGAATTTACTTACTCCTCCTTTCTTTGCAGGATTAATGCATAACAATCCAACATAATCTGGGGGATTTTTAAATATGTGAGAACCATCTGTATGATAAGAACCACCTTCTTTTGTTTGGTGATATCTTCCACCAGTTTTCATAGTTTTTCCTATATCTTTTATCACTACAACTAATTCTTGATCTTTATTCTGCTCTAATAATTTACCAATGATCTTTGAGATAATTACATGAATGCTTCTTTTTTCATCTGAACCAAAATTTGATAGTTCTTTTCCATTAATTACAAAAAATCCACAGCCATTAATCAAAATTTTATCTTTCAAATTTTGAATATATCCACTCAAAATTTGAAAATCATTTGGTTCTTCATCCAAAATTTTAGACCTGTTACTGTGTAATTCATCCAAACTTTTACTATTTAGTACAACCGAAAATTTTTCAGGTGAATTCTCTAATGTCTTATTCCAACACATCTCTGAATCTGAAATTGTTTTTTCTAATATCTCCATTACCAAAATTTTATACCTACTTTTATAAAATATATTGTACATTATCATTAGTGGGCAAAACAAGCGGATAATTGTATGAAACAAAATTTAATTATGATTTGCATTGATGGATGTAGATTTGATAGAGCTGAAAACTCAAAATTTTTTACAGAATATCTTCCGGGAACAAATTTTTGCTCACAATCAATAACATATGCTCCTTACACTAATTCTTCCATACATGCAGTTTTTAGTGGTTCATACGGAAATCGTAATGGATGCTACAGTTATTGGCATTCATTAAAATTTAAAACTGATAAATTTAAAACAATTACAAAATATCTTAAAAACCAGAATTATTATACTCATGCTGACATTCATTCAAAATTAGCAATACCATTATCTGATTTTGATGAATTTGAAATTTATGATGAAAATAATTCCGATTTAATTAGTAGGCATAAAAATCTCATAAAATCAATGAAAGAAAAATTTTCTGAAGGCAAGAATTTCTTTTTATATTTACATTATGAAAAAATTCATACAGGTATTATGGATGCAGTTTTAAAATCTTATACAAATTTTAGTGAAGAATATTTTAAAAATCGAGATAAAAATGAAGAACGATATGATAAATTATTTAAAGAAAGTGAAATTTATTTAAAAAATATACTTGACGAAATTAAAAAGGAAAATTTGACTAATGATACTTTGATTATTATTTTCTCAGATCATGGTATAAGTTTAGGTGAAAAAATTGGTGAGAGAGCATACGGTGCATTTTGCTATGATTATACAATACGTACGTTTGGATCATTCATTTCTTCAAAATTTCAGCAACATCTGATAACACAGCAGATCAGACATGTTGATTTTTTACCCTCAATTATTGATTACTTAGGAATTCCATTTGATAGAACCTTTTCACATTTTGATGGTCAATCCATAATCCCATTATTCTATGGCAAAAAAATTCCAGAAGAAATCGCGTTTATTGAAACTGCAAATCCACTAAAAGAAAAAATGCCACCAAAAAAACCTAACACAAAATGTGTACGAACTTCCAATTGGAAATTAATTTTTAATGAATATAATGGCACCAAAGAACTTTACAATCTTCATGATGATCCTAATGAAGAAAACAATCTTTATGGAAATTCTCTCCCTATTGAGCAAAAACTTTGGGATGAATTGAATAAATTAAATAAATTATGAAAATTGCTTTCGTGCTATTTCTAAATCCTTAGGAGTATCGATCTCACACCATCGTCCATTAACAAATATTGGATTAATTTCTATGTTTATTTCTATAAGCTCTTGCAAAATATCAGTAATTTTTGCACATTGAAAAGATTGTGCATCATGAAATTTTCCATTATTAGTTTTTTTTAATTGTTGCAAAGATTTTTGTAAAATAACTGTAGAGGCGTTGTTTAATTTGATGATTCCTAAAAATTCCCCAATCAAAAATCCTTCTTTTTTTATGGGAAGATTTTCTGAAAATTGTTTTATTACTCCATCTTTTACCAATACTTTTCCTGCTAACTCAATTGGATTATCAATTCTTTTTTCATATGATTTTGCCCAATTCAAATCAATGGCGACTCCAAAATTTGAATTTGAAGATAAAATTTGATCGAGAATATCTTCATCAAAAATTATATCACCAAATGTAATTAGAAGGTCACCAGAAAGTTCTGATTCTGCCACAATTAAACTTCCTAATTGATCATGTTTATCATATTCAAGATCTTCAATATATGAAACATCATCTAAATGAAACTCATTTGATTTAAAGCCTCGAATAACAAATATTTTCTCGATACTCTTCTTTTTTAAAAGATTAATTTGTCTCTGTATCAATGAAATACCATTAATATCTACTAGTGGTTTGGGCAATCCATTAGTTATTTCGTTTAGCCTACTTCCTACACCTGCAGCTAAAATCAATGTTTTCATAAATAGTGAATCAAGTTGTGTAATTATACAGTTACTATTTTTTGCTACACACTTAACATTTAATGAATAAACTAATTAAGATTTCAATAATTTTATACTTATGAAAACAAACATTCTTTTTTTAATAATAGATTCATTTCGAAATGATAAATTTTTTGGAAATAATCGTACATGTAAAACGCCTAATCTAGATAATCTAGTAAAAAATGGCACATATTTTGAGCAAGCCATTAGTACATCTGATGCAACTATTCTCAATTGGGTATCAATTTTTACAGGCTTAGTTCCTCCCAAAACTGGAATACGTTCTGAAAAATTTAACAAGCTAGATGGAAATGTAAAAACAATTTTTAATATTTTAAAAGAAAATGATTACAATTTTTACTCATACTTGACTAATATTTCTGAAACATTAGGACTATTTCCTGAATTTATTAACAAAGATTCTAGTGGATTATCTGAACCTCGATTAAATGATGGAATTGGGAAAAAAATTATTGAGAGTATTAATTCTGGAAGATTAAAGGAACCTTGGTTCTTTCTTGCTCACACAATGGATTTACACTTTCCAATAGTTCTCCCAAATGAATATGATTCATCACAATATGGAGAAAATACATATGATAAACAAATATCATCAATAGATTCTTGGATAGGCCAAATTTCTGAAATAATTGATCATCAAAAAACATTACTAATTATTTCAGCAGATCATGGTTCATATGTTAACAGTATAAATCATAATGGAGAAGTTATCTCTACTGAAGCAAATTATTCAAATGAAATGCTAAAAAGTAAAATTGGATTTAAAATCCCAAAATTTTTAGATCCTGTCAAAAAAAGAGCATTTTTTCTTAACGAAAAAAAATCTCAAGAAAATAAGATTAAAAAAATAAAAAATCTAAATCTTAGACCACACCAAATACGTAATCTTCTTTCAGGAAAATTTGAAATAGATCATACACTGTTTGACGATAAAGTTAGAATTCCTTTGTTATTTTATGGTAAGAATGTAGAATCAGGAAAAATTATTGAGCAGCAAGTAAGAAATGTTGATATATTTCCAACAATTTTAGATTTAATTGAATTAAAAAATTCATTAAAACTTGACGGTGTATCTTTAAAGCCTCTCATGCGAGACAAAATTTTTGAAGAATTGCCTGCATATATTGAAAGCACGCCTTTAATTCAAATAGAATCAAATGATGTTGTTGGTGTTCGTACTGAAAAATATAAATATTTTCGTGATTCCGATGATTCACAAAAGCGAATACATCTCTATGATTTGAAAGCAGATCCAAACGAAGATTGTAATGTGTATAAAAATAACCCTGAAATCATTCTTGAAATGGAACAAATACTATCATCTTTTACAAAAAGAACTGATACTAGTAACGATGAATTTAGTGAGGAAGAAACTGAGATGATAGAAGATGAATTACGAAAAATGGGCTATGTCTAGATTTTATATGAATTTATTAATATCTAATACTGGATTTTTGAAATTATCCCCATCTAGAAATATTTGATGCCATATTTCCAAATTAAATAAAAACATAGTTTGTCTTAATATATTATCATCAATTTCTTTATCTTTTGAATTTTTGATATTTGAATTATTGATTTTATTTGTTAATGATTCAAGTTTGGAATATCCCATGTTTATGTAATCTCGTTTATTTTTCATTGATTTATCAATAACATTTTGTGCTATCGGCAAAAATTCTTTTTTGAAATAATCATAAAAAGGAATACCCCATGGAAATTTCTTTCTTTTTACAATTTTCTCAGGTAATAATTCACTTGCAATTTTTTGTAAAATATATTTTTTAGTAAAATTATTTTTTTTATTAATTTTTAAATGTGAAGGAATCGAAGCACAAAACTCTACTAATTTATAATCTAAAAATGGTTCTCTTAATTCAACTGCATGTGCTGACGATGTTCTATCAATTCTCCAAGTTTGGGCACCTGGAATCTCTGTTTTTAATTCGAATAGAAGTGCATTATTTAATGCACTATGATTGATATTACTTTGTATACTTTTTTGAAAAATGTTTGATGGATGATTTTCATTTTTATAATATTGTAATACATTATTTGAAAAAATCTCTTCTCTGAATTCTTTATTTTTAAAAAAACCTGATGAGATGGATTCTAGATTATCTTCCTTTTTAAAATATTCAGGATCCTTTGCATATGGTACGTATCTATTATATCCTCCAAATAATTCATCTGAACCTTCTCCCGTGTATGCAACGGTAACGTATTTCTTTATGGCTTCTGAAACCATATAGTTTGAGAGTATAGATGGGCGACCAAAAGGAAATTCCATATGCCACAAAATTTTTGGAAGTGATTTTGTTAAATCTGAAAAATCAATCAAAATTTCTGTATGATTAGTTTTACAATGTTCTGCAACAATTTGTGCCTCATCGAATTCATCTAATTCATTTCCAAAACCTGTAGTAAACGTTTGAACTGGACTATCAGTTAATTTAGTTAACATTGCTACCATAACGCTAGAATCTAATCCTCCTGAAAGTAAAGCGCCTATTGGGGCATCACTTACTTTTCTTTTATCTATTGCATTTTCAAGTAGTTTTTTTACTTGATCAAAATTTTCATTTTCTGCAAATGTATTTTTTTCTAATCTCAAATCCCAATATTTCTCAATTTTTAGTGATTTTTCTGAAATATCATATGTTAATCTGTGCCCTGGGAGTAGTTCATTGATATTTTTTAGTAATGTTTGTCCATCAATTGTATACGCATAAGTCACAAATTGACATAAACCACTAAAATTTAGTTCACGTTTTACCTCTTCATATTGTAAAATTGATTTAATTTCTGAAGCAAAAATCAAATTATTATCTTTGAACCAATAATACATTGGTTTTACACCCAATCTATCTCTTGCAATAATCAGTTTTTTATTTTTTGAATCCCATACTGCGCACGCAAACATTCCATCAAGATGATCTACAAAGTTTTTTCCATATTCTTCGTACAAATGAACTAAAACTTCAGTATCTGTATTAGAATAAAATTTATGAGCTTTTTCTTCTAATTCTTTTTTTAATTTTTTAAAATTGTATATTTCTCCATTTTGTATTGCCCAAATTGTTTCATCTTCATTATGAATTGGCTGTCCAGCAATATCACGTAAATCCATTACACGTAATCTTTCACAGCAAAGTGAAACATTATCATCTAAATAGAATCCCTCTTGTTCAGGTCCTCTATGTTTACATGCATTTCCCATCAATTTGATTAAATCTTTGTCAGTCCATGTGATTCCACCAATGCCACACATTAGCTCAAGTCACCTCCATCACGAAAAATCTTTTGTGATTCTTCAAATTCTCTTTCTTCATCTATATCCATCCATGATAAACCATTTGTTACTTGATAGCCAACTTCTACATTTTTCTTAATTAAATTTTCAATACCCAATGTGTAATAACCATCTATATTTTCTGTTATTAGAGAATCAATTTCGTTAAATAATATTTTTAAAACATTTTTTGAAAATTTTGCCATACCTACAAAATTTCCGTCAGCAATTTTATAGCCAATTTTTTTGTTTACGGCAACAATTTTCTCATTTTCAATTTTTACTTTCATTGTTTCACCACGAGTATTAGTTTCCACCATCAATCCAATTTCGCTTTTAATTTCTAAACATTTTTTGAGAATTTCTTCATCAAACATAAGATCTCCATAAACACATATGAAATCACCTCGTAATTTTTGAATTGCTAGCCAGACTGAATAAATATTATTCATTTCGTTAAATTTTGAATTATGAACATATTGTACTTGGTCATTTAGTAAATCGTGAATCATTTCTGATTTGTATCCTGTTACAACAACTATGTCGTTTATTCCATTTTTTTTAAAGGAGTTTATTTGATGTTTGATTATTGGTACCCCATTAATTTCAAGTAAGCATTTTGGTACCTCAATGTTTCCCATTCTTGTGCCTTTTCCAGCAGCTAAAATTAGACCTTGCATGAACTTAATTGGGATTAATTGCTGGTCTAAGTGATTGTTTTGAATCTAGAGCTTTGAAAGCATCTTCTAAGCCTTTTGCAGAAAATTCAAAACTTGGCCCGACCAATTTTTTGTAAGGATACTTGTCTTTAGTTTTTAAAACTAATTCTAAAGCAGTTTTGAGATGTTCAGGATTGTAATTATGCATTCCAACTATTTTTAGACATTTTGTTATAATATCTGAACTATCTAACGTGACATGATTGTTTGGATAAATTGCACCCAACAAAATGTATGTGCCTCCAATTCTAATCATTTTTATTCCTTGATTGATTACAGATGGTTCTCCTGTTATCTCAATTACAAAATCTGCTCCTCTGTTTTCAGTAATTTTCATAATTTCATCTGTAAGATTTTCTCCTATCTCTTTTGCATTAATTATATAATCTGCACCAAATTGTTTAGCCAACTCTAATCTATCAGTAATCACATCTATTGCAATTACCTTCTTCGCACCCAATTGTTTTGTAAATGCACACGCGTACATTCCTAATGCTCCGCATCCTTGAACAACTACATAATCACAATCCTGAAAGTCTCCATAATCTAATCCACTTGTAATTGTGGATGCTGCACACATCAAGGGTGCAACTTCTTCATCACTGAGTTCGGGTGAAACTTTGAAGATATAACTTCCTTTTTTTAGGTGAATGTATTTTGCAAAACCTCCTGTAAAATGTGGTTTTTGATCACTTTTTACATGTCCATATTTGAACATTTTAGTACATTTCTGTGGAAGTTTTTTCTCACAAAAGAAACACTTTCCACACCCAACTGTCATTGACCATACAACTTTATCTCCAATAGAAAGTCCTTCTCCATTATAATCTGCTTTTAAATTTTTTCCAATACTGATTATTTTTCCTACCATTTCATGACCTAATATGCATGGTGTTGGAAATGGTCTATGACCCAACCAGGTATGTACGTCTGAACCGCATACTGTTGATAATGTTATTTCTACTACCGCGTCATCATCCCCAATATCATCATACAATGGAAATTCTTTTTTTTCTAATGGTAATTTTGGGCCATTAAAGATTATTGCATCACCCATATCAGAATTCATGAACAAATCATACATCAATTTTGATATTAAAAATATTTCTACTTTTTTGCCTAAATTATTGATTTCTGAAACCTAGATTTAATTTCAGTTGGTTCTATACTGATTCTTTTTTCTATTTTTGTTGTTTTAGAAATTTTAATTTTTAGTAAGATTGGTCCTTTTCCAAATTTAATATTTTTCATTATTTTTTCTAATTCCTTTTCATCCTGTGCAACAAAAGTTTTGTAATTAACACATTGAGCAATTTTTCCAAGATCAATTTTTTTTGAATTTGTAGGCTGACCTCCAGTTGATTCATGAATACTATTATCAAAAATTATGTGTACAAGGTTCTTTGGTTTGATTGTACCAATTGTAGTCATTGAACCCATATTCATTAGTATATTTCCATCTCCATCAAAAACATAGATAGTTTTTTTAGGGTTTCTTAACGCAACACCTAAACCAATTGATGATGCTAATCCCATAGAACCTAACATGTAAAAATTACTCTTTTTTTCATACGTGTTGAATAATTCTCTACTAATGAATCCATTTGCCGAAATAATCGGTTGATCATTTATGGTCTTTGCAATAATCTGAATAGCTTTTTTTCTATTCATCTTGCATTCTCCGTATTATTATTACACATGACTGATTTTTCTTAATTTTTTGTGTTGCCCAATTGCAATTCTTTTCCCAATTCTCATCAGTTAGAATTTTTGTTTGCAGATCTAATGCTTTCAGTAATTTTTTTTGTATTTTGCCAATTTTCAAATGTTCTGGCGCATCTGTTTTTAAATATCCTCTCCATCCAATCAAAAAAATTAATGGAATTTTATACAAATCGACAAGTGATGCTATAGTGCCTATTGAGTTAGCAAATCCTGCATTTTGCATGAATACTAATGATGAACTATTTGATAATTGCATACCACATGCAATTCCAATAGCTTCTTCTTCTCTTGTAGAAATAATTACTTTCTTTCTTTTAATTCCCTCACTAATAAAATATTTTAATGTTGAATCTGGAACCCCAATAAAATTTTCAATTTTTTTATTTAAAAGATAATTGAAGATTTTTTTTTGTATGATTTCCTTCAATCCACGTAGCCCATTTTTTTTAATTCAGCTTTAATCTCTTCTTCTTCTTCTTTAATTTTATACGAATGCTGTAACTGAAATATGTCTTCCATAGATGATATTTTATCATTGTTATTCTTCAATTCATCATTTTTAATGATTTGTAATATTGATTTCATTGATGTATATGAAGCTCTTAATGTTTGATTTGCATAAATCACTATTTTGATTTTATGATTAATTAATTCATCCAATCCTACATTTGGATATGTAGTTGGTACCACAGCTAATGGAACACTTCCTCCCCATGAATCTGCAAATTCAAAAACTTCTTCTGGAGAGTTCTTTTTTGAATGAATTAAAATTGCATCTGCCCCTGCTTTTTCATACGCCTTTGCACGTTTCTTTGCCTCTTCAAATCCTTGTTCGGCAATTAACGCTTCTGTTCTTGCAATTATCAAAAAATCCTTATCTTTTTTTGCTTCTCTAGCTGCGATAATTTTCGCAACAAATTCTTTCTCTCCAATTAGTATATTATTTCCATTTTTTAAAAGGCTATTTTCCTTTGGAAATGTTTTATCTTCAATACAAATTCCAGCTATTCCAGCTTTCTCATATTTCTTTACTAAATGACTTACATTACTTGGACCTCCAAATCCTGTGTCACAATCAGCTATTACTGGAATATTACATGAATCTGCCATACTTTCTGTAGCATGCAAAAATTCTGTCATAGTCAGTATACTAGCATCCGGTAATGCATGTGTGGCTGAAATTGCAAAACTACCTGCCCACACCGCATCAAATTCACTAATCTCCACTAGTTTTGCTGACATTGCATCAAACGCTCCTCCAACTTGTATTATTGATTTAGAATTCAGTTTTTCACGTAATAATTTTGATTTATTCTTCATGGCTTTCTTTTTTGGTTTTATTATTTATAATAAATCTTCTATGATTTGTCATTATCATCTTTGACTACTGTAACTATTGAAAATAAAATCACGGCAGTCATTAGAAACACTGACGCTAGAACTATTCCACCTATTCCAATTAATGCGATATTTGTGATGATTTCTTGTTCTACAGAATAAATCTGTATTGTCCATGCAATAAATATTAATCCTGAGATTAGAAAAATTATTCCTGGAATTCCATAGAATTTTAATGGATTATGTATTGAAATGTGTTTCAAAGTACTTAATATAACAGATGTACCGTGTGAAACTGGATTTTGTGTTGATGTATTTCCATCATAACGTACCGTAATTGGAACTTCTGCAACTTTTAGTTCCAAATTACTAGCCTTAATCAGAATTTCAGTGGAAACACCCATACCGACATCAGATGGCATGATCTTCTGTAATGCATTTTTACTATATGCTCTAAACCCACTTTGAGAGTCAGTTAGTTTTTCTGTAATTGATAAATTTGTTATTTTAGTAATTAATTTAATTCCAACCTTTCTATATTTTGGCATTTCTTCCGATTTTTTATCTAGAAATCTTGAACCAATCACTATGTCAGCTATTTTACCGTTTATTGGATCAAAAACCGAATTAACATCTTCAACCCTGTGTTGTCCATCTGCATCTAAAGTAACTAAACTATCCAAGCCTAATTCCTTGGCTTTTAAAAAAAGTGAACGTATTGCTGCACCA
>CESG01021127.1_pt1 | contig 13072 bp, 12 predicted proteins | sample 531121 | NCBI WGS metagenome assembly CESG01 (sample SAMEA2621287, study PRJEB7988) | marine metagenome | biome: marine biome (ENVO:00000447); feature: mesopelagic zone (ENVO:00000213); material: "saline water (ENVO:00002010), including plankton (ENVO:xxxxxxxx)" | depth 800 m
ACCAATCCATTGTTTAAATTCGTTTTTTCCAGCACTCATTTGGGTTATTTTTTATCTGTTAACTAATTGACCCGCTGAGAATTTAATGGATGCCTGAGCAAGTTGCTACTAAAATGATGCCGATTTAACATTTAATGCTAATTTATTGCGCTAGGCACGGCGGGAAAAACTTTATGCCAGGAAAATATTTCGAGCAACTGGAAGTGGATATGGTGTTTGAGCATTTACCACATCGTACTGTCACGGAAACAGACAATTTTTTATTTACGGCTATGACTCATAACCCGCAACCGTTGCATATAGATGCCGAGTTTGCCAAGTCCACCCAACACGGCCAGATTATCGTCAATAGCTTCTTTACACTGGGGCTGGTTGTCGGGCTTTCAATTGGAGATACCACCTTAGGCACTACAATTGGCAATCTCGGTATGGATAGGACTGAATTTCCTAATCCTGTTTTTATTGGTGACACGATTCGTGCAACAACCAAGATTGTCAAAAAACGTGAGTCAAAGACCAAACCAGATCGTGGAATTGTATGGTTTGAACACATTGGCGTTAATCAGCGAGATGAAGTTGTGTGTGAGTGCTTGCGCAAGGGCATGATGCTGAAAAGTTCTAATTGAGGAAATTCGAGTGATAAAACAGCCAATACAAGGAGTGAAGGGCCTTCGTCGATCGTTACACTTTGTTCCTGGTGGAAACGACCGGATGTTTGAAAAAGCGCTCTCCTTGCCGGCGGACTCTCTCATCTTAGATCTAGAAGATAGCGTCACTCCAGAAAACAAGGAGGCGGTACGGAGTCATGTTTGCAATTGGGTTAAGAGAACAGATTTTGGAACACAAGAATGCTTGGTGCGCATAAACCCACAGGATACTCCTTGGGGTAAAGACGATCTCTTGGCAATTATGGAAGTTTTACCGGATGGATTGGTACTACCTAAGGTCACGACAAGAGAAGATGTCGATGCTGTCGACAAGGCGATAGCTCGAATTGAACAGGGAAAAAAGATCGAACCAGGTTCAATATCGTTGGTTTTGATAGGAGCAGAAGTACCAGAGGCTGTTTTTCACTTACCAACGATTGCCAAGAACCCCCGAGTAGATGGCATTACGTGGGGCGCAGAAGATTTGTCTGGGGCACTTGGCGCTAGAGCTAAACGTGACAAACAAGGTAATTATTTGGAGGTTTTTAACTACGTGCGCTCGACATGCCTGTTGGCGGCAGTAGCCGCTGGAGTGCAACCTATTGATGCTGTATACGTGGATATTAAGAATAGCACTGGCCTGAAGCTAGAGTCCAAAACCGCAGCCGATATGGGTTACACTGGTAAGTTCACTATTCATCCAAGTCAAATCGAAATAGTTAACAACGCTTTTACTCCTAGCGAGAAGGAAATAAGTGAGGCGGTGGAGCTGATTGCGGCGTTTGCAGAGCATCAGGCCTCGGGCAAAATGGCCTTCTCTTTTAATGGCCAAATGGTGGATGTGGCTCACTTGAAGCGGGCCCAAAAAATTCTGGATAAAGCCACACAAATCGCTGGGCAGACAGGTTAACTAGGTAGGAATCATGGATTTTAAAGAGGACGAAGACCACCGCCTAATTCGGGAATCCATTCGTAAGCTTTGTGAAGGTTTTCCTGATGATTACTGGGAACAACACGACCGCGAAGGTATATTTCCGGATGAATTCTTTAAAGAAATGGCGGCAGCAGGCTGGATTGGTATTGCCATGCCGGAGAAATATGGCGGAGCGGGCAAGGGTATACAAGAAGCGGCGATTATTCTTGAAGAAGTAGCAGCCTCTGGTGCAGCGATGAATGGTGCTACTCCGGTGCATTTATCTATCTTTGGAATGCATCCTGTGGTGAAGCATGGTTCAGAAGCTATGCGACAAAAGTATCTGCCTCCGGTGGCGCGTGGTGAATTGCAGGTAGCATTCAGTGTTACTGAACCTGATGCTGGAAGTGACACTACCTCAATCAAAACTTTTGCCCGCCTTAAGGGTGACCAATACACTGTTCGGGGTCGTAAGGTATGGACCTCTAAGGCACTGGAATCTGAACGGGTGTTACTGTTGGTACGTACCACTCCTAAGGCGGAAGTGACGCATAAAACCGAAGGTATGACATTACTGTTTGCCGAATTGCAGAAACCTGAAGTGTCCATCACCGCGATTCCGAAACTTGGCCGCAATGCCGTGCGTACCTGTGAAGTGGTTTATGACGATCTTCAGGTGTCGGTTGAAGATCGGGTAGGTGAAGAAGGTAAAGGGTTTAAATATCTTCTCGATGGCCTCAATGCTGAACGGATATTGATTGCAGCAGAATCCGTGGGTATAGGCAGAGCCGCTTTGCGGCGCTCTGTGCAGTACGCGAAGGATCGAGTTGTGTTTAATAGGCCTATCGGTAAGAATCAAGGCATTGCCTTTCCGCTGGCAGAGGCACGTATCAAGCTGGATGCGGCCGAGCTCATGGTTCGCAAGGCGGCTTGGCTACTAGATAACGATTTGCGTTGTGGTACCGAGGCAAACATGGCCAAATGGCTGGCTGCCGAAGCCGGCTTCTATGCGGCTGACTGTGCGATCCAAACTCATGGTGGTTATGGATATGCGAGGGAATATCATGTTGAACGTTATTGGCGGGAAGCTCGTTTAATGAAACTAGCGCCTATTTCACAGGAAATGATTTTGAATTTTGTAGCAGAACATGAGTTAGGCCTGCCACGCTCCTACTAAGTTGGTAAACATGATTGTTAGTTAATGAGTAGGTACTGCTAATAAGCGAATTTACATATTATTACGTTAGAAAAATAAAAATTTGGAGAGTTTAATTATGGCAATTATAAAGAAAGCGTTGGTTTTAGTTATCACGTTCGTCTTTATGGGTTCTGGCTTGGTGGCGGCTATTGAAGAGCCAGTAAAACTAACCTCTGGCGAAATTACAGGCACACTTGTAGATAATGGTGTACAGGCTTTCCTGGGGATTCCTTATGCAGCTGCTCCGGTGGGAGAATTGCGCTGGCAGCCGCCTCAAAAAGCTATTCCATGGAAAGGAGTTAAAGTAACTGACAGACATGGTCCTGGCTGCATCCAGCCCGGTGAACTTTATATGAGTGAGGATTGTTTATTTTTGAACATATGGACCAAAGCTGACGGTAATGAAAAATTGCCAGTCATGGTATGGATTCATGGAGGAGGATGGGCATTTGGCTCTAATTCTGTCGGGACCTATGATGGATCTGCTTTCGCTAATAACGGGGTAGTACTGGTTTCTGTCAATTATCGAATGAATAGTTTTGGATTCATGGCTCACCCGGCGCTTTCAGCTGAATCAGAGAACGGCGTATCCGGAAATTACGCTATTTTAGATCATATCGCGGCACTCGAATGGGTGCAGGACAACATTGAAGAATTTGGTGGTGATAAAAATAACGTAACTATTTTCGGCGAATCAGCTGGTGGGGCGAGTATCTATTCCTTATTGGCTACACCGATGGCGAAGAGCCTTTTTCACAAGGCGGTTTCTGAAAGCACTTGGATAAACGCTGACAATGTTACTGATCTTAAAAATGCCAATGGGTTTTCAGAAAGTGCTGAAGTTCTTGGTGAGAGAGCTATAGCAACCGCTTTAGATATGGCACAAGTTACAGGCCCGGACACTCTCTCAAAAATGCGTTCACTTTCAGCTCAGGAAGTTCTCGATCTAGAACATGGGGTGACACTTATTGTTGATGGATGGCTTTACGACAAAGCACCTATCGAGATTTTTGAAGAGGGCAGTCACAATAACGTGCCTATCATAACAGGATATAATGACGGCGAGGGGCTGATGTTTGTTAGGCCCGATCGAGCCCCAGCCACGCTCAGTGATCAGCGAAGCCTAAGGGTTCAGCAGCTTGGTAATTTAGGAGTTGATCTAGTGGACTTCTACGTCGCGGAGGATGAGGGGCAATTATTTGATACAGAAGTTGATTATAGCAGTGATAGTGTATTTATCCGGGCGAGTCGTGAGCTTGCATTAGCGTCAGCGCTGGCTGGTCAACAAGACACTTATCTTTATGTTTTTGCCAGAAACTCTAGAGATCCATCTCAGCGGGCTGCCCATTTCATGGAGGTCCCTTATGTTTTTGGTACTCTCCCTGAAAGAGCCCCGGGAGAAGACAAAGAATTATCGCAGCTTATGAATGACTATTGGGTACAGTTCGCCAAGACAGGAACTCCAAATGGTCAGGGTCTACCTGTATGGCCAAGATATGATCTAGAAAAACAAATGCATCAGGTTTTAGATGTGCCTATATCTCAAGGAGCAACGGATAGGAAAGCCCAGCTTGATGAAATGGATCGTTATATGCGGGCCCGCTACGAGGCAGCTAAGCTTTAAAGCGTATTTATTGCAGGTTCGCTGAGTTTATTATGCTAAAAATAATAAAAGCTGGAATTATAGGGGTGGCTTTTTTTCTTGTCCAAATGGTGGTTGTCGCAAATGCTCAAGAATTAAGTGGCCAGGACAATCCCGAGGTACAAAAGGTTGAACCCTTTCAGGTGTTCGACAACCTTTATTATGTTGGTGGCAAGTGGGTAGCTGCTTGGTTGCTAGAGACAGACCAGGGCTTGATTCTATTTGATTCTTTATATGGTGATTTAACGGATCTGGTGATTGACGGTATTCGTGAGTTGGGCTTTGATCCAGATGATGTCCGTTATATTATTATTACTCATGCTCATTATGATCACATTGGAGGTGCTCGCCGCTTCCAGGAAGAATTCGGTTCTGTGGTTATGATGACCGAGGCGGATTGGCAGATGACTGAGGAGGATCCGATTTACCGGAAATATCCAAAACCTATTCGACACCTTTCAGTATCAGATGGCAGTACTCTGAATCTTGGACGTATTCGGTTGCGTTTCATGGTCACGCCCGGCCACACTCCGGGTGTTCTTTCGACACGTTTTACAGTTTATGATCAGGGTTATCCCCATGTTGCCTTCATGTTTGGCGGAGTTGGCCTGAACTTCTCAGGGATAGAACGAACGGAAAGCTACATCAACAGTGTCGAGCGTCTGCAACAACTTCCCAATATCGAAGTGAATATCCCTAACCATCAAGACTCGGGTGAAGTGTTCGAGAGGTATGAGATTCTCAAGGATCGCCGCGATGGCGATCCGCATTCTTTTGTTGACCCGGAAAGCTGGAATGCTTGGTTGGATATTTTATTATTGAATGCGCAATCAAAATTAGAGCGTGAGAAATTAGAAACCAGATAAAACTAGCCTCCTAACCCCAGGGGGATATTGTTTTTAGGTGCGATTACTTTCAGATCATTGCTCTGATTAAGTGATTACTGTTGATCAGAATCTATTGGAGAAGAAGGTTGAATTTGCCAGCGGGCAAACAGTCGCCTCGCCTGGCTGAGCTGCGAGGGACTTAAGTCTTCTTCTATTTGTTCCCTCAGAATAAGTCCGTCTTCATGACCGTTGCCTATAGCTTTTGCAGCCCAGGCATGAGCTTCCACCAAGTCCTTCGATACCCGATCACCTTTCTGATACATTTCGGCAAGGGCGAAAGCAGCTCCAGAATGACCGGCCTTGCCAGAAGATTCAAACCAATCGATACCATGTGTATTACTTTGGTCTATACCGTTGCCATCGAAGTAAAGACTACCAAGGTTGAACTGAGCATTTATATGTCCCTGCAGGGCTGCGGCCTCAGTCCACTTAAAGGCTAATTCGAAATCTTGGTCCACTCCCTGTCCAGTAAAGTAGAGAATAGCGAGATTATATTGTGCTACATCCAAGCCTGCCTCGGCGGCGATGGAGAACTCCTGAAAAGCAGTCTCGAAATCACCATTAAAGGCCGCGTTAACGCCGGCTTCGTAATCTGCATTAGCTCTACATACAATGAGCGTCAGGAGTATGGCTGCAAAAATGAGCTCTATAGACTTCATTACTCTAAACTATTTCTGTTTATTTATTTGAATGTTATTACAGCCTTGTGTGAGTTAAAACTGTGTATTGTTACAGGCGACATTTACTATAAAAAGCTAGCAGTTTAGCTATAATACCGGCCTGTTTTTCTGCACCCGTAGCTCAACTGGATAGAGTACCCGGCTACGAACCGGGCGGTTAGAGGTTCGACTCCTCTCGGGTGCGCCAAACTACACTTTACCTACCTTAACCAAGATCCAATAATTAAGGATCAGGAACTGCATCTTCCACGGTAAGTGGGTTCAAATAAGCGCCGTCGGTAATACCTACCTTCCGCATAGCAATACCAGTCAAGCATTCTTGCACTAAGCGATTAGCATTCATCACCGTTGTGTACCCCGGGTCAACCAATGGATTTAGTTCAACTAATTCAAAACCTACCAAGTTATTTTCCGTGCATAGTGCGCGGACCAATGGAAAAACTTCGCGGGTTGTCAGTCCGCCTGGCTCAGGTGTGCCAGTTCCTGACGCGTAGGCAGGATCAAGAACATCAATGTCGAAAGACACATATAAATATTCTGGTCCGTCATTAGCTTCAGCGAGTATGCGCTGCATTACAGCATCCCAGCCATCCCGCTCAATTTCTACCATTGTGTGATAGCGAAAATTGTTTTCTCGCATCCACTGGAAGCCTTCTTCTCCAGGCCAATAACCTCTTAATCCAACTTGAATGTAGTTGCTACCTAATATATGACCTTCTTCTATTAAGCGATAAATGGGTTGAGCATGAGAAATCAAATGTCCGCTGTAACCTTCAGCCGCTGCATCGTAATGCGCATCAAAATGAATGACGCCAACGTTTTCTTTGCCGTAAACATCAGCCACTCCTGCTACATCCGGATACTCGAGAGAGTGGTCGCCACCTATAACCAATGGAATCGCGCCAGTGGATGCTATTTCCCGGACTAATTTTCGAACCGGGGGCATACTGCGTTCTACACTAAGACGATCAATGGGTGAATTACCGTAGTCGACAACTCTAAGTTCCCGCTTCCAGGCAACTCCAACATGCATATGCGGTAGGCTTCCTCCGTCCAACACACCCAAACTTTCTCGTAAAGATTTTGGTCCGCTAGCCGCACCGCGCATACCTACACCCATATCTATAGGCGCACCTAATATCGCAACGTCGACATTTCCAGCGGTCAGATCTGCAGGGTTGATTGCAATCGGTAAATTAAAAAAAGTAAGCACGCCAGCGTTTCGCAACCGCCCAGGGTAGAAAGGACCAGGCTCTCTATCAGGATCATTGGCCGGATCCCGGAGCTGTGACCAGGGATCGAAACTTGGATCATTGGCATTAAGAGGAATACTCCCGTCATTACGAACGAATACGCTGGGTGTAAAATCTTGACCTAGCACAATCCAAATGGGAATTAGAGCGCCGAACAATACGAGTAGTTTTTTCAATGTATTCACAGACTAACCACCGTTATGTTTCTCTCCTTCCATCATCAGTCTGTTGCAAAGCAATACAATAAGCCGGCCCCACCAACGCTAACAAAATTCTCCTGTGTGCAACCCGGGGTGCCGTGAGAAGAATTCCAAGGAGAGCCTGGTGTCAAGAAAGAGTAGCGGTCGGCATGGCCTACTCTTGCGCTGCCTACGTCATTGCTAGTCCAGTTGTTACAGGTTTGGTCTTGTCCAGCTGGAAACGCAGAGCCATCAATTTGTGTGCCCGTTATTATATCGTGCTCTGAAAAGTCAGGATCTCCGTCTATGCGTGAAGCAAACTGATTGCCATTTTCATCCAGCGCGTGTTCCCAATTAATATTCGAGTTGTCGTAGTGCAGGTATACTAGGCTGGCTGCTATGATTACGCCTGCTGAGTTTGCCCAGGGCCCTGATCCTATTCGGTCACGTGCATTGACCGCACCGACTCCCTGAGTACTCAAGTAGGCTGCCCATGTGCGGTTCCCAGCACCTGCAGCAGTGGCCAGCGACTGACAGTGAGCGTCCGCGCCTGCTAGGCCTCCCAAGTTACCGCCATCACCAATGCTAACACTAGAGACAAAGAAGCCCATCTCAGGCGGTTCGTCGTCACTTTGTTGTGCAATGATCGAAAGTCTGGGTAGTATCAACACACTCATGATGGTTGCTATTGCTATAAGAACTTTTCTGTTATTCATCTTTTTGTATTCCTCCTGAAGGTTTTGTTTCAGCGTATAAGGAAAATACCCAATTGAAAAGGGGGCTAGTTAAGTTTTGATAACTAACTAATAGTAATACTTATATGAAGTACTACTCTAGGGTGGGGTGCTAAGGCTCACAAACTGTTGTATATTTACCCTGAAATGGGTGAGTTAAACTGGTGGTTTTTTCCAAGGTGAGGTGGGGATTAATGAAAATTAAAATTTTACTAATCATGTCAATGCTTACAGTAATTAGCGGCATAACTGTAGCTCAATCAGCTGACGAATATGCAGTGCCTCGAACCGAGTATGGACAACCGGATTTACAGGGTGTTTGGAATTTTAGTTCGAGCACTCCCATGCAGCGTTCGGAACGCTATGGCACGCAGGAATTCCTAACGCCGGAACAAATAGAACAAGCTATCCAACGGCAGGCTCGCACGACGGCGGCGGCAGATGCACGAGAGGCTGAGTTGGTTCTCGACCCTGAGGCTCCACCAGCTGGCGCAACTCCTAGGGGCTACAACACATTCTGGATTGAAATGGGAAATAGGGGCGACAATGTCAGGACTTCTCATATTGTCTATCCACTGGATGGTCGTACCCCGGAAGTTATCGAGGGTAATCCAGTAATAGCTGGTGGCCTAGGACCGGATATTACTGGCGAGCGCCCAGTTCGTTTCATTGTAGGTGGTATCGCTAAAGATGGCCCGGAAGATCGAGGATTATCCGAGCGCTGCTTGGTTGGTTTCAATGCCGGACCGCCCTTTACACCGAGCCTTTATAACAACAATCTGCAGATATTTCAGAGCAAAGATACCTTTGTGATCATGACAGAAATGATTCACGATGCCCGCATAGTGACGCTGGTTGAAAAACCTGCTCTGACTGACGACATTAGGCTCTGGTCCGGTGATTCACGAGGTTATTGGGAAGGCGATACTCTGGTTGTCGAAACCAGGAACTTTAATGGCATGCAAAGCTCTTTCCAAAGTAGGGGTACCAATTTGGATATGATTCTCACCGAGAAATTCACTAGAATCGCCTATGACACGGTGAATTACGAATTTACCGTCGATGACCCATCTACATTTACCGATAAGATTACTGCAATCGTACCGATGAATAAGGTAGCAGGTCAGATTTATGAATACGCCTGCCATGAAGGAAATTACGGTATGTTCAACATTATACGAGGTGCGCGTGTCGAAGAGCGCTTGCAGGCTGAAAGCGGCATTTAAAAAAGAGAAGGCCGCATTGAGTGGGGTGGGGCTCAGATTAACTGATTAACTGGGACTCTCATTCATAAAATTGCTTTCTTTATTTTTCCTATATACTGAGTATAATTTCGCTGCTGCATTGATTATTCTTGCACATTGGAGGTATTAAATGTCCCGTATCATGTCTGTCGTCGGCGTCGCAATAGCGGTAGCTGGCACTATCACTCCTCTTTCAGCATTTTCTCAGGCACATGATGCCCATGAACATGCTCACATGGGCCCTGTAGTCAGCTGTACGGATCTTGCGACGCCACCGTGGACCGGATTGCCCGACACGGATCGTGAGCAGGTGGCGGCTTTACAGCAGGAGCTCGCTGCTCTTAGCACGCCAGAGGCCGCCAAAGCCGCTGGGTTCAATCCAGTATTGGGGGATATTCCCGGCATGGGCGTGCATTATATAAACATTACCCGCGCCATGCGGGGGAAAAATTTGGACGTCAATATACCAGACCAACTTTTGTTTGCCAGTATCGATGGACAGGACCAGCTCGTGGGGGCAGCTTACTCATTCACCGATGTGCCGGACACCGATGTACCCCTCCCGTTTGATAGCGAACTTGCCTCGTGGCATGACCATCCCCAGTTCGCTCGAAATGGTCAGACTCTACACATGCTGCATGTCTGGTTCGTGCCGTCTTCGAACGGCCCGTTCGCCGGCCTCAACTTCTGGCTGCCCTACCGTACCGCAGGTATCGAGATACCTAATCCTTGCTGGATGGCTGATGAAGCAGACGCTGATCGGATTCGGAATGTTTCATTCGCGCTCGTACCGCAGCTGCAGAACCCCCGCCGAATGGCTGGCGCCACGTCGACCGATGGCGTGGCCAAAGCTACAGGCTATTCTGCAGGTTCCAGCGCTGAACGCATGGAAATGTTTGCTGCATTGGACGCCGCCGCCCGTGCCGACGACCGCGATGCTTGGGTTTCAGCCGCAGACCGGTTCATCGCCGACTTGAGCACATCCGAGGTCACTAGAGTACAGGGTCTGCTTGGCGTTTTGGGGACGAACCAGATGTCGTCTGCTGAACGAGACGCTGCGGGGATTGCGCAGCCGAGCAGCGGTAGAGACCGGAACTAGCCTTCGGGAAAATCACGCCCTTCTAATCAGTAGGATTGAACTTCGAGTCGCTGACGTTTCGTCGGCTCGGACCCGTCGGGAGTAAATAAACTCATCTGATTGTCTCGATTTTCTCGAGTTAGTTCTCCATGAGAAACTAGTTGCTAACCAAAAAAGGAAACCCAAAATGACAATAATTAAACTTTTGCTAATGTGTTGCTTTTCTTTTTATGCACTAAATACTTTTGCAGCTGAGTCAGTAGACTTAGGACGTGGCGAACTGCCGCTAACTGTTCCCTCGAGCTATAGTGAAGATACGCCCAGTCCTTTGATCATTTTATTGCACGGATTCGGCTCCAGTGGTGCCCGCCAGGACCTTTATATGGGGGTTAGCAAACTCGCGGATAGCTATGGATTTCTTTTTATAGCCCCGGACGGAACGTCTTCAGGAGACAACCAAAATCGGTTTTGGAATGCCACCCCTGCCTGCTGTGATTTCTCGAACACTGATGTAGATGATTCTTCTTATTTACTGAATATCATCAACGAAATTAAGTCTGACTATAATATTGATCCTAATCGAGTTTACTTGATTGGACACTCGAACGGCGGATTTATGTCTTATCAGACTGCTTATGAACACTCAGATACTATCGCTGCATTTGCGAGTTTGGCTGGAGCAAGCCATAACGATGAAAGAAAAGCGCCAGATAACCCCGTGCATGTTTTGCAAATTCATGGTTCTGAAGACAGCACCATTAATTATGAAGGAGGACAGAATCTTAACAATCCTTATCCAAGTGCGTTAGTAAGCGTTTCTCAATGGGCAATCTACAATGGTTGCGTTGATGAAGGTGCTGAGCGGGAAATCAGAGATCTAGATTCTGGAATTTCTGGTCATGAATCCTCAGTATTATTATTTGCTCAAGGGTGTATGTCGGGAGGCTCGAGTGAACTTTGGACTATAAATGGTGGCTCTCATATACCCTCATTATCAGACACGTTTAGCCAGCAAGTGGTCGAGTGGCTATACGCGCACCCCAAAACTAATGTCAGCCATTAGAGCTTAATGAACCAGAAATGTTAGGTAAAAAATGGTCTTTATGACCATTCTTAATACACGGAGGATCCAACCATGATTGTCGAGCAAGTCTGGACCGGTAATGCCTATCGTAATTTTAATTACCTGGTGGTTTGCCCGGAAAATGGAGAAGCCTTAGCCATCGATCCACTGGATCACCAGAAATGCCTTCGTACTGCAAAAGAAAATGGCTGGACCATCACGCAGGTTCTCAACACCCACGAGCATGGAGATCACACTGGTGGCAACAAACAAGTAATCGCTGCTACCGGAGCGAAGCTATTGGCGCACCAAAATGCCGCTAGCAGCATTCCCGACATGGATGTAGGTTTAGTTGCAGGAGATTTAGTCAAGGTAGGTAAGACAGTGGAGCTGCTGGCGCTAGACACACCGGGCCACACTATGACTCATATTTGTCTGCTGTCACAGACAGATGATCCTGGCTTATTTAGTGGAGACACTCTGTTCAATGCGGGTGCAGGCAATTGCCACAATGGTGGACACCCTAAAGAACTTTATGAAACCTTCGCCAGCCAACTTTTCAAACTGGCGGGCAGTACTAAAATCTATCCGGGCCACGATTACATCAGTAACAATCTGGAATTTACTCTGGACCGGGAACCGGATAATGCACGAGCTAAATCCTTGCTGGAGGAAATAAGGGAACAGAATCCGGATGAAGCTCTGGTTTCGACCATGGCCCTGGAAAAAGAGATCAACGCTTTTTTTAGGCTACAGAATCCAACTGTGATTGCCACATTACAAGGGGAATTCCCAGACCTACCCGATGATCCTGACCCAGAAATTGTATTCCTTAAACTGCGGGAACTCAGGAACAAATGGTAAGGCGAAGAGCCTTATAAATAGTTCTTTATTGAATCCAGTAGATTTTATCGTTCTTGTTTGCGCGTATCTATAAATCTAGCTGGTATTACGGTTGCATTATGTCCATAAATCCTCTGAAATGACCGTCCGGAGGAGCAATTCATGAAAAGAACAATAATTTCCTTATTTGTATTATTCGGATCTCTCTTATTTCTATACCCAGCCCTTGGTAATGATGGCTCCATCGCCTTTGTCGGTGCCACCATAATCGACGGTACCGATGCTGAGCCACTTGTTGACGGTGCTCTGGTAATTACTGATGGCCGAATACGTACCGTAGGCCCACGCAGTGCGGTGACCATTCCTGATGGTGCGAACGTAGTAGATGTGTCTGGCAAGTATATTATGCCGGGCATGATTAATGCTCATGGACATGTGGGCGCCACTGTTGGGCTTAATGGTAACGGGGGATATAGCTCCAATAATTTGCTTCGGCAGCTTGGTCTCTACGCTCGCTATGGTGTAACAGCGGTAAATAGCCTGGGCGGGGATGGGGAGCAAGGTTTCGCATTACGTAACGAGCAGTACGATAACGAATTGAATCGTGCTCGTATCTATGTAGCCGGCAGTGTGGTGGTCGGCGACAGTGAAGCGGCTATCCGCGACGAAGTGAATCGCAACGCCGATATGGGCGCAAATTTCATCAAAGTA
>CESG01014719.1_pt1 | contig 13030 bp, 9 predicted proteins | sample 531121 | NCBI WGS metagenome assembly CESG01 (sample SAMEA2621287, study PRJEB7988) | marine metagenome | biome: marine biome (ENVO:00000447); feature: mesopelagic zone (ENVO:00000213); material: "saline water (ENVO:00002010), including plankton (ENVO:xxxxxxxx)" | depth 800 m
GTCACCGCAATTCTCTGCATAGACGCCTTGGTTGCTGAAACCTACGGGGATCTCATACAAACGGATGATGCCTCCGATTTCTTGTGCATTGAGAATTAATTTGTTCCCTTCAGGGTCGTAAGCGGAACCGCCCCATTCAGCGCCACCATCAAAGGCTGGATAAAACAAAATCCCATTTAGTGTAGGGGGTGCCCAAGGACGCTGATCTAGCGGCGCAATTACGCTTGTGACATGATCAATGGCTTCCTGGTTGCGTGTGGTCATGTCGAATTCTTGACGGGTGAAGGCCACTGAAGATACAGGTTGCGTTGGCGCAGCCTCTTCACCAGGCAAGGCACTCGGAAGAGCTTCGACTTCGTAGACTTCATAAAGTGATTCGCCGGTGTCCCGATTGAACAGGAAAAGGTGCCCAGACTTGGTAGTCACCGCAACACCGTCAATCAAAACACCATTCCGTTCGAGTTGGACCAGGGTTGGTGGAGAAGGCAGATCTCTGTCCCATAAATCATGTCTAACAGTTTGATAATGCCAACGATACGCCCCAGTATGGGCGTCCAAAGCGATCAGACTGTTGGCAAATAGATTGTCACCGGAGCGGGAAGCACCGTAGAAATCCGGTGTGGCAGAGCCCGTTGGCACGAACAACATAGCGCGCTCTTCATCCAGGGTCATTCCAGTCCAATTGTTAGCCCCGCCGGCGAGAGTTAGCGAACCTTCTTCCCAGGTTTCCGAACCAAGTCCGGCGGTGAGAGGTAAACTGTTAAAACGCCAAATTTCCGTGCCATCAAGTACGCTAAATGCCCGGATCATGCCTGCATGGGAGGTGGAGCTTTCGCTAGTGGAAAAGCCCATGATCAATTTGTCCTCGAACATGATACCGGGGACGCTAGTGAACAGTGGTCCCGTTTTCTCCGTCGGTGTGAGATCCAACCGGCCATTGATCCCAAAAGCTGTGATCGGTTGTCCTGTTAGCGGATCGAGAGCAATTAATTCCCTGCCAGCTACATAGAAGAGGCGAGTTTCTCCATTTCCTTCCCACCACATCAAACCACGTTGAGCAGCCCCTTGCCCGCCCGGATCATAACGCCATCGTTCTTCACCGGTTGCCGCATTAAGAGCAAAGGCGACCAGTTTTGGAGATAGTCCGTACAAGATGCCATCCACTATCAATGGGCTTGTGTACATGGTTGAGTTCCCCTCGCGCAATTCACCTGAGTTGTAGGACCAGGCTAGCTCTAATTCGCTGACATTCTCGCGGGTGATTTGGGACAGTTCGGAGTAGTGGCTACGGCCGGGATCTCCCAAGTAGGTATCCCAGTCTGTATTCAAACTGGCGTCTTGCGGAAATTCATCCTGAGAGCAAGCTACGAGAAAGACTAAGGCTGCAGATAAGACTGGTTGTTTCATTATTATGCCGTCGGGCGAGTCCGTTAGTATGGTGCGTAACAGAATAAACTAGCACACTCATGCAGAATTAGTGAATCCGAGAGGGCTGTAACTGAAAACAGTGAAAGGTAAGTTGATACTTAAGCCTGAAGACTCTATCCTCGCCGGTAGATGGTCGAATCAACCTACACAGCAGACCCGGCGTCCGAGACAGCAGCTACTGCTTCGCCGGTTACTCGCAAAGTCCGCATCAGATCCATCGATACGCTTCGCGGAGTGGCCCTGCTTGGAATCCTATTGATGAACATCATCGCGTTTGGTCTTCCTTACGCGTCTTATTTCAATCCAGTTTTCGATAGTAATCTCGAGGGTATCAATCTCAGCACCTACATCGCCATGGATATCTTTGTCGAGGGCAGTATGCGCGGCATTTTCTCTATGTTGTTCGGTGCCGGATTTCTTTTATTCATTACTAAACCTGATGCCAATGAGGGTCTGGTGCGTGGACTGTATTTTAGACGTACCGTGCTACTGATTCTGATAGGGGTTTTCAATGCTTACATTCTGGTTTGGCCAGGGGATATACTTTTCACGTATGGGGTTGCAGGCCTACTGCTCTATGTGTTTCGGCATTACTCAGCAAAAAAGTTGGCACTGGTTTCCGGAATTATCTTCGCCTTTCTCGCTATCCTGCATACAGCTTCGCAGATGTACCCCAGAGAACTGCATGGGGAAGTACTGGAAATCGAAGCGCTTCCTGCCTCTACAGAATTGAATCAAGAGCAACAACAGACTATAGCGGAATGGGATACTTTTCTTGATCAACAGTTTTTTACACCTGAACTGGCAGAACAGGATCTTCAGATAAGAAAGGGTGGCTACATCGAAACTTTTCAGTTCCTGGTTCTCTTTAATCTAATAATCCAGACCGTGGGATTAGTAGCCAGTGGTCTTTGGGATGCCTTGGCAATGATGTTGCTAGGAATGGCCTTCATGAAATGGGGTATTTTCAATGCCAGCCGCAGTATGAAGTTTTACCTGGGAATGTTTGTGATCGGATTTGGCACTGGGTTGCCTATCAACTATTTCGAAGTGAATGCCTTTGTGAGTAGCGGCTTTCAGATTTACTGGGAAGCAGCGAGCAGGCCAACTTATGATCTCGGTCGGCTGCTTGTTGCTATAGGCTACATCGGGTTGATAATGATGGTATGCAAATCAGGCATTTTGCATTTATTGCGCTCGGCTCTTGCGTCTGTGGGACAGATGGCGCTGACCAATTACCTTTCCCAATCGCTCATCTGTAATGCGATTTTCATGGGGTGGGGTTTTAATTTGTTGGGTGAACTAGACCGTTTCCAGATCTATTACGTAGTCCTCGGAGTATGGTTGTTTCAGTTAATCGTTAGTCCAATCTGGTTACGCTATTTTAGATTTGGTCCGGCCGAATGGCTGTGGCGCAGCCTGACCTATAAGAACAAACAGCAATGGCGATTACGGGCCGCTTAATCTCTTAATCATGGGTTACAAACTGTTAACGATTGCAAGCGATGATGGTATAGCAAGCTTAAGCTTTAACCGGCCTGAAAGTGGCAATGCTTTGAGCGTGGAATTGATGCAAGAAATTATCGCGGCATGTAATTCTTACAAATACGATACTGATACTCGTGTAATTGTCTTTCGCGGCGAAGGAGCGCACTTTTCTGTTGGTGCAGATCTAAAGGATCCTGTTAGGCAACAGCAAATCGACGAAAAAGATTTGAATCAATCATACCGCAGAACTCAACTTGGTAGAGAGCTGATCGAGAGTGTCCTCAATATAAATCAGATCACTATCGCTGCCGTGCATGGTGCAGCTGCTGGGGGCGCTGCCTGTATTGTTAGCGCTTGTGATTTTCGCATCGGCAGTGCTGACTGCATCATCGGTTATCCGGAAGTAAAGCTTGGCATGAACCTCAGTTGGGGAGCCTTGCCACTGTGTTACAACCTTGTGGGTCCGGCGAAAGCCAAACGTATGGTGATCGGAGGAGAGCTTGAACTGGCAGGAGATCTTTTAAATTGGGGATTTCTTGACGAGGTGGTGGAGCGAGAGTTGTTGGAAGAACGAGTCGGCGAGTTAGCGAAATATTATGCCACTCGACCACCCATTGCCGCTCAGATGATCAAGCGCGGGCTCAATGCAATTCAATTAGCTAACAGTGCTGGTGTAATGCATGCTGACGGTGACCAATTTACACTTACTGCTTTAACCGAAGATTTCAAAAAACAGCGCCAGGCATTCCTAACAAAAAAGCAAGAGAAATAGCCTGGATTAAGTTGTCTTGAATAGGTCAATCACGTACCATGCACGCCGGCTTCAGCCGAAGGTAGTTACTTCTTTCGCATCTCGCTAAAGGCTTTTTGGTTTCTGCGATTAGATTAATTGTTGAAGCAAGTCATTTCACGATTTTTCCTGGCGCGATCTAATTGCCACGGTCATTACGTAGTCACAATAATGCTAGAACGATTGCACTTTAACAAAGATACAATGCGCGAGTTGTTGAAGATCGCGTTGCCGATGGTGGTATCCCAAGGCGCTTTCGCGGTGATGATCTTCACTGATCGTTACTTCATGTCACAGATCGATCCCACTCACATGGCTGCAGCACTGGGCGGCGGTGTTGCCTGTTTTTTCTCATTCTGTTTTTTTTCTGGATTACTGTCCTATGGTAATGCCATGGCAGCACAATACCTCGGTGCGGGTGAGCCGGAGAAATGTCCTAAAGTAGTTACCCAAGGATTCATCATGGCAATGATGAGTATTCCCGCGTTAGTGGTTATCACCTATTTTGTTTCCGGCATTTTCGAAAACATGGGGCACGATTCTCGCCAAGTGGAACTGGAACGTACTTATTACACCATATTGATGTTGGGTATAGTGGTCACACTGGCCAAGATTTGTCTCTCTTCTTACTTTGCTGGAATCGCGCGCACCCACGTGGTAATGATCTGTGACGTATTCGGACTTATCATCAATGTGCCACTGAGCTATGTCATGGTGTTTGGTAAGCTCGGGTTTCCAGCCTTGGGCATTGTCGGGGCAGGTGTCAGCACTATCGTTGCGACGATCTTGGGTTTTCTTGCATTTGTTTCTTTCTATCTGGCAAAGGAACACCGGGAAAAATTTCGCGTGATGGAATCTTTTCATCTCGATTGGGGCATTCTGCGCCGCTTTCTTCGACTCGGGTTTCCGTCAGGCATGGAGCTTTTTCTTAACGTTGCGGCTTTCAACCTCTTCCTTTTGATGTTCCAGTCCTATGGTGTAGCGCAAGGTGCGGCGGCAGCGATCGTCTTTAATTGGGATATCCTATCTTTCGTTCCAATGATTGGTCTTAACATCGGGGTAATAAGTCTGATTGGACGCTTTGTCGGCGCCAGAGACTTGCGACGGACCTCAGAAGTTATGTCTGCTGGATTTATAATGGGTATTACCTATTCTGTGATTCTGGCAATCATTTATATCAGCTTCCGCTATCCGCTTGTAGAAGTGTTCGCGCCGCCACAAGGTGATTTTTCAGAGATACGTGAGCTAGCTGCTTTCATGATGGTTGGGCTGTCCAGCTATGCTGTTGCTGATGCCATCATCATAGTTTCTGGAGGAGTGTTGCGCGGTGCCGGTGATACCCGCTGGTTACTAGTGGCATCGGTATCGTTACACTGGCTCATGCTGGTAGCGCAGTATTTTATAATTTTGGTGTTAGAGTTAGGGCCGAAGGTGTCGTGGCTCACCTTTGTCGCGATGATTTTTGTCATCGCGGTAGTCTACATCGGCCGCTTGCGTGGAGGTATCTGGCGGGATCCGGAACGCCTAGCGGCGGTAATGGCAGAGTAGGAGTTTCACGGCTTGCGCCGCCCTGCAGAAGCAGTTAGCCTCTGATGGTTCATTACATTCCAACAAAAGAGTTCATCATGCGAAAGCTAAATAATTCTGCCACCTTAACAATTATAGCTGCGAGCTTAATTTTATTTATCAGCACAACTGTATTGTCGCAAGCACGTTACCCATCGGGCTTGCTCAATCAGAAAGGGAATTTCACCCGTGGAGCAGCAGACGCTATAGGTCAGCCCTTTCGGGGTTTGGCTACATCGGATGGAATAATCGAGGGGCTTTTTCCTATCAAAGAAACTGGAGTATCGTCTCGACCAGTTCGAGAAGCGGCTGATCGCTTTCTTGCCACCTTGAATACTGCTGAGCTCAGTCGAAGCCACTTCGCAATCAATGATCCAGAGTGGCGCCACTGGTCCAATGTCGATGTAGGCATATTTCCCCGGTGGGGGATTAGCCTGGAGGAGATGTCTGGTGATCAGAAAGTGGCTGCGTGGGCATTATTGGAAGAAGCCTTAAGTGCAGAGGGAGTGGAACAAACACGCAGCATTATGCGCACTGAGCAGAGGCTGTTCGAATTGAATGGCGATTCTATTCGATACGGTGAGGAAAAATACTATCTGACCATCATGGGTATTCCTTCTGAAGCCGATCCTTGGGGTTTTCAATTGGATGGCCACCATCTGGTAATTAACTATTTTGTACTTGGTGACCAGGTAGTCATGACGCCAGCATTTTGGGGAGGAGAGCCAGTTGTCACAGAATACGGTCGTTATGCGGGAAACACCATTCTTCAAGAAGAACAAAACCTTGGGCTTGAACTAATACAGTCCATGAATAACTCACAGCTGGCGAAAGTAGTTCTTAGCCCAGACAAGGTACGCAACAACCAAATAGCTGCAGCTAACCAGGATAACCTGACGCTGGATTATCAAGGGTTAGCTGGATCGGAAATGGACAGCTCGCAAAAACTGAAACTACTGAAAGTAATTCGTTCCTACGTCGGGGCTTTGAGAGAACCCCATGCTGAAATTACCATGGATGAGATTGGCCAGCACATAGATGACACGTACTTTGCATGGGTAGGGTCGGATGCGGACGATGCAATTTTTTACTATCGTATTCAAAGTCCAGTCATCTTGGTTGAATTTGATCATCAAGGACCGGTTGGAACCCTTCAGAAAAACACTCCAGGTGTTCCATCCAGGGATCACATCCATACCGTTGTTAGAACACCGAATGGCAATGACTACGGAAAAGATTTACTTGCACAACATTTAGCGGCAGAGCACTAAGATAAACGGACAGATTATGAGATATTTACTAACTTTTACCCTGTGGATCAACATTATGGCCTCGACCTTTTTGTCTGCCCAATCACAAAACCCTTTCGGTATACCTTCCGAAGAGGCGCCGGCACCGTCATCCAATATTGTGGCAGCTCCCGGTTCCCGGGCACAAGGCTGGCTGAACCAAGGCCGGTCGGAGGTGATAGCCCGCCATGGAGTTGTAGCAACTAGCGACAGTTTAGCCGCGCAGGCAGGTCTAGAAATTCTGCAGCAGGGCGGTAACGCAATCGATGCAGCAGTGGCCGCAGGTTCGGTACTGGATGTAACTTCGCAAAATGACACCGGTATTGCCGGTGACCTGTTTGCGCTTGTTTACATAGCTGCAGAAAAGAAACTCTACGCACTGAACTCGGCAGGTTGGGCTCCAGCCCGATGGACGCCTGAGTTTTTCAAAAAAGAATTGGGGCTGGATCGGGTGCCGGTCACGGGAGTGAATGCAGCGACCGTCCCTGGTGCGATCTCAGGTTACGATGCAATGTTGAATCGTTTTGGCACCATGGGGTTTAAGGAAACCTTTGAAAGAGCAGCGCGGATCGCCGATGAGGGTTGGGGGCAGGGAGAGCGTCGTCATCGCGACATCGTCAGTGCTGAACAAAGGCTTAGACAAGATGATTATTCCGCTGAGGTTTTCCTGGAAGACGGAAAAGCGCCGCATCTCTACAGCATCATCCGAAACCCTGACCTCGCCGACGCGCTTCGGTTAATGCAGGAAGAAGGTCGTGATGCTTTTTATAAGGGAGCTATTGCAGACGCAATTGTCGCGAAAGTACAGAGTGAAGGAGGCGTGATGACCCACGCTGACCTTGCGGAGTTCGAATCGGAATGGGTTGAACCCATTAACACCAACTATCATGGCTACGATATCTATCAGTTACCACCGCCGGGTCAGGGCTTTGCTGCTTTAGAGATGCTAAATATTCTGGAAGTGTGTGCGCCTGAGCATGGTGTAAATCTGGCAGCTCTCGGCCCTTCTCATCCTGACTATTGGCATTTTATGGTGGAAGCGAAGAAACTGGCTTATTCAGACCTGCAAGCGTACAACGGGGATCCATTGTTCAGCGCCGTGCCAGTTACGGAGCTTCTCAACAAAAACTACGCTGCCAGCTTGTGTGACCGTATTGACATGGACAAGGCTTCAGAGCCTTCGGTGAAAGGTGGATTAGATGGCGGTACTATTTATCTTACTACGGCAGACCGCTGGGGGAACATGGTCTCCTTGATCCACAGTGTTTTTTCAGTATACGGCAGTGGCTCAGCCATTCCACCCTATGGGATGGTTTTGCATAACCGGGGAGTGGCTTTCTCAGTGGATCCGGATAGCCCCAACGTGGTAGCTCCGCGTAAGAGGCCGTTTCATACAATCATAGCCGGGTTCGTAATGCAAAATGGTGAGCCTTTGATGACTTTTGGTAACATGGGCGGAGCTGTGCAACCGGAGACCCATGCCCAACATATGGTGAATTTGATTGATCATGGGATGAATGTTCAGATGACTACTGATGTGGCGCGTTTCACCCATAGCCAGAACAGCAACGTCCTGTCACTGGAGCAAGGCCTCTATAACCTCGTTGGTAAGGCTCTGGAAGCGAAAGGACATTCTGTTCGCCCCGTCAACGGCGGCAGTGTTGGTGGTTACCAGGGTATTATGTTTACCAAGGATTTATCGTTACCTGAGCCGATTTTCACTCCCGAGAGCATTGCACAAGATCACCCGGTAAATGGCATCTACCGTGCCGGATCAGACCATCGTAAAGACGGTCAAGCCGTTGGTTGGTAACCGGACTAGTTTAAGGTAGAAGCACACCGGAAATACCAAGGAATAGCTGTTATGGAAATGACTTCTAACAAACGTATTGAAGCTAATACAGAAAAAATATGGAATGCGCTTAACGATACAGAAGTATTAAAAGCTTCAATGCCAGGCTGCGAGAGTTTCGAGGCGACTGGTGAAAACACTTTTCAAGCAAAAATCACTGCCAAGGTTGGACCGGTCAAAGCCAGGTTCACATTCAAAGTCAATCTAACTGATATCGATGCCCCTAACGGTTACACGATCAATGGTGAAGGGAATGGGGGAGCCGCTGGATTTGCCAGAGGATCTGCCACGGTGAAACTTGCTGAAGACGATGGTGCTACCATGCTTTCCTACAGTGTCAAAGCCAATGTTGGAGGTAAGCTGGCTCAACTTGGTGGCCGGCTAATTGATGGTGCAGCCAGGAAAATAGCTGACGAGTTCTTTGGTAACTTCATTGAAATTGTTGCTAACGGGACCCAGGGCCCTGATCAAACTGTTACCACTGACTCCTCAGCGTCACAAGAAGGAGTTGGATTGCCTACTTGGGTGTGGATTATCGGGATAGTCCTAGCTGGGGCCGCTGTCTTGTTTACATTCGCTTGACGTCGCCCACACAATCTCTGAAACTGGCAAGCCCTACTTGCGAAATCCACTCTAATTAGCAGTGATAATTAAAAAGATAAAAATGGGAGATAGACCATGCTGACCGTTAATATGAACGTCAATGGCAAACCTGTAAGCGGTGAAATAGAAAACCGTACGCTACTCGTTCAGTTTTTGAGAGAGAATCTCCGGCTCACCGGTACCCACGTGGGTTGCGATACTAGCCAGTGCGGTGCTTGTGTTGTGCTCGTGAACGGTGTATCCGTTAAATCTTGCACTATTTTGGCCGCTCAGGCTGACGGTGCGGAAATAATAACCATTGAGGGGCTGGCCAATAACGGCGAACTGCATCCGATGCAACAGGCTTTCATGGATAATCATGGGTTGCAATGTGGGTTCTGCACGCCTGGTATGGTAATGAGCGCCGTCGACATCGTTAATCGCAATGGCAGTGATGTAGACGAGTCGACCGTGCGCAAAGAACTGGAAGGCAATATTTGCCGCTGTACTGGATACCACAATATTGTGAAAGCCGTGCAGGCTGGCGCCAAGAATATGGGAGGCTAACGAAATGGCAGAAAACGGAGTAGGCGTCAGTGTGCGTCGCAAAGAAGATAGTCGTTTCCTGATCGGTAAAGGCAACTACACCGATGACATTAACCTGGCAGGACAGACCCACGCGGTATTTGTTCGCTCTCCTCATGCTCACGCTACTATTAACAGTATTGATACTTCGGATGCAGCCGCCTCCGATGGTGTGATTGCCATCTTTACCGGTGACGATCTTGCAGCTGATGGTATTGGGCCTCTGATATGTGGTGTTACTGTTACTAGCGATGATGGTGACCCGCATCGCGCGCCCGTGCATTCCGCACTCGCTCAGGGGAAGGTCAACTATGTGGGTGACCATGTAGCCATAGTGATCGCAGAAACGCTGGCTCAGGCGCGGGATGCTTCTGAGAAAGTAGAAGTTGATTACGGCGTTTTACCAGCAGTGACTGAAACTTCGCGAGCAGCGGATGACGGGCAGCAACAGATCCATGATATTGCCCCAAATAATGTTTGTTTCAATTGGCCCTTTGGCGACAAAACTGCTGTGGATGCAGCTTTCGAAGGAGCTCATAAGGTATCTACCTTGGAACTGCTAAATAACCGCATGGTGACCAATCCAATGGAACCCCGAGCGGCTATTGCTGAATACAATTCCGGTACCGAAGAAATCACGCTGCATTTGACTACTCAGAATCCCCATGTACATCGCTTAGTGCTCTCGGCTTTCAACCAACTAGCGCCAGAACATAAGTTACGGGTGGTTGGACCCGATGTTGGAGGTGGCTTTGGGGCGAAAATTTTCGTTTATGCAGAAGAATTAGTGGTGGGCTGGGCTTGTCGCAAGGTCAACAGGCCGGTTAAATGGACAGCCGATCGCACCGAGGCTTTCTTATCCGATGCCCATGGCCGCGACCATGTATCCACCGCCGAGATGGCCATCGATGAGAACGGCAAGTTCCTGGCCTTGCGTGTGTACACTAAGGCTAATCTTGGAGCTTATTTGTCAACCTTCAGTACAATGGTCCCTAGTTATCTTTACGCGTTTTTACTCGCAGGCCAGTACACCACACCACTCATTTATTCAGAAGTGAAAGCGGTTTTCACAAACACTTCTCCAGTAGATGCCAGTCGAGGAGCTGGCAGACCGGAAGCGACTTTCTTGCTGGAGCGCCTGGTAGATGTCTGTGCCACTGATTTAGGACTGGATCCCGCTGAGATACGACGAAGAAACTTTATTCCAGTCGAAGCCTTTCCGTACCAGACCCCGGTAGTGCAGTGCTATGACAGTGGGGATTATGAGGCCGCGCTTGATAAGGCGCTGGCCCTGGCGGATTACGAAGGGTTTCCGGTTCGAGCCGAAGAAGCAAAGTCCCGAGGCAAGCGTCGAGGTATCGGGCTTTCCTCATATGTGGAGGCCTGCGGAATTGCTCCATCTGCCGCAGTAGGTCAGCTAGGGGCCGGCGTTGGCCTGTGGGAAAGTGCTCAAGTGCGCTTCAATCCTACCGGTAACGTGCAGGTGTTTACCGGCACCCACTCACATGGCCAGGGGCATGAGACTACCTTCGCCCAATTGGTTACTGAACAACTTGGCGTGCCGTTCGAAGACATTGAAGTAATTCATGGCGATACAGCTAAGACTCAGTTCGGTATGGGTACCTATGGATCCCGGTCACTGGCTGTTGGTGGTGTTGCCATCGCAAAGGCTTGCGAGAAATTGATCGTAAAAGGTAAAAAGATTGCTGCCCATGCACTAGAAGCTGCAGAAGGTGATATCGAGTTTGCCGATGGTAACTACACGGTGGCTGGAACAGATAAGGCTATGTCCATCGGAGAAGTCGCCTTTAACGCTTATGTTCCTCACAGTTATCCGGAAGACCTAGAACCAGGATTTGACGAAAACGCCTTCTTTGATCCTTTGAATTTTTCTTTCCCAGCTGGCACACACATCTGCGAAGTAGAAGTGGACCTGGAAACAGGTGAAGTGGAGATCGTGAAATATTCCGCTGTTGATGACTTCGGCAAACTTATTAACCCGATGATCGTCGAAGGTCAGGTACATGGAGGCATTGTTCACGGTATCGGACAGGCTTTGTTAGAAGGGTGTCGCTACGATAGTGACGGGCAATTGATCACGGCTTCCTATATGGACTATGCCATGCCGAGAGCTGATGATGTACCCAATTTCGATGTGGACTATGCGCCCACCAATCCACCACACAACCCACTGGGAGTTAAAGGGTGCGGAGAGGCCGGAGCTATCGGGGCACCTCCCGCAGTCATCAATGCGATTACGAATGCTCTGAACATTAAGCATATTGATATGCCAGCCACACCGGAAAATGTCTGGAGAGCTGCTCAGTCTGCCGTTTGACTATAAAAGAATTTTGAGGATTTACCTATGTACGATTTTTCCTATCAAAAAGTAAGCAGTGTGGCGGAAGCAGTTGCCGCTATCCAGAACGCAGAAGACGGCAAATTCATTGCTGGTGGTCACACTATGTTGCCAACCATGAAACATCGACTGGCCAGTCCCAGTGATCTCATCGATCTCGGTGGCATCACCGAGCTCAATGGTATCAATGTCGATGGCGATACAGTGATAATTGGCGCCATGACTACTCACGCTGCTGTTGCCGCATCGTCAGAAGTCCAGAATACGATTCCAGCCTTGGCAAAACTGGCGGGTAACATCGGCGACCCGGCAGTGCGCAACCGCGGTACTATTGGTGGATCCATCGCTAATAATGATCCGGCGGCGGATTATCCGGCAGCAGTCATTGCCCTGGATGCTGTCGTAAAAACTAGTAAGCGGGAAATTCCCGGCAATGAGTTTTTCACAGGTATGTTCGAAACTGCTCTGGAAGAGGATGAAATAATTACTGCAGTGATGTTTTCGAAACCAGATGCGGCGGCTTATATGAAATTTGAAAACCCGGCCTCTCGCTATGCCATTGTCGGAGTGTTTGTCGCTAGAGCTGGTGATTCGGTCCGGGTCGGTATTACCGGTGCTACGCCGTGTGCGCACCGCGGTATGAAGTTAGAAGAGCCGCTTAACGCAGATTTCTCGGGGGAAGCCATCGAAGGAGTGGAAATCCCAGTTGAAAAAATGAATTCGGATATTCATGCCAGTGCTGAGTACCGGGCCCACCTGGTAAAGGTGATGGCTAAACGTGCTGTGGAAGCCTGCGTGTAAACTGAATGTCCTTAGCGCTGCCAGACAATATCGACGACACCCTAGCTCTGTTGAGTCGGGAGAACTATGTTGCGGACCGATCCCTGGCTACCACTTTGTTCTTGGCTCTAAAGATGGGACGGCCTCTTTTCCTTGAAGGCGAGGCCGGCGTGGGCAAGACTGAAATTGCCAAGGTAATCTCCGCGGCCCTAGGTTGCAGGTTGGTGCGATTGCAATGTTACGAAGGACTTGATATTGCCTCTGCTGTCTATGAATGGAACTACTCCCGGCAGATGATCGAAATTCGCCTG
>CESG01139748.1_pt1 | contig 12966 bp, 10 predicted proteins | sample 531121 | NCBI WGS metagenome assembly CESG01 (sample SAMEA2621287, study PRJEB7988) | marine metagenome | biome: marine biome (ENVO:00000447); feature: mesopelagic zone (ENVO:00000213); material: "saline water (ENVO:00002010), including plankton (ENVO:xxxxxxxx)" | depth 800 m
CGCAACATCTGCTTTCCCCTCCGAAAGATTGTAACCTAAAACTGCGGCTGCAAGAATTACCAGCTCGCCAACCTGATTCAGTATCTGGACCAGGACTTCCTCAGACACAATGTCCGGCCCGAGCATTGAAGCTAGTACAACTCCAATTGAAAATAGGAATCGTTTTTCAGTGAATTTAGACAGGTACATCTTTGTTCTCATTTTGTGTTCCTATGTAGGGAGAGCGCCACCCCAGGCGGTCAAGAAGGCGTCATATTGCACCACTCTTCGGAAGTTCTTCTCCCCTAGTCTCCGCTTAATCCGTAAAAGTTTTTCGACCTTCTTCTTCGTTGCCATGGGGGTATCTCTGTCTGTTGGTTTGTATCTGTGCAGAAGCCTCCGTCTATTAATTGATGCGCGAACCTTACTCCAGTCACCACCAGTTTCCTGCAACGCCTCACGGATATGCATGGCTACAACCTTGGGATGCTTGCCGCTTTTCAGAGCCTTGTAGGCCAATCGCATATTAATGGTAAAATCTTTAGCGTCTTGATTTGAGAAACTACCAATATCCCCCTCCTCGTATTGCCGCTTACGCAATCCTCTGACAATGGCGTCCATTGCTCTTTCGCTCCCAAATGCAGGACGACCAAATGCGGCAGCAGCAGCAGCGTTAGGCACGATCCAACTCGCTGCCTGTGGGATGACGCCACCCCTCATTGCTCGATAGCCAGGGAAGAAGTTGTGAGCGAATTCCAACGCAGCCTCCACGTTACCAAGACCCTGATATCTCCCCTTGCGTGCCAACATACTATCGAACAGTTCCACCCCCATAGACACAGGATACAACGCGCCCCACACCTTATTCCGATCACCAGCGACACGTAACAGTGCGCCAAATGGGCCACCTATAGATGCGTAAGACCACGATTCCAGCATGTATTTGCTGAAATTCTCTTCCATGCGATTGAGTTCAATATCCGATCCTTCAGTACCGCTGTAATACAATGCGGTGGTGATTCCAGCGAGACCGCCAGCAGCAGATGTACCAATCACATTTGATGAAAGATTCTTGGCCGCGCCAAGTAACAATCCATACCTCGCATCTGGGCTTAACTTGGGGTTAGTTAATGCGTCCTTATACGCTTTATTAAACGTGTTCAAATGGCTCGCAAATGATCTAAGCTTCATTTGAGCATATGTTTGGAATGGAATGGTCTGCCGTACAATTCGATTGTGTTCAAAAAATGACCGTTCAGCGGGGCGAATATTGCCAGCGGTTAATCGCGCTGGTGCATTACGAATGAACTTCTCATACAACTCTTCACTGGCCGAGCCATCCACCATGGCAGTGGCCTCTTCCAGAGAAAATCCCTGCTGTCGGAGATTGGAAATGTCGCTGCCACGACGCACGACCCCCGTCACCTTTCCCCCACGCCAGAGACTGGCCTTCTCAGATGCCACCAGTGCGGACAATACTTCCTGAAACTGGTTCAGATGCTTGTGTAGGAACACACGAGATGAAAGTTCAGATGCACCTTTAGTCAAAGATCGGAGCTTAAAGTTCTTGTCCCAGGACAGATCCATAAACTCACGGTTAATGGCACCCATTTGCTCTAGTGCGGCAATGGTTGCTTTGGGATCTCGTGCAAGTTGCACAATGGATTTAGCGAGAACACGGCCACCAGCTAGGGTTAAAATATTACCCAGTGGCTCCCACAGGTTGGGCACAAATGACCCTGTCAGGGACGCCGCCTTCGCAGGTCTCATTATATTGGCGTTTAAGCGTCTAGCCCACCGTGAAGCCCAGCTACCAGGATCAAACAGGGGATCAGTGGGATTCACGCCATGCAAGGCTCTCACCAACTGGTCGAACTGCTTAAGCCCCTCACCCTTCTCCTTAAATCCCTGCCGCGCCGCCTGAAGTATGCTTGGGGCGTCACCACCTTCTTGTCCAAACTTACTGATAAATCCAAGTCTATTGGTACGAGCAGTCACTAACGCACGTGCATAGTCATTCGGGTGGGTCACCTGTAAATATATGGTTTCCCCGTTGTGCCTAATGGCTGATGGTATAGCCTCCCATGTACGCACGTATTCAGCTTGCGTTTGGACTACTGGTAAACCTTGAATATCGCTCTGAAATGCGTCGTGCTTCTTCTGGAAAACCGCCTCAATGGATTCTCGTGGTTTACCTGAAGTGGCAGCAAAGGCGTCAACCGTCTTGTCCCATAGCTCGCCTTCCCTGCCCCGACGAATAATGTCGAAGAACTCTCCGGTCATTATTCTTGGTGCGACTATTCCACCATCTTGTACGGCGCCGTCAATGATTTCCTTCTTGAAGAAACTCTTAAATGGTTGCCATGAACCATCTTCCTGTTGAACCAATACTCGCTCTTGTTCTGTGACTTGACCCAATTTATGAATCAAGTTTCTCATAGCACCAACTAGAGATGTGGAATGCGTGTCATCAGGAGTCGCATGAACTGATTCAATAGCGTCGTGCAACTTCGACACAGCGTAGTCGCGGCCCTCTTCAAATACTGGGGTTCCCAAATCGGTCGCTGCTTGGCCTGGCCCGGTCCAGCCAGGTTTAGCGGTCATCACACTAACTTCATCCAGTTCGGCAGAAACCATGCCCTCGAATTTTTTAGCGGCATCAATAGAATCCGTGGCAAGGGAAGCGACATGGCGACCAAGTGGTCCAGCGTAGGTCGATATTCTCGCGCCAAGAGAACCGAATAGCCGTACCAGCGTTTTGAATCGTCCACCCAAACCTGAATGGATATCCATATTCCTACTGTCTGTGGCACCCATATTGCCAGCCTGATCCATGCGTGAGGCCGCACCGGCATCAGGATCTACAAAATTCGGGTTACTTCCATTGGGGTTGGGAGGCTCATTAGTTCTGACTACAGGATCTTGGCCCGAGTTACCCGCAGCACCCTGCGCCTCTGCCATTGTGTCGCCAGATGGCTTGCTTGAGGGAACCTTGGGATCATCTTTCTGTCCCTGTATTGGACGAGGACCATCTTCGGACATCACAATTGGCTTTGCAGCATCACCCTCTTGTACAGCATCCTTGCCTCTACCACCCTGCTCGGGCAATAGTGATTGGGGTTTAGGAAGAGGGGTTGCGTGATACCGTCTTTCTTTCTCTAGCTGTATCGCCCGAATATCGTCCTCTATCATAGTCTCATCGACAAGTTTGCCCCCATATTCCAGACGAGGGGACGCCCCTTCTTCAATGATCCCATGTAATTCCGCTTCCGCTGCATTCAGTTCTTCATCAGTGAGATTGCCGACCTTGCGACCTACATAGCTTTTCGACGATTCAGGAGAAAGCTCTCGTGTATCCGAGGGCATACTCTGTTTCGTCCATTTAGCTGGTCTACCCCCCTGGAGTGTATAAGCTCGTGGGTCACTCGGGTCCAGAGGTTGAGGCCCATGTGGTTCTATTGGTTGTGGAGGACCCAATGGTTCTTGGGGTCCAAATTCGTCTGGTGGCTTGACTCGGGTGCCCGGTCGAATATGAGGCGCAGACCTCACAAGAGGTTCCGTAGTAACGTCACCGTAAAGTAATGCTTCTTCCCTTTTAAGTTTGTCTATACGTTGGTCAAGATCGTCAACTTCTCTCTTCCATTTGTCTTTTCCGAATTTCCGCATTTTATCAGGGTCAAAAGCCCCAAGTTCCGAGCGCCTATGCTGTACTTCCATTCTTTCCAGAGTCTTTAGTGCTTTTGCAGGGAATTGAGATTCATCAATTCCAAATCCTGGCACACCTCTATACGTTATTCCCCCAATATTCACGTTCGCTGCATGGGGATTAACTGGATTGTACTTTCGGCCTTTCGGGCGCTCTTGCTGTACAACAATCTTTTGTTTCATTCGAGCTAGTTCTAGACGATCCGTATCTAAATATGATGCGCTCGCCTCAACCTCCGCAAACTTCTCATTCATACTGAGTTCGCGGTTCGCGCCGAGGTCTGAAGCGGTGTCCGCATCGGTTAATTCTGGTGATTTGCCCAGTTTTTCAGAGACTGGGATCTCCTCCACCACCGCATATGCCACTTGCTTACCGGACCCGATCTGTCCAACCCTGACCAGTGGTTGCCCACCTCCGCCTTGTAGAACCTTGTTGTTATACTCCTGGGCGAATCGTTCAGCTTGTTCCTGCGCGTCTTCGCCGTGGAAAATTTGGACGGGCTTTCGCTGCACCCTACGTGGACCTTTGATATCCACTGGTTCAGCTTCCACTATGCTACCTGGAGCATCGGTAGGAGCAGGAGGTCTAGTGGACCTGTCGTGCATATGGCGTGGAGGCCCGATAAATTCTGGAGGCCCGTAGGGTTCGCGTACAGGCATTGTGCGGGTACGCGGACCTTTGGTCAAGAAAGCCTTACCGCCACGTAGAATACCTGACGCCACACCACCAATGCCAGCACCCTCAACCACATTCTTTAGACGGCCAACAAGCTGAGAGTCCCCTTCATCAATAGCCGTAGGTAGATGTATTCCCGACCAGTCACGTATTGCTGTAGATAGATTCTCTTCAGGCACAAAGGACGCAAAATCTGCTACAGCACCCCTAGCCATTTCCTGACCGATCTTGGGTGCTATACGACCCGTGGCAGCCTTTGTAGCGGTAGTAGCGGCTCGACCGCCTCGAAGTGCACCAATGCCAGATTTAATGCCACGGCCAAGCATCGCCGCGCCCTGCGCCACTTTAAGAGGACCAGTGGCAAGATAGCCAGAACCAAATTGGGCAATATCAGCCATTATATTGCCACCCACACCAAGGCCCTGATCAAACAATTCAGTGCCTACTGGGATCTGCGCCGCCTCTACCCGATCTTGTGCTGCATCCTGTAGATTCTTGACAAACATGGACTGGTCTAAACCAACCAGGCCACTGCCCCAACCTACAGCGTCTGCTGCCAACTTACCGGTAGACGCACCCATCCTGTGCAGACCGGTAAGACCGCTCCGAACGGGTGTAGAGATGAAGTCCAGCCTATTCTGCAAGGCAGAAGGTCTTTCGGCTGGTGGAATTAAACCCTTCTGTCGGGCAGCACCTAAAACAGCTTTCTGCCTAGCATTGAGTAGGCCAGCCTTCTCTCGTAATAAGATATCCCTGATCTTGGGCTTTTTAATATCTATAGGCATATAGGTAGGACCTAATTACATCAAGTTTATTGGCTTTGCTGTCGGATCTGACTCGGAAGCATTGCGAATGGATCAAAAGAAGATCCACGTGGCCTAGCCTGATTGGCGAGTCTATGGTTTTCTAACATTTGCCGCCACTGATCAACAGTCAGTTTTTGAGTCGGCAGTGCCGTGGGTGGCGCGATGGTCCCCACGGCAGTCTGTGGAACACCGACTGGTGGAGTACCAGGAGGAGTTGCGCCATTTTGCGCTTCGAGCAACTGCTGCATCAATGCTCCCATCGACGGTGCAAACTTCGCTGTCGCCCCAGTCTGTTCTGGCAGTGGCGTCACACCTGGGTCGGTGTGGGTGGGTAATAAACCCCTAGTATTGTAGTTGGTCGCACCATTGCCAGAAGGAGACCCACCACCCCCCGTCTGCGGGACATTAGGGGCACCTTGCGTGCCGCTAGGGTCTTGTTCCGGAGCGGTGCCTTGCGTGCCGCTAGGGTCTTGTTCCGGAGCATTGACCTGAGCAAGAAAGTTGTCCTCAGTCACATCATTCTGAGAAACAGGTGCTCCGACTGTGTCACCAGGGAACGGTTTGAAGACATAAGGATCATCGGGATTTTGACTATTCCATTGATGTGCCGCCTTCTCTTGAGCGATGAACCAAGCTATCCGACTTTCTCGTTCAGCCGCAGCAGCCTGTGCCACTGTCTTGCGATCGTCAGCACCAGCTTGTATGTTTGCTACATTTTCCGCAGAGGAACCTCCCTGCATCGCCGCAGTGAAGTCGACCCAAAACTTTAGTACCTCTCGCGTTGTCATCGGAAACTCGTGCCGCTGTCTCTCTCGACTCAGTGCATTATCCTGTTGCTCCTCAGACACGCCTGCTAAAGTGATTTGTCTGCGCAGTTTATTCGCTTCTTTTGCCAAATCCTGGTTGCTGGCTTGGCGACTCAAGACCGCCTGTGCCTCCTGCATCGCCAGACTTTCCAGTAGTGGTGCGTGTACTTTCTGCCTGTCAGTCTGATCTTGGTACTGCCCTCGTACTGACTTATTAAATTCGTCACGATTCAAGCGATCTTGCTCCGATTTAGTAAGACCTTGGGACCGATGATCTGTAAAAATACCACCGGCCAACTCGAAAGCCTCTTGAGCAGACAGACCTGGATTTTGACGTTGTAGTTTCGTCGCCATAAACTGGATCTTGCCAAGATCCGCCATTTCACCTTCCATAACACCACGAGTCGCTCGATTCGCCATAGCAGCCTCAGTGGCTTTATGTCTCGCCGCTTGTAGTTGCCGTCCCAACTCCGTTGTTCTTGCAGGTTCGCCACGATGACGACTTTGAAGTTCCTCCAACTCTGTCTGCGGTTTGAGCAATTCCATAGTACCGGGACCGCCCATCAAACTCTGTAATCCCGTTGCCAAACCCTGGCTCCTACTGCTGGGAGATAGTCTATCCAAGGTCTCTTGCTCTACACTTGAATCATAGTTAACGCCAGGTGGAAGATCGGTTCGAGTGTTCACATTAAAGGGATCGGGGGCAGGTGGCAGTGCGCCTAGTGGTGCCGCAGTAAGAAGTTTATGGAGTGCTGCACCCTCTGGCGTAATTGCATCCCCGCCTACTCCCGTCACTTCGTCCTGCGGTACCTTAGGGCCATAATATGGATCGTTTGGATTGAGTACAGACTGGGGATCGTATTCTCCAGGCTTTTTAAATAGACTAGGGTCTACATTGTGAAAGGAACCCTCTGGCCCCGTAGGATTGCCCGAGATGTGATCCCTCGGCCCCGTAGGTTTTGCTGGAATTACCTCGGGATATTGAATGTTACGTTGATTTTTTTCGCGTAGACTTTGCTCATCGTCCTGGGTACGAATATGCGCTCTCACAAACGGACTGGGCGGAAGACTCAAATGCTGACCGAATCCACGTGAAGCGGTAGGACTCTGACCTTTCAACCCCCCGAAAAAGCCGCGCTCAATGTCCGGAACTCCCAATCCCACATGACCTTCCCTGTAATTCAATGGTTTGTTTGGATCGGCGGATAAGTCCATGGTTTGGGGATTGGAAGACAAAAAAGGTTGTGTAACCCAACCATGCGTCTTTGGGTCCCATGTTCTGACACTTCCTGGTGCCGAGCGACCCGCTTCATGTGCTTTATTCTGCTCCGCCAGCTTCTTCGCCCTGAACTTATCCCTCAAGGACTTCTGTCTGGCCATATCCTGCTTCTGAAATGCCTGCTGTGTTAAGTTAGCCATCAAATTATCCTTGTACCGAGAGAAGGAGATAGACCTGTCCGACATCAGCAATTACTGCTGCACTGGTGCCACTATCATTAACTATTATCGTCACGAGAATATCTATCACATCACCAGCAGACAGGGATGTACCAGTCACCGTAAAGTCCTGGTCTTCAAAAGCAAGATCGTTTATGTCCGCCGCAGATGTGGTGACCAAGTCAGAGCCACTCTTCACCTTCTCATTGCCTGCTTTATATACCGAAAAGTCAATATAAGATGAGCCACTTGCGATTGTCGTGGTCATGCCAACATGAGCTTGAATAGTTATAGATGACCCACTGACATACTCTGGAGGGAGACAGAATGTGGCACGTGCTTTACGGGTAGTAGTCCCGCCATCGGATACATCACCAGTGGTGATATAGGGCACAGCCGTGCCAAACGCTTCGCCATCAACAGCAAAATCATCGTTGGCGGCTGTACCTGGCAGTGGAGTCTGAATCGCGTCATGGACAAACCAGTCTGTGGGTAGGATCGCATATTTAGCTAGCGTGTTGACCGCTAGACTGGTGCGATCAATTGTTGGCACCGTGCCACCTACAGACAGATTCCCCGCAATGTGGATATTCCCATCAATCGTACTTGTTGCCATCTAACTTAGCTCCTACATTAAGGGAAGCTCTTACGAGCCATTTGCCCATATCCCTCTTACGTAATTGAACGCCTTTAGACTTAGCGTTCTGGGTTATTTTTGACCACAACTGTTCAATATTCTGCAAGCACCACCACCAGCCATGCTTATTCATATCCTTGCGTATGGAGTTACAAGAGCAATTACCCCAATAATCTAATCCGGTGGCTCTTTTAATCACCCACCCCATAGCATCACCTGGCAATGCGAGGTTTACCGTCTTGGATGGTTCAATAGCTATACGGCGACCTGACGGTTTCACTGGAACCGCTTTCGCTGACCTGGGATCTCCAGTCTTGCGTGCAATCTCACCGTAATGATAATCACCAATCAGTACAAAACTATCGGATACCGAGTCAGCCCGATTTAGGAGTTCATCTAACCACTCCTGATCTCGCTGGCCCGTATCCAAATAATGCTGTATATCCCTAATCCTTATTCGCTTCATGGTGGTGCTACCGGACAACATTCATCGTGAAGGACCGTTAAGATGTCCTGGCCTGCAATGCCAGATGAAAAATGAAAACTGCAATCTACCTGAGGAGAGGTAGGTGGGCAATTTCTATTCACAGTGCAATCGCCACCACAACAATCTATCGAACCACTGCCAACCAAATCCCCGCATACGTTCTCTGTATTATGTAGCTCAAACCAGTCCGAATTGCCATGCTCATCATCTACCGCATGGTCTTCAAAACCAAAAAAACATTCATGGTGATTCGCGTCGGCGTCAATTCCCAAACCGCCATATCCCTCCACTGCAAACCGCCATCTGCGATCCCCCGATGGCACATCACTGCATGGTTTGTTTTTATTGCTACTGCCATACCAAACAATGATATCGGCATTGTGTGCACTAAAAAGATCCCCCGTGACTGCCTGGGACGGAGGGGGGGTCTCTGTATCTACAGTGCCTGGGCATACAGGGTCTGTACCATTCCAGACATTACATTTGCCCTCCCACACGGCGCAAGTGTTGCCACCTTTGATCACCCCCTGATCACCACCATAAATCATTCGGTCTCTTGGGTCACCCTCAACCTGACCTAGTTCCGTCCCAGCCTTCACAAGTGACCCAATGGTGCGCAATACTGGGTTCTCCCCTGATACACCATTAAAATAGTGAAAATTAAAAGATAATACAGATGGTAATGTTGCCAGGGGAGTTTGTTCAAATGAACAGTCAGCGCATGTACAACACTGTCTTAGTGGCGTACAATCTAGACAATTAGCATACTCATCTACTATTTCGATCTCTTGCACATTGAGGCATGGAACATCAATCTTTTGCTCGTAACATTCCTCGCGTCCAGTGGGGTCTCTTAATTTAACCACATTGTCACGGCCAGCCAAGTCATCTTTCTTGACAATAAGTTGGCCTTCCATGGCTTCATCACACGGATCTAGCAGTTTGCATTCATCAATCTCAGCGACTGGACAATCTGCTGGACATTCAGCTAGAACGCCAGCCTGCTCAACAGCGCCCTCACATCCACCCGATGGTCCATAGGTGATCTTCCAGCAATGGTTGTCAATCTTGAGGATGTCCCCCACGTTACGATCAAAATGACCATACATCTTAATCGTGACTGTTTGCTGTCCACACGTGCCGTCATCAAGTCGGGTTAGCGTCCAACATTCGCAACATCTACAGTTTGTGAATGAGATCGCCATTAGTCCCTCCCTGTTCCCAGTTCAAACGACACTGGTCTCGCAGTTGCCGACAGGAAACACCATATCATCTATCTCCACTGTGCCACCGCCATCGGTATCACATTTTATCACACCCCTTAAGTCTCCAATATGGACGCACAATTGCGGGGTTCCTTCACCATCATTATCACTGTCAACATCAGTGCCAGATGTAATACTAGGAAAATCCATTCCTAAATGTACATGACCGACAGCACTGCTGCTAATGGATAGCGGACTGCTGACCGTAATGCGGTCATACGGTACGCACCGGGCGAAGTTATAGTTTATATCCTCCTGTGATGACTTAGAGAACAACCGCCCAATAGCCCTAATCGCTCGTAGCCCATTCGATAAACTCATTATAATGTATCCGGGTCAACCTGTAGTACGCCCATGTGACTGGCAATATTCTTAGTTGGATCTTTATATCTAGTGGCTCCGTCCCCGGTTTGGACATACTCAGACCAGAAGTCATTTTTATTTTTTACATAATCACTATTGACATGCATGTGTACCTGTGCAATCGCACTAGACACGGGAAACAGGTTAGCATAATCCATTTCCCTTAATCCAGACGAGGCAGGCCCCACTTTATAAATCAGAATACTAGTGCCAATAATACCTGCGGGGCAATTTTTAGTTTTCTTACTGGCATCGTCAATATTATCACAATAAACAGACTTAATATATAATGGCCTTGAGAAGAATCCAAATGGGTCTTCTAGGAATGTATACTCCACCTTATATTTCAGTGCGTCCACAGTTGAAAACGGTTCAACATTCATATCCATAAAACGAATAGTTTTTGACTCTCGCCTCAGACCATTGATATACACAGGGAACTTATTAACTGAATCTTTTATACCTGGGTTATCTCGATTTTGGGCGTGATACACCTCCCTGCCTCGCAGTTGAAACGCTTTTGGATGATAATCAACCACATCTCTCACCGTGATTTGAGTGCGATTATAAGAGATTCTGGTTCGATCAATATAGAGTCCCCATCCCCCAGGAAGCATCTCACTGTTGCCTACATCCACTACAATTGGATCTTTGATGGATATGACTGTTCTTTTACCTGCTGGCAGGGTTGCTTCCTGGCATACCGCAAACGCATCATATGTTGCTGGGCTAAACTGCGTTCTTCCATATTCAATCGTACCAACGACATCGTGTCCAATGGGCGAAGCCGTTATGGTTTGAACGGGGTGACGACTATTTATTACAACATCTAAATCCACACCAAGGCCAACCCCAACGTGAGGAGTATCATCCCAGTCATCTGGGTGATGGTATGTACCAGAAAGTTGACTACCTGCAACCTCCGCCGCCAGCTTAGTCTTAACAGCCAGTATTGCTTCTTCAAGGTGGGCACGGGAGCTTGCACCATCCATCCCTGTTGCATAATAACCTCGCACCGCTCGCGTGTTGTCATAGTTCTCAACACCAAGCTGGAGCATGGTCTGTTCATCAATATCTAATGTAACAGTTGCAGGCACTCTACTTCTTCTCCAGTTCTTGGATGAGCATCTTGGCTACTCGCTGAGGCAGCGCAGCTACCATCGTTGCGATGCCATGCATCACCTTTGTTTGTTCCGACAGGTGCAGTTTAAGTTCAGCCATTTGACGATTTGCGGCCTCATCCGCTTTGACATCTTCGCCATCATCTTGCTTCTTTTCAGGCTCACGCTTCTTGCCCCTCTTCCGACCGAGGGTACGATTAAATTGGAATAGAGAAAGTTTAGCCATTATGTCCTCGTCACGGTTGGCGTCCCGTTCCACACGCCAGAGAATGCAACTTCAACGTCATCCTCATACACATAATTGGGAGATACTCTTACCTCCTCAATTAGAAACGAGCCAGTCCACTTCTCTCCAGTGCCAAGTTTAACGGTGAGTGTTCCCGATGGCGTGTCATTCAGTGTGTCGGTTTTGGGTGTACCTTGTACATAGACGCCAGAGAACGTGCCAGAATACTGGTAGTTGGACATAACAGTTTTCACTGCCAGTCCATCGACATTGTGGGCCGTGATATTCGATACTTGGGTCGCACGCTTCTCGACAACACCCTCCAGCACCCGAATGGTACTCAGAGGAGATTCAAAGGTGCCACCAGTTGCACGATGCTTGGGTCCAAAGGACGCCATTAGTCAAACATCTCCTCTTTTACGGTAGATGTCCTTTGGTCACCAACCTGACCAAGGCAATCCAATATATGCCTTTGGAACTCACCAGTAGCCTGATGTCGTTTACCTGAAGTGGCAAAATCGTAGTAGGCTGTTGCACCCCACATCGCCACACCCTTAATCATATCGTCAGGGATATTGATCGTGGCCGTGGCTGGTGCCACTACAGGGTAGGTGCTGGTTTCACCAAATGTGTCCCAGTCGGCGTGTGGAGGGGCGTTTCCAGTCGTCGTCACAAGGGCTAGATGAGAGAGAGCGGACCTAGAAACAACATCACCAGGGTTGTACTCTGTACTGGCGTCATAGACCCCCATAGATCCAGCCGTCCACGAGGTCACTGGTGACCAGTAGATGAATCTCACCCGCCACGCCGTGTCAGGGATAAACGAGAACACAGCGTCGGTGCCCGACTCCTGAAACCCTACGTAATACTCACCAGACGTAGTATTGAATACGTTGAACGGTTGACCAGGGTTGTAGGTCTGATTGGACCGTGCAGCTAGATTGTCACGCACCCAATCGTGATCCCTGCGTACCGCCTCTGCCACAACATCCGTATACACCAAGGACCACTTTGTGGTATCCGTGGCTGGAGATGTGGTGGCGTCACCAGGTCCAGTGTGAACCGCCTGACAAACATAGAATTTATTACTTTGCGTGACCAGTGTGTTGATGGCGTATGTGGTTGAGTCTGCCCAGGCACTACCACCAGGATACAACAGTTCAACTTCATACACACGACTTGGATGCATGTCCGTAATAGAGTTATAATCCAAGACCGCAGAATCCACAGTCATCGACAAAGTCACATCAGATGTTTTAATGCATCTGGTTTTTCGGACAAACTCATCAGCGGCGATTTGAAATGCTATATCCCATCGCCTCTTATCAAAGCCTGCGTCTGGTAATTGCAACGCAAGCCTCTGCCCGATGAACCTGATCTCTTCCAGTGTCGTACTTGCTCGGGCCATATCTCATCCTAATAACCGAGTATAAGTTCCAAAAAAGCGAGCGGGGGAGG
>CESG01003639.1_pt1 | contig 12955 bp, 7 predicted proteins | sample 531121 | NCBI WGS metagenome assembly CESG01 (sample SAMEA2621287, study PRJEB7988) | marine metagenome | biome: marine biome (ENVO:00000447); feature: mesopelagic zone (ENVO:00000213); material: "saline water (ENVO:00002010), including plankton (ENVO:xxxxxxxx)" | depth 800 m
TATGTCGAATGGCTGTTGCTGGCCATGGTCGACCTCCTTAAAGGTGTAGCTACCTGGATTTTCGTCTATTTGCGCTGCTTGTCAAGAGGATTGGAGGATTCTGTCCGAGGCGATGTGAGGTGTCGATGCCGAGGTAGATGCATGGCTTGCCGTGTCCCTACGGCCACGATGGTATCGGTTTGCAAAATAGTACATATTTCTAGTAGCGAGGCAGTCGATGGGTTCTGAATCTAGAGGGAGCTTGTTATCCCCTAAAACCAACTATGGCAACCGTATCCGTACTGCGGTAGTATGGACAACGTATCGGACCCAATGAGACTAACCCGGAGACTAGCTGAATGAAGAACAAGATATACAACACCTTTGATGAGGCGGTGGCGGATGTGCCCGACGGCTCCACCGTAATGATTCCCGGATTTGGCGGGATCGGCATGCCCCGGAACCTCATCGCTGCACTGAATCGCCAAGGCGCTAAGGAACTGACCGGCGTCTCCAATAACGCCGGCAATCTGGACGACAAGGTCGACGTGAGTACTTTGGTCGAAGCCAGACAGATGAAGAAGATGATTTGCGCCTTTACCGCACCCACCCATCCTTCCCGCATAACCCCATTCGTCGAGCAATACAATAATGACGAGATCGAAGCCGAGCTGGTCCCGCAAGGGACCTTGGCGGAGCGGATGCGGGCAGCGGGCTCTGGTATCGGTGGCTTCTATACACCGTCCAGCGTGGGGACGGAGCTTGCGGAAGGGAAGGAACATCGGGAAATCAACGGCCGGATGCACGTGTTGGAGTACCCGCTATTCGGCGATTACGCGTTCATACGGGCTTGGAAGGCCGACACTTTCGGCAATCTCCAGTTCCGCCTAACACAACGAAATTTCAATGTGGTCATGGCCATGGCAGCCACGGTGACCGTTGTCGAAGTCGAGAACGAGGTAGTTGAAGCGGGCGGATTGGACCCAGACAACATTCACGTTCCAGGTATCTACGTAAACCGAATAGTTAAGATTCCTGCTGACGGGATTTGGTATTAGCCTGAGCTATCAGCCCCGACTCAGTTACTTGCTGACGCCTGAAGGCTGATCGCTTAAATTTCGGAGGATTATTTATGGCGGAAAAACCTAAACTGGACCGGCAGTCGATGTGCGACCGGTTGGCCATGGAGTTTCAGGACGAATGGATCGTGAACCTGGGCGTTGGCATGCCGACCCTATGTTCCAACTACGTCGATACCAGTCGTGACATCATCACCCATTCAGAGAACGGAGTGATTGGTTACGGTCCTCTGGCTGAAGAAGGTAAAGAAGACGGGCATCTGGTCAACGCCGGAGGCCAGTTCGTGACGGCTCAGCCGGGCATGTCCATCCTGCACCACGCCGACTCCTTCGCGGTCATCCGTGGCGGTATGGTTGACGTGACGGTTATGGGCGCCTATGAGGTTGCCGAGAACGGCGACTTCGCCAACTGGCGAATCCCCACCCGCAAGGGCGGCGGCATCGGCGGGGCCATGGACCTGGCAGCCTGCGCCAAGCGCGTGTTCATCGCCATGGAACACAACACCCGCGATGGCGGACACAAGCTGCTTAATCGCTGTAGCCTGCCCATCACCGCTCCCGGCGTGGTTAAGTTGCTGGTCACCGACCTGGGTCTTTTCGAGATTTCGCCAGAGGGCTTCGTTCTGAAAGAGCACGCTCCCGGTTGGAACCCAGAGGAGATTCAGGAACTGACCGAGGCCAAGCTAATCATCCCTCCGGACCTGAAGGAATTCCGCTTCAAGGCTTAATAATTTGAAGGGCTGCTAGTAAAACTAGCAGCCCTTTGGTTTCCGTTCTTGTTGAGCACTTCGACAGGCTCGAGACAGGCCTGTTGGCCCTCCGTTGTTGTATGCGCTGTCCTTCGACAAGCTCAGGACGAACGGGTGGTGTCAACAAAGCTAAGGGAACCGGACATCCCTCTAACCCTAGAAGAAAGCCGTTCCGCCGTTGGCGTGGATGGACTGGCCGGTTATGAAGCCGCCTTCGTCGCTGATGAGGAACATGACGGTGCTGGCAATCTCATCAACTTTGCCCTGGCGTTGCATCGGGATGTGAGAGGCGTCCGGCGGGCGGGCGTCGGGGTACCACTCCGGATGTTCCCTGGAAGTGTCGATGCTACCCGGTGACACCACGTTCACTCGGATATTCTTCGGCGCGAACTCGCTGGCCAGACTGCGGCACATGCCCACTAGCCCCATCTTGGCGGCGGAAACGTGGGCTCGCTCCGGTGGTCCTTGGAAGGCTCCATCACCAGTAAAGAAGATGATGCGCCCGTACTCGTTCTTGACCATTGATGGCATGATGGCGCTGGTGGTGTAAAAGGCTCCGTCCAATACCACTCCCCGAACGTATTCCCAATCTTCCAGCGTGACTTCCAGGAATGGCTTGTGTGGCCGGATGGCTGCGTTGTTGACCAAGATGTCGATCTTGCCGAACTCGGCCATGGCCATGGACACCATGCTGTCCACCTGCTCTTTGTTGGACACGTCGGCCAGAATGGCCATCGCCTTGACGCCCATGGCGCGGGCCTCTTCGGCTACGGCGTCGGCCTCTGCCTGGTTGGAGCGGGCGTTAACCACAACGTTGGCGCCCTCCGCCGCCATTTTCAAGATTGTCGCCCGGCCGATGTTGCGGCCCGAGCCGGTGACCAGTGCAACTTTGCCGTCTAGTTTACCCAAGTGTTCTACCTCCTAATGATGTCCGTGTTTTGGTAGTCAAAGACCGCTGGAAGAGACTCCAGAGGAATATCGCCAAATTCTGGCGGATTATAGCACGCTGACCGGGAATCTCCTGAATCTAAACGCCGAACTCGTGCCTACCATCATTCCGGAGAAGGCTGGAATCCACGCATCGCTGGAGCGGCGGTGGGATTCGTCAGTGCCTGGCGGTGGAGATTGATACGCCTTAATCACGTTCCGGTTCGCATGCAACGTTGACAGTAATACGAGCCGCTATTACACTCCCGTTCGGTAAAGCTGACACCGAGGTTAACGCGGTTTCCCACTCTCGGCCATTTAGGCGGGTCGAAATGCCTTCACCTGGCATCGAATAAGAATGGGCTGGACCACCGTACTTTACTGGCTTCTGCGAAGACGGCTTCGCTCCTCTTGGCCGCTCCTGGTAATCACCTCTTTCGGAATCGTGACTGCGGTTACGCTGATGTCCGTGGGGGCGGGTTACTCCCGGGTGTTGGCCGAAGGAGGCTTGCGCCATACGTTGGCCTCCACTTCCCCCAGGGTCTTAAACGTCCACCTGATTACCCAGAATCGGCCCATCGGCGCGCCGGACTACGCCCAACTGCGTTCGGCGGTGGAGGGATTCTCCGAATCCCGCCTAGGATATATGACCCGAACCATAGAACGTTACGGTTTCATTCAAGGCTCTGTACGAATGCTTACCACCACGTCGGATGAGCCTCCGCCGTCAGACGCGCCGATCGGGCGGCCATTCTTCCTAACGGGGTTTCAGGAACATTCGACGCTGGTAGAAGGCCGCTGGCCTCTTGAGTCTCCGGTGATTGACGGAGACGGATTGAGCATAGAGGCGGCGCTGGGAAAGGACGCTGCTCGCCAGTTCGGCGTTAAACCCGGCTCTCGAGTCGAACTCTACCCGTTCACCAACGATCCATCCCAGAGGATCTCGGTTACCATAACCGGCACGGCGGAGCCCAACGACTCCGATGAAGAGTATTGGATGAACTCGCCGTCCTCGTACTTCACCTCTTTTGAGTCAGGAGATCAAGTCCTTGTCCCCGTCTACGTTAGTGAAGAGTCCTTCTTTGACGGAATAGGAACCAAGTATCCGTCCCTGGTGGGTGACTTTACCTGGTTCCTTTTCTTGGATACAGCGGTGCTCACTTCGACCATGGTCGGCTCGACGGAGAAGGCTCTGAAGGGCTTGGAGACCGACGTGAACCGGCAGTTTCCCCGGTCTTTGGTCCTCAGCGGTCTGAAGATTGCACTGAAGGAATACCGGAGGGCGCTGAATCTGGCCCGGGTGCCCATATTCCTGTTCGTATCGTTGGTAGTGCTGGTTATTCTCTACTTCCTCATCATGGTTGTGGGAATGCTGGGCCGATTCCGAACGGACGAGTCCGGCATTCTGCGTAGCCGGGGGGCCAGCATCCTACAGGTAAGCGGGATTCTCGTGTTGAGCGAGGGTGTTGTTGCCGTGGCCGCCATGATCGCGGGGCCGTTCCTGGCGTTGCTTATTGTCCGGTTCCTCCTGGCGTCAACGGTGCACCCAGTTGGTGGAGCAGGTGGGCCGATCCCGGTGGTTCTAACGTCGGATATGTTCGTAATGGGTGTGCTGGGGGGAATGTTAAGCCTGGCGGTGCTGTTGGCCTCCAGCATCAACCGTGCTCGAATGGGAATAGTGGAATCGCTGCGGTCCCGGGCTAGGCCGCCGACCTTGCCCCTGTTGCAGCGGTACTACGTGGACCTGCTGCCGCTGGCCGCCCTAGCCTTCTTGCTGTGGGAGATAAAAGGGGCAGAGGGGTTTCTGACCAGGGACTTGGCCAGCGGAGACGTCAATGTGAACTTCCTGCCGCTCTTCGTCCCGGTGCTGGTGCTGGTGGTTTTGGCGGTCTTGGTCCTACGGTTGTTGCCCATGCTGGTCCGTTTCATGTCCTGGTGGGCCGACCGATTGGCCCCGGCGTGGGTGGCATTTCCCTTGGCCCGGTTCGCCCGCGACCCGCTGCCCCACGGTTCGTTGGTCATCATTCTGGCCCTAGCATCCGCGCTGGGGGTATTCGGCGCGTCGTTCCAGACTACTTTATCAGTAAGCCAGACGCATCAAGCCTTGTACTCCGCAGGTGGGGGCGTGTCTCTGTCGGGTCGTTCCCTATCCCGGTTGGCCAGCCAGAGATTGTCCGAGAATGAATCCATCCGAACATTCAGCCCAATCGTGCGAGAATCGGCGACATTGCTGGATGTTCTGCCCGGCGAACCGGCAATCTTACTTGCTGTAGATCCCAAGGTATTGCCGGATATCACGTGGTTCAGGGAGGACTTTGCGGGCAAAGGCTTGCTGGAACTCTTGCAGCCGCTGCGGCCCGTTTCCATCGATCCGTCCGGTTCTGGAGGGGGCGCGTCTTCAGGGGTCGTGATCCCCGGTGATTCCACCAAGTTGGGAGTGTGGGTGAATGCCAGCGGTCTGGAGACCGGGACGCTGCTCACGGACCTGAACCTTTGGGCCAGGGTCCACACCAGTGAAGGTAGGTTTCACAACATATTCCTGGGCGAGGTATCCAAGTCACGGTCAGTCATCACCGGTGGCACCGTGAAACCGGACCCGGCCGGTGATGTCTCCGCGTGGTTCTATGTCGAGGAAGACATCAAGGACACGGTCAATCCATCGGGTGAGCCGTTCCGGTTGGTTTCTCTATATTTCAGCCGCAAATCCTTCGCTAGAACCCCGCCGGGGAATATCAGCCTGGATGACATAACCGTAAAGGGTCCGTCCAGCCCGCCTGGCGGCTTGGTTATCGAGGACTTTGAAACCAGCGGCCAGTGGACGCCCCTGGTCAACGAGGGCCGGGTGGCCGATATATCGCAGCGGATGTCCACGCCGGCCAGAACAGGCAAGGCTGGTCTGAATCTACAATGGGAGGAGACCTTCAAGGATTTCCCCCGTGGTGTGGTGATACCTTCAGACCCGCTCCCTCTGCCGGCCATCGGTGGCCCCAACTTTAGTGAGGGACAGATCGTACGGGTCAGAGCGGGCCGGATATTGGTTCCCGTAGAGGTGCGGGGCACTACGGACTATTTCCCGACCCTGAATGCCGCAGACCGGCCATTCTTGATAATCTCCCTAGAACCCTACAAACGATATGCGCGTACGTCGGCCTTGGAAAGGGTTGGCGATCCGGAGGAGTTCTGGGCGTCCCTGCAGGACAATGCCGACCGGGACCAGGCGATGGCGTCTCTGCAAGAGGCTGTCGGTGGGTTTGTCATCATTCGGGATCGCGACCGGGCAGTGGATACCGCACAGCGGAACCCCCTTGCCGGCGGCGGGTGGAACGGACTAACGATTCTAAGTATGACGGCAATCACGGTTGCCGTGCTGCTAACTATGGTGATTCACTCGTTGGTATCGATCCATACCGGCAGGATGGACCTGGCGGTTGCCCGGACATTGGGTTTCTCTCGTCTCCAACTTCTGCTGTCGATGGCTTTAGAGCGAGGATTGACGGCGATCATCGGATTGGTAGTCGGCAGCGTGGTAGGAATCTGGCTCAGCCGGTGGGTTTTGGGATTCTTGGACATCGACCCCCGGGGGAGACCGGTGATTCCTCCCATGGTGTTGGAGGTTCAAGAATGGTTGGTCGCCGGAGTTTTAGGTGGCTTGGTGATAGCGTCGCTGCTAGGATTGGCAGTGGCCATGGTGTTCATTAAGAGGCTCAAGGTTCCCGATGTCTTGAGGGCTGGAGAATGATAGCTCTTTCACGCCTGGGATACATAATCGCCGTCCGGAGGATAGTTTCCGGTTGGTGGCTGGAGTTGGTTCTCTTCGCTGGCATATTGTTGGCTGTCTCCCTGTTATCCAGCGGGGTGATTTTTTCCAACATGCTGGCTGAGGCCGCTCTGCGCCACGCCTTAACCCAGGCCACGCCGGAGCAAGCCAACGTTTGGGTAAGGGTGTTCAGCGGACAGGACGCCCCTCCTACGCCCAGGGGCCGGGCGGCGCATTACCGGGCTAACGTGGAATTCAGCCAAGACCGGATATTCGAGCGGTTCAAGCCCTACATAAAGGGCCAATCAAGACTCATGGAGACATCGACCTTCTTTTTCCAAGGACACCCGCAGCTTGAGGTGGACAACGACATTCGCCCAAGGGGGGAGGTTAAGTACATGACGGGTCTTGCTCCGGAACGGAGTGAGATGGTGCGGGGGCGTTGGCCGTACACGGGCCCGGATGACGGAAATCTAGACTCGGAGCGGCCTTTAGAGGTCGCGATAGATGTCCTGGGGTCCCAGTTGCTAGCCCTTGATGTCGGGGACCGTATGGAAGCGGTGCCCGCTGCCTCTTTCAGAGACCCTCCTCCCATCGAAGTAGAGATTGTCGGGGTCTTCCAGAGGGATGACCGGGATGACGAATATTGGTACGGTACTGAGAAGGCGTTCAGCTTCCATGACGACCAATGGACCATCATCCCTCTGTTCACCTCGGAGACCGCCATTCTGCGGGAGATATACGAGCGATACCCGACCCTGTACACCGACGTTACCTGGTTCTACTACCTGGATCGAGAGGCCATCGGAGCTGGGCAGGTTGACGACCTCTTGGACACCCTTAGCCTCGTCAAATACGATGTTCGCTCTAACCTGAACAACTCCAGCGCTGGCATCAGGCTGGATAGGGTATTGTTGGAATACAAAGAGCAACTGCTCTTGGCAAGAATCCCGCTCTTCCTGATCTTGTTCTTGATCACCGGGATTCTTGCCTACTTTCTGGCATTGATTACCGGCTTGGTGGTCAAGTCACGGGCTGTTGAGATATCCATCCTCAAGAGCCGGGGGGCCACCACGTCGCAGGTGGGATTGCTGGCGGCAGTGGAAGGCCTGATGTTAAGCGTTCCGGCCGTCATTATTGGCCCGTTGCTGGCTCTGGGGGTGGTGAAAGTCCTAGGCGAAGTGTTCTTCGGCTTGGGAGGAAGCGAGGATCTGGCCACGGTGCCGGTGGTGCTCACCGGCAATGCTTACCTGGTGGGCCTTGCGGGAGGTCTCATCGGGGCAGTGGTGTTAACCGGGACGACACTGCTGGCGGCCCGGCAAGGAATCGTAGAATTCCGGCAAACCGGCGCTAGGCCGGCCCGGACACCCTTCATCCATCGCTACTACCTAGACCTGCTCCTGCTGGGACTGATAGGGCTATTGTGGTGGCAGATACAGAGTCGGGGAGCGTTCCTGGTACGCCCCTTGGGCAGCCGGGGGTTGGAGATTGACTATAGCCTTCTGGTGGGGCCGGTGCTGCTCCTGTTGGCCGTGGGTCTCGTGGTGATGCGGGTTTTCCCGATAGGTGTCGGAGTGATGGCTCGAATATCGGAACCGGTGGCGCCCGCTTGGCTTGTGCAGGGATTGCGCCACGTTTCCAGAGACCCGGTGGTGCCCGGCTCCTTGGTCGTTCTGCTGATGTTCGCTACGGCGTTGGGCGTCATCGGCAGCGCCTTTTCGTCTACCCTTGAGCGTAGCCAGCGAGACCGGGCGCTATATGAAGCCGGGGCCGCCCTACGCTTCGAGCACGCAGGAAGGTCCCGTCCGGTGGATCTCCAGGGTTTGTCGAAGGCGGTAGTAGACGAGGGAGTGGCCGACTGGGCGGTCGAGGTTCAGCGGACCAACAGCCATCTGACCACCACTGGCTTCAGCACCAGAGGCACTCTCTTGGCCGTGGAGGCGGAGGATTTTGCCAACGTCGCCTGGTACCGTCCCGATTTCGCTGCGGGCCGGCCTTTGGAGGAACTTACCAGCCTCCTGGCCCCCGTCGTACCGGAAAGACCGGACGGAATACTGCTGCCGGCCGAGGCTAGATCCCTGACCGTATCGGTGCAGCCAAGCAGACCCAACGCCAATCTGTCGTTGCGCGCCCGACTTAAAGACGCCAGCGGGTACCACTTCGATGTCCATATCGGCGATCTGGGCTTCTTGGGATGGAAACGGTTGGAAGGCGACCTTGTGCCCCTTCTTTCCCGCAGCCGGAGGTCCCAGGATCGGGATGGCGTTATAACCATCGAACCGCCATATACTCTGTTGTCGCTTCAGATCACAGGCCGGAGGGGAGTGCCCGACCCTGGCGCGATGTTTTTCGGCGAGTTGGGGGTTAACGGTCCTAACGGCGCGGAGATTGTCGACGGGTTTCACAGTCTGGACGATTGGCAAATCATCGAAGATTACTCCCGGCCGGGATTGTACGGTCTGGAAGCCAGCGAGTCAGTGGTGCTGGCATCCTCGGGCAGTTCGGCTCGCTATAGCTGGGCTCCCGGCAGCATAGGTTTGCGTGGTATCAGGCCCGGCCAACCGGAGCGGCCGCTACCCGCCTTGGTTAGCCGTTCTTTCCTGGAAGTTACCGACGCCGACGTGGGCGATATTCGGACGGTGGGACTGTCGACGTTTTCCCTGCAGGTTGAAATCAAAGCGGTCGTCGACTATTTCCCGACCCTTGATCCGGCGGAGAGGCCCTTTGCGGTAGTGGACCTGGCATCTTTCATAAACCGGTCCAACCTTCATAGCCCCAGGCCGACCGGCGGGTCCAACGAGTTGTGGGTCAATCCCGGCACTTCCGGTGGAGACGGAGACGCCGTGGCCGAATCTCTGGCCGATAATGGGGCGCGTTCGAGAAAAGCCTACGTAGCCTCGGACATGGTTCTGAATAGTGTCGACCAACCCCTGGTCAATGCCGGGTGGGGGGCGCTTCTTGTTCTGATGTTTCTAGCGTTGGTTGTGGCCAGCGCCCTGGGTGTCATGCTTTTCTCCTTCATCGACACTAAGGAGCGGCAAACCGAGTTCGCCTTGCTACGCACTTTAGGGTCTTCCCGGCTCCAATTGAACGGCACCGTTTGGTTCAGTCTGTTCCTGGTGGCCGTATGCGGCGTTTCTCTGGGCACGCTGGCCGGATATCTGATTGGGATCAGCCTGCTGCCCCTGATGGAGGTGGCGGAGCAGGGCGCCAAGGTTACTCCTCGGATGGTTCTCGAAACAAATTGGGTGACTTTGTCCGTATCCTATATAATTCTGGGCGTAGTGACCTTGGGCACTGTGTTTTGGTTGATATGGTTCACCGCCAGGATGGAGATACATCAAGTTCTGCGCATCGGTGAAGCTTGATTCGCAAGCATCAGTGGATAGGAGCGATGTGGTAGCGACACAGGGAAATCCCGAAGACTCCGTTTTTCAACACCCCGGCCAGTTGGGCGGGGACCAAGCCGTGCCTCTTTATATCGAATGCCGGGACCTCTTCAAGATATACAAGAGGGCGGAACTGGAAGTCGTTGCGCTTCGAGGCCTTGACCTGGACGTGGAAACCGGAGAATTGATTGCCATAATCGGCGCCAGCGGAAGTGGCAAAAGCACCCTGATGAACGTTCTGGCAGGGTTGGACCGGCCGTCGGCGGGCCAAGTGCGCGTGGGCTCCCGGGATCTTCTGGACATCTCCGACAGCGAATTGGTGATGTACCGGCGGTTGGACGTAGGTTTTGTTTGGCAGGCCACCGCTAGGAACCTGGTCCCCTATCTGAACGTTATCGATAACATCGAATTGCCGATGGCCATGGCGGGCACGTCCACCTCAGATCGGCATAGCTGGAGCGGCGAGTTGTTGTCCTCCCTCGGTTTGGGGGACAAGGCAAAGCGTCTGCCCTACCAACTTTCCGGTGGAGAGCAACAGCGGGTGGCCATCGCCGTCGCCTTGGCCAACCGTCCGGCCCTGCTACTGGCTGACGAACCCACCGGCGAACTCGACACACAGACCGCCAGCGAGGTTTTCGAGATGCTCCGGGTGTTGAACCGGACCTATCACGTCACCGTGGTGATGGTCACCCACTATCCCGGCGTGGCCCATTTCGTTGACCGGGTGGTGAACATTCGGGATGGAAGGATAAGCTCAGAAAGTTACTCCAGCCCAACCTTCCAGCGAGATGGTGACCGGGTGGAGGAGGAGTATCTGGTGGTCGACTGGGCCGGACGCATCCAGCTTCCTCAGGAGTTGTTGGAGCAGTTTCGGTTGGGAGGTCTGGCCAAGGCCTCTCTGGAAGACGGCGCGGTAACAATCAAGCCGGTTGGGGAACGGCCCAGACCCAACAGCGCTAATTTCCGAAGGGAGAACCCAGCGCCATGATGGGATTCCGGGAGTCCAGGCCCCGGCCGGAGAGCATCATCACCTCAGAAGATTTGACCAGGGTCTTCGGGAGCGGGGAGACGGCCGTCACCGCTGTTCACGGCGTGACTCTGAACGTGCCCAAAGGGGAGTTGATGGCAGTGGTTGGACGCTCCGGATCGGGCAAGACCACCCTCTTGAACCTGCTGTCGGGCTTGGACCGGCCCACCGCAGGCAAAGTTGTATTCCAGGGCGTGGACCTTTCCACGATGAGCGAGTCCGACTTGGTGGAGATGCGGCGGCGCAAGATTGCGTTCGTGTTTCAGTCTTTCGGCTTGATGCCGCTGCTGTCCGCTCAAGAAAACGTTGAGTTGCCGCTGCACATCAGTGGTGTTTCCTGGCGCGAGCGCCGTCGCCGGGCGATGGCCTCCCTGGATCTGGTGGGACTAGGTTCCCGGGCAAGGCACCGGCCCTTTGAGCTTTCCGGCGGCGAGCAGCAGCGGGTGTCTATCGCCCGGGCTCTGGTCACCGACCCGGAAGCTATCTTTGCCGATGAGCCTACGGGCGAGCTGGACACCACCACCGCAATGTCCATCGGGAGTATTCTTAAAGACGTCGTGAAAGAGAGCAGAGCGACTATTATGGTTGCCACCCACGACTTGACCTTAGCCGGTATATGCGACAGCGTGATACAGATCGTCGATGGAACTCTGGACGCTCCCTCACCCGACTTCCGACGCCCGGAATCTGATCCACGCGAATTTCGCCGCCCGGAGTCTGGTTAAATTCTATCCACACCGGGCCTCGGTAACTGAATCTCCATGACCTGCCGCGACGTATGTTTGGGTAACGCTGCCGGTCAACCTGGCAACGATTTCGCTGATGGGACTGTCTCGCAAACGATGAAATTCTTGAAAACTTTGTTTCTGACCGTATCGCTGGCTGCCGGAGTTGGCCTTTTGGGTGCGTGCGGTGGGGCCGGAGAGCCACTGCCCACGCCTTCAAAGCATGTAAGCGCCACCCCGACTCCTCGGTCCACATCAAATCCTTCGCCTAGCGAAACGCTATCACCTTCCAATACCCTTCCTTGATGAAGTCCGAGACCTTCTCGCCAATCATGATAGAGGTCCCGTTGGTGTTGGCCCGGATACAGTTCGACCAACTTACGTGCCCATGATGCGATTCCCACAACACTGATGCCAGAAGGTAATAAAAGTAGGGTATCGGAAGACGGAGTAGAGTCCAATCACCCAGCAACTAACTTTCCGGGCTTCTCGGTGGGTTCAAATAGGGTCGATCGTGTGGTTGAGGAGACTGGTTTAGCCCGACGATTAGAAAGTCTTATCAAACAAGACTAATTCCGGTATGTCAGGGTGTAGTGCAGTGGCTAGCGCACTTCGTTCTGGACCCCGAGGTCAACATCACGGTATCAAAATCCTGAATCAAGCACGCAAGAAGCGATTGATTGGAGCATGAAGGGGAGGGGTTGAGAAACCCACCTGTTTAATTCTCTCCGGTCTCCACCAAAAACAACTCTCCCCTGCTTGTCTAACGACAAACCCCGCCTATTACTCGGGCCCCAAAGTGTCCCACTTTTGGTGGTTGCCGACGGCTCGCAAGGTCTAGAACCACGCGGCATCCGGAATTACAATGGCGTTGCGGCAATACCAGATATTGTCATTCAAGAGAAAGGATGTGGCGTGGCTAGACAACTTAATCTCGAACCGACCTCTCACTACTATATCTCCCAGCGACTGAAGCTCCACTATGTAGACTGGGGTAACTCTAACAAACCCCTCTTAGCCCTCGTCCATGGTGGGTCTGACCATGCACGCACCTGGGATTGGGTCGCCTGGGCCCTGCGCGACGACTACCACGTTATTGCCCCTGACCTGCGTGGACATGGCGATTCTGAGTGGGCCCGCGGCAGCAGATATACCATGATCGAGTATGTGGCCGACCTCGCTCAACTCCTGACCCAGCTTGACGCCTCCCCGGTGACGCTGATCGGCCACTCAATCGGCGGCGGTATCGTCCTCCAGTACAGCGGTGTCTGTTGCGACAGCGTTGCCAAGGTTGTGGCCATCGAGGGTCTGGGCCCACCACTC
>CESG01063505.1_pt1 | contig 12925 bp, 15 predicted proteins | sample 531121 | NCBI WGS metagenome assembly CESG01 (sample SAMEA2621287, study PRJEB7988) | marine metagenome | biome: marine biome (ENVO:00000447); feature: mesopelagic zone (ENVO:00000213); material: "saline water (ENVO:00002010), including plankton (ENVO:xxxxxxxx)" | depth 800 m
TACGGCGCGGGCACGCCTCCGGATGTTGCCACACATAGCGCCTATGGGAACGCGCTCGCCTGGTGGCGGATGGGCGATGACCCTGGTGATAGCGCAGAAAATATTAATGGATCTATTGTTGACGTGACAGGAAACGGATACCCGATGCAAACCATCAACACTGTAGAGGGTTACCTCGCCCCGGATGTGCCATGATTGTCAGCTATTGCGTAGTCCCTAATCCTCCGACGCCTGAACAATTCGCGGCGGCTATTGAGTCAACCGATACCGCGCGCCGCAGCGTTAACGGGTCCCAGTGTGTTCTCAAGTGGCAGGGCGACACGCCTGGCCCATTTGTTGGATTGGATGTCATGTCGCACACGGAAGCGCTGGCCCTCATGGCCACGTCTACGTGGTCGCCCCCTTGGCCGCCAGAGCCAGAGCCAGAGCCGGAGCCGGAACCGGAACCGGAGCCGGAACCGGAGCCGGAACCGGAGCCGGAACCGGAGCCGGAAACCGAGGTTATTGATTTGACGACTCTGACAACCGTGGAGCTGAAGGCGCTCGCTCGTGAGGAGGGGATCACTGGGTATTCGAGCATGCGGAAAGCCGAGTTAATAGAGGCGCTCGCCGATGAGGAGTGATTGATTTGTCGGATGGAAATGGGCCCGCTGAAAAGCACCGGAAAAACAAGGGCCACGAAAACATCCGGCCGCATCAATGGGAAAAGGGCCAATCTGGCAACCCCGCCGGCCGGCCGAAAGGGAAAACCCTGGGCGCGATTCTCCAGAAAAGAGTCTTTGATGACAAGGGCGGGGAGCTGGCTGAAAGGCTTGTGGAGCTTTTTATTAATGAGGCTCTGGGTGGGAAGTTTCCATTTGCCAAAGAAGTAATTGAGCGCATCGATGGCAAAGTGGCGCAAGCTGTGGACGTGTCTGCTCTCATGACGGCCGACGATGTGGCGGCGCTACCGCGCGAAAGGCGCATTGAGATGTTAGAATCAGCGCTAGAAGCCGAGCGCGCTGCCGCCGAAAGCGAAGAATGAGCGCTGCTATAAACTTTGCCGCGCAACAGGAACGAAGCAGCGCGGAGCCGTTCAGAAGGCTCATGTTGCTTGATGAGCTACTGGCCTACCATAGGTTCCCTCCCATGAGCCCATGGTGGCGAGACCAGCTTTATGCCTTCTACAAGGGTGGCAAGCGGCGGTTGATTGTCAGGGCTGGCCGCCGCGGCGGAAAGAGTTCCACGCTTTGCCGGGTGGCGGTGGCCGAAGCTCTCTATGGCGAGCACAATATCCCGCCCGGGGACGTTGGAGTGTTTGCGATCGTGAGTGTTACGCGATCAGAGTCAAGCGAGCGGCTCAAAACCATAGCGGCAATTCTTGACGCTATGCGGGTTGGGTACGAGAAAGACGCTACGCGCATTCGGATAAAAGATATGCCGGTAGAATTTCGCACCTATGCCGCAAGCTTTAGGACGGCCGTGGGTTTTACGTGCATCGGCTGCGTGTTCGATGAACTCGCGCGCTGGCTTGACAATGAGACAGGCGCCAATCCAGCGACGCAGGTTTTACGCTCAATTCGGCCTTCAATGGCAACTATGAAAAACGCCCGCGAGTTCATGATCTCGTCGCCATGGAGCACGATTGATGCGCACGCGGAAGCTTTTGCGGCGGGCGATACACCGCAACAAATGGTTGCGGCGGCTACATCGTGGGAAGCTAATCCGACGTTGACGGAAGACGGCTGCCGGATGCTCGAGCCGGATGAGGCAACGTTCAGGCGAGAATATGCGGCGGAGCCAATGAGCGCTAGCGCGGCCAGCTTTTTTGACCATACCGCGATCGCGGCGGCGGCAGACGAGTGGCTGAAAATCCCACGAATTGCAGGACAGGGTGAGAGTGTGACAGCCGGGGCCGACTTTGGTTTTCGCCGAGATAGCTCGGCGCTTGCCGTTGTGCACCGACGCGCCGATGTGATGATCTTGGCCGATATGCTCGAGTTGTGCCCACAGACAACGGGGCCGCTGCGTCCGAGCGAGACCGTGAGAGCGTTCGCGGACGTGTGCAAGCGGCACAACATCTCTAGCCTAATGGCAGATGGACACTATCAAGAAAGCATCACCGAGCATTTGGCGGATGAGAATCTAGGCTTTCAGATTGCGCCCCGGGACGTGCCTAGCACGTATGTGCGATTTAGAACGCTGTTGCACGGTGGTCGGATAAAGATACCGAACAACAAGCAACTACTCCGCGATTTGTGTGAGGTGCAATCTGCCCCCACGCCCAGCGGTCGCGTCCGGATGATTCTCCCGCGCCGCAGCGGTGGCGGGCATTCCGATCTGGTATCGGCTATGATTTTGGCGTGTTGGCCGAAAGCTGGTAAGCCCGTTGGCGCCCCGGCGGAAATGCCGGCCGGGTGGACGGATGAAGAGGTCGAGGAAGTGGCTCGACTGGAAAGAGAGCTGAACGATGAGCGAACGGGAAGTTACCAAACCGCGCAAGCGGCAAGCTGGCTCACTGACCAAAACTGATATCCGGCTGATAGACGAGCTTTGTGTTGTGATGCACCGTCATGGCGTGGCCCAAATAAAACTTGGGGCGGTCGAGATGACGTTCGCCCCAAAGCCCCAAAGCCTTGCGCCGGTCTCATCGCTTGCCGAGTTGCCTGAAGTGGCTTCGCGGAGGCACGAAGAAGAGCTGTATGCGGGCGGCGGGCTTGTGCCATTTGATTTACGAAAGATGGCCCGATGAAAGTTCTGTCCGTGCGCTTCCTGTCTTTCGTGGCCCCGCCTGGGCGCGACTCAACAGTGACGGAGATCAGCGCCGAGAGAGACAACATTAACCTGCACCTCGGAACAGCTAGCGGCTCCGCTGTCGTGTTTGCTGAAACGCCGAGCGGTGATGTCTGCTTCTTTCCGCTGAGTATGTGCAGCCGGGTAGTCGTGGATGAGGCGCCGAGACGTCGCGGGAGGCCGCCGAAAAGTGGGTAGCTATTTAGCAAGTGGTAGCGGCTCGCTCGAGGTCTCAATGGCGTCTGCCGCCGAGGCTTCGACGGTAATCGCGAGATGGCCCGAGGGGCTCACGATTCCGGAGGCCTCTGTGGTTTCACTACAAACGAGGCTGGTGGCCATCTCTGGAGAGGATGCGCTGGACGCAATCTTGTGCTCAAGTTTTCATTTTCCCACCGGCTCCGAGTTGGCTCAAATAAGCGCAGATCAGTTCATTCATCAAGAGGGTACCGTTGGCGCGGCCGGGTGGGCGCTGTCTTCGTCTGCTGTTGCTGGCCAAATTGTGTTAACGTTTACCGGAAGTTTGGAGGCTGAAACGCTTCTTTATGCCGAAATAAGCAGCAAGGCGCGGTTGACATGATTCGCAAAGTTGACGGAAAGTTTGTTATCTATTCGGAATCGAAAGACAGCGCCGGCAAGCGAAAGAGGTTAGGCACCTATCCGAGCCGAGGGGCCGCGGAAAAACGTCTAAGCCAAATCGAGCGCCACAAAAACAACCAAGGGAAAAAGAAATGGTAACGTGGATTATTCATCGTCGCACTGGTGGACAACTGATAGAGACGAATTAGCTTCAGCTGTAACAAGCCGAGCGCGTCAAGTGGATGACATGACGCTAGATCGGCAACAGCAGATCCTGAATTATTCCTGTCTTTATGGTGACGCGTCCGCATGGCCCAACCTGGGGACAGTCGCGCAACTGTTGCCGCTGACCGGCCGCATTAGCCACAATGTGATTGCCAACGCCGTCGACACGCTGACAAGCGAGGTCACGGCATCTCAGCCGCGTCCAATGTTTGTGACAATTGGCGGGGACTGGACAGCGCAGAGCAGAGCGCGAAAAATGACGCAGTTTGTGGACGCAAAAGTCTACGAAACTGGGGCCCGCGAGTTGTGCCGCAACGCTGTGCGTGATTCTATTTTGAGCGGCTTAGGTTGCGTTCGACCGTATATTGAAAGCGGGCGCGTAAAAATAGAGCGTATTCACCCGGTCAACATTCTCATTGATGATCGGAGCTGCGTTGACGTAATGCCGCGCGATATGTATTTGAGGCGCGTCGTCGATCGCTATCAGCTGAAAAAGCTTTTCCCGGAGCAGGCTGCGTGGATTGATGTTGCTCCGGCGCCCACGAGTCGGCAGTGGTACGCGGCCGACATTTACCGGGATGCTGTTGAGGTAATTGAGGCTTGGCATTTGCCGAGCACATACGCCGAGGATGGAGAACGCAGCGACGGCAGGCACGCGATAGCGGTCGACGGTGCGGTCTTGTTGGATGAGGAATACACTAGGGACAAATTCCCGCTTTGCTTCATCCGCGGCGTTCCTCCTCAGCGCGGGTTTTGGGGAGAGTTTTTGGTTAGACGCGCCGCGCCAGCCCAACTTGAGCTAAATAAGCTTCTGCTGAGGGTTGCCGAGTCAATGCACCTGATTAGCGTTCCGCGGATTTTTGTCAGCAGACAGTCGGGGATCACGAAAGGCCACATGATCAACGATGTCGGGACGATCGTCGAATACGACGGGCAGCCCCCCCTATTTTTGGCACCTCAGGCGATGAACGCCGAAGTTTACAATCATATCGATCGCCTCACCGGCTGGATATTTGAGGAGCTTGGAGTAAGTCAGCTATCAGCCACGAGCACCAAGCCCGCCGGGTTATCGAGTGGAGTGGCCCTCCGGATTTATTCGGACGTGCAATCGAGGCGATTTGTGAACCTGGGTAGAGCTTATGAGCAGCTATATGTTGATCTTGCTCGAGAAATTGTCGCGCTCGAGCACCAGTTGTCCGAGGATGATCCATCCCACGAGGTACTATTTGAGCAGGGTGGAGTCGTGGAGCGCATCCCATGGCGCGAGATCAATCTTGAGGACGACACCTATAGACTCCAAGTTTTCCCGACTAGCGCGCTGCCACAAAGCCCGGCGGGCAAGCTTCAGGTTTTGGAGGAGATGCTGTCACGTGGAACAATCGACAACGCCACGTTCTTGCGTCTGCTGGATGTTCCGGACTTTGAGTCGGTGAGAGACAACCTAGTCGGCCCCGAGGAGCTCCTGATGAAGGTGTTTGAGCGTATTCTCGATGGAGACGATTATATCCCGCCAGAGCCGAGCATGGATCTAATCCGCGGGATTGAGCTCGCCAGCAGGACGATTCAGTCGTCGCAACTAAAAGGGGCTCCTGATGATCGGATCGCGCTCCTCCGTCAGTGGGTGGGGGACGCAGCCAGCTTGCTCGAGCGCGCAGAGGCGCAAGCGGCCCAAGACCAGGCCGAGGCGATGCCACCGCAGGCCCCGATGCCGCCCGAGATGATGCCGCCCGAGATGATGCCGCCTGAGATGATGCCGCCGGATATGATGCCGCCTGGGGCGCCCATGCCGCCGGATATGATGCCGCCGGATATGATGCCGCCCGAGATGATGCCGCCGCAATAATTAGGAGAGAAAATGATCGCTGAAGAACGGATCGAAGCTGCCGCCGCCATGATTGCAGCGTCAGACACTGAGCAGACTGAGGAGCAGGCCCAGGAACAGGCCGAAGAGGCCCCGGGGCAGCCTGAGGAGGTCCGAGGGCAGACCGAGGAGGCCCAAGGGCAGACCGAGGAGGCCGAAGGGGCCAAAGAGCCTGAGGAGCCAGAAGAGCCAGAAGAGCCAGAAGGAGCTAAACCGGCGGAAGAAAAGGGTGGCTCGCTAGCGTGGAGGGTGGCTCAGGCAAAGCGATACCGCGCACAGGCTGATCGAAAACTCTCCGAGCTGGAGGAGAGGACCGCCCTGATGGATCGGCGCGAGGCTGAGATTGCAAAGCGGGAGCAGTTGGCGGAGTTGATGGAGTCAGATCCGGAAGCGGCGCTCGAGCGCTTGGCGCAGTTTAGTGGAAAGACCTCGGGTGATTTCTACGACAAGCTGACGCGCTCCCGGCTCGGGCTCTATGATGAGGATGCCCAAGAGGCAGACGGCTCGCAATCCGAGATCAGGAAACTTCGCGACGATTTAATGGGCGAGTTCAAGCGGCGAGACGAGGCCCGGGAGCACCGCACGATCCAGCTAGCACAAGACCGCAAACTTAATGTTATTAATGGTTTTATTGATGAGTTTGTCGGCATCCCGGACGACGCGGATCACGCGGCAAAATGGCCACACTTGGCCGCATGGCCACAGCAGCGAATAGCCAACCAAACCCGCGCCGCGCTCGCATGGGCCGAGGAGCACGCAAGCGGCGAGGCTCAAGGTGTAACGTTGCCCGACATAGCTGACGCGCTTGACAAAATGGCCCGTGAAGAATATGAATTTACATCTAAGCGATTAAACTCGCTTCAGGGTGACAACCCGGCGCAAGCAAAATCTGTACAGGGTCACGGTCTCCCGGCGCATGCGAAACCAGAAGCAGGTCTTAATAGGCCCGCGACAATTTCGAACGCATCACAAGCCGCAAACGGCAGCAGCTCCCGGCGCGAATTGACGCGTGAGGAGCGCATTGCCAGCGCGGCAAAACTGCTGCCGGACATCGTGCCCTAATAGCCAATATGATCGCGTCAGTCCGGTAGCTTCCCCCACGGAGCAATCGGACCAATGGCAATTCTCAATCTAACAAATTTTTCTGCGGCTCTCAAGGAGCTCTACCCGCGCGGACTGCGTGAGCTGTGGTATCCTCGCGCGCCGTTTTTGAGCTGGGTACCAAAGAAAACCGACTTTGTAGGAAGCGCGGCAGGCGTCGTCCCCATCATTAGCGGTAACCGCGGAAGCACAAACTTTTCCGACGCGGTGACGCTAACCGGAAATCCTACGACGGTGAAATTCTTGGTGACTCGCCGCAAGGACTACAGCATAGCGAGCGTTGACAGCGAGACCTTGCTCGCTAGCGGAAATGATCGCGGAGCAATCGCTAGAGCGCTCGACACGTCGATCCGTGCTGGGATGTATGAAATGGGCCGCTCGCTAGCGTTCCAAAGTTGGGGCAATGGCGGAGGCGCGCGTGGCCGGTGTGCGGTGATCGCCACCGACACTGTCACGTTGACCAATGTCAACGACGTTGTGTTTTTTGAGATTGGCATGATTTGCCAGCGTTCAACCGACGATGGGCAGCCGCCTGTTGCTGGTGTGATCGGCACGCAGGCAACTGTTGTTTCCGTCGATCGGCAGCTTGGCACAGTGACATTCGGAGCGGGCGAAGTTGCCGCCTGGGGCCTCGCTGTAAACAATTATATATTTCGCCAAGGCGACTATGGAAATTGCATGGCCGGCGTTCAGTCGTGGCTAACCACGCCATTGCTTGTGCCGCTTGATAACTTCTTTGGGGTTAATAGGACGTTAGATAGTACCAGGCTTGCGGGAGTGAAATTTAATGGGGGAGGATCTCCCATCGAGGATTCGGTGTTTGATGCGAGCGCGGAGGCGGCGATCAACGGAGGCGATCCTGATACTTTGTGGATGAACAACAAGCGATTCGCCGAGCTGCAAAAGTCGGCGAACAGTAAAACGTGGATCGATGTTCAGACCGACATTCCTGATATTGGGTATCGCGCGATGTCTTTCGCTGGCCCCCAGGGAGAGATTAAGGTTATGAGCGATCCTAGTTGCCCGTATGCGATCGGTGTGCTTGCTAAGCGCGATTCATGGGAGCTGAAAAGCCTCGGGGAAGCTCCGCATTTCGCGACTGACGACGGGCAGAAGCTGCTTCGTGATGCTGGGACGGACTCCGTCCAGTTTCGCATCCGGAGCTACCACAACCTGATTTGCAAAGAGCCGGGCCACAACTGTCTCATTACTTGGTAGGAGTCTAGCGCTATGCTGTATCCTGTACGATCGCAAACCCGAGAGAATGTCATGGCGGAGATCAACTTCGTCACGGATGACGCAAACGATCCATCCACAATTACGGATCCTGGTGGTATTGCCCTAAGCATTGCTGGCCCGGCGGTCACCGGTTCGGCTGGAACATATGTCGTTACCCTGAAACAGCGATGGGCCGTTGTTATGGCCGTTGCGGAAATTGATGACGTGTCAGACGAATTTCTTTGCAACGTCTCGGCGACAACTAACACAACGATCACGATTCGAACAAAGGTGGTTGATTTCGCAGGCAGCGCGATCAGCCTAGTCGATACCGCTGCGCGCGGTGTGACCGTCCTGATCCACATGCAGCGATAGGAGGGTGTTATGTTCGCAGCTAAAATCAGCGACTACTTACGGAAGAAAGAAGATCGGGAGCATGAGAGCGAGGGGGAAGATGCCCGCGAGGCTTTCGACGCCTTTGTAAAAGCTCACAAAAAAGGCGATAATGAGGACGCGTTCGAGGCCCTTAAGGCCGTAATCTACGAATGCATCCAGCACGAAAAAGGCGGCGGGGTTGGCGTGATGATCGCCCTCGGCCCTAAAAAATAGAGGTTTCCGATGGGAATTCCCGTAACGTTGCTCGCAATGCGAACCCGCGCACGGGAGTTAGCCAACATGGAGACGACCAGCGGGGCTAGTGCGTTTTGTACAGATGCCGAAGTTGACCGGCATTTGAACGACGGGCTGGCCTCGCTCTACAATTTGCTAATTGGAGCGCGAGGAGAAGACTACTACGCCAACACTCAAGTCATCGCACTGCTAACCGGGACACAGCGCTACGATCTAGACGCTGCGTTTTTTCAACTAATCGGGGTGCAGCTTTACGACGGCTCGAATTTCTACAACCCCAAGGCATGGAACTGGAAAGAGACCGCCCAGCTAAATGCAATGTCGGCAAGCAACAGCGCGTCGTCAGTTAATACTTATTATCGAATAACCGGCCGAAGCAGGCCGGATCCAGCGCTGTACAACGACACGATCACGATCCTTCCGCCGCCTAAAACAGGGTGGACCCTTAGTGTTACCTACATTCCGGCGGCTCCCGTGCTTACGGCAAACCCTGACACGTTTGACGGGGTGAGTGGATACGAAGAATTTGCGTGTTTGAGCGCAGCTATTAAAATGCTCACGAAAGAGGAGAGCGATCCGGGCGTTCTCATGGGTGAGCGGGCGGCGCTCGAGATGCGTATTAGGGCGCTAGCTGGGTCACGGGATGCATCATTTCCCGAGCATATCACCGACACAAAGGGCGACTGGGCCGGGTTTGGCTGGGTCTGGACTATGAACAACTGGAACAGCTAGCTCATGCGCAGAACTGCTCTTCCACGCCCTCAGGAGTTTGCAAACCAGCAGACGCAATCATCTGGCGAGAATCTCCGCCGGCAACTAATTAGCCGCGGCATTCCCAGAGCTGACGCGCCGTCACTCGATGGCAGGGCCCCGGATGGATCTCGATTCCTCGACGGTAAACTTTTTAAAGACATATCGTTTATAGGCGGCGCCGTTACTGTGATTAACCACGGCATGGGAAACGCCCCGCGTGGCTGGAGCATGAAGAGGGTACGCGGAGCCGCTAACACTGGGTTCGAAGTTGAGAGAACGGCTACCCAGTTGATGATTCAAGCGAGCACAACATTTGTTGCAGATGTTTGGGTGTTTTGATGGCGCTCGAATGGTCGAAGGCATTTATCCCGATGGTCAGCGGACTAGAGCAGGGGATCGATCCGCGTATCCAGCCCGTGTCTACGCTGGCGGATTGCAAAAATGGCCAATTCAACAAGCGTGGAGCCATCAGCAAGCGTGAAGGCTTTACGGCTTTTGCCACCTCAGTTCGGCAAGGCGGCGACACTTTCGACCTGCCAAAGATCCGCGGGATTTTCTCCACGGGCCAGGAGCTAGTGCTCATTGGGTACGATCACCTATATGCATATAACGAGGGCGTGAGCGGGTGGGAGAGGCGCGGGATAGTCTCTCCGCTTGGAGCGGAAACCGAGGCAATATTTGACGATTCACTAAAATATGCGACGAGCGATCATGACCGGCATTCGACCGGTGTTGAGCTGATAGTTGCGCGTGGATGGCGCGCAACTGGGCAAGCTGCGCCCAACACGCAACAGTACGCGATCATTATTACAAGCCGAGACGCTGCCGGATCTGTAATCCTGCCGCCGCACACAATTCAGGTCTCATTCGTGGAATTGAAGGAGCCTAGGCCCGCCGCGGTGGGCAACTCATTCCTGATTTGCTACGCGGAATGGGTGCCGCCGCCAGTTCCGCCAGCTGGCGGGTTCATGTACAAACTATACCGCTACAACCTAGCCACGCCAGAGACGGCCCCGGCCTTCATATCTGTATCAGTTGCCGGGGAGTACTACGGTTTTGACCTCATCACCTCAGCGTCTGACGCGGCGGCAAATTGTCACTTTGCGCGCGTGGCGTCGTCAACGCATCCGACGCTAAACCATGGCGACATTGAACTACAAAAGATCGATGAGCTTGGCGTGGTCAGCCTCACCGTTGTTCTTACAGCTCATTCCATTCACTCAGTATTAGCGATGCACGATGATGGAGCTGGCACACTTTATGTTCTCACCCACGCGGATGTGGCAATCGCCGGGGGCACTATGGTGCTTTATTCGATCGATGTGGCCACCTATGTCGTCGACTGGTCTGTGGTGCTCGAGACGTTCACGATCGAGCAACCGGATGTGTTTTATAACCTCGGCGTCACGCGTGGAATAATTGGCGGAGTCGACACGGTGGCGTGCACCTATTCTTGGCGTGACGGGGTGCCGCCGCTGCCGAAACCGATTCACATGTCCAGCAAAACCCGCACGCCGGCCGGCGCGGCTCTGGTTGGTGGCTCCAGGATGAGCAACGCGTCGGGCTGCGCCGCTCCCTTTGTCCACGAGGGCCGCGCATATCAAGCCGTGCACTGCGCCAACGAATTAAACCAGCAATGCAGCGCGGTTTTTGACTTGCGACTATCTGACCGCGCAATACAGCCGAAGCTGGTCTGTTACCTAGATGAAGCGGGAAAGGCAATCGCCGCAGATCCGACGCTGCCGTCTCCCAATACTGTGAAAGTTGGAAGCAAGTACAGTTTCGCGTATCGAGGAAAAGGGCTAACCGACTCGGGTCGCATGGCAACGCTTGATTTCGACGCAGCAACCACAGTTGCATTGCCGAAGTTTGGCGGCCTCGCTATCTCCGGCGGATTTGTAAGCTGGTACGCTGGGGTAGTAGTCGAAGAACTCGGCTGGATAGCGCCGGTTGGAGTAACTATCAGTCAGGCAACAGTGGGGGCGGCTATTCCGATCGGATCTCTTTATATTGGGATCTGGTGGACAGTGGATGAGCGGGGCTGCGTGCACCGCTCCGCGCCGAGCGCGGCGTTCGCTTCCCCCTTGGCGGCAAATTCCAATCTTTGCCAAATGTACACTTCCCCGTTCACGAACAGGCTCACGGAGATCCCTGGCGCAGTTGCGGCGACTGCGCCCCGTAAACAGGGCGCACATTATTACATGGCCGACGCGGGAGGCGTCTATCGGCTGGCTGCAAATAATAACCCATTTGTGGCCTCAGATATTGATTACCCAGAAGATCCGGACATTGGGTTATCCACATTGACGGAAGGGATTCTACATTTAGGAAATACGTTCAGTGCGCTGTATACCGAGTCGTTGGAGCTGGAAGCGTCGCCAGCGACGAGCACCCAGATCCTAAGCACAATCGGTGAGCGGATGTGGTTCGGCGGCATGGTAGAACCGAGTCGCGTTCAGTACAGCAAGATATTCTCAGCTGGCACCAGCGCGCTGACTCCCGCGCCAGAAACCAATCGAGCGTTTTCAATGCAGGCCCCAAATGGGGAGAGGGTAACCGGTTTAGCCGATCTGGATGACAAGATTGCCGTCTTTACTAATAGCAGCGTCTATGTTGTAGCCGGCTCGGGCCCCGGGGACGACGGCAGCGCCAGTGACTTTTCACCGCTAACCTCGGTCTCATCAGACACCGGATGCCTGGAGGCGCGGAGCGTCATTGAGTTTCCCGGCGGGGTTATGTTTCGGGGGGCGCGCGGCTTTCATATGCTGTCTCGAGGGCTTGATGTTTCATTTCCTGGCGAGTCGGTGAGAGACTTGAGCGACGCCTACCCAACCGTCAACGCATCGGTGCTTGTGGCTGGTAGCTCAGAGTTGCGGTTCGTGTGCTCCGGTAACACCGAGTCAATTATACTCGTCTATAATTATCTCGTCGGCGCGTGGTCATACTGGGAACCGAAAGCGGCCGGCGGCGCGCGACTGCTACTTGCCGGTGCGACTTTGCACGATGGCGCGTTCTTCGTCGTGACAACGGACGGCAGGGTGCACCAGCAGATCCCCGACACATACAAAGATAATGCCGAATATTACCCGCTCGAGATACAGACGGCGTGGCTACAAGCGGCCGAGCAGAGTGGTTATCAGCGCGTTCGCCGAGCCGTGCCGCTATGCGAGCGGCTGGACTCGCACGATCTGACGGTTACGGTGTACAATGATTTTGATGCTGCAAGCGCAACTCAGACTAGAACATGGTTCGCAAATCAAATTGCAGCTTTCCCGCTTTTGCCAGTTGAGAGGCCGGAGATGCGAGTTAGACAGCAGAAGAGCACCGCGCTCAAGATTAAGATCTCAGATGCGGATGCGACGGACGGCTCAACCGTTTCGGGTCAGGGCTACTCAGTGGCCGGATTGATGATGGAGCTTGGGATTAAGCGCGGGCTTGTTAAGCCATCGCCAGAGGAGAGAAGCTAATGCCGTTTTGGGAGCCAGAACACTCGCCCGAGTACATCAAATTACTCCATGACGCCGGGATAGAAACAAAATCCACGCCTAAGTCCCACATGCCGGGGTTCCACGTCTATGAGGGGATCTCGCCCGAAGATCAAAGAAAAAGGGCGGCGGGCGTCGGCGATTGGGAGTGGCGGGAACGCGAGCGGGGACTCCCTACCACGTTCGCTGACAAAGGTTTTCACACCAGTGTGAAACGATCGATCACAAAACCGCACCTGATCGAAGAGCAGCGTCGCGCATATGAAAATCTAAGAAACATTCAGGACACCGGCGGAGTGGGGGC
>CESG01125381.1_pt1 | contig 12916 bp, 16 predicted proteins | sample 531121 | NCBI WGS metagenome assembly CESG01 (sample SAMEA2621287, study PRJEB7988) | marine metagenome | biome: marine biome (ENVO:00000447); feature: mesopelagic zone (ENVO:00000213); material: "saline water (ENVO:00002010), including plankton (ENVO:xxxxxxxx)" | depth 800 m
ATGGAATAGTCGGGGGTCTCCCTTCATCAGAGGAACCTCTCTCACCACCCGTAGCAACTTCTCGATACAAGACTTGTTCACCAAGGTCAAAGTTGAGGGCCTTGAGAGGCAGGTCTACAGGAATGCTCATGTCACCAAGACCCAAGTTTGACAGTGCTGCGTCAAAGCGGGCACGTGTACCTGAAAGGGTTGATGGAGAAGCCTCCACCCACCCCATATACTGGAACATACGCAGGCCCTCAGGCGTGAGGGAATAAAACCCTGAGCCGTCCGTGTTCAGAATCCCATAGCGCTCCAAAGCACGAAGGGTTGAATTTCGAACACCGCTCAAGGAACCTGGACCCTGTTCATGGAACAGCCGCAAAGCGTTGTACTGAGGGGTAGTGGGGACATACCCTCGCCACCCATCCAAACCCCGCTCTTCCATTTCCTCAAAACGGGCCATATCGCCTCCTATCCCAGAATGATCCAAACACACACCTGTCGACCGCGAAAGGTAAACCCTCGCACAGGGTCAGACACACACCGACGCCCAAACTCGGACAGGGTTTCTACCAACAGGTCTCCCGCAGGAAACTCGTCAGAGAGGTCAGGGTCCTCGTGGAAGACGACCCATTGCTCATCCCCTCCGAAAGGCGTAAGGGCCTTAAGCTCTTGAGGCGCGTCGCGCCACGAAAAGACAGAGATTTCCATGTTATTTCTCCAAGGGGAAGAGGGTAGCCTCGATCTCCGAAACGGACTGGAGAGCTGCTTGGGTATCCTTCACGCGACGAGTGAGAGTCATCAGCCGCACGTTCAGCGTCTCGCTAAAAGACTCCAGCGCAGCACGGATAGCGCCTTCCTGTGTAGGATACCGCTCCATCTCCGCAAAGTCGGGAGAAGTCAGACCCATCACAAACGCAGCACAAAAGCCTTGCGTACTTTCCACTACCACCAGACGGCAAAAGTTGTTGACCAAGTAGTAAGAGGTACTCTCACTATGGCAGGGGGTAAGCTTTTTCAGGGGAGTCTCCTTAGGCAAGAGCTGCGGGAGAAGGTGCCGTAACCTGAGCCAGAAGATACTCCGCAGTGTCCTCGAAGCCATTCAGATCGATCATCTCCCGAATCTCGGGGGCCAACTCCAGAGATTCCGTGCCCTCCGGGGGCTCCTCGTCCCCGAAGTAGACACCCGCAATGTCCATCGCCTCACGAGCACGGGCTGGGTGGACAGAAATGTAGTTGTCGATGTCGATCAGAATTCCCTCGTTCAGAAGATTGCACAAGACATCCCATCGACGCTCGTCATCCCCACCGTAGAAGAACATGTCTCCGAAGTAGATTCCCCGGAGCATTTCAGGGGCGGGGTGATTGGGCACGGGGTACGTGACCGACAGCACAAGGTCCAGCATCATCTCCCGAATCTCCGAAAAGCTGGCCTCACGGGTCTGCCATATGGACGTGCCAAATCCGGTGAAGTCCATCTGTTCTTTCAGGAAGGGGTTCATTTCGTTTCTCCGTAGTGGGTACACGATAGAGACGCACGACGGAGCGAAAAGTCAGAGACTTTTTCAGTAAGACTGCAAATCCGCCCACTCGACCCAGTACAAATTCCCTGTGATAGGGTCCCGCAAGACCACGTCCTCCTCGTAGGGATACGACGTCTGCACGTACAACATCCGGTCACGTACCGCACCCTTGATCTGCGGAGCCTTATCACGGCGGATCTTGACTCGATCCCCTATCTTGAAGGCTGGCATCAGCTATTCGCCTCAATGATACCGTTGCGCTTTTCTACGCAATCCTGAATCAGGTCCATGGTCATCTCATCAAAGGTCGGCCGTACCTGACCCCATTCCTTCCGATGCACGTAGTCACCATAGCTATACTCCACATAGCCTTCGGGAAGGCAGCCGCTCTGAGCAACGATCACGGGATTCTTCGCATCGGGATTCACAGCCAGTACAGGCAGTCCAGGGATACTCCGCTTACCTGAGGCACCCTCTTCAGCTTCATTGCCAAACTTCATGGCAGGCCCAAACAGGTCCGTCCAGCACAGCTTGTATACCATGCTAATCCGACCGCGACGAAAGCCTGTGGGCTCAGGACGGTCGATGAAGAAACCTCCCAGCCCGTAGAGCGTGTGCTCCTTTGGGTATCCCAGCTCTTCGCGAAGCGCCTCAAACTGAGCCATCTTGACCTCATCCAACCCGTCTTCGAAAATCCAGTCACGATACCCCAGACGGCCCTTGCGCTTTTCCATTTCCGCCACGAAGGACCGAAACTGTGCCGACAGGTCACCGCTGTCAGGACGAACACCATCCTGACGGTCGGGATTCATTTCCATCATCTCGAAGGCAGTAGGCAGGCCCACCTTTTCAGTGTCGTTGGTGTCCAGCAGCATCACAACCTTAGGCAGAACCTTAATGTGCTCGTCAAAGGCCATATTATCGAAGGAACCGAAGCGCATGATGCCTTCATGCCCCAGCGTGCCCACAGGACGCATTCTCTCCAGATAGGCACCCCACATATTCGAGGTCATCGTAAAGCCCATATCCCGAATCGCCATGAGCGCAATCATATGCTGTGACATGCACGTAGCAGCACGCAAGCCCACCTCAAAGATACGTGAAGGGGATACCCCGGTCTCAAGAAGCTTGCTGCATTGAATCTGTACCCGGTCGTAGTACCCATCCGAGTCAACCACCATGTTTTCCATGAGATAGTCCACCCGGCCCGGGTCCAAGTCCGTTTCCAGAAGGGCTCGATGAGTGATCGCGCGCTGCTCCGCACACGTGACAGTCGCCAATCGAGTGCGCAGCTCGCCCCAGAGACGATCTGATTCAGGAGACGTGGGGGACGCATCGGCCACCATCTGAGCCAGGGTCGCCACCTGCATCATGTAAGACGCGGAACCCACTACCACAGGCTCAATCCAGGACGCAGCTGCTCGCGGCCCCTTCACAGTCAGGATAGGCTCCCGTGGTAGCACCCACTCACCCTGAGGTAGGGCATAAACGATTTCCAGCTGGCTCAGTTGCTCAGCCATAAATAGAGTGTCGACATCTACAGGAAAGCCGAACTGCTTGAGCCACTCTACGTACTTTTCCAGATACTCTGTATCCGTTACCGAAGCGGCCAAAAACGACCCGAAGTCAATCGGATTGTACAAACCTCGCCACCCTTCGGGCAGCTGGCGGAAACTAAGATAGAAGCCCTCCAACTCCGAGTGGCCTGCTCCCGCAGCTGCCATAGAGACTTTGTATGCGTCCGTCGAGAGAGCCAAAGGACTGGTAAAGGGGTTGGACATGGTAGGCTCCTATAGGTGGAAGGCGAAGAAGGGTGACAGGTATCGAGTGTAGCGGATCAACAGTGCGCGATTTTGCAGGTACGATTTCCGCAATGACTCGATGAAGTCGTCGCTCAGAGAGCCCCTAACCGACTCGCCCGGCTCCCGCAACACAAGATATGATGTTCTGCACGTATCCGTTAGACAGGATTGTAACTCATCACCCCATTCCCATGAGAGGTTCGTATGGAGGTAGAGATTTTTCAGTAACTCCTTAGTCAAGGGGATATACCCCTCTGCGGAGACGGCTCGCGGAGTAGACTCAATCTGTCTCACCTCTCTATTCGTAACACCCGCAGTCTTTAGGGCGTCAGACCCCTTTCCCAGATCTAACCACAGAGTCTGGGACTTGCGAGGAGACCACCCCACAAATAGGCGTAGGTTTCGGGACTTACCATAGGAATACACAACGCCCGCCACCAAGTCTTCTTTGGGTAGATATGCAACAGGTGGGGCAGGGGGCTTCGATTTCTTCGCCTTCACATGCAAGGCAGATCCCACCTGTGTCAGAGTCATGTTCGCACCCTGACACACCCACACGAAGCTCACACCCGTCATGGGACGGTTCGGGACAAACCCGTACTGAAGTAAGGTGCCCAGGAAGGCAGAATGGGGTACGATAAAGACTCTGCTCGAAGGGTCTGCTAAGGACCAAGACTCTACAGAAGCCCCGACTACGCGATACCCGCTGAGGGGAGTGTTGGGGATGCCCGACACTCGTCCGTTGGGGTAGCGTTTTTGAGCAGCGACCACAGACATAGAGTTGGGGCCCCATGCACCTGACACGGGAACCGCAACACATCCCCTAAAATCAGACCCGTTCGCTTGAGGGAAGGAACGTTCAGGGCCACAGTAGTAGTCCACTGTATCAGGTACATAGAGCTTTGACATGACTACTTCTCAGCTCTCGGAGTCAACATCGGATGGAGAGTTGACGATCGCGTCCACCAGACCGTACTCTACGGCATCCGTAGCATCCAGCCACGTATCCCGCTCACAGTCAGAGGCCACGCGATCGACAGGCTGGCCCGAGTACTCAGCGATCAAACCCGTCAGACGATCCTTAAGCTTCTGGATCCGCTTGGCCTGGATCTGGATGTCGGTCGCCTGACCCTGAGCACCCCCCAGAGGCTGGTGAATCATCACCTCAGCATTGGGGAGCACATACCGGTGCCCCTGCTCGCCAGAGCAGAGCAGGAATGCGCCCATAGAGGCACACATACCCATGCCGTAGGTGTACACCGGACAGGACAGCATCTTCATCGTGTCGTGGATCGCCATGCCCGACGTAATCGCACCCCCGGGGGAGTTGATGTACAGGTGAATCGGCTTCTCCGGGTCCTCGGACTGAAGGAACAGAAGCTGGGCCACGATGTTGATCGCACTGGCCTCATTGACCCCACCATTCAGAATCACGATACGGTCCTGAAGTAGGCAGGAGAAGATGTCAAACGCGCGCTCACCACGCTCAGTCTGACGGATCACAGTAGGGACAAAGTTCATGTAACCTCCATGTTAGAGGGAGTTGAAAGGATGCCACGTCTTAGCATGACAGCACACGCATGTCAACGAAGAAGAGAATAAAACTCGTCAGTGGTCATCACGGAGGCACCCGCCTCCATAGCTTCACGAATCGAGTACGCATGGCCATCTTGCGCATTCACGCCATCAATCGCCTGGAAGGCATCAGACAGGAGAATCACGTCACGCTTCAGGGTAGAAGCCAGATGCGTGACAGCTGCGTCAACGCAGAAGCCTCCCCCACAGAAGCCTACCACGACATATCGGATCTCGGGGCCCTCATGCTGAGCCAGAATCTCATTTTCCAGCGCCCGAAGGAAATCCTCTGCCAAGGGGTTCGCAAACAGGGAGTACACCTCTTTCTCGAAGTAGATCCCCACCCCCGCCAGAGCTTCCACCGCAAACTGTTGGCCTCCATATGTACGGTTGGGAGCACCTTCGCGTAGACCTCCGACTTGCATGCTATGAGCCATCGGGATAAACCGAAACTTTGAGGGGAGTGTCCCATCAATCTTAAGCCAATCGGTCGTACCCTTGACAGCGTGCTGTCCCGGAAAGGGCCCCCCATTCGTCTGAAACTCCCAACTGTCATAGCTATGGGAATCCACAGACCCTACAACGGGGAAACCGCAAGCCGCGAAACGACGAACCAAACTTCGGATATTCTCCAGAACGGGTTCGGTCACTTCACGGGAATAGACAGAGAGATTACCCGTAGGTGAGGCAAACGCCGCCTGAGTATCCACGTCCACCAAGATATACTGTGTGGGTGATTCCATAAGACCTCCTTGTGTGAGAGGCCCCTATACCTGTCTACCGGTCAGGTGTCAACCACCAATCCTGAGATTCCAGGTCTATTTGCTCATAAATATCTTCGGGCAGTTCAGCCATACCCTCAACATCAAACCACTCCCCATTATCCCGTATGCGATAGTCTCGCAGCCGCTTATGGAGAGCCAACTCCTGATTTCCGGCCCCTTCAATGTGCACCACTAAGCGCAGCGGGTAAGGGCTGGACGTTTGCAGCTGACAAATCCGCTTCTCGACATTCGAGGTGCGGCCGATCTTAAACGATCCTGTGACCGCAGACTGAATGATGTAGAGGTTTCGCGCCCACGCCATTAGTAGTGTACCCTGTCAAGGTGTAGTAGACCGTGGGATTGTATCATGATAGCCTCGAATCAATAAGTTTGCACGAAAAAGGCTGTCATGTGTGCCTGCATCGGTCCACCACCCATGATGCAAGGAAAAACTCAACTGTGCATCTGCGTGATAGCTTCGGTGCAGGTCCACTACCTCTAACTCACCCCGAGAAGAGGGCCGTAGTGTATCAACCTTTTCCCATACACGGCTATCGAAGCAGTATAACCCCGTAATCGCCCGCATATAAGGGGTTATCATGTGCGACTTGGGCTTTTCGATGATGTCGCGTACCTCCCGAGACGGCAAGTCAACATCCACCACACCAAATCGCGTTAGGTCAGGTACGGAGGCCAGGAGGAGACGGCACCCCGATGTAAAGGTCTGAATGTGCTGGGTGATTTGAGGAGTCACCTCAAAGATGTTGTCGCCCAGTACCACGCACACAGAGGCATCTCCCGCAAACGTGCGGGCACACCGCATCGCGGCGGGAATTCCTCCAGATCCCTGTTGATAGACAAAGGAGACCTGCACGTCCGAGCCAAACCGATCTGCACAATCCGCAAACAGCTGCAAAAAATCTCCCGGAGAGTTGCCTCCTGTCACGATTTGGATCTCCGTAATTCCCGCCGATACCAGCAACCGAATCGGATGGAAAATCATCGGCTCATCCCCGACAGGGAGTAGGTGTTTGTTACTGGTGAGAGTCAACGGTAGAAGACGAGTCCCCATACCGCCCGCCAATACAATGCCTTTCATAGTAGGTGCCTGTCAGTTGGTGAGACTACTTGAGTAGATCGGAGAGTTGAGTGTACATTTCGGAAACAGTCTTCTTGTAACGCTTGGGACGATGCTTACGCATATCCGTCAAGAACACGCGCGGTATAGCTTTTCTCATATTAGGCAAAGCTTGTAGCTTGCGTACCATATTGGGGTCTTTTTTCAGTCCTACCCATACATTGAACACCCGCTTACGGTACTCAGGGTCAATCTGACTCAGGACTCTTCGTAGGGTATTCACTTCGTCCGATAGACGTGTATAGTGCTCTACATCCCGAACATGGTGGGGAATCATCTTCCCACCTCCAGGAAGGTCATCATTAAACACAACACCGTGAGCATCTGCCTCGGCAAGGTCTTTGTTCGGGATATTCCGGTCACGTCGAATAGGACTACCAGCCCCCTCCGTCTCACTCAGAAAGCCTAACAGAGTCTGACTGACATGGATAACCTCATGACGCAAAACCACACGAATCTCGTCCAACTTATCCATGACCACACGTGGGTCAACCCGGTAGTTGGTGTCTGAGCTATAAAGGTCGAAAGTGTCGATACCTATGGTGAAAGGGTTTAGCTTAAGGATATGTTTTGTATATTTCCAAGAAGCACCGTCGCCCCAACTACCTCCCCAATCAAACGTTATCTCAGGCATGAATCCGTCTATCTCATAGAGAGTCTGCTGAACCGTTTCCCCGCGACGCTGTGCCATTTGCTTGAGGTAAGGCCACTGCTTAAAGTCAGTCTTGTATGTCATGGGGGTCTTGTCATACTTGGTAGCTATCTTCCGCAACTCTTTCACGAGGGAACGAATAGCCTTGAGATTAGCTACAGCATACCGGTTTTCTTTCTCTACCGCTTCATAGAATGCCTTGACATCTTTAGACCAGAACCGGTCTGCATTGGATAGGTTGGCCTTAGCAGAGAACATAAGGTCATCCATATCCGATAGAGACAGACCTCGCTTGTCAAATTCCAGATACAAGTAATCCTTGTGTACAAACACATAGGAAGACTGTGGGCGGCGCACATTGACCCATGTTGGGCCTTCGAAGAGTTGGCGCTTCCCAGACTCAAACTCCGCACGGATCCTCGGCAACTGGCGAAGGGTTTTGCGTGTATGTTTCAGGACTTCGGCCGAGTGTTCGATACGCGGAAGAAGATTCTTCATGACTTCATCGAGAGTACGTGCATACACCCGCGGCATGTAGTAGTCCTCAACAGCTTTGAGCAGCTGCGGGTCGGGCTTGAGCATACCTGCGGTACGCAGTAGCCTTGAAAAGACTCTAATCTTTGTAGAGTACACACTGACCTCCCTAACACACAAACCCGACTACAACAGGATTAAGATTCGAATTGCTCCAACATCCACGATAGTGTGTCCTCCGAAATCTTCGCTACCTCTTCGGGGGAGAGAGTCACAACGGGAGACTCCTCGACATCAGGTTCGGGGTCCGGGTTAGATGAGATACCGGAGGAATACTGCACGGGGGCGGGCACCATCTCTCCGTTTCGAGAGTCACTGCCCCAACCCGGATGCCATAAACGCACCACAGTATAGTCACGCCCATAGAGGGAGGGGAAGAGAGAAGAATCTTCGACAGGGCCGGGGCTCCCAAACGAATACACAGAGGTTGGTGCATTACAAACCAGTACATAGCACGCATCCTCGGAATCCTCCGAAGTCGCAGAGTTCAAAGACTCAATCATTTCCGAAAGTACGGTACCACTATCATAGGAGGACCGTATCAACAGCTGGTCTACAATGGAATGAGAGATGCTAATCCATCCGGGCAGCCTTACAAATCTTCGAGTTTGCATCTGCTCAAACGCAGTACAGACGCCATCAAAGTACTCCCGTTCCGTAGTCTCGCAGTTTACAATATAGATTTCCATTAAGATATTCCCGTGATAGAAGAGTTGTCAGTGAGAGGCTTCACGTTGCGCAGAGAAGACCCCACAAAGTCACATTCGGCGGACCACTTCACGCAACAGTAGAATGATTTCTTGCGCTTGCGAGAGTATCTCTTAATGACAAGATCACCGCACTCCGGACAAGTACCTTCGGGGATGGGATGGTTTCCGGAACAATCGGGCTTAGTGCACCTAAGGTAATCTCCATATTTGCCCGTAGTCTGGTACATCTCAGAGGAACAGGTAGGGCAGGAGACTCCCCGATAGATTTCCCGCTCCGGAGCCTCTTCGTTAGGGTCTACATAGTCTACTGTAGTCTTACACCCACGACGATATTGAGTGCACCCCCAGAACCGCCCAAACTTGCCATCATTTAAGCGCATATCTGAACCACACTTAGGGCACGAAGGTGTTGTAACAAGCTCGGGGGAAGGTTGTACCGTCTTTTTCTTCTGACGCACTTGAGGGACGCCGTCCTTTAGGAGGATTCCCCCGGAGCTATCAACCTCAGCCACGGTCTTACACTCCGGATACCCGCTACAGGGATACCACCACTTACCATTGGAATACTTCTTAGCGAAGTTGTGGGTTTTGCAGACAGGACATAGATGCTCGGTCAGGAACAGCGGAGTAGCGTCAGCTGCGGAGGCTGCTTTGAGAGTCTTCTTGAGGCCCTCGTACCATGCATACAGTGTCGGTTGGTACTCAGCCTTGCCCTCGGCAATCAGGTCCAACTTAGCTTCCATGTCCGACGTAAACACCGGATCTACGATATCCTTAAAGTAGGTCTCCAGGTACTCACAGACCTTTAGCCCAACTTCGGATACGTGGAAAGACCTACCAGATTTTGTGACATATCCGCGAGTCAGCAGTGTTTGGATGATTGAGGCATATGTAGCGGGCCGTCCTACACCATCGGACTCCATCTGCTTCACCAGAGCTGCGTCACTATACCGAGAAGGAGGCTGCGTCCATTTCTGCTCCAAGGGTACCGACTGAATAGCCAGAGTCTGCCCCTCTTCCATATCGGGCAGGATGACATCTGTAGTGGACTGGTACATCTTACGATACCCGTCAAACAAACATCGAGACCCCTTTGCTGCAAACTTATAGGTGACGTCTCCGCACTCTTTCGTGAAAGTAACCCTCATCTGCTCAAACAGAGACGACGCCATCTGAGAGGACTCGTATCGAGCAATGATTAGCTCCAACAATCGAGCTTCATCGGATCCCAGCCCTACAGGGTCTTCCCCTGTAGGGCGAATACACTCGTGAGCCTCTTGGGAGGATTTCTTGGACTTGTGATTACGAGTACGGGGAGATAGATAATCTGACCCATACTTTGTACGCACAGTATCTCTCAGCTGCTTGAGAGCTTCGGGGTCAACTGAAACGGAATCGGTACGATGGTATGTGATGAGACCCTTGGAGAAAATGTCCTGTGCCACTTTCATGGTCTTGGACACACCCCACCCCAGAGCGGAGTTTGCAGCCTGTTGTAGGGTCGAGGTGGTAAACGGGGGAGGGGGGTTATATGTCTTCTCCGTGCGAGAGACCTTGGATACCGTTACAGTAGCAGGGTCATCCGAGATGCTCTGATAGAGAGACTGTGCTACCTCCTCTGAGGGGATGTGGGCCTTAGGTTTGCCTACATGTGTTAGGCGAGCCTGTACACCATTCCCCAGCACCACGTCCAAATACCAGTATTCCTCCGGCACAAATGCCTGTATCTCTCGCTCACGGTCAGACAGGTACTTGAGTGCGACAGACTGTACACGTCCCGCCGAGGTGCCCCTGAGCCCCTTAAACCACATGACAGGAGAAACGCGATACCCTACCAGACGATCCGTAGCTCTTCGGGCCTGCTGGGCGTCAAATAAGTCTCTATCCAGGTCGGTCGGGTTACGTAGCGCGTCACTCACTGCCCCCTTCGTGATAGCATTAAAGCGGATCCGCTGGACTGTAGTACCGGTGGGCAGATGTGAAGCCACGTGGAAACCTATTGCCTCTCCCTCACGATCAGGGTCCGTAGCGATATATACGATATCATGCTTAGCCGCTTCCTTTCGGATCGAATCTAAGAGATTTTTCTTGCCTTTTAGGGGCTCATAGGTTAGGTCAAAGGATTTGTTTCGCGTCGCTACCCCTGTCTTTTTAGGAGGTAGGTCTTGGACATGACCTTTCGTTGCCATGACTTTGTAACCCTTGCCCAGAATCTTTGAGAGCTTGCGTACCTTGTTGGGACTTTCAATGACCACCAGAGGCATTATTCCTCCCCTGTATCGTACTTCCCGGCACATGGGTCGACATATCCCAAGTCTTTGACGGGGTCCACCTCACGCATTTTGCGCCACAGGGGGTCTGACCGACGAAACTTAACCGTGAGTAGAGGAGGCTTAACCACCTTGACCCTACGGTACGGATTCATGTACTGATTTGTGGGCAGAATATGCGCTTTGATAACTCCCAGAGGGTACAGCTGGACTTTCCCGCCGGCAAGAATCTCCTTCTCTACCTCTTCCATAATCAGACGGAATACCGAGTCCACCTGCTCACTGTTGAGGTAAGGGTGACGTTCGGCTACTCGCTTCACAATCTCAGCAGGACGGGTCAGCTTCTGTTCAATAGACATAGGTTAGTCTCCAGTAGGGATGTTGTAGACCCCTGTATGAGACATATCTACATCCAAAAACACTCGGACGTAAATTTCGACTGTACGGACATCTTCTGCCCGAAACATCCTAACTTCGGGAGCCGAAAAAGCAAAGACCGGGGGAGGTCCCCGATGCCCATAGCATACCCCGTCACCTATCCGAGGGGAGGGGAATATACGGTCCCGCATGTAAAGGACGGTATGACTTTGCATCAAGTCATAGTATCTATCGGGGGAACACACGATACGGCTATATGAGAGAGGAGAAACGGAAGCGCCCACACCTTGTGCTAAGCCACGCATTCGATCAAAGTAGACCTGCTCTACCTCCCGCGAGATCTGCGTGAGGATTTCCCGGTAAACATGGTCGACAAGATCCCGAGCAGATCGTAGGGATGCCAGAGTCAAGTCAGATACTGAAATCGACGCGGTAATCTGCCTGTCACTACTATTGGGCCGAAAACTTGCAGCAGAGCGCCATGTGCCCTGTACAGTGATCCCTGGCAAATCGGATACCAGCTCGTGCGGTTCAACAGAGCCAAACAGGGAGTGTAGTAGGTCTCCATAAGGAGGTGGAGAGGTTACCTGCCCCAAAGGCCGGGGAGGAGGGGAGTCTACCGTAGAGGGGAAGATCCCTAACGACCATTCAGCCGTAGCCAGAGATATCATGAAGGCTCCAAATACAAGAGGGGCTACAGATATCAATCTGTAGCCCCTCTACCAACACACCCACACCAAATCAGGTAATGTTCATCACAGGGCCCGTGTCAACGTCATGGGCGAACCGGGCGCGCACACCACGTCCCGTCTCGGGATCCTTGCCCACCCAGTTGATGATCGACTGAAGCTGGTCTCGCATCGTCACCAGAAGGGGAGGCTTTTCAGCAATGGCCTTTACCATATCTGCGGTAGTCAGCTTGCGCTTCCCATCCGCAAAGGCTTCCACGAGGGCCGAGTTCACGGCGGTCTCGATCTCAGACCCCGACCGGTCAACAGAGACGCGCACCAGCTCATCAATATCGTAGGCTGAGGCATCACGCCCCTTAGCGGAGATATGAATACGCCAGATCTCCTCTCGCTGGGCCTCGTTCGGAAGACCGACGAAGAAGATGTCATCGAAGCGACGCAGTAGCTCAGGGGGGAGCGTCGTGATATCGTTAGCCGTAGCCATGAAAATCACGTCCTTCTTAGACTCCTGTAGCCAGTTGAGGAAGATGCCGATCACACGGGAGGCGGTACCACCGTCCGAAGCCGACGAAGATGCCAGACCCGCGAGCGCCTTTTCAATCTCATCTACCCACACGATGCAGGGAGACATCGTCTCCAACATCTTGAGGGCGGAGTACATGTTGCTCTCAGAAGAGCCCACGCGAGAGTTGTACAGACGAGCAGGGTCAAACTGCACCAAAGGAAGGCCGTACTCAGCAGCCACTGCCTTACAGATAAGGCTCTTGCCATTGCCCGGCAGACCCACCTGCAGGACACCACGGAAGCGCTCGATCCCGAAATCCTTGGCCTCCTGACTCCAGGTGCCGCGACGATCCCGTAGGTAGCCCTTGAGGTTTTCCATCCCGCCGACCTCCCGG
>CESG01139762.1_pt1 | contig 12899 bp, 14 predicted proteins | sample 531121 | NCBI WGS metagenome assembly CESG01 (sample SAMEA2621287, study PRJEB7988) | marine metagenome | biome: marine biome (ENVO:00000447); feature: mesopelagic zone (ENVO:00000213); material: "saline water (ENVO:00002010), including plankton (ENVO:xxxxxxxx)" | depth 800 m
GTCACAACACCATCAACAGCCCCGTTATAAAAGGCGCTTTCATGCTCATCAACCGTTAAAGTAATCGGAACGATATCCCGTAAAGTCAGCCCGGCCTTAGCCAAGGCCTTATGCAGCATCAACGCCCCAACAGCCGTATTTTCTAAACCAATACGCGCCCCTTTCATTAGCTCAAGACGGCGTAGCGTAGGCTGAAATACCAGTGCATCCGCCCCTTTTGATATATCCATCACCCAAATCACGGTGATATCAATGCCGTCGGCGGCCAGGGTCAAAGCCTCATCCAGAGTTAGTGCCGCCATTTCCAGGTTTCCCGCCCGAAAAGCATGCAACACTTCAGTGGCCGAAGTTAGCTCTACCAACCTTACGCCAATATCTTTCAAGTCACCAGATTCTTGCGCCCAATACAAAGGCTCATACCCCGGCCACAAATTAGAACCCAACCTAAGAGGTTGGGCAGGCTTTGAATAACAACTGACCAGAAACACCGCCGCCACAACAACAGCAACGATAGCCAGACAACGAGCCCCTGCTTTGAGATAGAATGCACTAATCTTTTTCAACATGGTTATTGTAAAATCCCATTTGCACCCGCAACCTGCCATGCTCTAAGCTTAGGACACAATAGCACTCTCCAATGACAGATATGACCACTTCCTTTAAGGATAGACGAAAAGGCCCAGATTTTTTAACAAAAGCCATTAAATTTGCTTCGATCCTGTCGTGGCTGTTATTTATCGCGGCTCTGGTGGCTTTTCACTACGCACGTCCAGAACTAGAGACGTTGTTCACCAGAGCGAATGAAATAAATGTGCGAGATGCTTGGCTGGCAGAGTATCTAAGACTTATGCAGTGGTCTCTAGTGATAAGTGGTGGGCTTAGCATTGCAGCGATTCTTATTCAGCGACAAAGAACCCGACGTAAAAGCGACACCTATAGCTACAATGTGGTGATTAGTATGTTACTGGCTATCGCTGGGCTAGCTGCATCACTGTTTATCGCCGATATTCAGGCACTTTAGAGCCGGTCTTTGACTTTTTCTTTGGCTTGATTGAGATAAAAAACGGATAGGCGGTCAAGCTCGCCGAAGCGCTTAGCTTGCTCAAAATACTCGATTGCCTCGGCATATGCATGTTGGTTAAAAGCCTTTTTCGCATGCTCAAGTAGTTGATCCATTTTATCTTTCGAGGTGACTTTAGGCTTCTCAGAATAATGTTGCAGGCGCTGTAACCAAAGCGCGATGTGGAGTAAAAGAAGCAGGTATCCTGGAGCCAGGTAAAGCGGAGCAATAACAAAAGACCAGCTTCCGGCCCAAGTCGGCTTGCCAGCGGAAAACAAAGTCAGGGTAAGCAACGTTAACCCAAGCTGCCCCCAAAGCCATGACTTTGCCATGTGGATAAATGCCATCACCACAAGAGGTAGAAAGACTATCACTATCGGCAACGTTGCTTTGGCGTTGAATAGAAAGCTATCTGCAAGTACAGAAGCCTCAACAATGACGAAAGCCACTACCAGCGCTTTCCAGAACATGCCTATTGCTGGTAGCTCTTTATCTGAGTCGTGACTTTCGCTCATATTAGATGACTAAGGCGGACTATACGAAATCCAACCATCCCCACTTATCTTCGGTCGTGCCGTTAAAAAGGCCGAAGAAAGCTTTTTGGATCTGGCCAGTAATATCACCACGAGTGCCAGTACCCACTTTTATTGCATCAACCGAACGAACAGGCACCAGTTCTGCAGCCGTGCCGCACATAAACATCTCATCAGCCAGATACATGGCCTCGCGCTGAATGTTTTGCTCTACAACCTCGTATCCCAGATCCTTCGCCAGCGTCATTAATGTGTTTCGCGTAATACCTGGCAACAAACAGCTGCTGGTAGGTGGCGTGTAGATCACTCCATTTTTGACGATAAATATATTCTCACCAGCCCCTTCACTGACCTGATTGTTGTGATCCAGCGCAATGCCTTCGGTGTAGCCATGACGGCGCGCTTCGCCAGCAATAAGGATGGACGATAGATAGTTTCCACCAGCTTTCGCTCCGGTAGGGATAGTATTAGGAGCCAGGCGGTTCCAAGAGGTGACGCCAACATCAACACCATTTTCCAAACTATCATCACCGAGATAAGCCCCCCACTCAAAGGCTGCTATAGAGACTTCAACCGGCGTAGTATCCTTTGGCAATAATCCAAGGCCGCCATATCCAAAGAAGGCAACGGGGCGTAAGTAGGCACTGTCCAAACCGTTTTCACGTACAACATCACGACATGCCTGCATTAACGTATCTTTATCAAAAGGAATTGCCATGCGATATACACGTCCAGAATCAAACAAGCGCTGAACGTGCTCGTCAAGACGAAATATCGCCGTGCCCTTAGGTGTATGATAGGCACGAATACCTTCAAATACCGATGAACCATAATGAATAGCATGGGTTAACACATGTACCTTGGCATCCCCCCATGGGATCAACTTACCGTTGTGCCAAATCAGTTCAGGCTCTTTAATCGCCATCGGATACTTCTCCTCGCTCTAGAAATCGTAATAAAAATAGCTCTAAGCTATCCGCCAGAGCCTGACCACTTGCATCAATAATATTCTGAGAACAGCCGACGCTGTTCCAGCGCTGCTCTTTGTATCCAGCTTCGACCAACACCCGCGTGGTTGCTGCAGTCGCAGATTCCGGATCGAGAATCCTGACCTTATAATCTACCAGGTGTACTTCATTAACCTGTGGATAGACTTCACATAAGGCTTTACGCATCGCATCGTCAATGGCCTGAACCGGTCCGGTAGACTCGGCGACCGTGTGGTAAATCTCACCACCGACTTTCATTTTCACTGTCGCCTGGGAGCAAAGAATATGCGCACCACACCGACGCTCCGACTGGACGACCAGATCGAGAATTTCAAATGGCGCTTGATATCCAGCTAAGCGACGTCGAATCAATAATTCAAATGTTCCTTCCGCCGATTCAACCGAAAGGCCCTGCCCTTCCATCTCCTTGATCGCATCCAGCACTTCTTTCTCATGCCCCTCAACGCTTAACCCAAGCTCAGCGGCGCGCATACGCACATTACCTCGACCTGACAGCTCAGAGATCACTATTTCACGTCCATTGCCTACAGTATCCGGAGGGATATGTTCATAACTGGCGGCAATTCTCTCGATAGCCGCAACATGTATACCACCCTTATGAGCAAAGGCCGCGGTGCCAACATAGGGCCAGTGCGGATCAGGGTTAAGGTTGGCTATCTCGCAAACCGCACGCGACAACTCAGTCAATCCGGTTAGCGCATCTTCATCGATAGCTTCACAGCCCATTTTTAAACTGAGTGTCGGGATAATCGAGGTCAGGTTGGCGTTACCGCAACGTTCACCATAGCCATTGATGGTACCTTGGATCATCGTTGCCCCAGCTTCAACCGCGGCGATCGAGTTAGCGACCGCAAGCTCGGCATCATTATGGGCATGAATACCCAATGGAATATTGATATGGCCCTTCAAATCGTTAATAACCTGGCTGATCCATGATGGCAAACTTCCACCATTGGTATCACACAGAGCAATCCAGTCGGCCCCTGCTTCTTGAGCGACTTTTAAACACTCTATGGCGTATTGGCTATCAGCGCGGTAGCCATCAAAGAAATGCTCGGCATCCAGCACGACTTCGCGCTCATGACTCTTAAGATATGCGACGGTATCGCGGATCATGGCAAGGTTTTCTTCTAAAGTCGTGCGCAAGACTTCGGTAACATGCAGTGGCCAACTTTTTGCCACTACCGTAATCACCTGTGCTTTCGAATCAACCAGCGCCTTGACTTGCATATCCGTCGCGACATCTTGATTGACACGACGAGTACTGCCAAATGCTGCAACTTTTGCTTGTTTGAGGTTTAGTTTTGCCGCTTGCTCGAAGTATTCAGCATCTTTAGGGTTTGAACCCGGCCAACCACCTTCGATGTAGTGAATGCCAAACTCATCCAGTAAGCGGGTGATTTTTAGCTTATCGTCCAGGCTGTAACTGATGCCCTTTCGCTGTGCGCCATCACGCAACGTCGTGTCATAGGTAAAAACCTTAGGCTGTTTTGGCATATTTCACCTCGCTTTGACTGGTCACAGATTCTACATCAACCAGTTTTTCCAATTGCTTGACTAAATAAGGCTCACCACGCGTACCCGCCAACGTTAGCGTCATACTATATGCTGCCCCATGCACAGCTAGCTCCATTCCTCGCAGCTGGTATCCGCGATGCCGCACTGTGCGTAAAATGCGCTCTACTATAGCGTCTTGAATCTTTGCTTCAATATAAATAGTGAAATTTATCATGCGGCATTCTCCCCATCTAAGCCTTTTTTGGCATCTAGCCCATTTTTACCATCTAACCCTTTTTCGCCATCCAACCCTTTTTTACCATCCAACATGGCTGCATTGGCTTTGCCTGGTGGAACCAGCGGCCACACATTTTCTTTGGCATCGATTTTTACGTGCAACAACATCGCTTCCGGCTCAGCCAAAAGCGCCTCCAACGCTTCCTCAACCTGGTCAGCTCGGTCGATGTAGCGCGCTTTTATCCCAAAGGCTTGAGCAACTTGAGTAAACTCAGGATTATCGGATAAATCAATTTCGCTATAGCGCTCAGCGAAAAACAGTTCTTGCCACTGCCGCACCATTCCCAGCACCTGATTATCAAACAAGATAATTTTTACCGGTATGCCGTAGCGTTTTAAAGTCGCCAGCTCCTGAATATTCATCATTATCGAGCCATCCCCCGACACCACAATGGAATGAGCCTCAGGGTTAGCATACTTGGCGCCAATCGCCGCGGGCAGGCCATAGCCCATGGTTCCTAGACCGCCAGAGGTTAAGTGCTGTCGCGGCTGACTAAAACGGTAATGTTGGGCCACCCACATCTGATGCTGTCCCACATCACAGGAAATATGGGTTTGGCTATCACACATCTGCGACAATTGATTAAGCAATTTAGGCGCATAGATACCTTTCCCCGGCGCATCGTAGCGCCAAGCGTGCTGCATTTTATTCTCTAAACACTCTTCGCGCCACTCATCAATATTATGCAATGGCATTTGCAACCGAGACAAACTATCGGCCAAATCGCCAATTAAAGAAATGGTGGTTTGTTTTAGTTTGTTAATCTCAGCCGGATCGATATCGAGGTGAATGATACTGGCATTAGCGGCAAACTCAGCCAATTTTCCCGTGGCTCGATCATCAAATCGCGCACCAACACAAATAAGCAAATCGCAATCATGCACGGCGAAGTTGGCTTGCTTGGTACCGTGCATACCTAACATGCCTAACCACATCGGATGCGATGCAGGAACAACACCAAGCGCCTTCAAGGTAGAAACTGTAGGGATCTGGGTAATATCAACAAAGCGACGCACAGCCTCGGTCGACTCTGAAAGCACGATACCGCCGCCACAGTACAAGACTGGCTTTTTGGCCTCGGCCAGTAATTGGCGTGCTCGCTCAAGAGTCGACTGGGAGGCGATCTCCGCTCTATCTTCAGGTAGGTGGTGTGGCACGACCTCAAACTCATTTATCATGGCATCTTTAGCGATGTCGACCAGTACTGGCCCTGGCCGCCCTTCTCCAGCTAAACGAAAGGCCTCGCTTAGTACACGCGGAAGTTCAGATGGCTCTGTCACCAAAAAGTTATGTTTCACAACCGGCAAGGTGATCCCTAATACATCAACCTCTTGAAATGCATCAGTGCCGATTAATGGGCTGGCGACCTGGCCAGTAATCGCCACCATTGGTATCGAGTCGAGAAAAGCATTGGCTATCCCCGTCACTAAATTAGTCGCGCCCGGCCCTGATGTTGCCATGCATACTCCGACCCTACCCGAGGCACGGGCATAACCGTCGGCTGCCAGCGCAGCTCCCTGCTCGTGGCGCGTCAGTACATGTTTGAATGGGGCTTCGATGAGCGCATCATACAACGGCATAATTGCACCACCAGGATACCCAAAAACCACCTCAACCCCTTGCTCAGCCAGATGGTTAACAATGTACCTCGCGCCAGAAACCTTCATAAATCACCTACCTTCGTTTAAGTAAAAAAAAACCCCCGCTGGTAGGCGGGGGTTTTGTTAATCGTCTCGATACGATGCAACGATTAATAGCGCCCCCCGCCCGATGGAATAACCACCAAGCTAATGAGGATGCTAATCACAACAACTAATCGTTTCATCATGTTTAAATGCTTTACACTAAATCATCTATTTAACGGTAATCTGCTAGCTTACTCTACAAACTTGCTTATCTTGCTAAACTGGGCTTTCTTGATAGAGAATCCATTTTCATTGAGCAATGCTTCTTAAGCAATTCATCCTACACAATCGAGGTGAATCTCGTACAATAAGCGAATATAAAGTTAAGATTTATCATAATTTATCGTTTTTCGCAAGGAGAATCATGGCTAACAGTAAGCACTTCCTGATATCACTCGACGATATTCCCGACGGCCAAGCCAAGGCCTTCACTATCGACACAGTGAACATTTTTGTATTTCGCAACGGCAACCAGGCATATGGTTACATCAATCAATGCCCACATATGGGCATTCCGTTGGAATGGGGCAACGACGACTTTATGAGCCGTGATGGCGACTATCTACAGTGCTCGATGCATGGCGCGCTATTCGAACCAAAGACCGGTGTCTGCATTTGGGGGCCTTGCAACGGTGAACAACTCAGTACAATAGAGCTGAGCGTAGAAAACGGAGAGGTATTTTGGCAACGCCCTTAATATCCTTCATGCCGCCACTGGCGCAGGGCACTCTGATTAAGCGCTACAAACGGTTTTTGGCCAATATTGCCGTGAATCAAGGCTCAACGAACGAGGTTGACGAGCTGACGATCCACTGCCCAAATACCGGCGCAATGACTGGATGTGCTGAGCCGGGCTATCAGGTTTACTACTCTCAAAGCACCAATAGCAAGCGCAAGTACCCTCATACCTGGGAGCTAAGCCTGACTAATGATGGCCACTGGATAGTTGTAAACACCCAACGAGCCAATCAATTACTCGCCAAACAACTCGCAACCGGAACCTTAAGTGGCCTTCCGCCATTTAACCGGGTCATTTCAGAAATTAAATTTGGCAACAGCCGTCTCGACTTTGGACTGCTCACAGATGAGCAGCACATCCATTATGTTGAAGTAAAAAGCGTAACGTTAAATGATCAGGGCAATGGATACTTTCCCGACGCCGTTTCCCTTCGTGGGCAAAAGCACTTACAGGAATTAATGTCCATCGTTGAGCAAGGTGGCTCAGCAACCTTGTTTTTCGCAGTTATGCACAGCGGCATTGAGCGGGTCGCGGCCGCAAAGCACGTCGACCCCGAATATGCACGTCTCCTAACCCTTGCCGCCCAAAAAGGCGTTCAAATCATTGCCTGGAAAGCAGCGATTTCATCGACAGGTTTGTCATGGGCATGTCGATTACCTGTCATCATTGAAAACTGATCTATAATAGATGAATAGCCTGCGGTAACGCGCTGATAAACAGGCGATAGCGGGGCGCTCTTGGTCGCTGAAATGCGTCGGTTAGCCAATAGTATTGGCAACATTTCGTTATGTTATTCATAGCGTTATTTGTTGAACATTATTATTGCCTTTCCTCACTAATTCTGGTATCAAGTCCGCCCTCAATTTAAATTGTGTCGTGGAGAAAAGCACATGCCAAGCAAATCGACCGCCAATCTAGGCGTAATAGGCATCGCCCCGTACGAGCCAGAAGCAAATGAAGAGTACATGAATGATGAGCAGCGGGCGCATTTTCGCAGCATCCTCGAAGGTTGGAAAAAGCAATTGATGGAAGAAGTCGACCGCACAGTCCATCACATGAAAGATGATGCAGCGAACTTTCCCGACCCTGTCGATCGTGCAGCACAGGAAGAGGAATTCAGCTTAGAGCTACGGACTCGTGATCGTGAGCGCAAGCTGATTAGAAAAATTGAAAAGACCTTAACAAAACTGAACGAAACCGACGAATACGGCTATTGTGAAGCATGCGGCATCGAAATTGGCATTCGCCGTTTGGAGGCTAGACCTACCGCCGACCTGTGTGTCGACTGTAAATCACTGCAAGAGATTAAAGAGCGCCAGTTTAATCACTAAGGCGGCGCAGGTAGTATACAGCGACAAATGTCTGGGACGGAAAACATCAGTTTCCCGTCCCCTGTCTAGAGGCTGTTTATCTTTCATTAACAGTCTTTAGTATTCGTCGGAATACTGTAACAGATTTCTATTTAGCCTATTGCCTCAGACTCCTCCAAACTATATCGGCCGTTTTGCGCCATCGCCAACAGGCCCTTTACACTTTGGCTCACTGGTCGCCGCCTTGGCCAGCTACCTTGATGCCAAAGCCAACCAAGGTGCTTGGCTGGTTCGTATTGAAGATATAGATGCCAATCGTTGCAAACCCGAGCATGCATCGTCCATCCTATCGATGCTCGAGCATTATGGATTGGAGTGGGACGGAGAGGTTGTGTATCAAACTCAGCGCCTACCACTTTATCAACAATATTTAGATGCGCTTATCCAGCAGAAAGAGGTTTACTGGTGTGAGTGCAGTCGTAAGAAATTACGCAACTACCCCGGTCCCTATCCCGGCTTCTGCCGTGATAAAAACCTGCCCGCCTCAGCTTCACACGCGATTAGAATTAAGATGCCTTCCTGCTCGACTCACTTCGTCGATAAGTGCCTTGGCCCAGTCAACCTTCCTCCGGATGAAGTAGTCGAAGATTATATTATTAAACGCCGCGATGGCTTCTTTGCATACCAGCTAGTTGTCGTGATCGACGATATTGAACAGTCCATCAGCCATGTTGTACGTGGTCAGGATCTAATAAGTTTCACGCCGCGCCAATGCCAACTATTCGAGCTATTTGGCAAGTCGGCTCCGCAATATGGGCATATCCCGCTGGTACTCGATGAATATGGCAACAAGCTGAGCAAGCAAACCTTTGCCCCGGCGGTCACCGACGATGACAAGCGCCAGCAACTGGCTCAGGCACTGACCTTTTTAGGCCTTCCGCCACCGAAAGATATAGCGAGTTCAGGCTGCGAACAACAATTGAGCTGGGGAATTGGGCTTTGGCCCAAGGAACATCATCTTATTGAGCATTTTAGAAAAAATGCTACGGCTGTACGCACGAATAATTTGTAGTACAATATGCGCCCACAAATTGGAACAATTAGCCAGATACAACTTAACGGGAACAGTGGAGTAGGACCATTCTAAATAAATTATGGCATAATTGCCGGAACCTTATTCGAAAAGGAAACAATGCATCAGGGCTTCAACCTCTTGTTATTCCACGAGCCCAACATTCCATATCCCGCAAACAAATCAGCGACAATGCGATTAAAGTCCTCCATCGGCTAAACAAAGCAGGTCATGAAGCCTATCTGGTCGGCGGTTGTTTACGCGATCTGCTACTGCAAAAATCGCCAAAAGATTTCGATATCGCTACAGATGCGAAACCCGAACAAATCAAAGCGCTATTCCGCAATAGCCGGATTATTGGTCGCCGCTTCAAACTGGTTCATATCACCTTTGGTCGAGAAATTATTGAAGTCGCCACCTTCCGCGCCGGTAACCCCACTCCAGTTAAAGGGCGGGCAGAAACCAACGACTCTGGCCGTATTCTCCGTGATAACGTTTATGGAACTATTGAAGATGACGTTGTCAGGCGAGACTTCACCGTCAATGCACTTTACTATTCAATAAAAGATTTTCACCTTCTCGATTACGCTGGTGCTCTAAAGGATATTGAAAAGCAACGCATCCAAATCATTGGCGATCCGGAAACCCGCTTTCGCGAAGATCCGGTTCGGATGCTTCGAGCCGTTCGGTTTGCCGAAAAGCTTGGTTTTGTCATTGCTCCCGAAACCGCATCACAGATACACCATCTGGCTCACTTGCTAAAAGACATTCCTCCAGCTCGCTTGTTCGAAGAAAGCAATAAGCTGTTCCTGAGTGGTGCAGGTCACAACACGTTCTTGTCACTGCAACGTTATGAACTATTCGCCCCACTCTATCCGCAAACGGCTGAACAGTTGGCAGGCCCTCAAGGGCAGAAAACCCAGCAATTGCTGGAGTTAGCGATGCAAGGAACGGATAGCAGAGTCAATCAGGAACGCCCGGTCAGCCCAGCCTTTATCAACGCGGCTTTGCTTTGGCATAGTGTTCAGGGCATGGCGAATCATTTTATTGAACGCGGTGAACCCAAGGTACCCGCTTTCCAGCAAGCCATCAGCATCGTCCTTGGTCGCCAGGCTCAAAGCGTGTCTATTCCCAAGCATTTCACTTCAGCAATGCGCGAAATATGGTCATTGCAGGTTCGATTTGAACAGCGAAAGAATCGTAAAACCCGCCAGCTTCTGGAGCAAAAACGTTTTCGCGCCGCCTACGACTTACTGCTACTTCGTGCCAAGATCGGCGAAATAGATAATCAACTAGCAGAGTGGTGGACAGCTTTTCAAACAGCGGATGAGCAAGAACAAAACGCCATGATCAACCGCGAGCAGCGGACTAACCCAAAGGCTGGACGTCGCCGTAAACGTCCATCTCGTAATCGGCGCAAGCAAGCGCCAAAACCGTCAGACTCATGATTAGCTACATTGGGCTCGGCAGCAACCTGGCACATCCAGTAAGCCAACTGGAGCAAGCACTCCAGCTTGTTGCACAGCTGCCTCAAACCACGCTTCTAGAGACTTCCAGTTTTTATCGCAATAAACCGATGGGTCCACAAGATCAACCCGACTATGTCAACGCCGTATGTTCAGTCGACACCCTGCTTGATCCCCTCTCACTATTGGGCCAACTTCAGGCCATTGAGCTGCAATGTGGACGTGAGAGAAAGGAAGAGCGCTGGGGGCCAAGAACCCTCGACCTCGACATTTTGCTTTTTGCTGACCAGGTAATTCAACATCCCGACCTAGTCGTTCCTCATTATGGCATGCGCGAGCGAAACTTTGTTATCTTACCACTTTTGGAAATTGCCCCTAATTTAAGTATACGTTTTAGCAACGATACACATGTATCGATAGCGCTAACAGAACTGGCGCGACCATTTGACACCAACGACCTGGAGAAAATTGAACGTGGCTAACAGCAAAGTGACTATCAAAGCATTGCAGCAGATGAAAGACAATGGCGAAAAGATTGCTACGCTAACGGCCTATGACGCAACATTTGCCGCCACCATGGAAGCCAATGGAGTTGAGATGATTCTCGTTGGCGACTCCTTGGGCATGGTATTACAAGGGCATGACAGCACACTTCCTGTCAGCATCGACGACATGGCTTATCACGTAGCAGCCGTTAAGCGCGGTACCCAACGCGCTTTCATCGTCGCCGATCTGCCTTTTATGAGCTATGCCACCTATGAGCAAGGCTTGGCAAATGCTCAAAAGCTGATGCAGGCTGGTGCGCATATGATTAAGCTTGAAGGCGGACAGCGGCACAGTAACTTAATCCAGGCGCTGGTTGAGCTGGGAACGCCAGTCTGTGGGCATTTGGGTCTTACCCCACAGTCGGTCAACGCGATGGGCGGATATAAGGTTCAAGGAAAAGAAGCTGCAGCCGCAGAAAAGCTAATCCAAGATGCAATGGCGCTGGAAGCAGCAGGGTGTCAACTGCTGGTACTTGAATGTGTCCCAACCCCATTAGCCCAAGAAGTGACCAACGAGCTGCAGATCCCTGTTATTGGCATCGGTGCAGGCAATGTTACCGACGGTCAGGTTCTGGTCATGCACGATATGTTGGGCTTAAATCTAGGTAAGCCACCCAAGTTTGTTAAGAACTTTATGACCGAGGCCAGCGACATTAGCGATGCCTTTGGACGCTATGTAAGTGAAGTCAAAGCAGGAACCTTTCCTGGTGCGGCCCACAGCTTTCACTGATCCTTGTAGACAGGAAGCCTGTTATGGAAATTATTTCGAAAATCGACGTGTTACGCGATACACTAAAACAAGCCCGTCAAGATGAGCAGTCTTTGTGCTTTGTTCCTACGATGGGGAATCTGCACTCAGGTCACCTTGAGCTGGTTAAACGCGCCAAACAGCTGGGAGAACTTGTTGTTGTCAGCATTTTTGTGAATCCACTGCAATTTGGTGCAAATGAAGACTTAGACAACTACCCACGAACATTGGAGGCAGACTGCCAGGCTTTGCAAGCCGAAGGCGTGGATTTTGTGTTTACGCCAACGGTCGCAGACATGTATGGTGACAACCAAAAGAACCATACTCAGGTTATTGTACCCGGCCTGACAGAATGCCTCTGCGGCGGCAGCCGCCCCGGACACTTTGACGGCGTCGCCACCGTTGTCACCAAGCTATTTAATATGGTACAGCCTGATTTCGCTATATTTGGTGAAAAAGATTTTCAGCAGTTACAGGTGATTCGTAAGCTCACCCATGACTTGGCATTACCTATCACCATTGTTGGCGTCCCCACAGTGCGTGAACCCTCAGGCTTAGCCAAGAGCTCTCGTAATGGCTACCTTACCCAGGATCAAAAAGAGCAGGCGGCTCAACTCTATCGCTGCCTTCAAGACTGCGCCCGAGAGCTTAAACACACAGGCGTTGATCATAAGGCCCTAGAGAAAGGCTATATCGATAAGCTTAATCAGGCAGGGTTTCGTACCGACTACTTTGAAATTTGTGATGCACACACCCTAGAACCAGCATCTGCAGAAAGCCACAACCTAGTAATTTGTGCTGCAGCATTCCTGGGTAAAACCCGTCTGATTGATAATATACAGGTTCATCGAACATAAGTTTTTTGCTCATCAGGTAGCGGCTAGTTTGCTATCAGAAACGTTGCGCGGATGGACCCGCGCCCGAGCCTACATGGAT
>CESG01008813.1_pt1 | contig 12845 bp, 3 predicted proteins | sample 531121 | NCBI WGS metagenome assembly CESG01 (sample SAMEA2621287, study PRJEB7988) | marine metagenome | biome: marine biome (ENVO:00000447); feature: mesopelagic zone (ENVO:00000213); material: "saline water (ENVO:00002010), including plankton (ENVO:xxxxxxxx)" | depth 800 m
ATACATACTCGCCAATGCTTTGCTTGGACAAATTTTGAGCCGAGCCAGTATACCTTAGGGAGTGATATTTACTATCGCATATAGCGGTGAAATTAAGGGTTATTCTGCCTGCTGGAGGCCTGTGTTTTCATGCTCTGCTTCGCCTGCAACGTTGCCAGTCACTTTGCCAAACATGCGGTGAATGTCTTCTATTATCATGTACAACGCAGGGATCAGAATCAGCGTTAGAAGTGTTGCGAACAATATGCCAAATCCGAGCGATAAAGCCATCGGAATCAAGAAACGCGCCTGTCTGGAGGTTTCGAGGATCATGGGGGCAAGGCCAACAAAGGTCGTCAAGGTGGTTAAGACGATCGGTCTAAAACGTTGGATACCCGCTTCGACGACGGCATTGAGGGTAGATAGCCCATATTTGCGTTTTTTATTGGCAAATTCGACCAGAATCAATGAGTCATTCACCACGACACCTGCTAGCGCCATCATGCCGAAAAGACTCATTACGCTAAGCGAGTACCCCATTATCATGTGGCCAATAACAGCACCGATGGTGCCGAAAGGGATGGCCAGTAAGATCATAAAAGGCTGGGTGTAGTTGGCAAACAGCACCGCCAGCAATACGTATATAACAAACAAAACGCCAATAAGCCCCATAAACAGGGCGTTTACGCTCTCTCTTATTTCGGCTTGCTTCCCTTCAAAAGACACACGCAGACCGGGATAACGCTGCAACAAATTCGGCAAGACTTCTTTTTGCAGTGTGTTGATAATGGTATTAGCTTGGGACGGCGGATCGACATCTGCTGAAACCTGTACTATACGTCGGCCCATGCGCCTTTCTATCACTGTGAAGGCCCGCCCTTCTTCGACGCTGACCACATCGCTCAATCGCACGTCACTGCCATCTGGTGCTCGTATGATCAACTGGTGCAAATCATACTCACTTGATCGCTCTTGCTCTGGCAACCGAACCAGCACCCGCACTTCATCACGCCCGCGCTGCTGTTTAAGCGCCTCGCTGCCATAAAACGCCGCTCGAACCTGACGGGCAACATCGGTGGTTGTCATACCAATTGCATGACCAAAGGGCGTCATTTGAAAGTCCAGCTGGCGCTTCCCTTCTGCCCTGCCATCAGTGATATCGGTGGTATTGGGAAATTGACGCAGCGACTCGGCCAGCAGCATGGAGGCCTGCTCCAATGTAGCTGTATTTTCGTGACTTAATTCAATTGTTAGTGCAGCCCCTGAACCAGGCCCACCACGATTGGAAAGCAAAGATAATGATTCGGTACCTGGCAACGCCCCTAACTGTTTGCGCCACTTTTGAGTAAAAACTTTGGTGCTGATGGGGCGAACTTCCGGCTTGGTTAGGTAGACCCGCACCGAAACTTCATTGCCGCGAATAGAAGACAGCACGCCTTCTGCCAGTTGTTTGCCACCATTTTCCTCAACCACACGATTAGCACTCTCCACCAACCGTGCCATCACCTGTTGCATCTGACTTTCAGGCGCTCCGACCTTCATCGTTGCGGACGCATAGGCATAGTCAGACTCAATCCGGGGAAACAGTGTCATCCCCATACGGCCGCTAAATACATAACCTACAAATCCGAGAAGAACAGCCAAGAATAATGCACAGGTTAAATAGCGGTGCGGAATGATCCGCTCACGAATAAAAGAGGCGTAACCGTTGCGAACCATATTCTCAAAACGATGGTTAAAACCTTCTTTCCAACGCCCCATCAGCGAAGACTTTTTCTTATTGGGCAAAGGAAAGGTGAGATGCGCAGGTAGAACAAAAAGGCTTTCAATCAATGAGACAAAAAAAACGGCGATGACGACCACAGGAATCACACTAAACACCTTGCCCATATGCCCAGGTACAAACAATAGCGGCACAAAGGCCACCATATTCGTTAGCACACTGATGGTAATAGGCACGGCGATTTCACTGGCTCCTTCAACGGCGGCTTTCAGTGGCGGCAGCCCTTGCTGGCGATAGTGATAGATGTTTTCTCCCGAAATAATGGCATCGTCAACCACAATCCCCAGCGCGATGATAAACGCAAACATGGTGACGATGTTGATGGTGAAATCTGTGGCAGGGAAAAGCAAAAAGGCCCCCAGAAACGAGATCGGAATGCCCATGCTGACCCAACAAGCCAGGCGCACATCCAAAAACAAAGCCAGAAACAGCACCACCAGCGCCAAACCAAACAAGCCGTTTTTCATTAACAGTGTGGCGCGTTGCTCAAATAGCTCTGAACGATCTTTGTATATGGCCAGCGCTACACCTTTGGGTAGCTCCGACTCCAGCTCGGCTAATTTCTGCCTTACTGCATTGGCGACGCTGATCGGGGTTTGCTCGCCCACCCGATAGATTTCAAACTCGATGGCCGGCAGCCCGTTATAAAAGAGCGCATCATTGCTGTCATCGAAGCCTTCTCTGATGGTAGCGATTTGACCTAATGTCACTAACGCTCCATCTTCTGTTGAAATGATCGGAATGTCGGAAAACTCGGTCGCGGCGCGGCGGCGTTCGTTCATCCTTACCAGAATTTCACCGCGTGGCGTTTCGATGCGCCCGCCTCCCAGCTCAATAGCCGACTGGCGCACCCGCTGTGCTATCTCTGGCAAACTTAGCTGGTATTTGCGCAGGTTATCTTGTGAAACTTCGATATGGATTTGATATTGCTTGGCCCCAGTTAGCTCGACGGGCCCCACCTCTGGCTGCTGTTCCAGCTCATCTCGCACACGCTCGGCGGCAAGGCGCAAACTCCAGGGATCTAAGTCACCGTAAATCGCCATCGAAATAACATCACGACGGCGGTTGTTTACTTTGACCTGCAAGTTTTCAGCATCGACAGGAAAGGTACTGATGCGATCTACGGCGGTTTTAACGTCTTGCGCTAAACGGATTAACTGGTCGGGAGCAAGAACCTCCGCCGACACCTGGGCGCTGCCCTCACTGGCATTGGCGGTTATTTCACCAATACCCTCAATATCGGCAATGGCTTCTTCGATGGCCAAAACGATACTCTGCTCAACCTCTTCTGGACTGGCTCCAGGGTATGACATCGAAATGCTGATGCTATCGAGGGTGAACTCAGGAAAAACTTCTTTGGTGGTTTTGGTGTAAAGAAAAAAGCCACCAAGCAAGCAGACCAGCATCAATAAATTGGCTGCCACCGGATGTGCAGCCATCCACCGAACGGGATTACCTGGCGTCATTGGCGCTATCTCTCATCACATTAAGCTGCATACCCACAACTGGGACCACAATATCGGACACGATGATTTGGTCGCCCTCATTGACTTCTTCGCCAATGTACACCGCCTCACCGTCACGATATAGCGGTCTGATCGGGCGAATATTCAAAACGCCATCTCGCGCAATCCACAACTTCTCGCCTTCCTGTACCCAGGCATAGGGCACACGACTAACGCTTTCCAGCGTTTTACCATGAATAACCACTTTGACATGATCGCCAAGGAATATCGAACGCGCATTCGACTCGCCTTGCCTATTCAACGGATCATCAATAGCGATTAGCAGCTTAGCCATACGCGAGCGGCTATCTACTGAACCAGTCAGGCGATAAACCGACGCTTTATCCTCTACTGCCAGGCCATTGACAAAGATAGTCGCTCGACTGCCCTTTTCGCTGGCCTTAACTGGAATGGTTAACCAGTGCAACTGCTCGATGGGGATATCCACTTCGACCCAAAAGGTCGATGCATTGACCACGGTGGCCAGAACACTGCCAGCACTCACCCAATCGCCAAGATTAACCAAGCGCTCGGTTAACAACCCATCGAATGGCGCGGTGATTTGAGTACGTTCTAATGCTAATGCCGCTTGGTCAAGCGCCGCCTGTGCCTTGTCGATTTCTGCCAGTGCCTTTTCGATATGCGGTTCGCGTAGCGCCAGGCTGGTGTCGTTCATAACAAGCCCTGAACTTTCACTTAACGCATGTAGCTCCACTTGTGCAGCTTGCTGTTTGCCCAATTCCAACCGATAGTCTGCCTTAGCTGCCGCCAGCGCTGCTTTCTGGCTTGTAAGGGCGATCTCGAAATCTCGCGGATCAAGCTGAACCAGCGCCTCATTTTTTTCAATAATACCGCCCGGCACAAAGTTCGGAGATACCGACCTGACCTCACCGCTTACCTGGGCACGCAAACTTAAGGCCTGAGCCGGAATAATCCGTCCCATTACCGCGATATCCACTGGATAGTTGCCTTTTTCGGCTGTCACCACATCAACCAAATAGGGTTTGGGCTCTTGCTCGGGGCGCATTTTCGCTTGGGGCGGCACCACAAAAAACCACGTAGTAGTGGCCACACCCGCCATCAAAACCAGTGCAGCCGATAAGCCTTTCAGTAGCATAGAATAAGGATCTCTAATTGGTGAACTCGGTTGCCAACCCAGTCGCGCGCAACCAGGCCAGCTGATGTAATACCAGTGTTTTTTGCTCTTCAATATGGCGTCGAGTTAAAGACTGCACCGATAGCAAACCGTTCAACACATTCACATAACTCGCCTCGCCACTGGCGTAGCTCAACTCAGCCTGCTTTAACACCGCATCGGCCGCTGCGCGTTGCTTTTGCAGCTTAGCCAGAGCTTGGCGCTGGTAATGCTCTTCTAATTGAGAGGTATGGATTTCATATATTGCCTGCTGAACGCGTTGCCGGTAGATATGATATTTTTCACGCGCTTGAGCATCCGCCAGTAACTCCTGCGCGCTTTGTTCACCGCCATCCCATACTTGATAAGTGGCGCTGGCGACCAAACGCAATACCCACTCTTCGATCAGGTCACTCACCGACGCACCGCCGGAACTAAGCACCGCCGATAGCTCAAAGGTTGGCCAGCGCTCGTCCCGACTCGCTTCTGCCAACCATTCTCCTTGGTGGTATTGACGCCAAACCGCTTCAATGTCTGGCCGAAAATATAAGATATCCGATGTGACGCCAGCTTCGGGGGTTAAGGCGAATTCGGGATAGGTAGCTTCACTGGTATCTATGGGGGTAGATGGCGACCCCGCTAGCAATTGAAGCCGGTGCTTTGCCAGTGCCAAACGGGATTCAATATCGGGCAGTAGTGCTTGTGTCTGAGCTAACACTTCTTGCTGTTGCAAAACATCAAGCACACGAGCGACACCACCGGCCAATCGGCTTTTTTGCAATTGCAGTATGGTCTGGTTGGTCTTAACCTGCTGCTGAAGCAGTGCCAGCTCGCGCTGCAAAGCCACAATTTCAATCCAGCTTTGCACCATATCACTGGTCAGGGCAATTTCTGCTACCTGCTTTTGATAGCTTGCCGCTTGCCAGGCCAGTAGAGCCGCTTGCTGATTGGCATCGCGCCGCCCCCATATATCCAGCTCATAGCTTAGCCGTCCATCCAGACCGAAAGCCCCAAAACCATCTCGCTTTGTTTGTTGATGGCTGTAGTTGGTAGCGATTTCTACTTTTAGTTCGTCCTGGGCCCGACGACTTTTTAGCAAAGCTTCGGCCTGTTCTATGCGCGACTGATACTGGTGCTGCTCGGGGTTATTCGTCAACGCTTGTTGGATTAACGCCATCAGCTGCGGATGCTCTATCAGAGCCTGCCAACGCTTTACTACATTAATATCAACTGGAGACGATGCTTGAGATCTATCTCTGGCATCCCCCGCTTCTGGCGCAGCCATCTTGACCCGTTGACTCCCGCATCCGCTTAACAGGCACGTCAGAGTCAACAGTACAACCCCAGAATTTATTCTCATAACCGGTCTTTCATACCTGTCATGAATCGCTTCTACTCATAAGATTCTTTTCTAGAGCGCCGATGCCAAAACACGCAACCAGCTAGCCATAATACAAAGAGCGAAATCCCCATGGCCCCGCCACCACCTTTATTAGATGCTTGGCGACTGCTGATATTCACTTGCTTCTGGTTGTTTGCTGGAAGCGGATCCCAGGCACCGCTATCCACAGCCACTCGCACGTCGCTATCAACATTGGCCCGGTTGATTAGCCCAAAGACGAGCTCTACGGATTGACCATTTGCCAGCGCTGGAACAACACACAACCATACCGGTTCGGCTCCCTGAGCATAAATACACTGATAGGCACTCGGCGGCGTCAGAGCCAAACCGGCGTCGAACGCAACAGAGACATAAATATTACTGAGATCGCTCGGTCCATTGTTACTCACATCGACCATTAACCGATCCGTTTCGACAAAGTAAGAAGCATCAATTGCCGCATCTATGTGGGCACCCAGCTGCTGCTCATTATCGTTAATGAAAACATCAATTTCAGAGCGTATTGCGCTAAAGAATACAAAGTCATCCGTTGCATCATTATTGACATCACTGACGGCCAAGGTCGATGCCGATTGATACACCAGCAGGTTAAGACGACGGTACTCATAGTTGGCGCTGGTTGCCACGTAGAGTACGTGTTCATTACCATTACTCAATACGAGGTCTGGAATGCCATCGCTGTTGGCATGCATCACAGTCACAGCCGTTACTCTAAAATATCCCACCTGGGCCAACGGGCTATAGATGCCGGAGGTAACATCATACTGACTAACAACAACCCCTTTCTCATCATCAGCAAACACCACCTTATCGCCCGTGGAATCACTAATAACAGCCAATGGGCGTTGCGAATCCAAAGCCCTAGCCGTAGCACGAGGAATAGCGTTGGTAATCACTGCGTTGCCATTGATGCGTTCAATCAGATCAAGATAGGTATCGACATCGGTTACCAGATCCAGTAGCTCATCACCATCCAGATTGGCTACCGAGACATAGTTGGACGCCAAGCCATCCAGCAAACGAACCTCGCCATTAATAACATTGAAGTAGAACAGGCCAGCATTATAAGCGCCGACGATTTCCATCACCCCATCGTTATTAAAGTCACCCAGTTCAATGGTCGTTACTGGCGAATTTAGTGTGAACGGATTGGTCAGGGTTACAAAGCCACCATTGCCATCACCTTGATAAATAGTCAGGTTATTCGAATCAAGATTATCGACCACCACCAGATCGGCAATCGCATCGCCAGTAACATCACCAATAGCGATATCGAGCTGCTCGGCCTGATTAGGAATAGCAAAGAAATCACCAGCGATGTCGCCGTTTTCATTGACCGAAACAATCACAATTACGTTGCCTTCGCTGGTGCCAAACACCAGCTCAACCGGCCCACCAGCAAACAGCTGGCCCAGCTGCAGCACTGTCACATCTTGCATATCAATGGTGAAGTTTGACTCTGTTACGGCAACTTCCGCTGCAACTATTCGTGTTTCGCTAACGGCCAGCTCATTGTCCTGCATGTCGAGCAAACGAATATCAGCGACGATTTCTCCTGCGGCCAATGGCGTGATATCCATTAATGAGTTGAGCAAAAAGCCTGTTTCCAGATTAACACTACACACAAAGGTCAGAGTCGCGCTGTTGGGTTGACAATTGCTACCCGCCGTTTCCAAGCGTAAAGCACCAGTCAATCGAACTTCGACCTGTCCTTGCACCGCCTCACCAAACAGCTGAGCCGCAACCACTGACAGACGTAACGCCCGATCAACTTCCGCTGGGGCATTCACCCATTCTCCGGTTAAGCGGGTCACTGCGCTGTTGTCTGTGATCGTGACAGTGAATGTGTGTTTAACGCTTTCCTGACTATCGTCGGCCAACAACACTACCTTATAGGTACCAGGCTCGGTGATGACTCCAAAGTTTAGCGCCCCATTTTCCAACGCTACTGTTCCTGGAACCTCATTGGAGCTGATATCCACGTCGACAGCATCACCATCTCCATCAGAAACATTGACTGGGATACGAATGTTATCGCCGGTGAGGAAGAAGTATTCATCCAGCATGCTAAATGTTGGTGCCTGATTGCTCGGTTGGATCTGAATAGTTACTTCAATTGGCCCTTCGCTAAACTCACGATCGGCCAGGGTATAACTAAAGCTATCCGAAGCATTAAAGCTACCGTTGTGCTGGTAGATAAACGAACCATCACCATTCAGTAACAGCGTGCCATTAGCAGGCTTATCAGCAAGCTGCACCAACAAAACGTCATTATCTATATCGGTATCATTGGCCAGCACGCCTTGGTTAGCGGCAATAATAATACTGCTTCCGCGACTGACTCGATAACTATCAGGCTGGCCAACAGGAGCTGAATTTACTGCATTTAACGCTATCACCACCTCAATTGGATCACTAAATATTTCACCATCAAATACGCGATAGGAAAAGCTATCCGTTAACTCGTTTGAGCCGTTATGGACATATTTGAATGTGCCATCAGGGTTTAGCACAAATTCAGCGGCGTTAGCTGGGCCATCGACCAGCTCAGCGACCAGATTTTCACTGTCAATATCGGTGTCATTTTCCAGCAGGCTTCGCTCGGACTCTAAGGTTCCACCGAGCGGTAGACCTTCGAAACTATCAGCGCCAGCAACTGGGGCATTATTCACCGGAGTTACAATCAGCGTGAAGCTTTCACTATGGGTCGCATTCGATGCCTGGCCATCGTTCGCCGTCAAAGTAAATGTTTCGACACCGGATTCGAACTCAACCGCTGTAATACGCACTGTTCCAGTTGCGGCGTCAAAATCAATAGTGGCAAAAGAAACCTCGGTCGGTGATAGTGAATAGCCTACGGACTGGTTCGCTTCATCAACGGGAACATCTCCAGCAACCGCCGCAACGACTTCTTCGGTAGCGAAGGACTCATCCACCTGGATCTGAGAGGTGGTCAGGCTAAACACCGGTGCATCGTTCACTGGATTGATAGTGATATCGATACTTATATTATCCATCCCGCCATTGCCGTCACTGACTTCGATGCTAAAGCTGTCTTGTCCGGCGAAATCAGCTAGAGGTGTATAGACAACACTAATGCTATTGCCGGTTGACGACGAAAGCGTTGCTGCACCATTCGTCGGCGTACCTAAAATAGCCCAGCTCAGGCTATCCCCGTCAACGTCAGTCGCGTTAAGGCTTTGACTAATATCGTTGTCTTCATCGCCCGTTAAGCTAAGAGAATCACCCTGCTCTATTTCCGGATCTTGGTTGACTGCATCGACGGTTATAGTCAGTGTCGCCGGAGCAGAAAACAGCCCTTCACTGTCGGCTACGCGATAGGTCAGGCTATCTGAACCATTAAAGAAGTCGGTCGGCGTATAGGTGATCTGACCGGTTTGGGTATTCACCTCAGCCGTTCCGTTTTGTGGCCCTGTCACCACTTGCACACTGGCTGGGTTGAGGTTGCTGTCGATATCACTATCATTACCTAACACATTCACCGCCTGCCCGCTGTTTTCAAGCAATAGCAAGGTGTCGTCATTAGCGATAGGCGCATCATTGACCGGCGTAATGGTGACATTTACGGTGGCCACATTGGAAAGCGCACCTAAATCATCTTCCACTTGATAAGTGAAGCTATCAGAGCCGTTAAGGTTGGCCGTTGGCGTGTAGGTAATTTCACCGCTAATCGGGTTAACCGTCACGGTTCCCTGAGTCGGAGTACTTAACACCACCACCGTCTCAGCTAAAAGCACACCATCCACATCGCTATCATTGGCCAACACATTTACCACGGCTGCAACGTCTTCATTCGTCGTCAAACTATCATCCGTTGCAACCGGCGCATCATTGCTGCTGGAAATATTCACAGTAACCGTGGCGGGCGCAGAAACCAAACCAGACAAATCACGAACGGTATAAGTGAAGCTATCGCCACCGGTTTCATTGGCATTTGGCTGGTAGGTGACTTGGCCATTGCTGATAGAAACTGAGCCTTTCGTTGGCGCGGTTTGAATTTGAACACTGCTGGTGTCTAGCGTCGCCGCGCCACCATTATCCGGATCAGTGTCGTTGGCCAGAACATCAATCACAACCGGCGTATCTTCCGCTGTGGTTGCGCTGTCGGCAACGGCAACAGGGTTGTCATCAACGTCCTGAACTGTGATATCCACTTGCGCGATATTCGATAGACCACCATCCAGATCTTCAACGCGGTAGCTAAAGCTGTCGCTGCCGAAGAAGTTAACGTCTGGTGTATAGGTTATGGTGCCATTGACAGTGTTCACTGCCACACTGCCGTTTGACGGAAGCGTTGTTACCGTGACCGTAGCAGGGTTGAAGCCGGTTTCCGAATCGACGTCGTTGGCTAACACATTGATAACCGTCGGCACTTCTTCATTGATCGTCAGGCTATCATTATTGGCCACCGGCAAATCATTGATCGGATTAATGCTGATGGTGACGGTGGTTTCTGCGCTGCTTAACGCCAAGTCGTTAGCAAAATAGGTGAAGCTATCGTTGAAGTTTTCTGATCCATCATGCACATATTCAAATGCGCCATCGGGGCTAAATGTCAGAGTACCATGAGCAACATCGGTGCCTAAAATAGCACCAAGCATCGGGCCGTCGATATCGCTGTCATTGGCTAAGATGCCGGGCGCGGTAATAGTCAGCGTTCCACCTTCATCGACATTAAAGCTATCGGCCATGGCAACCGGCGCGTCATTCACGGCGTTCACTGTAAGGGTGAAGCTTTGGCTGGCCAGGTTATTTTGGCTCTGGCCATCATCCGCAGTAACAGTAAACAGTTGCGTACCAGAAGCATTGGCTATAGACGTAACAGTCACCTGGCCTGATGCGCTATCAAACACAATGCTCGCAAAAGCAACACTGGCGGGCGACAAGCTATAGCTCACTAATTGATCAGACTCATCCGCAGGAACAACATTCGGCACAACCGTAACCGTTTCTGTCGTTGCAAAGTCTTCTTGCAACGTTAAATCATCTGACAGGCTAAAGGCAGGCGCGTCGTTCACCGGATTTATGGTCAGAGTAAAGGTTTCAACGTGGGTATTATTACTATTTTGGCCGTCATTGGCGGTTAGCGTAAATAGCTGAGAACCGCTAGCATCAGCAACTGCATCAATGGTTACTTCACCGGTTGCTGAATTCACTGCCACCGTAGCAAAACTGACCGTAGCAGGAGCCAAGCTGTAAGTCACCACCTGACTGAGCTCATCTGTTGGCACCGGTCCAGGAGTAACGGTTACAGACTGCTGGCTCGCAAAATCTTCATCAACGGTTATATCACCACTGACGGTAAATACTGGTGCGTCGTTGATGGCATTGACTGTGATAGCCATAGTGGTGATAAATGAACCGCCGTTGCCGTCGGTTACTTCGACATCGATATTTTCTGTGCCACTGACATCCGCCAGCGGCGTATAGCGGAAGACATTGGCGGTGCCGGTAATATTATCCAGCGTTGGTGTGCCAAGTGCCGACGATGACAAAATCGACCACGAAATGGTGTCGCCGTCAGCATCAAGCGCAGTCAGATTCACAACCAGACTACCATCTTCGTCGACAGCTCTCACCAGCAGCGCCCCTTCATTAATTTGCGGGCTGTCATTAACGGCTGTGACGGTAATAGTTAGGGTTGCAATATTTGAAGTTGCACCAGAAATATCACTTACTTGATAAGTTAAACTATCGCTACCATTGAAGTTGGCACCTGGTGTATAAGAGATTTCCCCCGTTGCAGGATTGGCAGAAGCCGAGCCATTGGCAGGTGTAGAGATAATCGCCACCGAACTGACATCAAGTGCATTATCAATATCGGAATCATTACCCAACACATTGATCAGCTGGGTGCTATCTTCGGCCAAGGTCAATGTATCATCATTGGCAACCGGCGCGTCATTCAGCGAATTAATCGTAATCGAAACTGTCGCGATGTTGGAGAACCCAGCTAAATCGTCCTGCACTTGATAACTCAAGCTATCAGTGCCATTAAAATCAGGATCGGGGGTATAGGTGATTTCCCCTGTTGTGGTATTAACCACTGCGCCACCATTTGCTGGCGTTCCAGTGATGGTCACTGTTGAAGCGTCCAAGGTGCCGTCAATATCCGAGTCATTGGCCAGGACAGCAATGACTACACTGCCATCTTCATCTACCGTTGCCGTATCGGCATTGGCTTGTGGCAAGTCGTTGGTCGATGTGACAGATACATTGACTGTCGCAATATTGGATGTGGCCGCTGCCAAGTCATTAACCGTGTAGCTAAAGCTATCATTGCCGGAAAAATTGCCTGCAGGCGTATATTGTATTTGCCCGCTGATTACGGTTGCCGTACCGTTGGCTGGTTGCGTCGTGACTACAAGGCTCGTTGTATCAATATCCCCTACTCCGTCGACGTCGGTATCATTGGCCAGCACATCAATCAGCACCGCAGTGTCTTCATTGGTGCCAGCAGTATCGCCATTGGCCACAGGAGCATCATTCACATTATTCACAGTGATGGTCACAGTGGCGGTATTGGACGTGGCCCCATCCAAATCCGAAACCTGGTAAACCAGAGTCTCTGAGCCATTAAAGTCAATATTCGGCGTGTAAGTAATCGCGCCTGTCGCCGAGCTGATGGATGTTGTGCCATTCGACGGCGCTGTTGTAATCAACACTGCAGCCGGGTTTAACTGATTTTCAGCATCGGAGTCATTACCCAGTACATCGATAACAACCGCCAGTTCTTCATCGGTTGTCGCGCTGTCATCTACGGCTACTGGCGCATCGTTAAGCGGATTGACGGTAATTGTCACCGTGGCAGGCACAGACGTTAGCGACCCATCTGAAGCGGTATAGGTGAAGCTGTCTGAGGTGGTTTCACTGCCATCATGGGTATAGTCAAATGAACCATCGCTATTCAAGCTGAGAGAGCCGTTGGTTGTGCCCGTCCCCACAGCGAAGGTTAACGAATCGTTTTCGGGGTCGCTATCGTTAAGGCCTAGACCATTGGTCAGCGTAATGTTAAGCGTA
>CESG01002782.1_pt1 | contig 12814 bp, 13 predicted proteins | sample 531121 | NCBI WGS metagenome assembly CESG01 (sample SAMEA2621287, study PRJEB7988) | marine metagenome | biome: marine biome (ENVO:00000447); feature: mesopelagic zone (ENVO:00000213); material: "saline water (ENVO:00002010), including plankton (ENVO:xxxxxxxx)" | depth 800 m
CCGTACTGTCTGAAGTATTCGTCGAGCATATTTCCTGCAGATTATTGCATATATTTGAGGCCTGAAATGTCTCTTGTCCAATGCCTATGGCACAGACCACTCTGATTCGAAAATATAGCACAGGGGTTGATCTGCTAGCAAGTAAAAAATGCTTTATTAGTTACGTTAGATATTGTGACTAGATAAGTCTAATCTAGTATCCTTTCCAAAATCTGAAATGTGAGTCCATAATAATTCTACCGTGTGGGACTTCTCCAAAATTGGAACATGATAAAAAAATGATGACTTCTCCCGAGATTCTTGATAGATATCGGGACATCATCGTAACTACACTAAAGGCGAGAATAGATCAGGATTCTTTATCGGTTTATGACATGCTTAGATATTGCATGGGATGGTCAGATAAAGATGGAAGACCTGTCAATGGTGTAATGGGGAAATCGCTGCGACCATCTCTTTGTTTATTTGCCTGTGAAGCGGTGGGTGGCCATATGAAAAATGCCTTGCCAGCGGCTGCTTCTCTTGAACTGATACACAATTTTTCACTAATTCATGATGAGATTGAAGATTTTGATGAGACAAGACACCACAGACCAACTCTTTGGGCGTTGTGGGGAATAAATAAAGCACTTGTGGCTGGGAACGTTTTGAGAATATTGGCAGACCGGTCAATGGAAATGATGAAAAATGATGAAGGCAAGAACACGGAGCGGGTCCTAAAAGGAGTAGAACTTTTGACGGAGGCCTGTCTTGAAATGATTGAAGGTCAATATATGGACATCTCCTTTGAGGGTCGAATCGACATAACACTGGACCAGTATATGGCTATGATAGCGAGAAAGACTGGAGCATTAATTCGTTGTTCTCTTCATTTGGGGGCCGTGATGGGGACCGAAAATTTAAAGACCTTAGAAATTTTTCGAAAAACTGGTAGGTCCTTGGGGTTCGTTTTTCAGATAAGAGATGACATTCTTGGTATATGGGGAGAGGAGAAATCTACCGGTAAGCCCGTAGGCATTGATATCCTGAGAAAAAAAAATTCGCTTCCTATCGTCCATGCCATGGTTAAGGCCGATAAAAAAGGTCGAGAACTATTGCGGGAAATCTATTCTTTGGAATATATAGGAGAACAAGAGGTTGTGACCGTTTTAGAAATTATGGAACAGGCAGGCACAAGAGATTACGCACAAGGGCTTGCTCACAAATATGAAGAAGAGGCCCTGAAATTATTTTCCGATGCAATGCTACCCGATAGTTACAAATTTCATTTTGATGTTCTTGCTCACTTTTTAGCAGTGAGAGAATATTAGTTTCGTTTTTATATTCCGTGGAAGAGTGATATGAAAGGTATATTAGCTTCAGACACAAAAATACTCCAAGGTTTTCTAAGGAAGCATCACTTCAGGGTCTCAACTTCCAACGAGAGGTTTATAAGTTACGAATCTCCTGAGTTGACTGAACTTCTTATATTAACGGGAGCTTCGGGAAAGAGAGCATATCGAGGGGCACAATTGCTGGGGAATATGCCTGAGGTCACTTTTGTTCTATCTGTTGGCACTGCAGCCTCCCTACATAAGACAGTTCGAATAGGTAGCGTCGTATTGTGCGACCGTCTAAAGAAGCTTGTGGGGGAAATGGCTCTATGGTCTTCCAGTTCGGTGACTGAACTGGAAGTTGCCAACTGCGTGCCCATGGAAATACTTTTTAAACATATCGATGAGAGTGAGAGAAACTTAATTAAAGGCTCTATTGTGACTGCACCACATATAGCCACAAACAGTAATATGAGGACATGGTTGGGTAGAGATTTGAGAGTAGGTTCTATCGATCAGGATGCCGCTTATACGGCATCAGCTTGCTCTGAAATATCTATGCCGTTTGCGATAATTAGGGGAATCACTTCCCAGGAGTCCGGTAGTTTTCCCCAGTCTAGATATCAAATAGATCGGCGTAGTAGAAGTTCAAAATCTAATATAGCTGACACTCCCTATAGGATATCGGAGTATATTAAGTTTCGTCTTGGCAGTAGAATCGTTTCAAATAGAATGAATCAGATATTAACTAGAGTAAATTCCCTTTCAGTTCCTGAATAACAATTTTTATAAGGTTAAGGTTGTCAATAGATAGTAAAAGATGTGAACCGCCCATCAAAAAGGTTTAGAATGGTTGTTGTTCAATTTGAAAACGAAATAAGAGCGAGTTGAAGTAAAAGCCGTTCAGGCAGAATTCATATAGGAACATAATTAGAGCAAGGTTATGAACGTTTTCGATGCAGTTATGAGAACCTCTACGATTACGCTGAAAGTGCGTTCTCAGACTTCACCAGAATTTATCGATATAACAGATAAAATTGAGGAATGTATTGAGTCTTCAGGGGTTTTAAATGGCATTGTAGTTGTGTTCTCAAGACATACTACAGCGGCCATAGTAATACAGGAAAACGAACCACTTCTCTTAGACGATTTTACGAATCTGTTGAACAACATAGCTTCCTCTGATGCGAACTATGGACACAACGATTTTGATGTTCGCACTGTCCATATGCATGAGAATGAATGCCCTAATGGGCATTCCCATTGCCAGCATCTAACACTCGGTTCTAGTGAATCGATACCAGTTATTGATGGGAAAATGCCTCTTGGCAAATGGCAAAGGGTATTCATGGTAGAACTCGACGGGGAAAAGGCTCAGCAAGTGGGATATCGTGAAGTTGTCGTGCAGCTTTTGGGTCAGGCGTGAAGTTCACTCGTATTCTTTGACCTCCTCTATATTCGGATGGTATATTTCATTAACTATTGTTGACCGTTTAACTCAACAACTATGAACCCCAATTGACTTCTATGAGTATTCTCAATATCACGGTTGTACCGATTTGTTGCCAATAGTTATGTTTGTAAATAGGTTTTTGTTGGATTTGGAATTGTTAAGTCTTTTTAATAGATAAAGGAGAGTAACGTCCTATGGCCGAACAAAAGGTCATTTCCCGCCAGACAGGATTAGAAGAAAAGCAATATAAATGGGGTTTTGAGTTTGACATCGAATCAGATAATGCCCCCAAAGGATTGAATGAAGATATAGTCAGGTTTATCTCTAAGAAGAAAAATGAACCTGATTGGATGCTCGATTGGCGGCTTAAAGCCTTTTCTCATTGGCAGAAGCAAGGGGAAGAGTCGGCACCTAAGTGGGCTAAGGTACGATTTGAGGAAATAGATTTCCAGGACATTATCTATTACTCGGCTCCTAAGTCGATGGATGATGCTCCCGAAAGTTTGGATGATGTCGACCCGGAACTTATAGAGGCTTTTGGTAAGTTAGGAATTCCACTAGAAGAGCAGAAAAAGCTCACAGGGGTCGCTGTTGATGCCGTCCTTGATAGTGTTTCGGTTGCTACTACGTATCAAGATACGTTGGAGGCGGCGGGGGTTATCTTTTGCCCTATCAGCGAGGCAATTCAGAAATATCCTGAATTGGTGCAAAAATACCTTGGTTCGGTGGTACCTTACAGTGATAATTTCTATGCCACCCTGAACTCTGCAGTATTCAGTGACGGATCATTTTGTTACGTGCCCCCGGGCGTACGTTGTCCTATAGAGTTGATGACGTATTTCAGAATTAATGAAGTCGACTCCGGTCAATTCGAACGCACTTTGATAATTGCCGACGAGGGAAGTTATGTAAGTTACCTAGAAGGTTGTACAGCCCCAATGCGGAAGACTCATCAACTTCACGCTGCAGTTGTTGAGTTAGTAGCTCTCAAGGACGCAGAGATTAAGTACTCAACTCTGCAGAACTGGTATCCCGGTGACAAAGATGGTAACGGAGGAGTGTTTAATTTTGTCACGAAACGAGGAGCTGCTAGAGGAGAGAATTCTAAAATATCGTGGACTCAGGTAGAAACTGGTTCTGCAATCACCTGGAAGTATCCAAGCGTGATTCTTCAGGGAGACAACTCTGTTGGGGAATTTTATTCCGTGGCACTTGTTAACAATTACCAACAGGCTGACACGGGGACGAAGATGATTCATATTGGCAAAAATACGCGAAGTACGATTATTGCCAAGGGAATATCGGCAGGCAAGGCTGAAAATACATACAGAGGGCAGGTGTCGATTCTACCTAACGCGGATAATGCAAGGAATTTTACTCAATGTGATTCTCTTCTAATCGGAGATGAATGCGGGGCACATACTGTGCCATACATAGAAGTTCGTAATCCTTCCGCCCAAATGGGTCATGAGGCTACCACCTCTAAAGTCAATGATGATCAGCTGTTCTATCTGCAACAAAGAGGTATTGATTTGGAAGAAGCAAATTATATGGTTATCAATGGATTCTGCCGGGGTATATTTAAGGAACTTCCTTTTGAATTTGCAATGGAGGCATCACAATTACTTCGAGTCAGTTTGGAAGGTGCAGTCGGATAGATGAGTAAAAACAATCTTCTTGAAATAAAAAATTTGCATGCCTCTATTGAGGATAATGAAATTCTCAAAGGAATTAATCTGGAAGTTGGGGTGGGTGAAGTACATGCAATTATGGGTCCAAATGGTTCAGGGAAGAGCACTTTGGCCAATGTTATTGCTGGCAGACCAGGATACGCTGTGACGGAAGGAGAAATAATTTATGAAGGGGATAATATTCTTGCAATGGAGCCTGAAATCAGGGCTAGGGCTGGAATATTTTTAGCCTTTCAATACCCTGTGGAACTTCCCGGTGTGCGTACTTGGCAGTTTTTGAAAGCCGCAGTAGATGCTATTCGGAAAGCAAATGGTGAGGAGGAGATGGGTGTTAGGGACTTCGATAAACTTTTAGAGGAAAAGCGTCAACTTGTGGAGATGGATCCAGACCTTGTCAAAAGATCAGTAAACGAAGGGTTTTCTGGCGGTGAAAAGAAGAGAAACGAGATCCTCCAACTAGCTTTGCTAAATCCTAAACTGGCCTTATTGGATGAAACGGACTCCGGGCTTGACATAGACGCTTTACGGATTGTTTCAGAAGGTGTTAATAATTTTAGAGGTCCCCAAAAATCTGTTCTACTTGTCACTCATTATCAGAGAATTTTAGACTATATATCACCTGATTTTGTTCATGTCCTTGTGGATGGCAAAATAGTCAAATCTGGAGACGCAGAGCTTGCACTTGAGCTTGAGCAGAAAGGTTACGAATGGGTTAGAGAGTCTACAGGAACAAAGGTTCAGTCCTAATGCTTCGTAACGTTTCTGAAGCAGATCATTACTCCTCGGATTTCCAGCAATTGCAAGGTTTAAATGATGACAATTGGGTTTTTCCAATCCGTGGTCATGCGATGGAAACCTTTACAGGTATAGGCTTGCCTACCACGAGGAAAGGAAATGAGAAATGGAAGTACACAAATGTAGCTCCCATAGCTAGGCTCCCGTTTGCGCTTTCAGGCCCAAGCAATACGTCGGTTAAAGTCATTAAATCTGTAGCTCCTTGGAGTGATAGTTGGACGAATGTTGTTTTCGTTAACGGTCTTTATAGAAAAGATTTATCTGATCGTTCAAATGACTTTGAATTAACCAATTTAGCTGAGTTGATCGAGGAAAGAATTCCCGTTGAGGAACTCGGCTCTCTAACTGATATAAGCGACGATGGATTTGCTGCTCTAAATACTTCATTTCTCCAAGATGGAATAGTATTGAGAGTTGGACAAGGTAAAACTGTCGAATTCCCTATAAACGTTGTTTTCTTCTCAGATGGGATCCCAAGCACAGTGGCACATCCTCGTATTTTCGTAAAAGCTGGTCGAGGCAGCTCAGTATCAATTATAGAGAGTTATGTCGGAGGCGGTGGAGATTATAGCCTTACAAACTCTGTATCAGAGATACTTGTTGAGGAAGATGCCGTGGTGAATCATTACAGGTTTCTGTCAGAATCAGAACATACTTATGATGTCGGTTATGGCAGGGTTAAGTTGTCTAATAATAGTGTTTTTAACTCTCGTTCTTTTTTCAAAGGAGCGAGTATAGGTCGCTATGATCTTAATGTTTTGGTCGATGGAGAATATGCCTCGTGTGACCTCCAGGGGTTATATTTCACCAGTGGTGAACAGCATATGGACAATTTTATTAACATCGACCACGCTAAACCCTACGGGACGAGCAATTTGTTTTATAAGGGTATTTTGGATGGAAAATCAAGAGCCGTGTTTGGTGGGACCGTTCTTGTTCGGAAACCCGCCCAAAAAACTGATTCGGTGCAGTCTGATAAAAATTTGATTTTGTCTGCTGATGCTGAGATTGATAGTAAACCTGCGTTGTTTATTTATGCTGATGACGTCAAGTGTGCCCACGGTGCCACAGCCGGGAACGTGGATGCTGACACACTTTTCTATATGAGAAGTAGGGGAATAGATTTAGAGACAGCAAGTAGGCTCCTAATTTATGGCTTTGCTGGCGAGGTTATCGACAAAGTAGAAATACCCGAATTAAGAGATTTTCTGGAAGAAGCCTTTTTGACATCATTGCCTAGTTATAGGTTTGAGTTTTAGCTGTGTTTGACTCACAGGATCTCTACCAAGAGATTGTGATGGATCATAATCGAAGGCCGAGAAATTTTGGTTCTATGGCTGACTCAACCACAAAGTCTGAAGGATACAATCCGCTGTGCGGTGATCAGATTACATTATTCCTAAAGGTTTCAGAGGATATTGTCGAAGATATTTCGTTTGAAGGGGTTGGGTGTGCTATTTCAAAATCCTCCGCTTCCATGATGACTGAAGGAGTAAAAGGTAAATCCGTTGAGGAAGCACTCACAGTTTTTCAAGCGTTCAGGAAAATGATTACGGCCAACAGCGATGGTTCGAACGATTCTGAAATACTGGGAGATTTGGAAATACTTAAGGGAGTATCTCAATATCCCACGAGAATAAAGTGTGCCACGTTGTCGTGGCACACCCTCCAAGCTGCCCTTCAAGGCGCAGAGCCCAATATTAGTACGGAGTGACAGCCCGCAAAAAAATTCGGTTAACGGCGAAATGAAAGGAGGTATCCCGTGCATGTGCCAATCAAAGTAGATTATGGAGTCAGAGCGCTTATTGATCTGGCGATGTATGGAGAAGATGGGCGTTTTGTTCGCGCTGCAGATACTTCCAGACGCGCTGTTATTCCACAACCTTACTTGGCTCAAGTTTTTCATACTATGCGAAAATCTGGACTAGTCAACAGCACGAGAGGGCCTGGCGGAGGGCATTCTTTGGCTATGCCTGCTGATCAAATTCGTCTCAGCAAAGTTGTTGATTGCCTAGACAGTTCTGAAAATCTTATGGAATGTTTGGATAACACTAGTTTCTGTGTGCATTGCCCTGACTGCGCACAAAGAGAAGTATGGAGAAGCATCGAAGATGCAGTTTTTGGAATACTAGATTCAATTACGATTGATCAACTTGTAAAAGAAACGAAGGCAAAGAAGGATTTGATCTTGTTCAAGAGTGAGATATCTCTGAGCATATAGTTTTTACGAACCGTAAGTGGAACACGGAGTCTATATAGCAAAATATGTTGGATGTACAGAAAATAAGGGATGATTTCCCAATTTTGGGTCGGGAAATCAACGGACACCCGCTGGTTTATATGGACAATGCTGCAACTACGCAGAAGCCTCGGCAGGTTATTCAGGCTCTAGTTGATTATTATGAAAACTTTAATGCCAATGTGCACAGGGGTGTCCATACTCTTAGCATGGAAGCAACTGACATGTATGAGGATGCTAGAAAGAAAGTGGCGAAGTTCATAAATGCTAGTGATTCCGACACGGTCATTTGGACCCGCAACGCATCAGAGAGTTTAAACTTGGTGGCCCATTCGTGGGCCAGAGAAAATGTGAAGAGTGGTAATAATATCGTTCTAACACCTATGGAACATCATAGTAATCTTGTTCCGTGGCAAGAATTAGCCAGAGAGAAGAACGCTACGATTAGGTACATACCACTAGATGATGAAGGTGTTCTTGATTTATCAACCATCGATTCAATAATTGATGATCAGACTATCCTTGTATCTATCGTACATATGTCTAACGCTCTGGGTACGATAAACCCTATTAAGGAATTATGTGATTTAGCACATACCAAAGGGGCCAAGTTTTTAGTTGATGGTGCTCAAAGCGTGCCTCATATGGTTGTAGATGTTCAGGAGATTGATTGTGACTTCATGGCATTTTCCGGACACAAGATGATGGGCCCTACGGGTATCGGATGCCTCTACGCAAAAAAAGATGTTTTAGAAACAATGAAGCCTTTTCTAACGGGAGGGGAAATGGTGTTGGAGGTTTCTTATGAGAAGGCCTCTTGGGCTGATTTGCCCATGAAATTTGAAGCCGGAACTCCCAATATAGCGGACGCTATTGCTTTAGGTGTCGCCGTCGACTATTTGGAAAATATTGGAATGGACAATATTGATGAATATGAGCGAGATCTGACAAGATATGCATTAAATAAATTCATTGATGTCGAGGAGGAAGGAGGTAAGTTGTTCGGGCCAAGAAACCCAGATCAAAGAGGCGGCATAATATCTTTCGATACTCCAGATATACATCCCCATGACCTAGGCACATTGCTGGACCAGATGGGTATTGCTGTGCGCACAGGGCATCACTGTGCAATGCCTCTTGTCAGAAGTCTTGGAGTGGCAGCAACGTCCAGAGCTAGCTTTTACGTGTATAACACAAAGCAGGAAGTCGATGTTTTGATTGAGGGAATTCTTGAGGCGATGAGGTATTTCCGGGATGGCGTTAGGTAGTCTTAACGACTTATATAGAGACAAAGTGATTTTAGATCATTGTCGTAATCCAAGGAATACCGTTGTACTGGATTCACCGGATGTATCGTGTGAGGCTGTAAATCCATTTTGTGGTGATGAGATTCGCTTTCAAATTAACCTCGATGATAGTAATAGGGTTAAGGAAGTAGGGTTCCAGGGGGAGGGTTGTGCAATAAACCAGGCAGCTGGATCTATTGTTTCAGAAGCTCTTAAAGGTCTTACATTGAGTGATGTGCTTGAGCTTTCAAAAAAATTTTCAACTCTTATGAAAGCCTCTTTGCCTAGGGAAGTTGCTGCTGCAGGTGAGGAAGCCATAAACCTTGGTGAATTATCAGCTTTGTACAAGGTAAGAGAGTTTCCGGTTAGGGTTAAATGTGCTCTCTTGGCTTGGTCAGCCCTTGATAGGGGTATTTCCACCCTCAGTTAGGGTTCCAACCACACCTGTTGCCAGTGTGAGTATTCGCTAGAAGAGAAGTTTGGATAAAAGTTTATTACCTTGTTCGGCCAAGTCCATGTCTCGATATTGGTAATTGGCATAAATCTATAAGCGTGTTCTAGTAGATGGTTGTTTATCATTTGGATAATTGTTGTTCTTGCAGTTATATCGTATTCAACTGCTTGTTTCTCGAGTAGCGAGTCTAATGCGTCGTCCTTGTGTTTGGTAGTGTTCCATTGTCCTTCACTATGTAATACCGGCAATAAGTACCCATTGGGAGTTGATTGTGGGAAAGTAGGACCTGCCAATATCTGAAAGTCGCCCGTGTGCCAGTGATTCGCGTAAGTTCTTCGGTCAACGTAATTTATTATAGGATTGAAGCCAGATTCTGTTATCTGTTTGGATATCAATTCTGCAGTGGCTTTATAACTAGTATCGAAATCACCTACTGTTATGTTAAGTGGTAGATTTTGAGTATTAATTTTTGAGACCTTTAACTCAGGATCTAAGAAATATTTTTGCCACTCGTCAGGATTTGGAGACCATGCTGGATTTGCCCAAGGAAAACCAAATGAGAAAAAACCATGCCCGTCCCAGGCTTTGTTTATGATTAAATTTGGATCTATTGAGGCCATGATAGCCCGTCTGATATTTTTTGAATCTAACGGTGGTTGAGCAGTATTGAAGGCTATTTCAAATCCTGAGCCTGGAACCGGATTTTGTAGACGAGCCTGTAATTTTTTTGAGTTGGTGTTCGTGGTATTAAGATTAAGTAGGTCAAGTAGCCCAACACTATATCCAGCTAAACGCGCATCTGAATCCGGGACAAAATTAAACTGAATAGCATCTAGGTAGGGAGCCTGTTCTATTCCTGACCTTGAGGTCATTCTAACTACCCCCATTCCATCGTAGTTACTGAGGGTCCATGAACCCGAAGTGACAAGTGCAGAAGAGGACAGATTAGATTGAGATAATTCGGCAGTATTTTGGGAAATTATTTTCGTTTTCCCATTCGCTAATGCTGCAAAAAAATCAGAATCTGGCCAGACCAATTGGACCTTGAGTTCATCGTCAGACATAGCTTCAACGTTATTGATCATGTGGATAATATGTGAATTAGAGGATGTCTCATGACTTTGCCTTCGCAAACTGTATTCGATGTCTTTTGCAGTCACTCGTTGGAATTCTTGTTCATTAGGGTAATTCCAGCTGATGTCTTTTCGAATTTCAAATAAAAATTCGTTGGGTGAAGTCATCGTCCACCTAGAACACAAATCGCATTCTGTCGAAAGAGATGGGAGTGATATATCTTCATTTGTCTTAAATCTCATAAGCCTGCTGTAGGCAATTCCAGGGCCCCATGCTGCATATCCATCTGAGGCCTCTATGTGAGGGTCCAAGCTCTCAAACCATACTTCAGTAGGAACCGTTAAAGACCCACCATATTTGCCTATTGGGGTCGGGTGATGAGTGGGAATATTTATGTCTACTGTTGCAATTTGTGTTGGGGTATTCAATAGGGGAGTGCTTGTGGGAACGATCGTCAGGGGAGTGCTTGAGGGAACAATCGTCGGAGGTACCTCTATAAATGTTTGTTGATGTGTTCTTGTTGGTTCTGGTATGGGGTTTAAATTTAGTGTCGGTGTTCTAGGGGAAGTTATTGGGGTAGTGGTGCTAATGGAGGATTCTCGTTCCTGTGTGGGAGTACACGCCACAGCCAAAAATGTGACAGTAAACAGAACGTTAAGTAGCCATTTCCTGTTGTGTGATAGATAAAGCAAAGTAGCAACCTAGAATCCACTGCATTTTCTTAAAGAGGTCGTTAGAGTTAAGTATAATCTGGAATGCGATCCATAACATTGCAAAAAAGTATTTTGAATTAATGAGAATAAAATGATTATTGATACTCATGTTCATCTTCATTCTTATCCGGAAGAAGAAATAAATAACATTTTACAAAGAGCCCATTCTGTGGGTGTGGGATTTGTCATTGATGCCGGCACTACGCTTGAAACGTCATCAGTTTCTATAGAGTTGTCATCTCGTCATGACCGATTTTTCTCTGGAGTTGGAGTTCATCCAATGGATATAAAAAATCCACTTAACACTGAAGATTATGATCAATTACAATCCATGGCCTCAAGTAATAAGAAAGTGATTGTGATGAGTGAAATAGGACTTGATTATTTGGAAACATCTCCAGATCGAGCCTGGCAATTTGACGCTTTTAGGAGGCAAATTGCTATTGCGAAAGAGCTTGATCTTCCAATTGTCTTTCATAGTCGGGAAGCACACCAAGATTGTTTTCGAGTTCTTTTAGAAGAAAGAGCATATGAAATTCCTGGGGTGATGCATTACTTTCAGGGAAGTTTGGATGATGCAAAGAGGGTTATAGATTTAGGGTTCTATATTTCAATAGCTAGACCTATTTTTCGTCTTGACCACCTCGCTGATGTTGTTAGACAAATATCTCTTGATCACATCGTGGTAGAAACAGATTCTTCGCCTCAACCATTCAAAAAGAATCGTGATAATTGGACTGAACCAAGGCACCTGAAACCGATTATAGATAAGATTGCTAAATTGCAAGAAAAATCCCCGGGAGAAGTTGAAGAAGTCGTATTTGCCAATACTAAAAATTTACTTTCAAAACGATGGCACATAGTGGAGGAATATATTTCCTGTGGGTAGGATCTTATACTAGAGCGAATGGATATATAACCATCCATCCCATGAGAAGTATCCAAGACATTAACCAGCCTAAAAACCCCGGAATAATCGCTTTTGCTAAGCTGACGTTGTTTGCTGAAGCGATTGCCCTTGTTACTGTTGCCATAAGCCATACTGATATTATGAGAAATAAATAAGATCCAATGAGCGGGATGCTCCCAAAGACGAGAAAAACTCCAGGGCTATAGGCTATTCCAATTGACCTCATGCTTGATCTGAAGTCGATTTCGCTGCCCATCATGTTGCAAATAGCCTTAGCAACAAAGGCCCACATCATCCAACCTACCATGACAGTGCTAAATGAAACTAGTACGGGATATATGGTGTTTAGTCCCCCTGTAGGGAGGGGACTATTTCCCGAATATTGAACCCAAATCGCCAGAGATAAGCCTGTTGCAGCCACAGAGCCTAGAGAATGAAGAACCAGTTCCGCTTTAGATCGGAACGCTGGGAATATGGACGAGTCTAGTGTTGCCGCTCTAAACCCGTATTCAACTAGTGATGGACTCCTAAGTTGGTGGGAATTATTATCTGGTTCATTCTGTTTAGGGGACTTTTTAGTACTTTTTGCCATGATAATGAAATTGGTTTGAGGGAATGGTAATAGTGTAGACTTTTCAGGCTATATAATCCCACTGCAGGTAATATTATTCAAATCGACTCTTCCACTTTCACTCAAGCGCTATATCTAACCGTTGTCGGTATGGTAACGGCCTTTTCCCTTCTCCTGGTTCTTATCGGCTCTATTGTTACGGTAAGAATTTTGGGACGAAAAATAATTTCAAAAGATGTCCTTAGTGAGGATGAAAAAATTTTAGAATCTAAAAACAAATCAATCGCTGCAGCTGTGGCTGCCTCTGTTATTTAC
>CESG01095345.1_pt1 | contig 12695 bp, 14 predicted proteins | sample 531121 | NCBI WGS metagenome assembly CESG01 (sample SAMEA2621287, study PRJEB7988) | marine metagenome | biome: marine biome (ENVO:00000447); feature: mesopelagic zone (ENVO:00000213); material: "saline water (ENVO:00002010), including plankton (ENVO:xxxxxxxx)" | depth 800 m
TCAAAATTTCATAGCCGTACTTAACAAATTCCGCTGGAATAGAGTTATTTAGCACAGTGCGGCCATTCTCGTCTTTATAGCGGTAGAAGGTCGCGGCACTGGCCGAGCTGGCTAGGGTGACGAATGCGAAAAGAGACAGTGCTAGTTTACGCTTGGATTCCATAACGCTCTCGATAAGTTTTCATTGCGTCAATTTTATCATGGTGTAGGCCATGGGTTTCCATGAACCCGATTACATCCGACATAGAAACAATCGACATTACACCAATACTATAATTTTGTTCGATTTCCTGAATAGCTGAAAGTTCACCTTGGCCCTTTTCTTGTCGATCTAGGGCAATCAGTACATGTTTGAGCTCGGCTTGGTTGGCTCCGATAATATCTATCGACTCACGAATGGCTGTACCTGCAGTGATAACATCATCGATAAGTAATATTTGTTTACCGCTAAGTGAGGCTCCGACCAAATTGCCGCCTTCGCCGTGGGTTTTTGCTTCTTTCCGATTAAAGCAATAGTCTCGATCTTCATTAAATTCATTAAAAAGCGCGATGCTGGTAGCGCTAACCAACGGAATACCCTTGTAGGCTGGGCCAAATAGAACATTGTAATGTGGCTGATGGGATTGAATGGTTTTGGCGTAGAAATATCCCAGCTTGGCTATGGCCCGACCAGAGTTAAAACCTCCAGCATTAAAGAAGTAGGGACTAACGCGACCTGATTTTAATGTGAACTCGCCAAAGCGCAGGACACCAAGGTCAAGGGCAAACTGGATAAACTCGTCTTTGTAATTGTGCATGATTGAGTAGTTGATTATCTGTCTGTTAGTGAAATAAGTTTTAATTCATTGGAAAGTGGGTTTATTATTATGTTGTATTGCCTTTATTAATCATAGCATTAATTCAGCAACCTTTTTTCAACAAAGCACTACAAAAATATGAGCTCTAACAACAGATACAAAATCGATACTTCTGGCCGCCTTGTTGATTTACTCGAACATTGTGCAACCAGTTCGGCACGACCATTTCATTTCTTTATCGCCTGGGGAGGCGTACCTACTCTGGTTTTTTCCGGCTTTTCTGAAGAGCTATGGGCTTTAAAAAGCTCGCTTAATGAACAAGACTGGGGGTTGAACGATGAGAACCCTGGCAGTCGTTGGCCAAAAATATCTCTTGGTGCTAAAAATGACGACCATAAAATTTCGGTAGAGCAGCTGAAAGTGTTGCGAGCTGTATGTGAAGAGTATTCAGATGCGCTAAAAGATATTCGGCCACTTCATATCGACGTCTTACGATTTAGCTACTTCTTATGCAGGAGTCACGAGCGCATGCTGTTTAGCCAGCAAGTCGCTTTATTTAAGCGCTCGGAGGCGTCTGTCACTAATGACGAATCAAGGGCTTTGGTTCGAGATGTGCTGGCTCCTTTTTATGAGGATGATTTGCATGCCTATTTGGCCAAGGTCAATATGCCTGGCCATAATATTTCGTATTATCGGGATACGCATCTCGAGCCAAGCTTAGTAGCACCATTTGGAAATAGCCTAGCGATTAACAGCGTGATTGATAAGTTTGTTGAAGCGGTCAATGAGGTCTTACCTGGCACTTATTCGTGGTTCAAACCAGCCAGTCGCCATATGACTATACGCGCACTGGTATGAGATATAACTAACCCACAACGACGAAGGGGATGGGACGATGGCTGGCATATTGACAATGATCTTGGCCGGAGGCGAGGGGACAAGGCTGTACCCGCTTACCGAGCAGCGGGCCAAACCGGCGGTTCCTTTTGGTGGCAACTATAGAATCATTGACTTTGTACTTAACAATTTTGTTAACTCCGATCTGTTACAAATATACATCCTGACGCAATTTAAATCCCACTCCTTAATGAAGCATCTACGCCAAGGCTGGCGTGTCTCTGGGCTGACCCATCGGTTTATCGATCCAATACCGGCACAAATGCGTACCGGAAAAAAGTGGTACGAAGGTACTGCCGATGCGATTTATCAGAACATCAATTTGATAGAAGAGGAAAAGCCCGATTTGGTATGCGTGTTTGGCGCTGATCATGTTTATAAAATGGATGTACGAAAGATGATCGATTTTCATCGCCAGAAAGATGCATTGCTGACGGTGGGCACGATTCCGGTTCCGATCGAAAAGGCGCGGAGTTTTGGTGTTGTTGAAATCGATGATGATTGGCGTATGGTTGGTTTTCAAGAAAAGCCCAAAGATAATGCCAAAACGATACCTGGCACAGAGGGCTATGCATTAGCGTCGATTGGTAACTATATATTTGATGCCAAGGTGCTTGTTGAGGTTTTGAAAGCTGATGCCTTTGATCCCCAGTCGAATCATGATTTTGGCAAGGATATTATTCCATCGCTGTATCCCAGTGGCGGTGTTTATGCCTACGACTTCTATAACAACGAAGTCCCTGGCATGCGAGAAAGGGAGCGAGGCTATTGGCGCGATGTTGGAACCATTGATGAGTTTTGGCAGGCGCATATGGACTTGGTCGCTCCCGACCCAATTTTCGATCTGTACAATCAACGCTGGCCGATGCGCACCTTTCATCCGCCTATGCCACCCCCAAAGTTTGTTCACAACCTAGGTGAGCGTCGAGGACAAGCCTTGAATTCCATGGTGTCCTCAGGGTCGGTTATCAGTGGGGGGACGGTCGAAGAGTCTGTATTGGGATACAACTGTCATGTGCACAGCTATACCCATATCAAGCAAAGTGTGTTGATGGGAAATGTTGATATTGGAGAGAATTGCCGTATTTCGCGAGCCATTATCGACAAAGAAGTCACGATCGGGCCAAATGTCGTGGTTGGAGAAGATCTTGAAAAAGATCGGCAGCGATTTTTTGTATCGCCTGGCGGCGTCGTCGTGATCCCGAAGGGGAGTCATATTGTCAACTGAGGACCGTAACTTTGATGATCTGCAGGAAAAATTCGAGCGGAAAATATACGGCAGTTATAAAGGTGATTTACGCCTAAAACTCATTTGGGACGATCTTGAACAGCACACATCGCTGCTCCCAAACTTATCAAGTCTTTCCATTTTGGATATTGGAGGCGGGTTAGGGCAGTTTTCGATTCGATTGGCGCAGTTGGGCGCGAGAATTGACTATTGTGATATCTCGATAAAGATGCTGCAACGGGCTGAAGAGGAAGCCAAGGCGGCTGGCGTAGCCGATAATATACGCTTCATTCACGCTCCGTTTCAGCAACTTACCAACTATCATATCCACTACGACTTCATTGTTATGCATGCCGTGCTTGAATGGCTGGGCGATCAGAGAGCGGCATTGCAGTTATTGCAGGCCTTGTTACGCCCTGATGGTGTGATTAGCCTTATGTATTTTAATTTCCACTCGATTGTGTTGAAAAACATGGTGCGGGGCAATTTTAAAAATATTATCAAAGCCAATTATGCTGGTAGTAAAAAAAGCCTGACGCCAACCAACCCGGTCAAACCCGGGCAGTGCAATCAATGGATTGACGATTTGGGTTTTCAGCGACTAACCGAAACAGGTATTCGCTGTATTAGTGATTATCACGATCATGTTGAATCGTGGCAACGCCACGAGCGTGAAAAGCTGCTTGAAGCGGAGTTAGCATTGTGTAAAACCCAACCATACCTGTATTGGGCTCGCTATATACATTTGTTGTTGAAGTAGGGAGCGCCAACAATTCCATATTCGATGATTGCTATCATCCTGCAATTATGGAAAAGTTAGCCTTTTATTCTTAGGAAAATACGATGACAGAAAATGCATATGTTGCTCCACAGTCTGATCTGGGAAATATTGAGGCTGCTCAATTTGACCAGCCTTCGGGTCTTTTTAGCGCGAAAGGGCGCTATCGCCGCTCAACCTACTTATTCAAGCTGGCATTATTTCAGCTGGCTCTTTTTGGTATCCTGGCGGTATTGGGGATCGTCGCTGCTGTACTCATACCACAAAATCAGGGACTAGGCATTGTCCTCGGGTCCGTGGCCTATTTGATATTCATAGTGGTAACTATCTGGGTGAGTATTAATCTAGCTGTTAAGCGTCTACATGATCTTAATCACACCGGCTGGCTAGTGTTGCTAATGTTTGTTCCGCTGGTAAATTTTGGGCTAGGGCTCTATTTGCTTTTTAAACGAGGGGAAGACGCGCCTAATGACTACGGCAATCCCATCGAGCCAAATAAAACGCATCGAGTATTGGGTGTTGCGGGGATATTGTTGCCGCTAGTGCTCGGTGGAATCCTCGCGGCGGTATCCGTTCCTGCGTACCAGGATTACGTCGAAAGGGCTAATGCTGCGGCCGAGAGCCGGCAATAAGCGAAGCCTGATTGGGCGCGAATTTTGGCATTTGCGCCTTTCTATACCCAATATCCAAGCGCCATGAAATAGTTTGGGTGTACACTCAAATTATTTCCAGTTGTTCTATTTAGGCAAATTTCAGGCAAAAAAAAGCAGGGGGTGACCCTGCTACAAAGCGCTAGCAAAGCTCTGGACGAGCAATACTTTAACTGACTAAGTTTTAGTCTAGTTGCAATCTGCAAAAGATCAAACCTAATCAAGAAATTTGGTAACCAAGATGTAATTTCTTAGTAACGGAAGTCAGTATAGTCTTCTCGATATAAAAAGTAATCAGAGATACCTTGCTTTGCTTGTAAGATATTAGCTATATATGACTGGCTTTATGCCTACATCTTTGGATGGGGATATCTTACGATTTTGAAGTTAACCCATTGATTATTTTAGATAAACAGAAAAGTATTGCAGCAGAGGCTACGATGCCTGGTCCTGTAGGAATATCTACATTTACTGACAGAAACATCCCTATGAGTAGTGAAAGGAGGCTGGAAACCAGGGATATTATGAGCATCTGGTTGGGCGTTTTGCTAAAGAAGCGAGCCGTTGCGCTAGGAATGATCAATAAGGCAGTAATGAGTAATACGCCGACCAGCTTGATAGCAACGGTCACAAAAAGAGCTAATACCAGCACAATAGCAATACGAACTTGTTGAGTGCTTCCATATTCTACTTGAGCCAGTTCTTCACTAAGGCAGAACACCACAATACGTCGCCAATAAAGAGCCAGAATGCTCCACAGCAATAGACTTAGCCCTCCAAGCCGAATTACATCGGGCCAGGTGAGGGTGAGAATATCGCCCATTAACAGTGCCATCGGGTCAACATAATTGTTGGGATTCATATGTAAGGTGATTAATCCAAATGCCAGACTGCTATGGGCTATTACGCCGAGGAGTGTGTCACGGCTAAGGTGTTTGAATCGCTCAAGTGGCATCATCAGTAGGGCGATGAGCAGGGCTACCAGTCCGACGCCTATCTCGGTGTGCCAATCAAATAACAAGCTGATAGCGACACCGAGCAACGCCGAGTGCGCCAGCGTTTCACCAAGGTAAGACATGCGTCGCCAAACCACAATGCAGCCGATAGGCGCGGCGCTGATACAAAGTAATATACCCGCAATGATCGAAGGAAGAAGAAAGCTAATCATCCGCCTTCTCCTTGTGGTGTTCTACATCGCCACATAAATCATGCTGGTGATCGTGGTGGTGGGTGTAAATTGCTATGCGGCTGGCTTCGTAGGGCGTGAATAGCTGTTGGTATGCCGGATGCTGACTTACCGTTTCGGGATGACCCGAGCAACAAATATGTTTATTAAGGCAATACACCTGATCGGTTTGGGCCATCACTAAATGGAGATCGTGGGATACCATAAGTACTGCACAATGATAGCGATGGCGAAGCTCATTAATAAGCTGATAGATGGCAGCCTGCCCATTGATATCTACCCCCTGTACAGGCTCGTCAAGCACAAGAATGTCTGGGCGACGCAATAAAGCCCGTGCTAGTAGAACCCGTTGCCATTCGCCACCAGATAAGTGTTGCACTTCCTGGTGGATAAGATGGTCGACTGAGGTTTCTTTTAAGGCATTGAGAATGGTTTGACGACTGTGTTTTTCGCTTAAGCTCAAGAATGTTTTTACATCCATGGGTATCGTTGGTGAGATGCTAAGCTTTTGCGGCATGTAGCCTATCGCCAATGATTGAGCGCGTTCAATGTGGCCGCTGGTGACAGGAATTAATCCGAGCAGTGCTTTTAGCAGTGTCGACTTTCCTGCTCCATTGGGGCCAATCAGCGTAATGATCTGACCAGCAGCGATTTCCAGATCGATATCCGTTATAATCGGCGTATCTTGATAGCTTATCGAAACATGATGGGCTTTGATAAGAAATGCCGCTTTGGTATCGGATTGGGACATAGATTGTTGTGTCATCTCTCTGGCTTGGTGACTAGGGTTAGTAGCGGACGGGATACAAACATTGCAGTATACTCTTTCGCTTATGGTGTCGGTAGGTATATTTTGGCCAGCTAGCATATCCAGTGCTCAGCGATACGTCATAATTTCTATTGTTTTTAGTACCTCGCGTTGTCGATAGGTCCGTTCTGGTCAAGACTAGATTTTGTTGAGGACTGTGGTTTGTTGAGGGCTGTATTTTGTTGAGAGGCATGTATTGGTGAAGTCGTGGTTGATTTTTGTTGGTCTGATGATGGCGCTTTGCATACCGGCCAAGGCTGAGCAGGTCGTTGTTTCTGTTGAGCCGTTGCGACTGATTATCGCTCCATTGTTGAAAGATGTCGCTGATGTTGACGTGTTGATTCGGCCTGGCCAATCTCCTCATTACTATGCCTTGAAACCTTCGGATATCGTCAAAATGAATCGCGCGAGGCTAACCCTTTGGTTTGGGCTGTCTTTGGAACCTTTTTTGACTAAAGCGATAGCTCGTCTACCTTCAGAGCAAGTAATCCAGCTTGATAAACTCGATCTTGCTTGGCGCTCATTATCTGAACCTGAGCACGACCATAGCCAAGCGCATGAAAAAGGCCATGAGCATCATGACCATGAAAGCAGCGATATCGATCCGCATTTTTGGCTATCGCCTTCTTTTGTCCGGCAGGTGCTTGGACAGGTAGTAAAAGAGCTTAGCCGACATTTTCCAAACCAAGCCGAGCAAATTAGCAGTAACCAACAACAATTTGATGCGGAGTTGATCGAGATTGAAAAATCGGTCTCTGTTTCTCTTGAAGAGGTTCGCTCGCAGGCGTTTGTCACCTATCACCGTTCCTTAGAATATTTTGTTGCTGAGTTTGCACTGAATCAACAAGGGATTATTGCTGCTAATTTAGAGCGCAACCTTTCGGGAAAAACCTTGCTGGAACTGCGTAAACAGATACAGCAAAATAACGTCGTTTGCATTTTAAGCGAGCCGGAGTTCTCTCAAGTGAACTTGACCAAAGTAATTCAGGGTATGGCGGTGAAGCAGGTGGAGGTTGACCTGTTAGGAGTAAAACTATCGCCAGACAACGCTAATTATCTCGCTCTCATTCACACCCTGGCTGAGGATGTTCACCGCTGTTTAAACTTGGATGCGCCATGAGAATTCTTTTCTTATGGGCGCTGATGTTGCTTACGCTGATGGGGTGTAGCCGCGAGCCTGAGTTACCCTCTCCAAGCTCAGCCGTTCAGCTGGAACAGGGGCAACCCCTGGTAAGTTCGCTACCTTTGATTGGGCTGACAGAGGTATATGCCTCGCCTGAAAAATTTTATGACCAACAAGTGATACTTCAAGGACGAGTCTACCGCGTGTGTAAAAAGGATGGCTGCTGGGTTGAGCTGGTCGATAGCCAACAGCAACGTGCTATTCGCGTGAGCTTTTATGAAAATGGATTTAGCGTTCCAACAAATACTAAAGGCTACGACATAAAGGCCCAAGGCTACTTGGTTTATGCTTCAGGCGAGCACCAACCTGATTCCAAGAATAGCGATTTGCATTATCACAACGGCGATTATTCGCTTGAACTGTTCTTTATTGCCAATGGTGTCACACTCGAACTAGACGAACCGGTGGCCTTCTAATCGTGCTGCAGTGGATCAATGCTTGGCGTAGCAGCCCGCATCGCGCTATTGGCAAGCTGGCTGGGCCCATTTTCTTCTCGAACATTACCATACCTTTGCTCGGTGTCGTCGACACCGCCGTCATGGGGCATCTGGATGACCCCGTGTATCTTGCTGGTGTTGCTTTGGGCAGCGCGTTAATCGGTTTCTTATGGTGGCTGATGAACTTCTTGCGCATGGGAACGACAGGACTATGTGCTCAGTATGTTGGGCAGGGTCATATCGGGGCCTGCTATTCATTATTGCGCCAAGGTTTGCTGCTGGGATTGGCGATTGCCTGCCTACTCATTCTTTTCCATCGCCTGTTGTTTGAGGCTGCGCTGTATTGGACTGCGCACCAGCCTGAGGTTTCGGCACTGGCGCGAGACTATGTGTCTATTCGTATCTGGGGCGCTCCTGCCTACTTTGCCTTTTATGTTTTTCATGGCTGGTTACTGGGACGTCAAAATGCGATTGCTCCGGTCTCACTGCTGATAGTCATCAATATCATTAACATCATTCTCGATCTCTGGTTTGTGGTTGGATTGGGCTGGGGAGTAAAGGGCGCAGCTTATGCCAGCCTGATAAGCGAATACCTTGGCGTATGTGCTGCAGGAATCGTTGTCATGCGTTATTACTGGATTGAGCGACAGGCTGTCAGAGAATCAACCGGCGCAGGGTTAAACTTTGTCGGATTTTTTGCGGTTAATCGGGATATATTGTTGCGCTCACTGATGCTCCAGTTGTGTTTCTTATCAATCCCATACCTGGGTAGCCAACAGTCAGAAACGACCATGGCAGCCAACGCTATTTTGCAAAATATGTTGATGGTGCTGGCTTTTGCTTTAGATGCTTATGCCCATGCGGCTGAAGCGCTAGTTGGTAAGGCGATTGGGCGGCGCAGCCACAAAGAAACGACGAGCACCATCATTGGCTGCTTTGGATGGGCCTTTATCACTAGTACGCTTTTTAGTTTGCTATTCTGGATCGCTCAACTGCCGATTATTCATTTATTAACCGATATTCCCGAGGTGGTGGCTGAAGTTTCACGCTACTGGTTTTGGATTGTTTGGCTACCCTTAATCGCTGTCGCTTGCTTTACATGGGATGGCGTTTTTATCGGAGCGGCGCGGGCGCGGGATATGCGAAATAATATGGCTTGGGCGGCAGGGTTAGGCTTCATGCCCTGCGCTTGGGGCCTATTGCCATACTTAGGCAATCATGCGGTTTGGCTGGGCATTTGGTTGCTGATGATTATTCGCGGTTTGGGGCTTGGGGCGACAGCTTGGAAGCTCCACCAGCGTGGCTGGCAGCATCTGGCGGTTGCTTGATGCCTAAAGAATTGTTAGCTGAGCGCTGGCACAGCCTTGATCGAATACTAACCGAGCACGTAGCCCTATGGCAGGTGCGTGCGTTTGAGCATGCTGTAGTTCCCTGGCGAGACGACTTTCCCGCGCTATTTGAGCATTTATCTTGCCTACCTATAGAGCGTCTGGATGAGTTGGCACTTGATCATCTGGCATTAAAAGCTGAGTTGGCTGCAGTGCTGGATGTGCCTTGGTTAACAGAAATAGATAGCTGGTGGCCAGTAGAGCATTTCTCTCAAACCTCATTAAATCAGCGGGTATATGCTGGTATTCCCGGCCGAAAATGCCAACAAATCGCCCCATTTGCAGCCAGTTGTCGGCTGGATACAGCAGATAGGCAACCCCTGGTGCTTGAATGGTGCGCAGGAAAAGGCTATTTGGGTCGACATTTAGCCCATCACTACCAGGCCCGCGTATTTAGCGTCGAGTGGCAGCAGGCATTGACGGAGGCTGGTCAGCAATTTGCTGATGCACACCAATTACCAATGCAGTTTCAACCCCTGAATGTGTTAGAAAGTACGCTTCCTCCAGAGCAATGGCGAAGTTTCGACCATGCCGTCGCTTTGCATGCCTGCGGTGATCTGCACCAACGCTTTTTCGAGCAGTGCGTTGAGCATCAGGTTCCTGACTTCACCTGTTCTCCATGCTGCTATCACCTGACAAAGGCTGAGCGCTACCAGCCATTGGCCCAGTTATGCCAATCTTCTCAACTTTCGCTATCCCGCTATGATTTGCGCTTGGCTATCCAGGAGTTTGTTACGGGGGGGAACCGAGAGCGGCGCATTCGCGAAACCGAAGTGTTGTGGCGGCTGGCGTTTGACCGGTTACAGCGGGACGTGCGTGGTGTCGATGCCTATCTAAATCTGCCTAATGTGAAAAAATCTGTTCTATCAACCAATTTTCAAAGCTTTTGCTATTGGGCTGCTGAGCAAAAAGAGTTGTGTCTGCCTGCGAATATTGACTATGCCTTTTGGCTAGAGCTAGCACAGCAGCAGCGTGCTACGGTCGCTGTCATGGAAGTCGCTCGCTTATTTTTTCGTCAAGCATTGGAATATTGGCTGGTGCTTGATCGGGCGCTGTATATCCAACAGCAAGGCTATGAGGTGCATATTGGGCGTTTTTGTGAAAAGCAGGTGACACCAAGGAATTTGTATATTCGGGCGAAACGTTCGCGAGTTTAGGGGGTAAATGTGTTGCCATATATTGGTTGGCTCACGTATCTTATTCATTGAATTAGATAGAATATTTGTCTGACGCTCAATACAATTAAAAGGAGAAATAAATGCACCTAACAATGGAAGAACTAAACCAAGGAATAGATAACATCAAGCAGTCTCCAAAGGAGTCCGGTACAGTTGAGCTGATTGTGTGTCGGCCCGGCATTGGAGAGCGAGAGGAGCTTGCGACAGGTGAGCTGGATTTGGTGAATGGCTTAGTCGGCGACAATTGGTTGGCGCGGGGCTTTAAGAAAAATACCGATGGTGCTGCCCACCCTGATATGCAGCTTAATTTAATGAATGCGCGAGCCATTGCGCTTATCGCCAGTTCGAAAGAGCGTTGGAAGCTAGCGGGTGACCAGTTTTTTGTTGATTTGGATTTAAGCCCGGATAACCTCCCTCCTGGAACGCGATTATCAATCGGTGATGCGGAAATTGAAATCACTGCTGAACCGCATCTTGGTTGCAAAAAATTCAGTCAGCGTTTTGGTCGTGATGCAGCGCTTTTTGTTAATTCCACGCAGGGCAAAGCGCTTAATTTGCGCGGTGTGAATGCTAAAGTGACCAAGCCAGGAATCGTCGCCCAAGGTGCTCAGATTTCCAAGTTGAACGCTTCTAGCCGGTAAGCGCAGGAAAATAAAATGATTGTTATCTATGGCATAAAAGAAAAGCTGAATCCAATCAAGGCCCAGTTATCCGACGTTATTCACGCTTGCATGCAATCGGTGCTTGGCATGCCAGAAGATAAACGGGCGCATCGCATTGTACCGCTGGAGCGCGAAGATTTTTACTATCCTGGCGGTCGTAGTGATGCTTATACCGTAATTGAAATCAACATGATGGCCGGGCGCAAACCTGAGACGCAAAAGGCACTGATCAAAGCGTTGTTTATTGAAATCGAACGCCAGCTTGGATTAGCGCCTATTGATGTTGAGATAACGATTAAGGAGCAACAGCCCTATCAGTGGGGGTTTAGGGGAATGACAGGGGATGAGGCGAAAGATCTCAAATATAAGGTAAATGTTTAAACGCCAAGCCTACGTATATACGTAGGCTTGGCGCTATCTATAAAAAATTTTATTTGGTTACCGCAGCTTCCACAATACGACCGAGTATTTCATCGCCGTAGCTATCATACTGGTTGTAGTTCCCAGCGGTAATGCTAACGACCAATTTATGCTGTGGAACCACATACAGGCGCTGACCTCCATTACCAACGGCGGCAATAACATCAAAGGTCACCGGGTTTTCAAAATGGCCGATCCACCACTGGTAGCCATACCCCCAGATACCACCGCGGCTCCAAGCGCCGATTTGATCGACATGGCGTTGGGTCATTCTTTCTATCCAGCCTGAGCTCACTAGCTGTTTTCCCTGCCACTTGCCGTTATCTGCTACGAGTTGGCCGATTTTGGTAAGGTCTCGGGCGGTAAGGCGCAAGCCGGAGGCGGCACTAGGCATATTGTCAGGCCATTGGCTAGGGCTGACCCATTCAAATGAGTCAATCTGCAATGGCTCAAATAGATTTTTTTGAGCTAGCTCGCGCAGTGGTTGGTTACTTTCTTGTTCTACTAACTTTCCAATCAGTTGGGTTAGGCCACCGTTGTAGTACCATTCACTACCTGGCGCTTGAATTTGAGATTTGCCAAAAACATATGCGATGGGATCATTTGCAATACTCAACTGACGTTCGTCATTTTTGATATCGGCATAGTTTATTTCCATCTCATTCCATTGTAGGCCGCTGGTCATGGTCAGCGTATTTTCTAAGGTAAAGCTGTTGTTGCTCTCTATTGCTAGAAGCTCTGCCATTGGGCGATCAAGAATAAATTCATCTTGCTTATCCAACACTGTGCCAAGTAGGAGAGCTGTGATGCTTTTTGATACGGAGCGCATATCGTGCAAAGTCGTTGCTTTGTGCTCTACAGCGCCGAGATATTCACCCCAACGTTCGTCGATGCCTGACTGGTATTGTTCAAATACCAACTGACCATCATAGGCGATAACGACGGCATGAGTGTTTGGGTATTCAGCTGAGTGCAGGTCATTGGCTAATGCTTGAATCGACTCGGGGTTGAGTGGCGTTTGGGATATGGGGGCAACAGCCCTAAGGCAATCGCATTAAAACAAGCCAAGTAGTTTAAGCAGGT
>CESG01112438.1_pt1 | contig 12694 bp, 16 predicted proteins | sample 531121 | NCBI WGS metagenome assembly CESG01 (sample SAMEA2621287, study PRJEB7988) | marine metagenome | biome: marine biome (ENVO:00000447); feature: mesopelagic zone (ENVO:00000213); material: "saline water (ENVO:00002010), including plankton (ENVO:xxxxxxxx)" | depth 800 m
CACTGGGCGCTACGGATTGGAACCGATACGGATAACCATCCCGGAAGGTGCTACGGTATTTGATATGGCGGTTATCTACGATCGACGATTGTTTAAATTTGATGCGGATAACTTTGTTGATGCGGCCCTCTCGTTTGAAGGGTATCTCTATCCCGACACCTACTACTTCCTTCCCAATGTGCAAGAGGACGAGGTAATACGCAGTATGTATGATAACTTTAAGTCAAAAATAACTGTATTTGAGGAAGAGATAGCGAACTCGCCCTATACGCTCCATGAGATTATCACGCTTGCATCAATCATTGAAAAAGAAGCGTGGAAACCCAAAGATCAAAAATTAATTTCCGGAGTACTCCACAATCGACTCAATATCAACATGAAACTGCAAGTGGATGCCACATTTACCTACACACATAACAAGGGGACGTACCAAATTACGCTTGCTGAATTAACCGATGAGGAGAATCCGTATAATACGTATGTATACACTGGTCTCCCACCGGGACCAATTGGAGCGGTGGGATACTCGGCACTCGACGCCGCACTTAACCCGACACCAAGTGAATATCTTTTCTATCTTGCTGATCGTAACGGGAATACCTATTTTAGTGAGACATACGTTGAACACCTTGCAAAAAAACGTCGATACGTTGACTAATGGGTGGGTACACTCTATGCTCTTGAGGTTATGAAAAAAGTATTTGTGGCACTTTCAGGAGGAGTCGATAGTGCGGTCGCCGCACATATCCTCAAACGGGAAGGTTGGATGGTTACTGGTGTCTTCATTCGTGTCTGGCAACCGGATTTTCTTGCGTGCAATCAAGATGATGAAGAGCGTGCAGCAAAACGTGTTGCCGCGTATCTTGGCATTCCTTTCTTGCGACTTGATCTCGCAGCAGAATACAAAACTGCGGTAGTCGATGCGATGATCAACGAATATATGCGGGGAAGAACTCCCAATCCTGATGTATTGTGCAATGCTGAAATTAAATTTGGTGCTTTTTTGGATTTCGCCAAAGAGCATGGTGCTGAAAAGATAGCCACCGGCCACCATGCGCAAGTAATTGGTGGGAAACTGCATCGGGGATGTGATCCGAAAAAAGATCAGGGATACTTTCTTTGGAAGCTCACACAAGAGGAGCTTTCCCACACTCTGATGCCCATTGGTCACATGAAGAAGGAAGAGGTTCGCGCATACGCCGAGCAATACGCTATTCCCAGTGCCCATAAGCCGGATAGTCAAGGATTGTGTTTTATCGGGCAGGTGGACATGAAGGAATTTTTGAAGCATTACATCACTACTTCCAAAGGAGCTGTGTTAAATGAAGAGGGAGATAGTATTGGCGAGCATGATGGTTCGGAATTCATCACACTCGGTCAGCGCAGCGGATTTTGTCTGCATAATGCGAATGCAAACCGAAAAGTGCACTATGTAATCTCCAAGAATACCGAGCAGAACAGTATTGTGGTTTCAACAAACCCAAATGACTCGCAAGAAATGAAAGAGGCCATTCCACTCACCGACACGAATTGGAATCAAGAGGTGAGAGACCGCGATCTAACTTGTGAGGTGCGCTACCATGGAGAGCGTATTGCCTGCACTATCAAAAATGATGTGGTGCATATGCAGATCCCACAACTGGTAGCCCCGGGACAATCAATTGTTGTCTATGCGGGCACGGAATGCATCGGAGGAGGTGTAGTCGCCTAGTGTTGTGGTACACTTTCTGATATGAAGGACATTCAACGAAGTGTTGATATGTGGGTACGACAATGTAAGATTGGGTACTCCGAACCTCTAGAGTGTATCGCGCGTATCGCGGAAGAAGTTGGAGAACTTTCTCGTGAAGTCAGCCACCGTTACGGATCGAAGAAGAGGAAAGATACGGACGACACAGCTGATCTTGAGGAAGAATTGGGAGATGTTATCTTTTCTCTTACCTGTCTTGCAAATTCGCTGAATCTTGATATGGATCGAGGTTTTAAGCACGTTATGAATAAATTGAACACTCGAGACAAAGACCGATGGGAGCGGAAATAGTTTTTCCCGAAATACGTATTTTCTTTTCCTCCCGCTACGGTATATACTTCCCCCATGTCCATACTCATAACGAAAATGAATGGCGAACAGGAGCCATTTCATGAATCAAAGCTTGAACGGTCGCTTGCACACGCCGGTGCCTCACAAGATATACGTAGAGGTATTGTTGATCATATCGTTGCTGAAATACGTGATGGTATGACTACTCAGGAAATTTACGAACACGCCTTTGAGCTGCTCCGCCAACGAGAGAAGGATCCTGTGGCGGCACGCTATTCAGTAAAGCGCGCGGTGCTTGAATTAGGTCCTTCAGGTTTTCCTTTTGAACAATTTATTGCCGAGATATTTAAAACCATGGAATACACCGATGTGGAAACTGGTGTCGCTGCTCAGGGGAAATGTGCGCCGCACGAAGTTGACGTCATGGCAGTACATGCGGGAAAGAAAGTTGCCGCGGAGGTTAAATTCCACAATAGTTTGGGTATTAAGACTGACTTGAAAGTTGCACTCTACGTACGGGCACGTTTTGACGATTTGAAAAGTGCTGATGCCAAAATAGACGAGGGGTGGCTTATCACCAACACACGCTTTACACGCAACGCAGCACGATTTGGTAATTGCACCGGAATGAACTTACTGGGGTGGGACTATCCGCGTGGTCGCGGTCTTGAGGTCCTAATCAATCGCGCGGGAGTGCATCCGATAACTGCTTTGACATCACTCACGGCAGAACAGAAGAGATACTTACTGAAAAAAAATCTCGTCCTCTGTCGCCAACTTGAACTCGACGGTGAATCGCTTCGCTCGTATGGCGTGCGTAATGACGATCACGAAAATGTCCGCAACGAGGTGCGCGAGCTGTGCCGGCTACACAGTGAAATGACAGAAGCTCCATTACCAAGTACAATAGATTCATATGAACAGCACACATAAAACCATTTTAAGCTTTATCGGTGGATTTATCACCGGTGCCATTATTATCTGGGCAGCGATTGTATACGACACCAATCGTCCGAAAGCAGAGTTGGAGTCTATTACCACGACACCCACTGACATGCAGACAGCCGAATCCGAGACCGGTGGTGTTGTGGAATCCCAAGACATTACCGTACGCAATCAACTTTCCGGTGATTTGGTAACGGTATCGAGTGTCACACTTGCAAATAACGGCTGGATTGTAATTCACGAAGAGACCGATGGACTGATTGGCAATGCACTCGGTGCAGTGCGGAAGGATGCAGGTACATACACCGACGTTACCATTCCATTACTCCGAGCGACTGCGGAAGGATTACGCTACTGGGTAGTGTTGTATAGCGATGATAACGATCGACTCTTTAATATAAAGAATGATTTTCCATTGAAGGATACAACTGGGAATGTAATCACTAAATCATTTACCGCAAACTAGTATGTTTTTAGAGTTTGAACCTACCACATTGACGCTATTCATTCAGCTTACCGTTGCTGCAGTACTTGGTCTTATTTTAGGATCAGAACGATCAATTGCAGGGAAAAGTGCCGGAATGCGAACATATGCGTTGGTGTCACTCGGCGCATGCCTCTTCACCATTGTCTCCGTAGTGGTCACCACAACCTACCTCGGAAAGGCGAATTTTGATCCGATGCGTACCACGGCTGCAATCATTACCGGAGTTGGATTCATTGGCGCCGGATTGATTCTTTTCCGCCAGAATCTCCTTCGTGGTCTTACGACGGCGGCAGGGCTTTGGATTACATCCGGGGTTGGTGTTGCCGTTGGATTTGGACTCTACAGTATTGCCGCATACACGACATTACTGACACTCTTTATTTTTACCGCGATATGGTTTGTGGAGGCAAAGATCGAACTTCACTTTGGCCGTCATAACGTTGAGCCGATACGGAGAAGTGACGAATAGGTATGTCTCACTTTTATAAGCCACACCGAAATCCAAACTGGAATTACGGAGGAAAACGATGGCGTCTTTCTCGTTCTAAAATTGACCTCTTTGCAAACTGTCCTCGCTGTTTTTATATTGATAACAAGCTCGGCACCGCACGGCCTCCGGGGTTTCCTTTTAATTTAAACTCTGCGGTTGATGTGTTGTTTAAAAAAGAATTTGATGCCCACCGAAGAGCTCAAACACCACACCCTTTGATGGTTGCATATGGTGTTGATGCCGTACCTTTTGCACATGAAATGATGGATGAATGGAGAGAGAACTTTAAAGGTATTGTGGTGGAGCATGCGGCAACCGGATTTACCGTATCCGGTGCGGTTGATGATATTTGGGTGAACCCACAGGGAGAGCTCATCGTCGTCGACTACAAGGCAACGAGTAAAGACGAGAAGATTGAAGTGCTCGATCAAGAATGGCATCGGGGGTATAAGCGCCAAATGGAAATATATCAATGGCTGCTTCGACGTAGTGGATTTTCGGTTTCGTCTACCGGTTACTTTGTATATGCAAATGCCGATACTGATAAGAAAGATTTTAACAACACACTCGAGTTTGATGTGACACTCATACCTTACGAAGGAGATGATAGCTGGATTGATCAAACACTGCTGCACATCAAGAAATGTCTCGATGATCCTCGCGTACCAAAGGCATCAGGTGATTGTGACTATTGCTCCTATCGAGAAGCTGCGGGGAAAATGCTGCTTGAACATCGAGTGAAGACTCGGAAATCTGATACCCTTTTCTAGTATGTGCCACGAACTGTCATTTACCGAGCGAGTACGCGATGTTGTTCGCAGCATTCCAAAGGGAGAGACACGAACCTACAAAGAGGTGGCATGCGCTGCCGGCTCTCCTGAAGCAGCGCGTGCCGTTGGTACCGTGATGGCCCACAACTATTCCAGTGACGTACCTTGTCATCGTGTGATTCACTCAGATGGATCGCTTGGTGGGTATAACCGGGGCGGCAAGGAGAAAAAGAAGTTACTATTACAACAAGAGGGTGTGTTTACAAGTTCATAAGTATGATATGCAACCAATGGTAAAAAGACTCATCGTCGCTATAATTACCGCTTTTCTTGTCGGTATGCTTTTTAATTACATCAATTCAGTGGCTCTCTTAAAAGCCGAAAACAGTCTCGTTATTTTCGCTACTGCGTTCTTTATCGGAATTGCCGGAGTGGTGACCCTGCATCCGCTTTTTGGATTTCGAATGTATCTCATTCGTGGTGCGGCAATTGGAGCACTCGTTGCGCTCGTTGCACACAAAACGGGAGATTGGGGAGGCATACTCTTGGCAGGAGCGGTGCTTGGTATTGTAATTGACTTTGTCGCGACCACAGTAGCAGGAGAGGGCAAGAAGCTGTTGCATCCTCGTAATACGTAATTACTCAATCTCGGCATCTCGGCTGGGTCTGGCCAGAACGAGAAATGGGTTAAATCTTAAGGAGTTTGCTGAGTGCCGCCTCGTTTGTATGCGGCCCAATGAGCGCAAGATTAAGATTCTGTGTGGTAAAAATCCTTTTTGCAAGGCGCCGTACGTCTTCTGCAGTGACCGCATCAATCGCCGCATTGAACGTCTCAATACCTTCTGATGATTTCCTTACCAGAGCGTTATATCCGATATATGCTGCCTGCGCATCAGTTGTATCAAGACTCAATGACAGGCGTCCCTTTGTATACTCCTTTACCTTGGCAAGCTCAGTATCTTTGACCAGTGTTTTGGTAAGTTTACGAACCTCGGTGAGTATAACCTCAATCGCCTCCTTTGTTGCCCTGTTGGACACTCCGGCACGCATATAGAGCAACCCCGTGTCGTCATATGCGTCTTGCTCCGCTTTTATGTAGTAGGCAAGACCGCGACGCTCACGTACTTGTATAAATAAGCGACTTGACATTCCGCCACCGAGAAGATGTGCAAGAACTTCCGCCACCATTTCATCTTGATGACCTATTGCGCATGAAGGAACTCCTAATATCAGATGCGTTTGGTCAGTTTTTTTATACGCAATTCCAAGACGTGGTGTTGCCTGTTTGTGAGTATACGGTGCATGCTGCGGCAGCGCTCCCGTACGCATGTCCGCGAAGGCCTTCTTTGCCTCTGCGAGCACTGTGGTCTTGGAAAAAGATCCCGCAACACATATGGCCGAATTTTCGGCTATATAGTTACGCGCAAAGTACCGCTTAAAATCTGCTTTGGTAAATGCCTTGATGTTTTTCTTTGATCCCAAAATCGGGCGGCCGAGCTGTGTATGCTTTCCGTGTATCGTTCTATCAAATACTTGGAATATCGCGTGCATGGGCATGTCTTCGTACATGTGTATTTCTTCAATAATGGTTCCTCGTTCGCGCTCGATTTCTCCTTTGGGAAACAGTGGGTTGCGGAAAATATCAGTCACGACATCAAATGCCGTTTGAAAATGTCGTGCGTCCACCTTTGCATAATATGCCGTATGGTCCTTTGCGGTGAATGCATTGAACACACCACCGACACTATCAATTTCCTCAGCAATTACTTTTGCCGTAGGACGATTTTTAGATCCCTTAAACACCATATGCTCAAGAAAGTGCGCCATCCCGTTCTCTTTCGCTGACTCATACCGAGAACCTGTTCCTGACATCACCATGACGGTTACCGATTGTGCTCCCTGCATGGGCGCGAGTATAATTTTCATCCCGTTTTTCAGTGTGTGTGTTTCAAATTTCATAGTCACCAGAGTATACGCTCTTTTGCGCGAATGTACAAAAGTGGTATGCTTCAAGCATGTTATTTATGGGATTGACACTGGGACTGGCAGGTAAGATACTGCTTGGAGTATCGGTTATCCTCGTGCATGGAAAAATTACGCATGAAAAGCGCATCGACGGAATCGTACTTATGGAAATGCGTCGTGAGCAAATTCTTGCAATCATGGGAGTTATTCTGATGATTGTCGGATACCTGATGGAATTATCACACTTTGGCCTCATCTAACATGAACGTGCAGACCATCCGAAAGAAATTTTTGGACTTTTACGCAGCGCGAGGGCATGCAGTTATTCCCTCAGCTTCACTTGTTCCTGAAAATGATCCAACAACACTCTTTACAGGAAGTGGTATGCAACCACTTGTTCCGTATCTTCTCGGGGAAAAGCACCCGAAGGGAAATCGGTTAGTTGACTCTCAAAAATCATTCCGAGCAGAAGATATTGAGGAAGTGGGGGATAACCGGCATACCACCTTTTTTGAGATGTTGGGTAATTGGTCACTCGGTGACTACTTCAAGAAAGAGCAACTTCCATGGGTGTACGCACTGCTCACCGAGGAAATTGGTCTTGATCCAACAAAACTCTACGTTACCGTATTTGATGGAGATGCAGATCTTGGCATTCCTCGTGATGATGAGGCAATCAAAATATGGGAAAAAATATTTACCGAGGCAGGCATCTCATCGAAAGTAGCTATCATCGGGAGCGAGCAGAAGGGATACGAGAAAGGAATGAGCGAAGGTGAGCGCATTTTTACTTACGACGCAACAAAAAATTGGTGGAGTCGTTCAGGAGTCCCGGAAAACATGCCTGATGGAGAACTTGGTGGACCTGATTCGGAGATTTTCTATGATTTTGGTACGGAGCACGATACAGCATGGGGAGCACACTGTCACCCAAACTGTGATTGCGGACGTTTTATTGAGATCGGAAATTCCGTATTTATGGAGTATATAAAGCGAGGTGGAACATTTGAGAAACTCGCGCAAAAAAATGTGGACTTTGGTGGTGGACTCGAGCGCATAGCTGCTGCCAGTCAAGATGAAGCCGATATCTTTTTAGCGACTGACTCATTGCGAGGTACAATTGAAACACTTGAAAATGAAACTGCACTGAAGTACGCAGATCATCTTGAGAGCTTTCGCGTAGTCGCCGATCATCTGCGCGGCGCGGTATTTATGATTGCCGACGGTGTCCGTCCCTCAAATACCGAGCAGGGATATTTTGTACGGCGTCTCTTACGGCGGAGTATAGTCAAAGTGAATAAAGTAAAGCCCGATCTTTCAATAGTGACACTTGTTCCTCAAATAATTGCATCATACCAATCACACTATCCTGAACTGCAATCCGCACAAAAAGAAATTGAGGAGCAAATACAGCTCGAAGAAACCAGGTTTAAGGCGACACTTGCCCGTGGTCTTTCAAAATTAGAGAAGCTATTGGTGAGACACACGGACACATCAGAAGTTCCAGCCGAAGATGTGTTTGAGATTATGACCTCCGATGGATTTCCTCGAGAATTGGTGCAGGAGATATTGCATGAGAAGAATGTTCGCACTCAATGGCATGAGGTAGATGCATTGGTTGATGCACACCAAGCAAAGAGTCGTGCAGGAGCGGCGCAAAAGTTTAAAGGAGGACTCGCTGACAGTTCAGAAAAAACAACCCAATTGCATACTACGCACCATCTTCTGCTTAAGGCACTGCAGATGGTGCTGGGAGATCAGGTAAAGCAGCGCGGGAGCAACATTACAGGGGAACGATTGCGTATTGACTTTTCACACGGTGAAAAACTCACCGATGAAGAACGAGCAGAAGTTGAGAGAATCGTAAATGAGAAAATAGGAGCACATCTACCAATCGTGAAAACCGTCATGCCAAAGGAAGCGGCGGAGAAATTGGGTGCGGAACAGGAATTTGGTCAGAAATATCCCGATATGGTAAGTGTATATTCAATTGGTGAACTGGATAATGCATTCTCAATTGAGTTTTGCGGCGGACCGCATGTTGAAAACACAGGAGATATTGAAGGTGTGTTTAGAATTGCAAAAGAAAAAGCGTCATCTGCCGGAGTGCGTCGAATTCGTGGCGTACTGGAGTAAGTGGGCTATCAATGTAGTATACTGTACCTATGATTGCTCTTTCAGGAAAATATATTTTTGTGTTTGACATCGGCAGTGCTACGGTCGGTGTCTCGTTCGCACACTATCAAAGAGCCAAAACTATCGAGGTGCTTTTTAGTCATCGCGAACCGATTCACTACGATACCGATACCAGTGCCGAGAGCTTGGGATTATACGTCAGTGCAGCTATCGAACATGCCGGAAAAAAGGCATTGGACACACTTTCAAAACGTGATGATATTCCCAGTGACACGTTTGACGTGCATGCAGTCGTACATGCACCATGGGCAACTTCGCGATCAGTGAGTGCTGAACGCCCACTACAAAAAGAATCGATTATCACCAAGGAGCTGCTTAAAGAGTTTGTTGAGAGGAATCTGCCCGTGGAATCTGCGACGGACCAAGTTGCATTTGACAGTCACATTACACAAGTTGCACTCAACGGATATGTAACCAGAAATCCGTACAAAAAGAGGGCCTCACATATTGCAATCACAACACTCAGAAGTTTTATGGCGACACCGGTTCACGAAGCTATTCTCGACGCCTTTTGGCAGGTATTTCCTGAGCATGACGTACATATTGATGCTTTTATGTATACCGTATTGCAACTCGCGGAGCTTTTCGGAGAACATGATACGTTTACCGTTGTTGATATCGGTGGATCATATACGGCTTTGACTACGGTGCGCAATGGTACTATCACCGCAAATGCATGGGGATCTTTCGGAACCGATGATCTTATTAATGCAGTAGCAAAAGGGGACACTGATGCATTCACGACGGCACGGGCGGATATTGTTAGGTATTTGCAAAACACCTGTACACCGTCTCAGTGCAGAGTTATTGACGGACTACTTACTCCCATTGAAAATGAGTGGGCAAAAGTTTTTGGTGATGCCTGTGCCACCATTCGAAAAGTGAACCGAATGCCTACAAAGACCTTTATTATCGTACATAAGGATTTCTTTTCATGGTTTGAGCGGGCGATTGAGAAGATAGATTTTGGCCAATTCACTGTCACCGGGAAGCCGCCGCACGCTGAGCCCTTGCACATAGGAGACAGAGGAAAAATAATCCATCGTACCGAAGGAGGAAGGCATGATACCGCACTCACGCTCGCCCTTTTGTTTGTTGGTAAATAATTGCTATACTACATATATGGGTAGAGCTATGTTTGACGATATCACACCACCAACTGGAGGCAGTAGTGTAAAGAGAACTACGGGAAATTCCATTCGTGATGTAACTCCGCTGCAAACAGCTGATAGGAAGAACCGACGAATCAAGCGAGCAGAAAGACGACAAGTGCCCACACAACCTCGTCGAAGCTCAGCAGGTGGTGGACGTTTCGGTATTTGGATACTTGCAATTGTCATTTTTTCCATCGCGCTTTCAGCTATCGGATTCGTATTTATTGGAAAAACAACCATTACCGTTGTGCCACAACAAGAGAGCGTGAACCTCTCCGCAAATGTGGTATACACAGCATACAAGAACGCTGAGGAGGGAGAGCTGGCATATGAAGTCATTCCTCACACCATCGAAGCCACCGACACTATTGCTGCAACCGGCAGCGAGTTGGTGAAAGAAAAAGCATCAGGACGTATTGTGGTGTACAACAATCACAGCTCTGCACCGCAACGTTTGATTAAGAACACTCGTTTTGAAGCACCAAATGGTGCCATTTATCGTGTCCGAAACTCAATCATCGTACCAGGTATGGTAGACGGAGAACAAGGCGCTCTTGAAATTACCGTATATGCGGACAAGGAGGGTCAAGATCAGGACATTACGAACATGAATACGCGCTTCAGTATCCCGGGACTCAAGGGAGATCCCCGCTACGACACCTTCTACGCTAAGATAAAAGAACCGATAGTGGGGGGATTTGTGGGGGAACGTGCGGTAGTTGATGAGGATGTGCTTAACGCAACACAAACACGATTGCGACAGGAGTTGCAAGATCGCGTGCGATCCGCTCTGCAAGACCAAATACCGGTAACGTCAGAGTGGTTTGAAGAGGGAACGTTTATCGAATACGAATCTGCTCCCGTAGCATACAACGAAGACAAGAAGGCGGTGGTTAAGGAAGTTGCGCGCATCTATGCAGTTACTTTTGATAAGGGTGCGTTTGCCCGTATGCTTGCGACCGCGGCACTGGCAACTCCCGAGGAGGGGGATATTAGGGTTGAGACACCGAAGAATCTCGAAATGGAAATTATCAACAAGAGTGGTGTTGATATTATTTCCGACGCACTTGTGCAATTTACACTCAAAGGTGCAACCACCCTTACCTGGCAGATTGATACCGAAAGTCTTAAAAACGATCTTGCGGGAAAGCATAGTGGAGCGCTGAATACGGTTATGAGTGGATATCCGGGAATTAAGAGTGCTCAGGCAACCATACGACCATTTTGGAAAAAGGAGTTTCCAACAGAAACCGAAAGAATATCCATTGATATAGCACCTGAGAAAAAGAAGTAAAGGGCTTGTCATTTATCCCGTAGTCTGTTACTATGCCCCGCACACTGTGAGTGATGATACGAAAGAGCACAACGACACCGTTGAGGGGGTCGTCACTGAGGCGCTGCCAAACGCGCTTTTTCGCGTTGAACTCTCCACAGGTGAAGAAGTTATTTCCTACCTCGCCGGAAAAATGCGTATTCATCGTATAAAGGTGTTGCTTGGCGACACCGTGCAGGTGAAATTAGATCCATACGGCGGGAAGGGCAGAATTGTACGTCGCGGATAGCGAACACACAGATACTATGAAAGTTAAAAGTTCGGTTAAAAAGATTTGTAAGGAATGCAAGAGCGTACGTCGTCGCGGTCGTCTCTACGTCATTTGCAACAACCCGCGACACAAGCAACGTCAAGGTTAATTATTTTTTCATATGCGCATAGCTGGTATCACAATCCCTGATTTGAAACGTCTTGAAATAGGTCTCACCGCCGTACACGGTATTGGTCGTGTCCGCGCGGCAAGCATTCTTGCAGCAGCAAAAGTGGACGGTGGTAAGAAGCCAACTGACCTCAGTGCCGAAGAGGAGGCAGCTATCACCAAGTCTGTCACTGATTACCGTATCGAGGGTGAACTTCGCCGGGAGGTGAATGCAAATATCAAACGTCTTAAGGATATCAAAAGTTATCGTGGAGAGCGTCACTCGCGTGGACTGCCCGTTCGCGGACAACGTACCAAGGCAAACTCACGAAGTGTGCGTGGTAACGTTCGGAAAACCATGACCAGTGGTCGTCGTAAGGTGGACAAGAAATAGTATGGGAAAGAAACGAATTGTTAAAAAATCAGGCAGCAGTGTAAACCGTGGACTCCGATCACGTGCTTTGAGTAAAACCTCAAAGAAGCGGTTATCCACAGCTACTTTATATGTACATGCAACGTACAACAATACCAAGGTTATGCTTGCCGACAATGAGGGTAATTCTGTCGCGTGGTCCTCATCGGGTGCCCTTGGTTTTTCAGGTGCAAAAAAGGGCACACCGTTTGCAGCAGCGAAAGTTGGAGAACTGGTAGCTGAAAAAGCGCAAATAATGGGCGTGAAATCAGCAGCCGCAATTATCAAGGGAGTTGGCGCAGGGCGCGAATCAGCGCTTCGCGCATTTGCTGGAAAGGGAATTGATATCATTTCCATTTCAGATCAAACTCCGGTTCCATTTAACGGAACGCGTACGCGTCGCCCACGTCGCGTGTAATATTTTTTCCATGTTGAGTAAACCTAAGTATAAAATCTGCAAACGTCTTGGTAGTGGTGTGTATGAGAAGTGTCAAACACAGAAATTTACCCTATCCGAGGCACGTGCAAAAAAAACGTTTAAGC
>CESG01026267.1_pt1 | contig 12680 bp, 12 predicted proteins | sample 531121 | NCBI WGS metagenome assembly CESG01 (sample SAMEA2621287, study PRJEB7988) | marine metagenome | biome: marine biome (ENVO:00000447); feature: mesopelagic zone (ENVO:00000213); material: "saline water (ENVO:00002010), including plankton (ENVO:xxxxxxxx)" | depth 800 m
CGTTGCGAACTCGGGTTTCCCGACATTCCTGTACGACGGGGACATTACCAACGATCTACGGATGGTGAACCTTCCGACAATTCGTAAAACGTTCGAAATCATTAGCGGGAAACTGACCTACGATAATCCGGACGATGCGGAATATCAGACTTACGTGAAGAACATGTATGTCAAATTCCAGCGGCCGAGCGAGATTGCCAAGCTAGGTCGCATGATTGAGCGCAACCGCAAAGACATCGACGCGAAAAGCGGAAAAGACTGCCACAGCTTTCGGTCTGTGAACGAACAACTCATCCCCGACGTGCGGTCTCTTTCTGAGAGAGGAGTCAGGGTCGATATCCTGTTCCCGATAGAGTCTTATGCTTTTTATTATGTAAGGCAGAACGACATCAGTCCTACACTTCTCGATGAGCAAATGATTGCGCGGCGCTGTCTGGTAAATGCCGTCAGTGATTTATCTGGCGTCAGGGTCTTTGCATTAGATGGCGACCCCACGGTGGCGGGGGACCTCGCGAACTTTCGTGAAGTTGGCCACGCGTATGATCCAGCGATTTTGCAGCGATTTGTTTCTGCGATGAAAACCGGAAAAGACCGGATAACTCGGGCAAATTTTGCAACCTACGAGCGCGATATCCGCAATGCGGTAAAAGAATATCGCATCGCGAACAGCTTTCCGATCCACGAAAATTAGGCCCAGATCGTCACGAAAAGGTTTCCCAGATGTCCGAGCAGAATGTCATTCTCGAAAAGATTACAGCCATTATTCGTGACTTGTTTGACGAGTATGACGGGCCGGTAACCATGGAGACGACTGCGAACGATGTGGCGCAGTGGGATAGCCTGTCGCATGTCCGCCTGATGGTGATGATCGAAATGGAGCTAGGAGTACATTTCAGCACATCGGAGATGCAAAGCTTCAAGAATCTGGGGGATCTGGTCAACGCAGCCGCGAAGCAGGTCGGATGACCTCCGAAAATTTCCCTTGGCGACCTCCTCTTTCTTCTAACTGGGGGGAACGGCTCGAAATTTTCGAGGCTGCGCTCCTCGAGGGCCGCGATCTCGACTTTCACGCGGTCAGATCGCTAGCGGGTCAGCGACTTACCACCCGTGAGCAACTGCGGCTTGAACGGTTTGCGAACAAACTGCTCAAGTCGGACATAACCAGCCCGACTTTTGCCCCTGTTTCGATAGGTCTGCTTGGAAATCGGACACTAAGCTATCTACCTGCCCCCCTGGCCTCCGCGGGTCTGGCGCGGGGCCTTGCCATATCGTCAGTCGAGGCGCCCTACGACAGCGTTGCAAGTTACGCTTATTCGCCTTCGGACTGCTTCGGTAAGCCTCTGGATGCTGTGCTCGTTGTACTCGATGAAACCGCCTTCGCGAACAAGCGCCCAATTCTCGACCGGGCCGCAGAGGAGGAAGCTGTCGCAGCCGCTGAAGACCTCTTTTCTGCCCTTGCCAGCGCCACCTTGGAAAAGTCACAATGCCGGCCAATCTTTGCAACCCTTCCATCCACACAACAGGTCTCATCGGCTGAACTGGCCACACCTGGTACCAGCGCGCGCTTTAGGCATCTGGTCAACCTCAAGCTTGCCGAAGGGGCGATGCTCGGCAAATGGCTGATCTGGGATCAGGCCGCACTGGCCAGCCGCGTTGGACTTGAAAACTGGCTCGATCCGATCCGTTACCATGCAGCAAAAATACCGTTTCGCATCGAAATGTGCCCTTTAGCATCGGACAGCATCGCCGCGGTATTAGCTGCAATGAAAGGCAAGTCCGCGCGAGCGCTAGTCCTTGATCTTGATAACACCCTGTGGGGCGGCGTGATCGGCGATGATGGGCTGGCAGGCATTAGGCTTGGCCAGAATTCGCCTGAAGGAGAGGCTTTCATCGCCTTTCAGAACTTCATTTTGTCCTTACGCGATCGTGGTGTGGTTTTGGCTGTTTGTTCGAAGAATACTGACGAAATTGCGCGCGAGCCTTTTCGAAATCATTCGGAAATGGTCCTCAAAGAAAGTCACATTGCGGTCTTCCAAGCCAACTGGAACGACAAAGCTACCAATATCCGGTCGATTGCCGAGACCCTCGGTCTGGGCCTTGAATCGCTGGTCTTCGTTGACGACAATCCCGCCGAACGCGAGCGAGTAAGACAGGAATTGCCGATGGTATCGACCATTGAGGTCGGCGAAGATCCTTCCTTCTTTATCGAGAGGATTTCGCAGTCGGGACTGTTCGACCACCTGCCGCTGAACACGGAAGATATTTCGCGGGCCGAAAGTTATGGGGGCCGAGCGGCTGCAGCCGAAGTGCGCGCAAAAATCGGAAACTACAGCGACTATCTGTCGTCGCTTGAAATGCGCATGGCGATCAAGCCCTTCGACGATGCCGGGCGCAGTCGCGTCACCCAGTTGATCAATAAATCCAACCAGTTCAACCTGACGACCAAACGTTATCGCGAACAGGATGTTCAAAGAATAGAAGAAGATCCGGATCAGCTCGCATGGCAGGTTCGCCTGGAGGACAAGTTCGCGCAGCATGGCATGATCGGTGTGATCATCGTGCGCACAGATGGTGCGGCTTGGACGATCGACACTTGGCTGCAATCGTGCCGGGTCCTTGAACGCGGTGTCGAGCAAACCGTCATGGATGCCCTCTTCGACACGGCAAGGCGGGCGGGCGCATCAACAGTACATGCGCGATATATTCCCACAGATCGAAACGGAATGGTTTCGCAGTTCTTCCCCGCCTTCGGTTTCGATATTGTCGAACGCTGCGATGACGGTTCGATCACCTATTCTCAAGAGGTCGACCAGTATGCGCCGCATACGACATTCATCGACGTGAGCATCGCCAACTGACCTGCGAAGGGGGACGCTTTGCTTGGTATGCACGGAAACGCTTAGTGCCTCTGAATTGCGTTCAAAAACCTACAGCTATGATGACCCTTAGCTCTGGTTTCCTGATCCGCTCGCCGTGTGCTCGGAAATGCCACGTTTCGTGGTCAGATAGGTTGCAAAGCTTCCCAGCCAGTGGCTGCCTTCGTAATTCTCCGCACTGATCGCGGCGATGCCAACCTCACGATGCCGATCGGCAGAAGCTTGGAGTGCGGCGCGCCGCGGGTCTTCTGGAGGCAGAGCCGACAGAATCCCTTCCATCGCCCAGGCGCGCGACAGGTTGACACCATCAAGATGGACGAGTTTGCCGTCGGTAGGATCACGCACAATGCCGGGTTCCAGCCAATCCGCCGAACCATCCGTGGGTATGTCTGGCAAAAATCCGCTGAGCCACTCGGCGAAGCGGTCGGATGGCATGACCCTGCGCATCAGATCTGCTTCCATCAAACAGGGAGAAAGAAAATCCTCGCCAGAAGGCTCATATCCGATCGGGCAATCGCGATCCCCTTCGTGGAATTCCAGCGATTTCGCGACCAGCAACGGCTCCAGTTCGGTACTGCCGACCTGACGGGCGTAATCGAGCATCAGGCCGAACGCGAACGCACTTTGATTGTGGGTCCCGACACGAATGGGATAAGCGAGATTGGGAAGCCAATTCATCATGTTGGCTACGATCGAATTTTCGAGTGGCCGAAGATTCTCCCGCCACCTCTTCATCTGAGGATCGTCGCTCTCGTCGAGCTCGGCCACCAATTGCAGAAACCACGCCACGCCATATGGCCGCTCGAACGACGCGCGATCGCCATTGGTATAATACGTTAGCTCACCGGCGATGTTTTGTTCGGTCAAGCTGCGATCGAGCGCGGCAAGGATCGCTTCGCGCATGGGCGTGTCCGGGTCAGTGCGCGCTAATCTGGCAAGCAGCCAATGCCCATGCACCGAACTGTGCCAATCGAAACATCCGTAGAATGCCGGCGTGAGTTGGCTGGGTGGAAGCGCGTCGGCGTCGCTTTCCAGAACGTGCGATATCTTGTTGGGGTATTCGCGATGGACGCAATCAAGTGCAAGCAAGGCAAATCGATCAGTCTGGCTGTCTGCGCGAGGCGAGGGAAATTTCCTTTCCTCGGTCGCATCATCAGCCTCGGGTGAGCAAGCCACTAACAACAAACCCAATAGCGAACCAATTGCAATTCTACGCATACAACTGCGTATCCGCTTTCCTAGCCTTCGCCAAGCGTCCCAAGAACATTCGATTTGGATAAATGGTAGCGGAGGAGGAACATATCATGAACTCATATGGACCTGTTTTTACTTATTGATTTTAGTGCAGGTCCAAAAAGTACCCCCACTGATACCCCCAGAAACTGGATTTTGCGCCAAGTCGTTTCCATAGCGCGATTGACCGATCTCGGGCATCATGATCCGCTGCTAAGCTGCACTTCGACCGGTAGAGGTTGGGCCGGTAGCAGTCAGGCAGCTTTCGGCATCTAAAACCGTCGAAACAGTCAGGCCATAGGATGATCGCGACCATCTGAACAAGATTTGATAAAATTCCCGCCTTCATCTTCTCACTAGCTCCCCCCGCAGCTCTACCCATGCAGGATGGGTAGAATCTTGGGGCTCAGACCAGAAAGTAACCGACGCTCACTTGGGAGAACCTCGTAGCTTGCTAGACGATCGGATGACTTATTTGCGATCGGAGAAGACGGAACGTGAGCCAACAGGCAGCAGACGCGGTCTTTCTCGGCAAGAGGCTAATGCCGGTCGCGCTGGCGATCGCTATCGCACGCCGAACAATGCACATCGTCCGTCAGAACTTCGCATTTGCCATCGGCTACAATGTGCTCGCCGTGCCGCTCGCGCTTGCGGGTCTTGTAACTCCACTCGTCGCCGCCATCGCCATGTCTCTCAGCTCCTTGGTCGTCGTTAGCAATTCCCTAAGACTTGCCCGCGTCAGGCATTCGCCGTGAACGTCTTGGTCTTCCTCATTCCGGTCGCGCTGTTTCTGGGTGGCGCGGGGCTTGTCCTGTTTTACTGGGCCATGCGGAACGGCCAGTTCGAGGATCTCGATGGCGCGGCCAACCGCATACTTATCGACGAGGAAGACGAGCAAGACGGCCTAGATGTCGGAGAAGAAAGACCCAACTCGTGAATCCCTCGCTTTTCGCCCTTTCTGCGATGCTCCCGGCTCTGATCGGACCTCTTCCGGCCACGCAAAAAACTATCGAAGCCCGACTCTGTGGAGGGGGTATTGTTGAAATTCCGATTGGCCCCTTGGAAAAGGAGCCAGCCGCACCGTGTCAGCAAAAAGGCTGTCACGCAGGCTGCAACCGCAAGCGAATTGATCCAGCGCAATGAACATGATCCCGAGATCGCGCATGGACATGGGCATGTGGCCTTATCATCCAGATCTGCTGGCAACTCCGGTTCCCCGTTACACCAGCTACCCCACCGCTGCCGAATTCGGCGCCGTCTCATCCATCGATCACGCGGAAGCGCTTGGCGGCACGCACGGAAATATCTCGCTCTATGTTCACATCCCGTTTTGCGAGAAGATCTGCTTCTATTGCGGTTGCAACACCGGAAAGGCTGGAAAGCGTCAACGGCTGGAGTCCTATCTGGACGCCCTGCGTCGCGAAATAGATCTCGTATCCGAGCTATTACCGAGAGATGCGGTGGTCCGCCGTATCGCTTTCGGCGGAGGAAGCCCCAACGCCATCAGTCCGGCGAAATTCCTGCACCTCACCGATCAATTGATGGCGCGTTTCAGCATCGATGAACCCGACTTTTCCATTGAACTCGACCCGCGAACCTTCTCGGCGGAGTGGGCGCGCGCGATAGGAAGCGTCGGGATCGAACGCGCCAGTCTCGGCGTGCAAACCTTTGCCGCACATTGCCAAGAGGCGATTGGAAGGGTGCAGCCCGAAAGCCTGATCGAGCGCAGCGTCGACCTTCTTCGTGGAAACGGAGTTACCTCGCTCAATTTCGATCTCATGTATGGTCTTCCCGAGCAATCGAAGGCTGATTTGCATGACAGTTTGCAGCGGGCGACAAGGCTAAATCCGGACAGGATCGCCCTGTTCGGTTATGCGCATGTCCCGCACCTCATCCCACGGCAGCGCGTTATCGGCGACAATGCGCTTCCCGGAGCAGTGGACCGGTTTGCCATGGCGGGACTCGGTTATGATTTTCTCACCACCCACGGCTACAAAGCGGTCGGGTTCGATCATTTTGCGAAGCCCGGCGACCCGTTCGCGCAGGCTTTCACCGCAAAAAGGCTGCGACGAAACTTCCAGGGCTTTACCGACGATCAGTCACCGACGCTCATCGGCCTCGGAAGTTCGGCGGTCAGCAGCTTCCCGGGTCTCCTCGTCCAGAACGAGAAGAACAGCGGCCGCTATCGAATGATGGCGAGCCAAGGCAAACTGACAACGAACGTCGGTGTCTCTCGCACGAAGGATGACCGACGGCGGGGGCGAATGATCGAGGATTTGCTATGTCGCGGGAGCGCCAACATTTCCTCGCAATTACGGCAAACATTGCAGGATGCGCTTGAACCGTTCGTCGACCGCGATCTCGCCTCGATCGAGCATGACATCCTTTCCATAACGGCCGAAGGGCTGCCATATTCCCGGACGATCGCCGCGATTTTCGATGCTTACCGTCGGCAATCCGCACGCAGGTTCAGCTCGGCCGTCTGACGCCGATTGATCAAGGAGTTATCACATGCCGCTCTGGTTTCTGCCCGCACTGATCGCGTTGTTCGCGATTGCCAGCCTTGCCGCCGGAATTTGGCTATTGCTGCATCTTCAGGATGTGGCTCGCGTTTTCAAAGGCGATCGGGTCGGCGAGATGGTGCGCGGGCCGGGGCACCGCAGGGCTACATCGGCGGCGGTATGGACAGCTTTGGTCGTGTTCAATACGGGTTGGATCGCTTGTATCGTGATCTGGATTTTTGTGCTGGGCGGTGAGGCCAACACAGTGGTCAACGCGAAGGGGTAGTTCGCCGTCGCTTGCGGAGATGCAATCGAGATCACCGAAGTCAGGAGGACGCTTTTCCGATTTCCCATTGTTCCAATTTTCCGCGCCAGACCGGAAACCACGTTCCGTCCACTTTCCAGCTCACCTCGGCTTTATGGGGAAGAAGACGCCCGTCCACTCTCCGATAGTCGCCATAGGTGCCGCGCCAAGGTCGCTCCCGAAAGCCGCGCCCTTCCTGCCGCGGCCTGTCTTCTGCACTGACGGATGCAATCGTTCCATCCGCGTCAAGCTTGAACAAAACGGAGGCGCGGACACCAAAAGCATGCACGGATGCCCGGAGCGTATTGTCCGCTTCTTCGGCCCAACTTACTCGGTCATTCGATAACAATGCGTCAGGCGCCCAGGGTAACTCCGCGAGATACCGCATGATTTGCCCTTTCAGCAAGGCGGGACTCGGTGTTGCTTTTGACAAGGTGATTGCGTCAAGCAATCTTACGAAACCCTGAGGTAGCCCGTCTTGCAATTCATCGCGAACTTGCAGGAGACCGAAAGGGCCAACGCTCGCCGTCCAACAGAAACTTGGTCGATTGACGTCTATCGACTGACGAGCCCGAAATTTCATCCATCGACCGGTCGAACCGGTCCGCAAGATTCCACGCTGCCTCAATCTTGCTTTCGTTTCAGCTCGAGTAACTTGTGCGCCAATACGCTCGGCAAGTCTAATCAACGTCTCTGGGCGGGCCATGCCTGCTTGGCGAATATTGGACATTGCTAGACTTGCCTTTATCGGATCGCGATGCTGCCAGCATGGCCATAGCAGAGAATATTCTCGTGACTGGGGGTAGCGGAACTGTCGGCAGGGCAGTGGTGCAAGCCTTGCGGGCTGCTGGCACCGCACCACTCGTCGCCAGCCGTGACGGCAGTAGTGTTGGTGAAGTTCGCTTCGATTTTTTGGACCGGGCGAGTTGGGATTTGGCCTTGTCCGGAGTGTCTCGACTATTCCTCCTGCGCCCTCCGCAGATCACTGACATTGACAACACGCTGGGGCCGTTCGTTCGCTTTGCAAGGTCCATAGGCGTCGAACACATTGTCTTCTTGTCGGTTGCCGGGGCGGAAAATTTGTCGTTTCTGCCGCACGCGAAGGTCGAACGCTATCTCGCCGAGACATCGGGCTGGACAATTTTGCGCCCAGGCTTCTTCGCTCAGAACATCGAGACGGCTTACGCCGGAGATATACGTTTCGACAACCGGATATATGTGCCGGCAGGCAGGGGCAAAGTTGCTTTTGTCGATGCCCGCGATATCGGAGAAGCAACAGCGGGCTGTCGGTTACGCCCAGATCTACATTCTGACACAGCGTATGGGCTGACCGGTCCCGTAGCTGTTACGTTTATGCAAGTGGCCGACCGCCTGTCGTTTCTGCTCAACCGTCAGATTTCTTACAAGCCAGCCTCGATCATCGGCTATTTGACGCACCTTCGTGCAAAAAACGAACCTTGGAGCAAGGCTATAGTCCAGACCGCGCTTCATGTGGGCCTTCGGTTCGGTCAGGCTGCGGGCATTGCGCCCGATCTTGCGCAAATGATCCCTAAAAAACCAAGGAGTATCTTCGACTACCTTGATGATTATCACGCGCTATGGAAGTGATCGTATCAATCGGTTTACAGCTATGCTGGTTCGGCTCACGACCAATGAGGCAACGTATGAAATTTGCACTATCTGTTATTTTGACTTCGCTTTTGCTGGTCGGCTGCCAATCGAGCGAGAATATGGCGCTCGCGACCAGTCAGGCCAAGGCGCCTGACTACGTCGAGGCGGTATGCGGCGAATGTCACGCTGTAACTGCCAATGCCGTTTCGCCCAAACCCGATGCGCCCGGGTTTGCCGACATCGCGAACAGCCCAGGCCTTACGCGCGAAACCCTCGAAACCTTCCTGTCAGACGCGCACAATTATCCGATGCAGATGGACGTTGACCTCGATGAGATGGATATCGAGATCATCGCCGATCACATCATGACCCTGCAATCGGACGATTATGTCAGGCGACCATCCTGAGATTCGCAACAGACCCGTTCGAATTCGTCGGTCATCGAAGCCTTTCCCAATGGCTTGGCGAGCCAATCAAGGCTGACGACCCTCGATTTAGAGGCTTCGAGACCGTGCTCGCTACTCGCGGTTCGTGACAACGAGAGTGTCGACCGGAAGGCTTCGCAGCAGTTCGTTGGCAGTGCTTCCAATGGTCGCATGCCGCAAAGCAGATTCTCCATGAGTTCCTAATACCAGCAACTCGGCTTCGCTTTCCCGAATGTCCTTTCGTAGTGCGCTGCCCGGGCTGCCATAGACAAGATGCGTCGTAACCCGCTTTCGCGTCTCGGGATGGATCTGAAGGAACTCGTCAAAAACTTTGCGCTCGGCTTTTTCGACCTCCTTCCGAACATATTCGGCCTTCTGCCAGCCTTCGAAAGTGACATGATAGGCGTGGATCAATTGAAAATCCGCTTTCGGAAAAAGCTCTGCTGCCTTCTCCAGCGCCTTGCGAGACGGCGGATAAAAATCCGTTGCGCATGCGATGCCGTCATGGGGCCTGGTCGGCCGGTTCTTCACAACGAGCACAGGGACAGTGGAATGGCGGATCACGTAGTCCACCGCGGTCCCCAGCATGAAATCCTTCATGCTGTTGAAGCGCGCCACGCCGAGCACAATCAAATGAGCGTCTTCTTCCTTCGCTATGCTCGCAATCGCACAGTCGACGCGCTCGACCGGGTAGCGAAAACTTACCTTAAAATCGCCATCAGGAAGAACCGCACGCATCCGCCGGTCTAGTTCGCCTTTCGAAGGCGGGTCTACGTCGGCCGGATCGAGGGCATGGACGAGGACGACCTCGGCATTCCACTATTCGGCTAATTTCAAAGCTCGATCGATCGACCGATCAGCTTCAGCGCGAAAATCAGTTCCAACTACGATCTTGCCGCCCATGACTGAACCAGGCTCCCTTGCATGTCCGACTACGAGGTCAAACGTAACATCGAGAGCTCGATCGAACAAGAATTCGGGGCGCGCCGCTATCGACAATTAAGCCGGTTTTCCCGAAAGTCGCGACTATGGAATCCCAGTTGCACATCCCCTACCTTCGTGAGGTAATTGTCTTTCTGGTTGTGGCTGGATTTGCCGTTCCGCTGCTGCAGCGGAAGTTCAGTCCGGTTATCGGCTATCTGCTGATCGGCGGATTAATCGGTCCCTATGGTCTAGGGCTTTTCGAGGATGAGTTCCCGCTGGTTTCGTTTCTGGTGATCGATGACTTGGAGGGCGTTCAGGCTCTTGCCGAAATCGGTGTCGTCTTCCTCCTTTTCGCGATTGGGCTCGAGCTGTCGCTGGACAGGCTGTGGTCGATGCGGAGGCTCGTTTTCGGGCTCGGCAGCGCACAAGTCATCATTACCGGGGTCTTGATCGGCGGCGTCGCCTATGCGTGGGGAAACTCCGCTTCGGCTGCGCTTGTCCTCGGGGCTTGTCTCGCGCTTTCGTCAACAGCAATCGTGATGCAATTGCTAATCGAGAAAAGCAGGCTGACTACTCCGGTGGGACGTTCGGTCTTCTCGGTTCTGCTGATGCAGGATCTGGCAGTCGTTCCGATCCTTTTTATTGTCGGGGTGCTTGGCACCGTTTCTGTAGGCGAGAGCATCTTCGGAGGCCTAGCCCTTGCTCTTGGCGAAGCGGCGATGACGGTGGTCGTCATCTACGCGGTCGGGCGCTTGTTGCTCAGGCCGGTATTCCGCGTGGTCGCACAGACGGGCAGTCGCGAAGCGTTCATGGCCATGATCGTTCTGGTCGCTCTTGGCGCCGCTGCGATTACCGGCGTCGTCGGACTGTCGATGGCGCTCGGCGCGTTCCTTGCAGGACTGTTGATTGCCGAAACCGAGTATCGTCATCAGGTCGAGGTCGACATCGAGCCCTTCAAGGGCCTGATGCTCGGACTCTTCTTCATGTCCGTTGGCATGGGCATCGACTGGCGTGTTCTGGGCGACTCGCCCTTCTGGATCGCCGCCTCGGTCTTGGGACTGATCGCTCTGAAGGCAGTGTTGAACATAGGCCTTTTCCTGTTGTGGAAGTTGCCACGTCATCGCGCAGTTGAAGCTGGCCTCCTTCTCGCACAGGCCGGTGAATTTGCGTTCATTGTTGTCGGGCTGGCCATGTCGCTGGATCTGGTCCCCGGCCCAACAGGTCAGTTTATGCTGATTGTCGCCAGCCTTACCATGCTGTTGACGCCAACGCTGGCCACCTTGGCGCGCAAGCTGGGCAGCCGGATCGAAGAGAGCCAAGCCGCCGAGGCCAGCGCGATTTCCGATGAGGTGGATCAACTTGAAGGGCACGTTGTCATCGCCGGTTTTGGAAGGGTCGGCCGAACGATTGCCTCGATTCTTGATCGCGAAGACCTGCCATATGTTGCGATAGACAAGGATCCGGCGATCGGATCCGAAGCTCGATCCGCAGGCTTGCAAGTAAGATTTGGCGACGCATCCCGATTAGAGGTTCTGCAAGCCGCTCATGTAAGTCAGGCCAGCGCCCTCGTGATCACTCTCGGCGATCCCAAGCACACTGAATTGCTCACCGTCCGAATGCGAGAAGCTGCGCCTCATGTTGCGCTCTTCGTGAGAGCGCGCGACAAGGAGCAGGCCGGGCGACTGACAGGGGCAGGTGCCACCGCAGCTGTTCCAGAAACCATTGAAGCAAGCCTCCAGCTTGCAGCAAAAGTTCTCGAAGGCTGCGGGCTTAACGAGGACGCAATTCAGCAACGCATCAAACTCGAGCGCTGAGCGCATTCAACTAAAACTGCTGGTAGCTAAACCAGTGCAACTATGCTCACAGTGTTTGTCCGATATTATGGTCCAAGCCTATTGGGCTACAAATAGCAGCGAAAACCAGATCGTCCGCAATTGTGCAACGAAGCTACGGCTGCGAATGTCCCAAATGAGCGCGCAAAGCTGTCATTCCGAATGAGAAACAGATGCCCTTCCCTGCTCCTGCGCGCGTGCGTGTGTTCGGATCCTACTCAGGGACTCGAACGCAGCCTTGAATTTGGGACCTTTCGAAGATTCCTTTTTTGGTATGTCTTCGACAAGCCGTTGCACCTTTGAGAAAATCCGCTTCTCGCCGCAAGTTCGGAGGTGGGGGTATCGCCCGATTCAACGGCAGCCCAAAATACCCCCACCGATACCCCCAGAAAGCCCCGGCTTCAGACGAACACATGCGGACGCATGCGGCCCCAAGCGGACTGGCGTGGTAGCACGTCTGTTATTGAAATCAGTTATTTGAGTCGAAAATCCGGTCCCATGCGAACATAAGCGAACCTATGCGAACACTATTTCCTGGTAGCGGAGGAGGAACATATAGTGAACACATATCCTCTTGATTTTAGACTTTAATTTCGGTGCCGGTCCGAAAAATGCCCCCACTGATACCCCCAGAAGGAAGACTTTGCGTCAAGTCGTTGCAGTAGCGCGATTGACCGATCCCGAGCATGATGAATTACTGCTCAACTCATGATTCGAGCGGCAGAATTGGGGCCGCTTCCCGCCTGTCCGCTCACAGCCTCCGTGATAAACGAAGCCGCCGTTCGGTCGCGACAACGTTCGGCCAGCTGACGCCAACAATGCGGCCGTTCCCTGGCTTGCTTCTGCTTCCTCTTGACTGCCGACAAACCTGCTCATGTCGTCTTGTGAGCCTTCGGCTAAAGATGAGGGCCACCGATAAGTACGACCTATATACAAGACTAACAATAGCAGACGTGCCGAATTGGGACGCGCGC
>CESG01046987.1_pt1 | contig 12661 bp, 12 predicted proteins | sample 531121 | NCBI WGS metagenome assembly CESG01 (sample SAMEA2621287, study PRJEB7988) | marine metagenome | biome: marine biome (ENVO:00000447); feature: mesopelagic zone (ENVO:00000213); material: "saline water (ENVO:00002010), including plankton (ENVO:xxxxxxxx)" | depth 800 m
ATAGTTTAAGCCTAGGGCAACATAGACAGCCTTGCAAGGCTGTCTATTGTGAATCGAACACTTATTGATTTACGCTATGTGTCAGGTTGGATGCATATTTTACATTGTCGGATACAGGGCAGCGTTGGCTGACGGTATCGACAAAGGCTTGTGCGTCATTTTCCGATAGGTTTGACTCCATTTTAATCGCCACCTCTATCTTTTCAAAACCCGCTCGGCCGTCCGACTTTCCGAGTAAAACAGCCGGATCTAGTTCGCCAGAAACTTCCACGTCGAAACGAGTTAGCTCCACTCTTTGTTGTTTGGCCACTATTTTAGCTATAGCGCTGTAGCAGCCGGCAATGGATATAAGAAAATACTCAAGTGGGCTAGGCCCCATGCCATCGCCTCCAGCTGCCTTTGGCTGATCAATGATTAGCTGGTGCTGGCCTGCAGTTGCTTGTACTTGAAACTTACTACCTAGTTCTGTGTTAATGGTTACTTTTTTCATTTTGCTACCTTTATCAATATTAGATAAATCTAATATACAGGAGTTGTTGCTAACAAACTTGACTCAGATCAAACAGGTTCTATATGGAAAAGTAAGTCTGACTATTTATCTAAGAACTGTTTTAGTCTTAAGCGTACCAGTCCCAAATAGCCAATCAGCATGATTGGAATGGCAATATATACCAGCCATCGAGTCAGTGTAAGGAAAACGGGTTGTGGTAGGAAAAGGTAGCTGACGTAGCTGGCAATCGCTACAGCAAACAGAATTAAACCTGAAATAAAGAGCTGTAGCGACCGATAGGATTTTAGAGCATCACGAAATGAAGCCAAGGAGAGGATGAATAGCTAGGTGACTAATAATACGGGTTGTCTCCGCTATTATGATCGGTTATGTCACGCACGCCTTTAAGCTCTGGGACTTTCTCAAGCAGATTTTTCTCGATGCCTTGCTTCAGGGTAACATCGACCATACCGCAACCCTGGCAGCCACCGCCGAACTGTAGGATGGCAACTCCATCTTCCGTAATTTCTACCAGTCCCACCTGGCCGCCGTGATTAGCCAGTTGTGGATTAATTTCTGAGTCTAGCAAGAATTGAACGCGCTCCATGAGTGGTGCATCGTCCGATACTGGCTTGGCTCGGGCATTGGGGGCTTTTAGCGTTAACTGACCACCCATTTGCGACATTTCGTAGTCAATCGAGGCATCCTCAAGGAAGGGGAGGCTTTTCGCATCGATATATGCGCTGAATGCTTCATATTCGATAACATGATCATCTTCATTTTGATCATCTTTGGGGCAGTAGGCGACTCCACATTCTGCGCGTGGGGTGCCGGGATTAGTGACAAATATGCGAATGTGTGTGCCTGGATCCTGATCGCTTAATAGTTTAGCGAAATGAGACTGAGCGTCAGCAGAAACTGTGATCATTGATACTCTCATTAGTAAAAAAATTAGGGGAACTATACCATGTTCAAGTCATCGAAAACACCGACAAACAACGTGGTGAATAATGCTGGTAAGCATTTTGAAGTATACTCATGCCATTGAACTAAAGGGGAAGAGAGAGTATGTCATTTGGTTGGAGTAGATGGTTGGGAGTTTTGTTAGCAATTTTTCCGCTAGTAGGAAGTGCTGAAGGTTTCGATTGGAGCCTATATCGTGAGTTGTTAGCAAAGCACGTAGATGAAAGTTATGCCGAGGGAATTCACTACGCAGGGGTTGACTACAGGGCTTGGGCAAAGGACCCAAGACATCAAAAACAGAAGGAACTGTTAGATTTGTTTGATGTCACAGATTTGAAGTCAGACAAGCAAAAGCTAGCCTTTTATATTAATGCTTATAATTTCTTGGCTATTGATTTAATAATTCAGCATCCCGATGTGGAAAGTATTCGTGATATTGGTTCTTGGTGGAAGCCGGTTTGGGGGCTTGAGTATGGAAGTATTGGTGGACAATCAATCTCTCTAGGCCATATTGAGCACGATATATTGCGCCAACTCAAAGAACCACGGATACACTTTGCTATTGTATGTGCATCACTAAGCTGTCCTGACTTACGTAAGGAGCCTTATAGTGCTGAAAATCTTGATTTCGAATTGGAAGAGCAGGCATTAGCTTTTATCTCTAATAGTTCAAAAGGGGTGCGAGCAACGGCAGAAAAAATACAAGTTTCCAAAATATTTGACTGGTTTGAGGAAGACTTTGTCGAGCGAGGCGGGGTCATAAAATTTATTTCTCGATATAAGTCATCTTTATCTGATGGGGTGAGTGATTTTTATTACCTTAAGTACAACTGGTCAGTTAATCATCAAAAATGATCGTGCTTTTGAGTAGATTAATCAATTTGTCACTTGCAATGTTCAAACGTCATACAAATGGCATATCGCAAATTTGTGTGATAATAAAAAAAATATATATTTATTGTTGACAGCTTTGATGAGGATGTTATTATGAACTCAAGACTTAAGGAGGAAGCGAAATTTAGATGAACGCTTCATTTTTCTTCAAGTCGAAAGTCTCTAGCTAGCGCACCGTCAATACGGTGACATTTTGCCCACACCCCCCGTGTGGGCTTTTTTTTTGCCTAAAAAAGCTAGTGTACTCAAATTGTTCGCTCGTCCTTCCGAGCATACCCCATCACCGCAAACGCTAGCATGCGCTATATGCATGGGAGTATTTCTAATCGCCTCACCTATCGTTCAGGGCAAAAGTTACGAAGCCTTTGACATCACTGTAATCAGCTTAGATATACGCACCGGGCCTAGCACTGGTTATTACCCTACTGTAGGAACGGCTCCTTGCGACTCGCAATGCTGGCCCTGTCGTCTAATCCTGGTTCCCAAGAAGCCAAGTTGTTGTTGCTTGGTGATCTAGGCATCACTAGCCAGGTTGTGCTTGATGTCAGCTCCCGCGTGTTAGCCTCACAGACCAAGGCGGGTTATGATGGCCAGGATACAGGCAATGCCGGTTCTGACGCTACCTAGTCATGTCTGGATAAACCGAGCGTCGGCTAGCCCGTTTAAGAATGGGCTAAAGATCGTCAGGATCTTGATGCAGTAGTGCAGGCTTTGGCGCCCGAACGGCCAATGGATGATCGGATTAGCGCGGCTATGGCGTTGAAACAAAGCGATGTGGTTGATGCGGAATTGAAGGCTGTGTTAGTTGAGCGAATGCGTGACAATGAAGAACTGTGGGAAGTGAGGCGAATGTCGGCGGAGGCCCTAGAGCGATTCAAGCTGGATTCATCTGAATACGAAGCGTATCAGGCGTTTTTGTCCCAACAGCAGCGAGTTTCTCAAGGTGGTGAGTAGATAAAGAACAGTAAACAGGCCGCGTAATGGTCGGTCTACTGTTCTCGTGATACTCTTAACCCTTGAATCCTTTACTTTGCTTCTCCTGTCTTTACTTTTTTAACAATGGCGCCAGAAATCTGCCAGTATGTGAGCGTTTTTCTTTGGCAATACTTTCTGGCGTACCTGTTGCGATAATTTCTCCACCGCCATCGCCTCCTTCCGGTCCAAGATCGATGATCCAGTCGGCAGTTTTTATAACATCCAGGTTGTGCTCGATCACAATGACAGTGTTGCCATGATCACGCAGGCGATGCAGTACATCCAACAACATGCTGACATCATGAAAATGTAAGCCAGTTGTTGGCTCATCTAAGATGTATAAAGTTTTACCAGTATCTCTTTTACTTAGTTCTCGGGATAACTTAATACGCTGGGCCTCACCACCGGATAAGGTTGTTGCTGATTGCCCCAGCCGAATATACGACAAACCAACGTCCATCAGTGTTTGGAGTTTTCTGGCTAACGCAGGCACAGCATCAAAAAATTCACGTCCTTCTTCGACGGTTAGATCGAGTACTTCGTGAATGTTCTTGCCCTTGTATTGAATATCTAATGTTTCGCGGTTGTACCGCTTTCCTTTACAAACGTCACAAGCAACATAAACATCGGGTAAGAAGTGCATTTCAACTTTAATCACCCCATCTCCCTGACAAGCTTCACAACGCCCACCTTTAACGTTAAAGCTAAAGCGACCAGGCTTATAGCCCCGAGAACGCGCTTCTTGCGTTGCTGCAAAGAGCTCTCGAATAGGAGTAAATAGTCCGGTATAGGTTGCTGGATTGGAGCGGGGCGTTCGGCCAATAGGGCTTTGGTCTATGTCGACGACTTTATCTACCTTATCGAGCCCATCAATGGACTTATGTGGTGCGGGGCTAAGCTGGGAGTTATTGATTAGACGTGAGGCGGCTGGGAATAGTGTATCGTTAACCAGCGTTGATTTTCCAGATCCAGAAACCCCAGTAATGCAGGTGAAAAGTCCCAGTGGGAATTCAACGTTGACCTGCTTAAGGTTATTGCCACTTGCCCCTTGAATGGTGATATGGCCTTTTTCAGAAACGGTTCGATGCTCAGGAACCTCGATGCGACGAGTGCCAGCGAGATATTGCCCAGTGAGTGATTCGGGCGTATTTTTTATCGCTTCAATATCGCCTTGGGCGATCACTTGACCTCCATGGACACCCGCTCCTGGCCCAATATCAACCACATGATCGGCTGATGCGATGGCGTCTTCATCATGCTCGACCACAATGACCGTATTGCCCAGATCGCGCAGGTGGGTCAGTGTTTTGAGTAAACGTTCGTTGTCACGCTGATGCAGCCCGATAGATGGCTCGTCCAAAACATACATTACGCCTACCAGTCCGGCACCAATTTGGCTAGCAAGCCTTATTCGCTGAGCCTCACCCCCTGAAAGCGTGTCCGCACTGCGACTGAGTGAAAGGTAGTCGAGGCCGACATTGACGAGAAACGACAGTCGCTCGCGGATCTCCAGTACCACTTTTTCTGCAATCTGGGCCTTATTTCCAGGTAAGGATAGCGACGCAAAAAATTCCGCTAACCTGCCAATAGAAAGAGCGTTGAGATCTGGCAGGTTTTTATCGACGACAAAAACATTACGGGCGGCGATATTAAGTCGTGTGCCATCACATTTAGGGCAGGGTTGATCTGATAGGTACTTGGATAGCTCCTCGCGAACCATATTAGACTCAGTTTCGCGGTAACGTCGCTGCATATTTGGTATGACCCCTTCAAAAGGGATTGTTTTAACAGCGCTGTCACCTCGTTCATTAACAAAGGTAAAGCGAATGTTTTGACGTCCACTGCCTTGAAGTACCATTTGCTTAACGCTATCGGGCAAAGATTGCCAAGGGCTATTTAAGTCAAATTCGTAATGCTCTGCCAGGTTGGTCAACATTTGGTAGTAATAGGCATTGCGCTTGCTCCAGCCCGGAATCGCACCGCCAGACAGGCTGAGCTCTTGATTGAGAATTAGTTTGTCAGGATCAAAAAACTGCTGGTGTCCCAAACCATCACAGGTTGAGCAAGCTCCAGCGGGGCTATTAAAAGAGAATAGCTTTGGTTCCAGTTCGCTTAAGCTATAGCCGCAAACTGGGCAGGCATAATTGGCCGAGAAGAGCATTTCTTCATCACTATCCATTGAGCTGGCAACGGCTGTCCCTTCTGCTAATTCCAGGGCTGTTTCTAGAGATTCGGCTAAACGGGTTTGAATGTCTTCGCGGATCTTCAAGCGATCAACGACCACTTCAATGGTGTGCTTTTTATTTTTGTCCAGCGAAGGCAGTTCGGCGAGTTCGTATATATCGCCATCAATTCTCACCCGTATAAAGCCACTTTGACCCAAGCGCTCGAACAGGTGAACATGCTCACCTTTGCGACCTCGGATCACAGGAGCCAGTATCATCCACTTGCTACCTTCTGGCTGAGTCATGATTTGATCAACCATTTGCGATACCGTTTGTGCGATTAGTGGTTCACTGTGCTCAGGACATTTTGGGGTTCCTGCGCGAGCAAACAGTAGCCGCAAATAGTCATGGATTTCTGTGATGGTGCCAACGGTTGAACGCGGATTGTGTGACGTGGTTTTTTGTTCGATGGATATGGCCGGTGACAAGCCTTCAATATGGTCGACGTCAGGCTTCTCCATTAGCGACAAAAATTGTCTTGCGTAAGCTGATAATGATTCAACGTAGCGCCGTTGCCCTTCCGCATAGAGGGTATCAAATGCGAGTGATGATTTGCCAGAGCCCGATAAGCCGGTGATAACGATAAGCTGGTCACGGGGCAAGGTCAGGTTGATATTTTTTAGGTTATGGGTGCGAGCACCACGTACCGATATTTGATCCATATGAAAGGAAGCCAATTAGATTGAGTCATTAGACTGGGCATTATAGTGATCTTTGGCGTCGGCTGAAATGGCGCGAGCAAATTTCCTGCGCGATGACGCGACATAAAAAATATTCGCTGTTATCATACGCGGTCAGTCAAAACAGAGTGCCTGGTTTTTATGAGAGGTTTACGCTTAAACGCGATAGAGAAGCGAGCTGCGAGCAGCTTAGCGACGATTTTTTTATTACGCATGCTTGGGCTGTTTATGGTTATGCCTGTTTTTGCGATTGAAGGCCAGAACTACGCCCAAGCAACACCAGCACTCATTGGGTTAGCCATTGGTGCATACGGTTTAACCCAAGCACTATTGCAGATCCCATTTGGTTTTCTTTCTGATAAATATGGCCGTAAAGTACTGCTGGTAGCTGGTATGTTTATTTTTGCTTTGGGCAGTGTGGTAGCGGGTCTGGCAGATTCGATCCAGTGGGTAATTATTGGCCGAGCGATCCAGGGCGGAGGGGCAGTATCGAGCGTTGTTTTGGCGTTGGCGTCGGATGTCACTCGCGATGAATTACTCAGCAAAGTCATGGCGTTGTTGGGAGCCAGTATTGGGGTTTCATTCGGAATCGCTTTTATTGCAGGCCCGATCCTAGTAACGCACTTGGGATTGTCCGGTCTTTTCTTCGTCACCGCCATTCTGGCCAGCATGGCCATTTTCTTGATTATCTTTTGGGTGCCAACTGGAGACAATGTACGCTTTCTCAGTGAGCATCGAACCGTTCTATCCAAAGTGGGTGATGTATTAAGGCATAGAGAGCTACTACGGCTAGATGCTGGCATCTTTTTCTTGCACCTCATGCTGGCGGCTACATTTACCGTATTGCCCGTTCAATTAGTTGAAGCTGGCATGTTGAAAAGTCAACATTGGATGCTCTATCTGCCCATCATGTTGCTGGCGTTTATTGCCATGGGGCCATTTATGGGGATCGCGGCTAAAAGAAGTTTGCATAAACCCATTTTTATGGCTGCTATCGTACTACTACTAATAGCCTGTCTTTCCATGACACAAGCGGACGGCGTTGTCGGTCTTGGCTTGTGCCTGTTTATTTTTTTCTGGGGGTTTATCTACCTGGAAGCAACGCTACCTTCAATGATTTCTCGCTTTGCTCCTGTTACTTTTAAAGGAACGGCATTGGGGGTTTATTCTACGCTCCAGTATTTAGGTGTGTTTGTCGGGGGGCCGACAGCGGGGTGGTTGGCACAAACCTATGGGTTTAATAGCGTGTTTGTCTTTTTAGCGGTTATTAGCGGTCTGTGGCTACTGGTTGCAGCAACCATGGCGAAACCGCATAATGTTGTAGGCTACACCATACATATTGGGCAAGTACATCAGCAGCAGGTCGCTGATATTGAAAAGCAACTTAGAACGATGGATGGTGTGTGGGATGTTGTTGTGGTTGCCGAAGAGCGAGTGGCCTACCTGAAGGTCGATAAAAAACAATTTGATTACGAAGCGGTAGCCGATTATGCCGAAGGGCTAGCGTAATATAAACTGGATAAAGACCTGGTTTTGGATAAAGACCTGGTTTTACAGATTAAGTTAATGTTAAAGAGTGGCGTAATAGAGAGCGCACTGAGTTTAAACCCATTTTTTTAAGCGGAGACAGCAAATGGCACGTGGAGTAAATAAGGTGATTCTTATAGGCAATCTGGGTTCCGATCCAGAAGTCAGATATATGCCAAATGGTGGCGCAGTTGCTAACCTAAGTGTTGCAACATCAGAAACATGGAAAGACAAGCAAACCGGTGAAATGAAGGAGATGACAGAGTGGCATCGAGTCTCGTTTTTTGGTCGCTTAGCTGAAATTGCCGGTGAATACCTGCGCAAGGGTTCCAAAGTCTATATTGAAGGCAGCATCAGAACGCGTAAATGGCAAGATCAAAATGGCCAGGACCGCTATACAACAGAAATCCGCGGTGCAGAGATGCAGATGCTTGATAGTCGTGGAGGAAGTGCCGATATGGGGCCATCTCAGCCACAACAAGGCAATTATGGTCAACCTCAGCAGCCTCCTCAATATCAGCAACCGCAGCAGCGTCCACCTATGCAACAAAATCCGCCACAGAACCAGCAACCGGTGATTGACGATTTTGATGATGATATTCCATTCTAATTTAGGTTTAAAAGGTGGTGCCTTTGGGTAAAAAAGTTAAATTTTTTGACACTATCTGACACATAATGCGCTACACTTTGCAGTGTAAATGCGCTAGCGCTAGGTGTGGAATTAAAAGTGGTTAATAATAATAAATCCAAAGGTTCAGTCCTTTTTCTATGTAATCGTATTCCTTATCCCCCGCATCGAGGGGATAAAATTCGTAGTTATCATATGCTCCGTCGCCTCGGCGACCACTTTGATGTGCATGTAGCGGGCTTTTTGTGTGATAAGAACGATGAGTTGGATTACAAGAAAATGCCCTCATTTTGTAAAAGCCATCACTTTGTTCGTCAGGCCTCAAAGGGGTCAATTAAAGCCACTGCCATGAATTTGTTTGCGAAGTCTTCACTGACCAGCAATCTGTTTCGACATGATGATCTTGAGGCATGGATTGAAAAGACGGTAGCGGAGCAAAATGTTAAGTGCATCATTGTTAACTCATTGCCAATGGCGCAGTACGCCATTCAACATGCTAAAAATGGTGTAGTTTGTCTGGCTGATTTCGAGCGAGTTGAGTCAGATTCATGGCGTCAATTTGAGCCTACCAAAGGCCCTTTAGCCAAAAAAGCGTTCCAAAAAGAATTAGAAGAAATTGAGCAAAGTGAACGCGAATTAGCGAAACACTTCAAAGGTATTATCTTTACCTCTCGATTAAATGCCCGCATCTTTACCAGCTCGTGTCCAGAGGCTAGCGATAAAGTTGCTACCTTTGTTAATGGTGTTGAAACTGAGTATTTTTCTCCTGAGCGTGAACTTCCCAAGGTTTTCCATAAAAAAGAAATTCCCATCGTTTTTTGTGGTGCGATGGATGAGTACTACAACGAAGAGGCTGTATTATGGTTTGCTTCTGAGGTGTTGCCTTTGGTGAAGAAAAAATCGCCAACGGCGACATTTCACGTTGTTGGGTCTTGCCCATCTAAAAAGCTGCTGAAAGCTGCTGAAAGTTTAAAGTTTAAAGTGACTGGTGAGGTCGATGATGTGCGCCCGTATATAAAAGGGGCCGCACTAACCGTTGCTCCTGTAAAGAAGGGCAAGGCCGTTCACTATAAGGTGCTTGAATCTCTAGCAATGGGCAAGCCCTGTGTGATGACGCCACATGCAATGGAAGGCCTAATAAGTGCTGATTGGTTGCCCGATCTTGTCGCTGGATCTCCCAGTATGTTTGCTGACAAATGTTTAGGTATCATAAACGGATTGGTACCATTTCAGGAATGCTTCCGGCCATATATTGAAAAGAACTATTGTTGGGATAAGCTTTTTCAGCGATACCAACACTTAATGAAACAGATTCTTTGATAGCTTAACCCGTTAGGTCCTTCGGCCTTCAACCTGAAAGGGAGTAAATGGATAAATCCCGTTATGCTGTGGTGGCGCTGAATGCGAGGGGATACTTGCTTGATGTCGCCGAACAAGATTTGATTCGTGAGATCGCAAAGCAGCGCCAGCTGCTTTGGTTCGAGCCCAAACGAATATCACTCGGTCGCTGGTTGGTGAATGCGTTTCAAACTTCTCGCCAGGCTCCATACCGAGCAATTGGGTTGGCTTCTTTTTTTGTCATCGATACTCCAAACCTTCCATTTCTGAGAGACTGGTATTTGACCAACCAAATTCGACGTCGTGTCCGTCAAATAACCTCCGAGCGTCTACCCTTGATACTGTGTTGTTTTGGCGGCATAGGTCAATGGCGTACTAGCTTTGTGAGCCTTACCAAGTTGCTTGAGGCAAAAGCAATTATGGTATGGGATGGTGATGATATGGTGCGCTCACTCAGTCGGACGTTAACTCAATCACAAGGGAAGCAATGTCAACGCTTACTGCTAACGACGGAGTTATATTCTGAGCAAGTGGCTCGACAATATCAGACAGTATGTCCCGCAAAGCGGCTCCCAATCTTAGCGGATGTTGCGGATGTCCATTGCGGGAGTGAATATGATACGACACTGAATGTGCCTATTGATGGCGTCCCCTTTGTTGTGCTTGAGCAGGTAGTCAAGGTCTTGCCCGCGCTTGCTAGCCAATGGGGAAGCGTTCGTTTTCAGTTTTTTTATCAACAGGAACGAACCAGCACGCGCCAAAACTTAGATCGCTTAGCGTTGGCGATGAATGTCGAGCAAAGCATCGACTGGTTTCTAATCGACCCAGATCAGCCACTGCCAAGAGTGTCTGGTGTTGTTTTAAGTTTGCGTCAAGGAAATGCACTATGGCGTGACTACTGCTGGGCGTTGCTCAGTCATACAGGCTTTATCGCTTTGGAAAGTAATGGAGCAGACAACTGGTCAGAATGTTTTACAGTATCTTCGTCTCTTGATGACTTGATGTCGGCTTTTTCAAAAGCACGACATATTAAACCCAGTGCTGATAGCATGTTCATAACACCAGAAAAGCCGAAACAGATAGTCGCAAAACTCGTCAAAATGATGAACACGCTAATTGGCTAAAATCGGTATAAATGTATTATTGATAAACTGCGCCAGTCAATTTGTCTAAATTCAGGTATGCCTAATGCTTATAGGGATCGATGTTGGGGTGTGGTGGGCAATAAATGGCCGGAGGCTCGCCTATCAACGGCGGTACGTCTACGATATGAGCAGGCTTAATAACATGGACTTCGCCACTGAGATAGCCGTCGTCATTTAGCAGCTGAACCATCGGCGATTCAAGAAACCAGCCGCAGAAAATAACTTCGCGTTTCTTGTTGGCTAACAAAATAGTAATGGGGTGGCCAAGATGATGTTTGGTTAGCTCCATATAGCTAGCATATCCTCCGAATCGGTTATTTTAATTTGGTTAAGGTAGCATAATTGGCGCGCTGTGACAGCAGAATCTATCAAATTTTTGTTGGCCTATCACCAGGAAGAAGCTTTCGCTACCTATAGCCCAATTTAAGGCTAACCACTTTGACCTGAGACAAACTGTCGCACCTTTATATTTGATGGTGTATACTTCGTGCCGATTCTCCATGTTGGGGGAGAATCATCCACTATCATCAAAAAAAATTAACAAGTTATACCAGTTGAGAGGCTGGTTCCCTTACTTTAGGGAGGAGAGGTATGCATTTGAGTCGGTACTTGCGTTCCGGAGGAGCGCTGCTTGCTAGTGGCTTTGCGTCTGTTGAAGCAATGGCGGGTGAGCAAACGAAGAGTATGCGCTATAACATGACCGAGGGCGTGACGGAGATTAGTCAATCCGTGTATAGTCTTCACCAAATTATCCTATGGATTTGTGTGATTATAGGGGTCATTGTTTTTGGGGCAATGTTCTATTCCATCTTTAAGCACAGAAAATCGAAAGGGGTTAAGCCTGCCACGTTTCATGAAAGCGTGAAGGTTGAAATTGCTTGGACCATCGTTCCTATCATTATTCTTATTGGAATGGCCGTTCCAGCAACATCTACCCTGCGGAAAATGGAAGATACCTCGGATGCCGAACTTACCATAAAAGTAACCGGCTATCAGTGGAAGTGGCGCTATGAATACATCGACTATAATGGTCGTAAACTTGATATCGACTATTTTAGTAACCTGGGAACTTCGCAACGCCAAATCCACAATAAAGAGAAAAAGAGCGAAAACTACCTCTTAGAAGTTGATCGTCCTCTCTATATCCCAACAGGCAAAAAAGTTCGATTTCTTATCACCGCCAATGATGTTATTCACTCGTGGTGGGTTCCTGCTTTCTCCGTTAAAAAAGACGCTATTCCAGGCTTTATCAATGAGACTTGGACCAAGGTTGATGAACCTGGTACTTATCGTGGCCAATGTGCGGAGCTCTGTGGTAAAGATCACGGGTTTATGCCGGTAGTGGTTAAAGCGCTTGATACCAAAGACTTTGATGGCTGGTTAAATACCGAACAAGAGAAAGTTGCAGAAGCTAAGCGTATAGAATATGAAGCCTATGGACGCGATTGGCCTCTAGAAGAGCTGATGACCGAAGGAAAGAAAATTTACGATGCTAAGTGTGCTGTATGTCACATGCCGAATGGTGAAGGTATTCCTGGAGCGTTCCCTGCGTTGAAAGACAGCGCTGTTGCGCTCGGTGATATCAGTAAACATATCGATGTAGTTGTCTATGGGGTTCAGGGTACAGCCATGCAGGCCTTCAAAGACCAGCTAAATGATATTGAAACTGCGGCCGTGGTTACATACGAGCGTAATGCTTGGGGTAATGACACTGGCGATGCCGTTCAACCACGCACTGTGCGTGACCACAAACAGCAAGCAACCAAGTAGAGGAGGGTAGCAAGATGAGTGCTGTA
>CESG01027041.1_pt1 | contig 12640 bp, 10 predicted proteins | sample 531121 | NCBI WGS metagenome assembly CESG01 (sample SAMEA2621287, study PRJEB7988) | marine metagenome | biome: marine biome (ENVO:00000447); feature: mesopelagic zone (ENVO:00000213); material: "saline water (ENVO:00002010), including plankton (ENVO:xxxxxxxx)" | depth 800 m
AGCAATATCAACCCAGCTTCGTTCTTGGGAGATTATCTGAGAGGACATCAGGCATAAGGAGAAAAAAACGAGCATACTTTTTAACACCATTGTGAATTTATCTTGGGAAGTCATGCAAAGCTCTCCTGTCACTCGATTCAAATTAGATATACCTTTATGCTAGCCGCGTGAAGTTACTTGGAAAGTCCACCAGCGATCCGCTCGTGGAGCATTGGTCGGTGGAGCAGGATTTCCCGGTCCGCCATGAATTTGCAATTTGGTAACCCGAGCCTGCCAAGCCCGATCCATCGTAGCTGAATCGGTTATACGATTCAGATAGACTGGGTATACAACGCCATCAAGACGCATAACACCGCGCTCATTTTCTCCAACCCGGGCGGCCCAGTATTTCGTGTCGCAAACGGAACAGCTAAGGTACATCTCTCCTTCCGGAGTAGCCATGCAGTTCAGATTAATAGAATGGGGCCGGATGCCATCGTAGATTTGCAGTTGGCACAATTCTACATCATTGGCGAAAGACCAATCGTTAACCTGCCCGTCTGAATCGTCACCGAAGAGAAATCCCCCAGGAGTTCTGTCACAAGGGCAGATGGATGAGTACACTAGGAATCCGATCACACCTGCTGCCAAAACAGAGGCAATTGAACCGCCTAGGATTAGTTTGAGTTTTGAGTTGTCTTGCGTCGCTTGTTCTTCTGTCATGATGTCCCCTTTGCTTTTTCTTCTTAATTTATAACACTGGGTATATTTCTAGTTTTCATTGTTTGTGGGATAGCCGGTAGTCTAACACCATCTCTTCTGTAAGAGTGGTCCCGAATCCGGGTTCATTCGGAGCAATTACGAAACCATTCTCCACTGAGCATGACATGGCTTCAAGAATTTCGGAGTCTTCCGGAAAGCTTTCTGCCATGGTGCAACTGGAGGAAGTTAACGCAATCGGAAATCCCCAGGAACTTCCTCCACGGTGTGGAATGATCTCTAAACCGGCCGCCTCTACCAATTGTGAGATGCGTCTGCCGGCGGTTGTGCCTCCGCACCAGGTAATATCTGGTTGCAGGATCTCCGCAGATCCCAACTGAACAAGTAGGTTAAAACCATGATGGGTGTATTCGTGTTCACCACACGCAATGCGTGTCCAACCATTGCCTTTGCCTCCGATGCGATTAACCAGTTCGGCATAGCCGAAAACATCGTCTGGTGAAAGTAATTCTTCCATGAAATATAGGTTGGCTGGTCTTAAATCCTCCGCCAATTGCACGGCCCACTCGACTGTGCCGTCTCGGGAAACACAGTCAGTCATCAGCCGTGCGTCAGGGCCCAGTTCTTGTCGCGCTCCTAGCACGGAATCGACGTAAGCAGTCCTTGCTGCTGCTGTCATTCGTGGCCCCCCGTAGGTTGTAAGTTTGAAATTGCGCACTCCAGCAGCCTGCCCATCGCTTAAGTTGCCGTTGGTCTGGTAGATTTCAAGGCGATCTCGGTCAGCACCGCCTAACAATTTATGTACGGGTAGGCCAGCATATTTGCCAGCGATGTCCCATAAGGCATTGTCCACAGCACTTAAAGCCATGGCGAAAATACCTCGACGGCCATAGAAAACTCCAGAGGTGTACATTTGGTCCCAAAGTTGTTCGACGTTGAGTGGGTTGGTACCGAGCAACAAGTGTTTCAAGTGACCATCTATAATTTCTACAGCAGCACTGCCACCGGCGCCCATTCCGAATCCGGTGACTCCTTGGTCAGTCTTGATTACCGCGATAATGGCCGAGGGTAGTTGTTCGAAGGGGCCGCCGTATCGCCAGCGCCGCGTGTCATCATCAGAGTCAAATGTTGGCGCATTTAACAAACCATCGGAACGTTGGTTTATGTAGATAGGATAGGCCTTAACTTCACGGATGCTTAGCGCAGGTGACTGGGCCAAGAGCAATATGGGAGAAGATATAGCAACTCCTGCGCTAGCCGCGAGGTAAGCTAAACTGCTCGCTTGGCCGAAAAATTGACGTCGGCTCGGCCGCTTGAGGTCCTTGTTTTGCTGCATGGGTATTTCCTGCATCAACCGATTATTAAAACTCGCAGAATGGGAGGTGAACTTCAAGTCAGTAAAGATTATCCAAAGGCCTGTGATTCAAAGTGAGTTGGATTCTAGTGTAAAAAGTTGGCGGAGGATCCGGCGCCACTGGATGTACTGTTCTTCCATTGTACCGCTGAGTCCGTGCACTTGCTTGTTTAGTTCCAGAATGGCTGGTGCGATTTCGCGGTTGAAGCCGGAGGCAAGTTCCCGAAACTCCACTTCGTAAATTTTGCTCCAGCGAAACCGGTCATAGCGTTGAATTAGAGTCAAATAGCCCGTCGAAGAGCTGTAGCGTGAAATATCGTAGGCTTCCTGTAAGGCGGCTTCGTTTTGTGTAATCTGGTCGTAGGAATAACGTCGCCATATCACATAGGAGGGTTGCATGTCTTCATAAAGGGCTTGGTAGTATTCATCGACGGTATCGATAAATAAGTAATGACGCACCCGCATGTCCTGGACACGCGCCATCATTGGATCATCTTTAGCAGGGAGGCTAACCAAACTTATTTGGCCACCTGCATTGGTGTAAAGGGTATGCTCAAAAGAGCTCGGTGACAGATCGGCGGCATAGACCATCTGTGATACGAGTCCTATATTCAAGAGTTCTTGCTCGCTGAGTCGAGTTCTCGCTGCGACAAGATCATTGTTAATTTTATTGTAAAGATCCTGGAAGGGATCGGTGAAAGAATTGGGATCGAATCGATTGCCGGGAGTGTATCGAGTGGATTCCGGGAAGTCTTCGTCTATTGTTACGTCCGCGTATTTTTTGTTCAACCACTCGCGTCCGGCACTGTCTTGTACTTTGATATGGATTTGCAATTCCTGCCCATCGGATCTGAGCACAGCGCCCGACAATAATAAGTCCATAGATGGATCATCTTGTGGCAGTACCCTAACAGCCCCCCACTGATTTGCACTTATTAGGGTATTTCGTAACACGTATGGTAGATACTGGATTTCATTTTCCCGAATTGTGGCAAACTCCAGCCCACCATATCCTGGGGTTGATTCTTCCTCCAGCTTGTTCTCAAACACACGTATACCTATGTCTAGAAGGAATGGTTCTGTCAGTACCTCTGTTGAGTAATCAAGACTGACTGTTCCAACCGGAGGTATAGTTGGTTCTATGGGAGAGGGGGCATCCTGAATGCAAGTGGCTAGAGCAAGGGCTTGAAACCCAAATACGCAACTTTTTAATAACCTTATGATCAAATCTGAATAATTCACTTGTTCAATCCAGTGGGGTTCTCTGGCTACAGACTCGCCCGCGACTGATGGTTTGAATGCAATTGTACTCGTCGGGTGGGGCATCGTACTTACTGTATGTTTGTCTTAAGTTAAAGGGAATACCGTTATCACTCTGAATACTCGTGACTATCTGTAAAGACGAGCCATTGGCAGCAACGCTAAATTGATGGGTAATGTAGAGTTCTTCGGGAAGCGTTATTTCAAAAATCAGTTGTAGGCGATTCCATCCACAAAATTCTGAACCGTGAGGACTGGAAAAAGTTTGCGTCGGACCAGTTTCCATTCCGCATATCAGGGGAGCTTCGCCCTTTCTTTCGATTCGCACTTGATTGCGATCTTGAATGATTTCCATAGTGGTCTGACGACTAATGTACTCGGCCACTCGAGCCAGATTGACAATACCCGATCTGCCTCGGGATGAACCTAAGTTGATGTTGCCAATGGATACACGGGGACGGGACAGTGGCCTGATTCCAGCAGCTTGCGCTGCTGCCTGTTCTTGGCGCATACGCATTACGCGGTTTAGCTCGTCCTCCCAATTGTCACTACGAGCAAAATCTTTTTCCCAGGAACCGGAAAAATTCAGGCGTACGGGCGTATCCAGGTCAAGCAGGGGGAGGTCATCCTGAGCGTAGGAATTGGCACCAAGACACAGTAGAAAAAGCGTTGTGAAGCCAGCATGTGCTAGGGGCTTAAATGGGAAGAAAGAAAAAACGTTATGTGTCATTGCTACAGAGTAAGTCATATCTGGTTTTTTAAATCATCTTATTTTTATGTGTGGATCTCAGGGATTGCACCCTAAAATCCAGTTTGAATGCTCCAATACCATCCTCTGTTAGTCAATATAGCAATCACACTGAATACCATGCCATCTATTGGACATTCTCGGTAAGGGCTTTTATGCTCCATACGCAGAGAAACTCGCAAAGAAGGAGGTTTTTCCCCAATGATAAATCAAAAGTTCTTTAAATTACTCCTGGTTTTAGTCTCCATATTATTTTTGTCGCTGCCGGCGATGGGCCAAAGGGACTTAAGCGGTGTTGATATTGTAGCTAATCACGTAGCTGGGTCTTTTTACTATTTACAGGGCGCAGGTGGCAATATCGGGTTGTCCATCGGTGAGGATGGTGTGGTCATGATAGATGATCAATTTGCACCATTGACTGATAAAATTCTGGAAGCAATACGCGAACTTAATGATGGCGAGATCCGCTTTGTGATCAACACCCATGTTCATCCGGATCATACTGGGGGCAATGAGAATCTAGGCAATATGGGTATCCTGATCCTGGCCCGAGATGAGGTGCGTGTCCGTCTCAGGGCGAGCCAACCAAAAGAAGCGCTTCCTGTGTTGACTTATAGTGACGCCATTACGATTCATCTTAACGGTGAGGAAGTATATGCCTTTCCGGTGGCACCAGCGCATACTGACGGTGACACCTTTATTCATTTCAGAAATTCTGATGTGATTCATGCCGGTGATGTATTCCGCACTACGGCATTCCCGGTAATCGATACAAATAACGGTGGTACATTGGACGGTACCTTGGAGGCTTTGGGGACTCTTGTTGGCAAGTCAGGTCCTGACACAAAAATAGTGCCTGGGCACGGAGAAGTCTCTTCCCGAACGGAGGTTATGGGATTTCGCGATATGATTCTGGATGTTAAGAGCAAAGTGGCCCCCATGGTGGAAAGAGGTCTGAACTATGAGGAGGTTGCCGCGGCTAATCCCACGTCAGCATATAATGCTAGATATGGGGATCCAGAGAGATTTCTGCGCGCAGTATATTCAGAGCTAGGCGGCATAGAGTAAAGTGTGATGCCCCTGCAATTGCTCAGTGGAAATCCACGGAGAACTGGGTTACGAAATCATGCAGCACTTTGTGATTACAGTGGGTTTTAATGAAACTAGGATGCATATTTTTGCGCCATAATCCTGTGAAAATATCTTGGTTGTTAACTGTAATCTCTATTTCGGCCTTGCCTTATACCTGCGTATTAGCAGCCGATACTGAATCTCAGCAGGAACTTGTAGCGGGTTTCTGGACTTCAACAAGCGAGACAGAAAGACTTGCCACTGAGGCGCAACTCATTGAAGGGGCTCGCGATACTGCCGAGTTATATCATTGGTTTAAAACAGGACCGCATTTTTCTATCGATGTACCGAAAGGGCAGCAAGAAAGTATACGTGTTGCAGGAGATGGAACTCGGTTTCCCTACGTTTACCTGATACCGGAGAGCTACGATCCGGAGCATTCCTATCCAGTCGAATTCATGTTACACGGTGGTGTAAGTCGGCCGGAGTGGGAGCCTGGCGGAAGCTGGTGGCGCCGTGGCTATGAGTCTTTAAAACAAGAAGACCGCATAGTGGTGGTCCCGGCTTCATGGGAACGAGCATTCTGGTGGCATGAAAACCAGGCAGAGAATCTGCCTGCCATTTTGAAAGAGCTGAAACGAACCTATAACGTTGATGAGAATCGTGTCACGCTAAGCGGAGTTTCCGATGGGGGCACGGGTGCCTATTTCTTCGCTTTCAAGCAGCCGACTGAATGGGCAGCCTTTTTCCCTTACATAGGTCATCCAGGGGTATTAAGGAATTCACAGAGCGGGGAAGGGTATCGGCTCTATTTCGAAAACTTAATGACCAAGCCCCTATATATCGTCAACGGTGAAATAGACCGGCTTTACCCAGCTTCTTCGTTACAAGGGTTTATTAAGATCCTAGGAGAGACTGGAGTTGAGCATGTGTTTAAAGCCATCAAAGGTGGAGGTCATGACACGCGATGGTTACCGGGAGAGACCGCATTCATCGAAGAGTTCAAACTAGAACACCCTCGAGATCCCTTACCGGAGCGAATTCGCTGGGTAGCTGACCGTATTGACAAGTTCAATCGTAATTCTTGGATACAGATTGATGGTTTATCGCGCACACCAGGTCTTTTGGATGTGCGTAGGGAAGATAATCTTTTCGTGGTAAGCGCGCGCGGTGTTTCTCAGTTCACACTGCTACTGAATCCGGAGGAAGTGGATTTCAGTCAACCTATCCTTGTCAACGTTAACGGAACGACCGTAATGGCGGAAAATGTGAGCGAGAACAAGGAAACCTTATTGAAGTGGGCGCAAAAGGATCTAGATAGAAAAATGTTGTTTACGGCAGAATTGAATGTACAAGTTCCCGACTAGGATCCATTGGCCTTCTTGTTTGCGCGCGCAACCTGTTTTTAGATGCAAGTCTGAGTAATTGTTGCGATTATTAACGTGTTTTCTCATGTAAACATCGAAGGGCTATAGCAAGAAATCTCAATCTCCATGGACATAATTTCTTGAATAGAACAGTCAGCTGAAAATCGATATCATGGACACTGGCTTACTGGTTGTTTTATTTATACCGCTGTTTTTAAGTGAGCACTCAGCATTCGTATTCAAATGTCGGCGTCAAAGGTTCCACGGGGTATAAAAGGTCTAAATCTGATGGTTGAAATAATCATTATGGTTGACTTGTGATAAGTCGATCCCGCAAAGGTGAACTACAGGTCGCTCCAGAGCTTGCGGGCTTTGTGGATGACTTGCTGTTGCCGTGTCTCGGGATCGACAGCGACCGCTTTTGGTCAGGCTTCGAATCAATTATTAACAACTTCACATCGCGCAATAACGAGCTACTATCTATTCGTGATGACCTGCAGTCCCAAATCGATACTTGGCATCGTGAGCGTAAGGATGAAGCTTTCGATGCATCTGCCTATAAGCAATTCCTGAAAGAAATAGGTTATTTATTGGAAGAAGGGGCAGATTTTGCGGTCGAGACGGCCAATGTTGATGAAGAAATTTTCATGCAAGCCGGGCCACAGTTAGTGGTACCAGTTAAGAATGCTCGTTTTGCTCTAAATGCCTCTAATGCTCGCTGGGGGAGTCTGTACGACGCTTTGTATGGTACCGATGTAATTTCGGAAGACGACGGAGCCGAGCGTACTGGTGGTTACAATCCGGTTAGGGGCGAAAAAGTTATAGCTTTCGCTAAAGCGTTTCTCGACGATGCCTGCCCCCTTCAGTCCGGCTCTCATAGTGGTGCGACTAGTTATAGCATCAAGGAAGGAGCTCTCTGCATATCGATAGGTGACGAAGTAACCAGACTGATTGATAGCGCCCAATTTCGTGGTTACCAGGGTGATCCGGCTTCACCTTCCACTGTTCTCCTTGCAAACAACAAACTGCATATAGAAATTCAGATTGATCGGCATTCCGATGTTGGAAAGAATGATGCTTCAGGTGTAAAGGACATTGTGATGGAGGCCGCGATTACCACTATTCAAGATTGCGAAGACTCTGTCGCCGCCGTTGATGCTAAAGACAAGGTAGAAATCTATCGTAATTGGCTAGGTTTGATAGTGGGTGACCTTCAAGAAACTTTTATGAAAGGCGGGCAGGAGTTGACTCGCATCCTAAATCAGAACAGGGAGTACATAGCTCCGGATGGGCGGCTATTTCAATTGCACGGACGCAGTCTGTTGCTGGTTCGCAATGTTGGCCATTTGATGCGTAACAGTGCAATTCTCGATTGCAGCGGAGAAGAAATCTATGAAGGCATTATGGACGCCGTTATTACTGGTGCTATCGGAGCAATTGATGTCAATCAAAAAAACCTTTTGCGTAACTCCCGCACAGGCAGTATATACATTGTCAAACCGAAAATGCACGGTCCGGCTGAAGTAGCGTTTACCTGCGAGTTATTCGAACATGTGGAAGATTTATTGGGGCTTTCAAGGAATGCACTAAAGGTTGGCATCATGGACGAAGAACGCCGTACTAGTATTAACCTTAAAGAATGTATTCGAGCTGCAAAAGAACGCGTAGCTTTCATCAATACAGGGTTCCTCGACCGTACTGGAGACGAAATACACACTAGCATGGAAGTCGGGCCTATGATTCCTAAGACCCGAATGAAAGGTTCAACTTGGATTAATGCCTATGAAGACAATAATGTAGATATTGGACTGGCTTGTGGCTTAAAGGGCAAGGCGCAGATCGGAAAAGGTATGTGGGCGATGCCGGATATGATGGCCGCAATGCTAGAACAGAAAATAATTCATCCGCAGGCAGGAGCCAACACGGCCTGGGTACCATCGCCGACCGCCGCTGTACTGCATGCGCTGCATTACCATAAAGTGAAAGTATCAGCACGGCAACAGGAACTTTTATCCCGGGCTCCAGCTAGCGTCGACGACATTCTCAAGATTCCAGTGTTGGACGATGCTGCCAGTCTATCAGCGGAAGAGATACAACAGGAGCTAGACAATAATGCCCAAGGTATTCTTGGCTATGTGGTGCGCTGGATTGATCAAGGGATCGGTTGTTCCAAGGTTCCGGATATTCATGACATCGGGTTGATGGAAGATCGCGCCACGTTACGTATTTCCAGTCAACACATTGCTAATTGGTTACACCACGGTATTTGTGATGAGAACGAGGTGAACGAAACCTTGCGGCGAATGGCCGCAGTCGTTGATGAGCAGAATGAACACGACCCGGCTTACCAACCTATGGCTGCAGATTTCGAGGGTTCGATATCTTTTAAGGCAGCCAGAGAACTGGTGTTCGAAGGAAGGCTGCAGCCTAGCGGTTATACAGAACCAATACTGCATGCCCGTAGGTTGATGAAAAAAGATGGATGAAGGATTTAAGCAGATTTAGAGGCGATTTGTAAAAAAAAGTTAACTTTATAAATAACTCATATTAGGATCAAAAAAAGCCGAGGTATTGGCTCGGCTTTTTCATTAATCAACTAGCGGCCGCTTTCATCCTCGGCCATCTGCTCCAGTTTTCGAGCGCCTGCTAAAATACCCACCATACCGTAATTGCCTTCATGGCAGGCGTACTCGTATATGGATTCGTCGATTCTCGACAGTGGATACTCGCCATAGAAATTCGAAGTGAATACGGAAGTGTCATCGACCCGGAAACCATAAACAAGTTTATTTTCACCAGTTCGTCGAAACGTTTCAGTCAAAATAAGGTTGTCAGCAGGAAATCCCCTTAGCGTATGCCAGTCGTTAAAGTACTTGGTTTCTACAACCAGTGTGTCCTCTTCCCAGTGTCCGATAGAGTCGCCCATCCATTTCTCATGGGTTTCTGTAGCTGGGTTGCGCTGATCGGTGATTTTAACGATGCGGGCGTCGTGTACCATTTCAGCGACAATAACCACATGCCCCGGAGACTGAACAAACTGCAAGTGACTGTTATAAATAACGGGCATCATGATAGGACCGGCTAGAGGCCCAAACCCAACTAGACATCGTTCCGGTAAGCCCCGCCCTTCGGGTCCATCGTTACGGTTAGGTAAGCCAGCGCGACGAGCACGAACACTGTCCATCACCCCGGGTTGTAATTGAGGCATTCTTCCGTTGGCCGGATCGATGATGGCCGAAGTACGCATCTCTCCGTCGATAGTAGGGATAAATTGTGCATCATCGCGCCAGAACAGATCGTAGTTGCCAATTGGTGGTAAGGATTCTGCCAGTTCTGGAGCGGGGCGATCGGCATCCAGCGGTTCATTGTCCGCGTCAAACCGCTGCTGTTCTGCACGCTCTATATCCCGAGCTTCTTCATCGGTATAGAAACGCTTTTCACCTAAGCCTCTTGGCCTTTCGAACGGCATTATAGACGTGTGTTTCCAGACAGACTGAAAATTAGGCACGCCCCATTCGGTGTATGGAACCTGATAATCCTGCCCCACAGCTTTAAAGGCGAAAAATGATAGGCCAAGTAACAAGATAATTTTGACATTCATGTTGTTAACTCTTTGTTGAATTTGGTCACTAACGATTATTTGGATCTGACATTCTCGCTAGTTGTTGAGTTTTCTAGCTTTTCTTCTTCCCAACAGCCTATCATTCCCTCCACTCAAGTCAATCTCCTGGCCCGTCACAGCGAGTAAGAAGGCTCCTAAGCACGTAATTTTGATAGGACCTAGAAATGCAACAAATTGTGATAAGTAGACACCATCCAGAAGTTTGTTGAATATCCGAGTCATTATTTGTCATTATAGGCGGCCCTAACCAACAATAAGATATTTTCTAGAGGCAGTAATTATGCGCAATCCAATACGACTCCTAGCCTTAATCGCGGCTCTTGTATTCAGTGGGCAGCTGTTAGCCCAACAAGGCAATGCGCGCGGTACTATCGGCGAAAGCCCTTATAATGTCGTCAGAGGCTGGGCTAAGCCCTTTCAGGACCGCGGTTTCAGCTTTGGTGGAAATTCTGGCGTCTGGGCAGAATCCCCAGAACGCATCATAATCGCGCAACGTGGCGAGACTGTATTACCTTATCCGATTCCCAACGATTTTCCTGGCTATGCCGGTTCACTCGGGATAAATGTATTGCGCGAAACCAGTCGGCGTACTTGGCAAAATTGTCTGTATACCGTGAACGGTAGTGGAGAAGTGCAGGAGATTTGGAGTCACCTCGATTACTTATGTGAGGGTTCCGAAGGTCCGGGACCGCATCGAGTTCGAATTAGTCCATATGATCCTGAGCGCAGGATTTGGTTGGTCAATGAAACTTTTCACCAAATTTATGTGTTTTCCAACGATGGCGCTGAACTGCTCGCTACATATGGAGAGAAGGGAGTATTGGGTGATGATGAAACTCACTTTGGGCGCCCGCAAGATGTTGCTTTTCTTCCCGACGGTAGAATCCTGATAGCGGATGGTTTGGATAACCACCGAGTGATGATCATGGATAGAGGGATGAACTACCTTGGTGAATTTGGTGGTTACGGAGACGGTCCGGGACAGTTTAATACCATCCACGCGATTGGTATTGGCCCCGAGGGAAGAATCTTCGTATTGGATAGGGCTGGTGGAGAAGTGAATCTCTTTCGTACAACCGATGACCCAGCGGTTATCGAGTTCGAGCAATCCATAGGAGCTCCTCTGACACTTCCATTGGATATCATCGTAAACGAAAATGATTTCTGGATTACTGACCTAGGCCCATTGCGATTTATCAATTTCGATTTTGAAGGGAATATCAAATACACCTGGCTTGTACCACGAGAGCTTCCTGACGGTTATCTTGAAGTGCATACCTTTAGTGTTGATGCTGATGGCAATCTTTATGGGGGTGATAACCAGTATGGTCGCACACAAAAATTCGTTCCCAAGCCAGGGGCGGATTCTGAGTTATTGATCGAATCACCCTGGGTTGCGCGCTAAATAATCAAGGAATTTGCAATGAAAAAAGCATCAAAAAATTTGGTTTTGATGGTCAGCAGCATTTTGTTGCTATCCCTCACAGTGAGTGCCAGTGCCCAACGGCTTAATAAACTTATTGAATTGTTTGAAAATGATCAGCCTGCATTTGGGGTTCTGTCTTTTGACTATTCGCTGAATAACGCTAGAGCGATGGCAAGTTCAGGTCTTGATTTTCTTTTTATCGACATGGAGCATGCGCCTTTCGACATTGAACGACTCCGACTATTTTTACTTGGCATGACTGATAAGAGATCCATAAATGAAAAGGGTAATTTGCAACCGAATGTCGTTCCTCTAGTGCGTATTCCAGCAGCGGGTGGTGCTGAAGAGTTAATCGCACAAGCCAAACAGGTACTGGATGTTGGGGTATTTGGCATTTTTTTTCCAGCTGTTCACACGAGAGAGCAAGCCGAATTAGCGGTGCGTGCTACCCGTTATCCGCAATACAATGACGCACCGGATTACGAACCAGCAGGTCTGCGGGGTCGAAACCCCTCTAATGCTATGTGGTACTGGGGGGTGCGCGACTACCATGCCAGGGCCGATGTATGGCCGCTGGATCCGCAGGGTGAACTGTTGGCAATGATGTTCATCGAATCCCGGGCAGGAGTGGAAAATATTGAAGAAATCATTACCGTTCCTGGGCTCGGTGGTATCTTCATAGGGCCCTCGGACTTAAGCACTTCTATGGGCTATACCAGCCCTGCAGCACCGGAAGTGGAACAAGCAATTCAGACCGTGTTAAGTGCCTGTCTGGAACACGACGTACCGTGCGCTATAACAACAGGTCAGGGGTCAGTGGAACAACGTATAGATCAGGGTTTTAGGTTCGTAACAGTTGGCGCTGATGGGGGCCTCAATACCGGGGCAAGTAATGCCCTTAGACTTGGACGGGAAGCGGCGGGTCGTTAATCGGGGTTTTTTTCAACTGAGCTAAAAGAATATTCCTGACTCGCTTGTAACCTTTATAGAGGGGCGTTCTGGCTTGGTAGGCGTATTTTCTGCAACAGATTCCGGGGTAGATGTCCAGTATACATTCTCTGCCTTCTCCTTCGGGAAAGTAGTCCCGCAGCCT
>CESG01036841.1_pt1 | contig 12609 bp, 10 predicted proteins | sample 531121 | NCBI WGS metagenome assembly CESG01 (sample SAMEA2621287, study PRJEB7988) | marine metagenome | biome: marine biome (ENVO:00000447); feature: mesopelagic zone (ENVO:00000213); material: "saline water (ENVO:00002010), including plankton (ENVO:xxxxxxxx)" | depth 800 m
TATGATAGCCGCCCACCAGGAGAATGAGCCTTACGATCCGGCCGAGGCTGAAACCATAACCGCCGAGTTTTTGTCGATGCTTGATCAGGCTCCGACGCAAATTGATGAAGTTGAAGAAAGTAGCTCAGCTGATGTCGATAGCGCTCAAGGTTGGAAAATCCGCTTTGTTCCCGATACAGGCATTGTTGCCAGTGGTAATGAGCCCTATCGCATTTTTCGCGAGCTGGCTGATCTTGGAGAGCTATCCGTTACAGCCTATGCGGATAAGTTACCATCCTGGGATGCGCTGGAAGCCGATGAGTGCTATTTGTATTGGGATATCATTCTGACTGGTGATATTGATAAAGATGATATCGAAGAAGCATTTAGTTGGGTGCTTGACGAGTGTGAGTTGAATATCGTGGAGCTTTACACCGGAGACCAGGATGTTTCTGTTGTTCAAGATACTTCTGTTGTTCAAGATACTTCTGTCGCTCAAGACGTTCCAGCTATTCAAAATGCTCCCATTGGTCAAGGCCAAGACACCAGTACTTCTCACGATCCTTCCTCTGAGCAAGATGCATCCTCTGAGCAATATAGAAGCGTGACTGGCAGCGAGCAGGTTCAGCAGGATGACGACGATACAGTCATTGAAAAACACAGCCAAGCCCCAGCCCAATCAGTACCATCGCAAAAAGCTCAGCCTACACAGCCAACAAAAAGTTCACCTGCTAAGTCGGTATCTGCAGGTGCATCTATCCGCGTCAGTATTGATAAGCTCGACAGTCTTATCAATCTCGTTGGCGAGCTGGTTATTACTCAATCAATGCTAAGCGAATTGGGTAATAATTTCGATATGACACGGGTCGATAGTTTGCAAAATGGCTTACTACAGCTTTTGCAAAATACCAAGCAGTTGCAGGAGTCGGTCATGCAAATACGCATGCTGCCGATCAGTTTTGCGTTTAACCGCTTTCCGAGAATGACACGCGACTTGGCCAAGGCTTTGGGCAAATCTATAGAGTTGGAAATCTTTGGTGAACAAACTGAGCTGGATAAAACAGTATTAGAACAAATTACCGATCCATTAGTGCACTTGGTTCGAAATTCGATTGATCATGGTATAGAGCGCCCAGATGTTCGTCAGAGTAAAGGGAAAGCACCGCATGGTACTGTCACCCTGAAAGCTTATCACCAGGGAGGCAATATCGTTATTGAAATAGCTGACGATGGTGCTGGACTCAATCGGGCGCGGATTCTTGAAAAAGCGAAAAGCAAAAATCTTCTGCATCTTCCAGAAGAGGATATGACGGACGGCCAGATCTTTAACCTCATTTTTGAGCCGGGCTTTTCGACAGCCGAAGCGGTGACCGACGTGTCTGGACGCGGAGTCGGAATGGATGTGGTTCGTAAGAATATTACTAACTTAGGCGGTACTATCGAAGTTGAATCGGAACAGGATCTTGGCTCAACTTTTCGAATTCGATTGCCATTAACTCTGGCTATTCTTGACGGTCAGTTAGTCAAAGTGGCTGATCAAACTTACATTATTCCATTGGTATCGATCGTCGAGTCGCTTCAGATTAAAAATGACCATGTGAATCATGTTTCAGGAGCAATGGAGCTATACCGGTTGAGAGATGAAAACATTCCTATCATCCGCTTATATCGCGAATTTGGTGTTGAACAGCATATAACTAGCTTGGATGAATCGTTACTGGTGGTCGTTGAGGCTGGATCTGAGCGGGTTGGCTTGTTAGTCGATGATTTGCTGGCCCAACAACAAGTGGTGATAAAAAGCCTTGAAACGAATTACCGCAAAGTAGAAGGCGTGTCTGGTGCAACGATTCTTGGTGACGGTAAGGTCGCGTTAATTTTAGATGTTGCGGGTTTGATTAAGCGGATAGCCAGAGGCTATCGGATTGCTGCGCGGTCAAAAGTTGCTTAGGGCGGGCGAGTCCAAAAACGGTATACGGGGTAAAGCATGACGACAACCACCGATGAAACAGCTAGTAATCATGAAACAGATAATAACCATCTGGAGCATGAAGAGCATGAACAGTTTCTCACCTTTACGCTGGATGACGAAGAATATGGTGTAGATATTTTAAGTGTGCAGGAAATACGCGGTTGGGAGTTGCCAACTTTCTTGCCCAACAGTCCCGGCTACATAAAAGGTGTCATTAATTTACGTGGCATGATTGTTCCGATCATGGATCTACGCGAACGGTTCGATGTTGGCGAGTTGACTTACAATGAGCAGACGGTGGTTATTGTTGTGCGCTGTTGCTCGACGGTACTCAACCGAGTGATAGGTATGGTGGTAGATTCGGTTTCCGATGTGGTTAGCTTGGCGGAACATGAGATTCACAGTTCGCCATCGGTTTCAAGTACTGTCGATCCTGATTTTGTGCTGGGATTGGCTAATTTGGGCAAAAAAGTGGTGACGCTGTTAAACCTGGAAGAGCTGGCCAAAATTGATGAAGAAGAAGGGGGCAAGGCGGCATGACAGATATATTGGATAAGCCGGTTGTCGAGGAACGAGAGTTCTTAACGTTTCTTATGGAAGAAGAAGAGTACGGTGTTGATATTCTCAGTGTCCAAGAAATCCGCAAATGGGAAAAAGTGAAGCCTATACCGAATGCCCCGCCCTACATAAAAGGTGTCATTAACTTACGTGGTGATATCGTGCCCATAGTCGACCTACGTGTTCGCTTTCACTTTGAAGGTGTGGAATATACACCAACTACCGTTGTCATTATTCTGCGTGGCGAAAGCCATGGCCAAGAGATAAAAACAGGCATTGTCGTTGATGCTGTCTCTGATGTTTATAAGTTAAACCCCTCAGATATCAAGCCTGCTCCTAGCTTTGGTGGGGCTTCCATTGATACGAAATATATGCTGGGTATGGCGACGGTTAAAGACAAAATGATTTTGCTTATTGACTCGATGAAGATCATCGATGTTGAAGAGCTGGCAGAAGTGGCAGATATTGGTTCAGCCATGCACTCTGCTGAAGAGAAACAGAACAGCAACAATGAACAGCTAACCACTGAACAGGGCTAGGATGATGCAAGCACTTACCAATGCGATAAACCAAATGAAAGTTTCCACTAAAATGTTCGCCGCGCTTGCCTTGATGGGGTTGGCAATCATTATTCTTTGCTGGTTTTTTGTCTCGAACCAGTTGGCGTTGATTGAATTTGATGAGTATGAAATTAAAGGCGTTGAATACAATACCGAGCTGCGTCAGCTAACAGAAGCCCTTGCTCGTCATCGCGGCGCGACAGCGAGCTTGCTATCTGGTGACCAGTCCTTCCAAAGTAAAGTTGATTCAGCCAAAAAGTCGGTGGAGGAAGCATTTGAAGCCATTGCAAAGCAGAATGAGAAGCATGATGCTGAATTCAAAGTAGCCTTACGTTACGACAGTATATTATCTGACTGGAAGCGACAGGAATCTTCTGGTAGCGAACGTCCGCAAACCAATTTTGGCGAGCATACAGCTATCATTGAAAAGGCGCTGAGCTTGTACAGTCACGTCAATAGCGTATCCAATCTCGATCTAGATCCCAAAGCAGATACATACTCGCTGATGAGTGGGACATACAATATTGTATTTATCAATGAAGTGTTGGGTAAGTTGCGTGGCTTGGGGGCGAAAGCCATCGCTCAGAATAATGCCAGCGAACTTACTCGAACCAGCCTGATATTTCTTGGCGAGTCGAAAGCGCTGTATCAAATAATCGATACCCAGCTAATCTCTTTGATGCAACATTCTGAGGAAGCGAAAGCTATCTTAAAAGATGATATTGACAATGCTCTGGCCAGTTATAAGGCATTTGAGGCATTAACCGTTAGCTCTTTGGCTGATGGTACAAGTGACATCAGTGCTAAGGAGTACTTTGAAACAGGAACCAGGGCTATTACGGCATTGTTTGCGGTGTATGACAAAGGGATGCCTCTTCTCAAAGACAAAATCGAACTGAGGTTAGACGAGGAGCAAAGCAACTTGTTGTGGCAGTTGGTGATAGTCGCTGTTTTGGTTGTCTTGGCTGTGTTCGTTTTTGTACGGCTCAATAAAGGTATTGTCAACCGCTTGCGTAGCACTATAGGTACATTTGAGTGTATTGAAAAGGGCGACTTTTCTTCTAAGCTTGATGATGCCTGTAAGGATGAAATCGGTGTGGTCATGGCTTCGCTGCAGCAGATGCAGAATAAGCTGCAAGCCAATATTGAGGCCGACCAACTTGCGGCAGCTGAAAACGCCCGAATCAAAATGTCACTGGATTCTTCGACGGCCAATGTCATGGTAACGGATACCGACTATAACATTATCTATTTCAATCAGGCTTTGCGTGAAATGCTGACAACTGCTGAGTCTGATATTCGCAAAGACTTGCCCGCTTTTAGTGTTGATAAGCTCATGGGAAGCAATATCGACATATTCCACAAAAATCCCGCACACCAACGCAATATTCTGGACAAAATAACCGAGCCATACACCGCCAAGTTGAGCATAGGCGGACGGGCGATACGGGTTATTGCGTCGCCGATTATTGATGAAGGCGGAAACCGGATAGGAATGAGCGCTCAGTGGGATGACTTAACGGTTGAGTTGCAAAAGCAAGAGGCTGAACGTCGTGTCGCTTCAGAAAATGCTCGAATTAAAAAAGCGCTCGATATGGTAAATGCTAATGTGATGGTTACGGACAAAGATCTCAATATCATCTATTGCAACGAAGCTATAATGGGTATGCTCGAAAATGCTGAGCGTGATATCCAGACCGAACTACGCCAGTTTAGTGTTTCGAAGGTCATGGGGGCGAATATTGACATATTCCACAAGAATCCTTCTCATCAGCGCAACTTGCTAGCTCAAATTACCGATACTTACACCGCAAACTTTATCTTGGGAGGAAGGCATTTACAGGTCATGGCCACCCCGGTTATTGACGAGAGCGGAGAGCGAATTGGTTACGTCGCTGAGTGGGAAGATCAAACCAACGATGTTTTAGCGCAGAACCTGGTGCAAAATCTGGTTGAGAAGGCGGCTGCTGGCGAACTGGATGCTCGAATCGATGAATCTAAGCTCAACGGGCCGCAGGCGAAGTTAGGTGCGGGCATTAATTCATTGCTTGATAGCGTGGTTGCACCCGTTAAAGAAACCATTCGCGTGGTTGATTTGATGGCCAGTGGCGACCTGACCCACAATATGCCAACGGACTTTACCGGTGAGTTTGCTCGTTTGGCTGGTGCAGTTAATCAGTCGCTTAGCAAGCTAAATACCATGGTGTCTGAAATCACCGAGTCTGCTGAGTCGGTTTCGGCTTCAGCCAAAGAAATCGCCCAAGGTAATGCCGATTTAAGTCAGCGAACCGAAGAGCAAGCCTCCAGCTTGGAAGAAACCGCGTCCAGTATGGAGCAATTTACCAGCACCGTCAGACAAAATGCCGATAACTCAACCAATGCTGCGACCTTGGCTAATGAAGCATCAAAACGGGCTCAGGAAGGTGGCAAGGTAGTGGGTACGGCTGTCGATGCGATGGCTGAAATCAATAAATCGAGCCGCCAAATTGCCGATATTATCAGTGTAATAGATGATATTGCCTTCCAAACCAACCTGCTGGCATTAAATGCGGCTGTTGAGGCGGCGCGGGCCGGGGAGCAGGGGCGTGGCTTTGCAGTTGTCGCTTCCGAAGTTCGCAACTTGGCGCAACGAAGTGCTGGGGCCGCGAAGGAAATCAAATCACTTATTAATGCCAGTGTTCAATCGGTTGAGCAAGGTTCAAAACTGGTCAACGAATCGGGCGAAACACTGGCAGATATTGTACGTTCGGTAGAACAGGTGAATGCGATCATTGCCGAGATTAATAATGCCAGCCTGGAGCAGGCATCCGGTATTGAAGAAGTTAATCGAGCTATCGCCCAAATGGATGAAATGACGCAGCAAAACGCGGCCCTAGTTGAAGAAGCGACGGCGTCTAGTGAAGCCTTGGATGAGCAGTCCAATAAAATGGTCGAGTTGATAGGCTTTTTTAATGTCAATGGGGATGTGGTATCTAAGTCAGGTGCCGCAGCAGCGGTTGAAAAAGCACCTCCTTCAAGTACCGCAATTGTTTCTCCTGTCAATAAAGAGTGGAGTGCTGGAGCGGATGATGAGTGGGAAGAGTTTTAATCATTACCACGAAGGGGTAGCTGCTGCTTGAACGCGAAGACGGGTAAGGAGTTTCATTTTTCGGACAAAGACTTCGAGTATATACGTGCCAAGGTATATGCCTTGGCAGGTATCGCCTTAAGCGATTATAAGCGAGAGATGGTGTACAGCCGCCTTGCCCGCCGACTCAGAGCATTGGGGTTGAAAGACTTTGCCAGTTATTGTCAACTTTTGGAAAATGAACAGCACGATGAATTAGGCAATTTTATTAATTCGCTGACAACTAACCTGACACGATTCTTTCGAGAAAAGCACCATTTTGATTACCTCAAGGAGCGTTTTCTTCCCGAACTATATAAAAATGATGGCGGGCGGCGTCGATTGCGCATTTGGTCTGCAGGATGCTCAACAGGGGCCGAGCCATATAGCATCGCCATGACGGTTCTTTCCGGCCTGCCGCGGGGGTGGGATTTTAAACTGTTAGCCACTGACCTGGATACCAACGTCTTAGAGCAGGCTCGTCAAGGTGAGCTTAACGAGTCAATGCTCAATGAGATCCCTAAACCTTATTGCCAGAGTTTTGTTGAGAGGCAGTCAAATGTCGCGGCTAGTAATGCTTGGCGCATGAATGCAACGGTTAAGTCGCCTATTTTCTTTAAACAGCTAAACTTAATGAATACGTGGCCAATGAAGGGGCCATTTCAGGTGATATTTTGCCGCAACGTTGTTATCTATTTCGACAAGCCGACTCAGCAGCGCTTATTTGAACGCTATTACAACCTGTTGGCTCCCGGCGGGTTACTGATACTTGGTCATTCTGAGAGTCTCGGGGCTATGGCAAAACGCTTTAGTGCAGTGGAGAGAACAGCCTATCAAAAGGTGTAAACAGTGATGAATCAGCTTCCTAAAATGCTCCCTGGCTATTCTCATGTCAATCGCTATTGGGATAAGTCGCGTAAAGCGTGGATAGCCAAAATATTGCCCGGGCAATTTTATGTGAGCCAGGGGCAAGAAATGATTGGAACCGTGCTGGGCTCCTGTATATCCGCTTGCATCTGGGATGACTATGCCAAAGTGGGTGGCATGAATCACTTTATGTTGCCGCTGTCAAAAAACAAGTCATTTGATTCAATCAAAAAGTTGCCACCATCGTCCGACGCGAACCGCTATGGCAATTATGCCATGGAGCACCTTATTAACGAGGTTTTGAAACACGGCGGCGTGAAAGAGCGTTTGCAAGTCAAACTATTTGGCGGCGCTTCGGTTATGCGTACGAGTTATGATATTGGCGAGCAAAATATAGCATTTGTTTTGAACTATACTCAACAGGAAGGGCTAAATGTTATATCGCAAAATATGGGGCACAACTTTCCGCGCAAGATCTTGTTTGATCCCATAACGGGGAAAGCATTGATGAAGCGCATACGCTCGTTGCACAACGATACTATTGTGCAGCGTGAAGAAGCCTATCGTGAGGAAATTGTTACCTCGGATGTTGGAGGTGAAGTTGAGTTATTTTAGAGGCGCTCAATGACGCAGAAAAAAATTAAAGTGCTGGTAGTCGATGACTCGATGCTAATCCGGCAGCTACTAACCCAAATTCTTGATGCCGATCCTGGGATCGAAGTGGTCGCTTCAGCCTGCGATCCATACGAAGCGAGAGAGAAAATAAAAATCCATCATCCAGATGTATTGACGCTGGATGTCGAGATGCCGAAGATGGACGGCATCACCTTCCTCAAAAACTTGATGCGCTTGCGGCCAATGCCTGTCGTAATGATATCAACTCTGACGGAGAAAGGGGCTGCAATTACTTTACAAGCTTTAGAGACCGGGGCCGTTGATTATCTGGCCAAACCCAAAGTTGGGGATGAAAGGGGCTGGGAAAATTATCAAAGCGTTATCGTTGAAAAGGTAAAAGGTGCAGCAACGGCCAATGTGGGGCGAGCGGTCACGGAGAAGAAGAGCCCGCTGAGCGGTTCGCCAGAGAAACTGCACGGGTCTAAGGTTGACCTGATTGCCATTGGCGCTTCTACAGGTGGAACTGAGGCTATTAAAGAAGTGGTTTCCCGGTTGCCACGGCAGGTGCCACCAATTGTCGTCACTCAACATATTCCTCCTGTTTTTAGTACGTCTTATGCTAAGCGCCTCAATCAGACCGTTGCCTTAGAAGTAAGTGAAGTCGATAAATCTGGTATTGAGCTACTTCCCGAGCATGTCTATATCGCTCCTGGTGATCAGCACCTTACAGTGAAAAAAAGAGGTAATACGTTCGTAACTCAGCTTCTCGACACAGAGCTGGTCAACCGGCATAAACCTGCGGTCGACGTATTATTTCAATCGGTACTGGAAGCTGCTGGGGCAAGAACTATCGGCGTTTTGCTCACCGGGATGGGGGCAGATGGAGCCAAAGGGTTGAAAGCTCTTCGAGATGGTGGAGCATATACTATTGCTCAGGATGAGGCGTCTAGTGTTGTTTGGGGGATGCCGGGGGCTGCTGTTCGTTTGGAAGCGGCGGATGATATTGTTGCTTTGCCAAAAATTCCAGAGCGGCTGTTAAGGAAGGTTTATGCTAACAAAAAATAGACCGATTAATATTGCCTGGATCGCCATAGCAGCCATTACTTTTGGGATGTTGGGAGCTTGTTGGCTTGGAGAATTGTCCCGCCTGGCTACTGGGATCATTGTGGGTGGTGGTCTGTTGATAAACGGTACTCTTTTTGTATGTCATCGTCAGATAACTTTCTTCATAGAAAAGCAAGCTTTGGCGGAAGCAAAACATAGAGAGCTGTTGGCCGATTACCAGGAAATGGCTCAAATGGTGACGGAATATGAGTCAGCTATGGCCAACCAGATTGAAGAAGAAGGGAAGCGTATGCAGTCTATCATTTATGAGTCGGTTCATTCGTTGAGCGACTCATTCCAGAAGATGCACGCGCTATCCAGCGAACAGCTGGCTCGGCTGGAAGAGCTAACCTCCAGTGAGCATGGGGGGAGTGGCTTGGATGTGGTGTCACAGCAAACCCAGGAGATAGGCGAAACATTGGCTCACTTTACCGATCTAGTGGTGAATGTGAGTACCCAAAGTGTGCAGATTGTTCATCATATCGACGATATGGTTGACAAGTTGGATGGTATTTTCACCTTAATCACGGATGTAGAGAGCTTGGCTGATCAGACGAACCTGCTGGCTCTTAATGCTAGTATTGAGGCGGCCAGGGCCGGTGAGGCTGGTCGCGGTTTTGCTGTGGTTGCAGATGAAGTTCGCAATCTATCCACAAGCTCTGGGGAGATAAATGAGCGCATTCGTTCGCAAATCGGCACGGCTAAGGAAGTGATTGCTTTGGTACGCGACTCTGTAGGAAAAATGGCTGCTAGTGATATGACAACCAGTATTGGAGCCAAGGATCGGGTCGATGGGATTATTAAAGAAATACAAGGCATGAATCAGCGTTTTGAGGCAAGTCTTGTTCAAATGTCTGAACAGGGAGAGAAATTGAATCAATCGATGGCAGTAGCCGTTCGCTCATTGCAGTTTGAAGACATTGTCAGGCAGAGCCTGCAAACTATCGTTGATGATGCCGAAAAGGAAAAGCAATATATGATGCTGGTTACTGAATTGTTGCAGAGTAATTTGACAGGTGATTGGCGTAGCAGGCTAGCCAGCCTGCGTGTAGAGCGATCTTCTGGAAACAGACCAGCCATGCAGTCGAGCATGGATGATGGCGATGTCGAGCTATTTTAGGCTGAATATGGCTGTCACTGTACGAGTAAATAGTTCGCAGAAGTTGGTCGAAATCCTCATTCGAGAACGGCTTGATTTTAGTATGTATAAAGAGTTTCGACAGGCTTATCGCTACGTTACCGACAAGCGAACCCGGTTCGTTGTCGATTTTAAAGACGCCAGCTTCATTGATAGCGCGGGTATAGGTATGCTGCTTTTGCTGCGACAACATGCGCGTTCTGTTGATGGCAGTTTGCAGGTAGTTAATACAACGGGAGCCGTCAGGCGTGTTCTCGAAATGATCCATTTTAGCGACATGTAACGAGGGTATTATGGGTGTAAGTACGCAAGTAAAACAAAATGATAAGGCGATAGTCATCACTGTCAGTGGCCGGTTTGACTTTTCAGTGCATCGCGATTTTCGCGAGTGTTACAAGGAGTTGAATCATCCCGGGTTTGAATATCGAGTGAATTTGCAACAAACAGAATATCTCGATAGCTCGGCTCTGGGCATGCTGTTGCTATTGAAACAACACGCCGAAAAAAACAAGGGTTCGATTGTTATCGAAGAGCCATCAGAACCAATCCGTAAGATATTGCAGATTGCTCACTTTGAACGTTTTATGGCTATCGAAGGCTAGGGGGCATCATGCTGACGAAGGATTCCGGCCGTGGTACTGCGCTGGTCGTTGATGATACCCGTTTCAATCGTCAGCTGCTTGGCTCGCTTTTGCTGAAAGAAGGTTATGACGTAGTTGAGGCTGAAAATGGTCAGGATGCGTTAGATAAGCTGGAAGATTTGCAGGCAGATATCATCTTTATGGATGTAGTAATGCCGGTGATGGATGGCTACGAAACGACTCGCAAGATTAAAGCAACGCATAGCGATGACTTTATACCGGTTATCTTTATTACCGGGTTAAACGACGATGAGTCGTTAGTACGTTGTATTGAGTCCGGTGGCGACGACTTCATCAGTAAGCCTTTTCGTGAAAGTGTTCTTAAAGCCAAAGTGAAGGCGATGGAGCGCATCCGGGATTTATATCGTGAGCGCAAATACCTGCTGTCGTATATGCAGCGTGACCAAGAGATCGCTGAACAGGTATTTCAAACCGCAGTGACCAATGATGAAAAGGCGCTGGCGGCGATTAAGCATAAAGTTAATCCTGCTACAACGTTCAGTGGCGATATCTTATTGACCAGCTATGGTCCAACCGGCGACTTACATGTGTTACTAGGCGATTTCACCGGCCATGGACTCGCTGCTGCAATTGGAGCATTACCGCTATCCGATGTCTTCCATGCTATGAGTAAAAAAGGTTTTGCGGTACAGGATATTGTGGTTAGCCTGAATGCAAAGCTGGCTCATGCTCTTCCAGATGGCATGTTTATGGCGGGCTGCTATGCATGTATCAAGTCAGATGGTAAATCCATAGAAATATGGAATGGTGGCATGAATGATATCACCATTATCAACCGTGAGACGATGGAGGTAAGGGAGAGCTTTCCTTCCAATGCCGTTCCGCTGGGCATCATCCCTGAGCTTGGTGGAATGGAGAAGCCACATCTGGTCATGGTTAAGCCTGATGATGCGATATTATTGTATAGTGACGGCGTTGTCGAAGAAGAGAATAGCGATGGAGAGCCCTTTGGTGTTTCTCGATTATTAGAAGCGGTTAAGTCATCTAATCACATTGATCACGTTATTGATGAGGTTAATCAACGTCTGGATACATTTTGTGAAGGAACCGAGCAGGCTGACGATGTCAGCATCGTTGTCGTTCCTGTTCAGCCATACCAGCAGCGGCGCACGGCTCTTGATAGTGAGGTCACCAGAGAGTTGTTGCAGGGACAGTGGTGTTGGAGCCTGGTACTCAAAGGCGCTCAGCTTGGGCGTGTAGAGCCTGTTCCACTGGCGATAGCCCAGATAGCAGATTTGATTAAATCGGATGGCCACGCCGAAACACTCTTTACCATTTTAACCGAGTTGTATGTGAACGCACTGGATCATGGCATTCTTGGTCTTGACTCATCGATTAAGGAAACCGAGCTTGGCTTTATCGAGTATTTTGAACTGCGTGAGAAAAAACTGGCCGAGATACAGGAGGGGATGATCCGCTTTGACATTAAGCTGGAAGACAGTCGGCGTGGACTGGGAATTCGTATGCGCGTGCAAGACAGCGGGCCAGGATTCGACTATCAAAAGACCATTGATGCTTTGGAGCAAAACAGCGGTAATTCTGGACGAGGCATAGCCCTGGTCAATGAATTGGCCAGTAGCCTGAGTTACTCGGGAGACGGGAATATTGTTGAGGCATTTTATATGTTATCCTGACCCGTGCTTGAGGCGCGCTCACAGGATGCATAAATGCAGGTTGATGAAGAATTATTAGATCTCGTTTTTTCTATTGATGCGGTTTTCGCTGAGTCCGATCCGTTCGATTTTTGGCATTTCGCCAACGAAAATGGTTGGGACGACCCCTTTCTACTGCTTGATAAGCTGATCCCTCTTTATATATTTAGCGACTTGAGTCAATTATCAGAATCCTTGCCTGATGTATTAACAGGCTTGATCTCTGCGTGCATGAACGAGTTTGCCATTCTGGTGCGGGAGAAACGCAAGCAAGCACTACAGGACTACCAGGAGCTGGAGCAGAACCTAAGGCTAGCCATCGAAGAAGCATCAAGCAGCGAGTCTGCTTTGCTCTGGATATTAAAAGAGCTGAGTGAGCGCGGTTTCCCTTTAGCCAAA
>CESG01139430.1_pt1 | contig 12556 bp, 10 predicted proteins | sample 531121 | NCBI WGS metagenome assembly CESG01 (sample SAMEA2621287, study PRJEB7988) | marine metagenome | biome: marine biome (ENVO:00000447); feature: mesopelagic zone (ENVO:00000213); material: "saline water (ENVO:00002010), including plankton (ENVO:xxxxxxxx)" | depth 800 m
CGATTAGAATACCAGCCAGTTTTAATGGTACCTATGGCATAAAGCCCACGCAAGGAAGAGTCTCAAGTTTCTCTGGCGTGCCTGGTTCTCCGTTGGCGAACTATACGAGCCAACAAGGGCCACTAACCAGAACGGTTCAAGATGCAGCCCTATTGCTACAGGTGATGGCCGGATATGATTCGAGAGATCCTGGTTCCCTTAGGTCCTCTGTACCTAATTTTTTAGAGTCGGTCACTAGAGGAGTATCTGGTTTGAAAATTGGGTGGAGTCCAGATTATGGGTATGCTGCGGTTGACAGTGAAGTCTTAACTATCAGTGAGAGCGCAGCTAACGTGTTCACCGAACTTGGATGCACAGTAATTGAATCTGACATAAAGTTGGAAGGAGCCTTTGATACATGGTTTACGCTTTTTGCTGCGGGTGCTTACGCCACCCAGGGACATTTACTAGATGATGAAGAAGATCCTCTAACCTGGTATGCCAAATATACGATTGAACATGGCTCAAAAACAACTGGGTCTGATTACGTTAGGGCAGTAGGGGAGAGAGACAGGATGATTCAGTTATTTGCGGATGAATTTGATAAATTTGACGTAATCCTATCTCCCACAATGGCAGTTACCGCATTTCCGACAGACGCTTATCCGGAAACTATTGGTGGCCAAAAGCCATATCCGAGTCCAGAATGGGGGTTCTTACCGTTCACACATCCTATAAACACCATTGGTTATACTGCTGCAAGCGTCCCATGTGGTTTCGATTCAGATGGAATGCCGGTAGGTCTTCATATTGTAGGAAAGCCTGGAGATGAGGAGACAGTTCTTGCTGTAAGCGCTGCGTTCGAGGAGGCAAGACCATGGATCCAGCACCGACCTCCAATTAGCTAACAATACACTTTGCCGAAAGGTTTGAACCCAAGAGGCCATTTGTCACAATTCAATCAATCTCTTCCTCGTCGTAAGGCTCTGCCTGGAGTAATGCCAGTGTTATTACCCTCATCGATTACCAGTTTTCCATTTACTATCACATAGTCGATGCCGATCGGGTATTGTTTTGGATGTTCCTTGGTCGCGGGCGCTTTTACGGTGTCTGGGTTGAATAGAACTATATCGGCCTTGTAACCGTCCCTGATCAACCCCCTATCTTTTAACCCTAGGCGTTGAGCTGGGAATGACGTCATTTTTCTTATGGCTTCAGGAAGTCTTAGCTGTTTTTCAGCTCTAACAAATTCAGCAAGTACGACTGGAAAGCATCCATAAGTTCTGGGATTTGGATATTCCCCAAATAAAATCGCGTCGCTTGCTACCATCCCCGCGGGGTGAGAAACGAATGCTGGTAGGGTTTGGGGATTAGTGCCGAGTCCCACAGTGGATATACCTAGATTTTCTTCCAACAGCAGATCAAAAAGGGCGTCAGCAGGGTCCTGGTCCCTGAGATTTGCTATCTCAGTGATTAACAGGCCGTCATAAATTTTATTTTTCTCTTTTGTAAAATTTGTTAGCCAATTATTTTCCAGTCTGTCTACAGTTATCTCTTTTTTCATTCTTGATCTGTCATCAGGATCTTTAAGGGCAGCTATTAATCGCTCTGGGCCTCCGTCTTTAGCCCAATGGGGTAAGCCAATTGTTATTGTTGTGCCAGAATACGGGTAGGTATAACAATCAAAAGTGACATCTAATCCTTCAGTCCGAGCGTTATCCACCAAGCCCAAATAATCTAGATGACTTCCATCCCCTTGGTAGCCTTGTCTGAAATGGGTTAGATGAATAGGAATCTCAGATTTGCGACCTATTTCTATAGACTCTTCCCATGGAGCGAGTACTCCTTTCTCTTTCAAACTGGCTCGAGTGTGGGTATGGTAAAAGCCTCCCAACTTGGCGCTTTCTTCGGAAATCTCTATTAGTTCGTCAGTTGAGGCGTAGGCCCCGGGCGGATAGTCGAGTCCGGTGGATATCCCATAAGCTCCTTCTTCCATACCTTCTCTCACGACTGACCTCATGTCCGCTATTTCAGCTTCAGTCGCGGGTCTTTGTTCCCATCCCACGCTCCAGATGCGGACAGGAGAGTTACCGAGTATATATGCTACGTTTATTGCGACGGTGTTTTCGTACTTAGATAATAGATCACTCACAGTCAGCCAGTCAGGTGGCATTGGAGGGTATCCGTTTAGACCTGAATCCAGCCAGATATATCGCTCAAGTTCATCCCGTGTCTTGAAAGGGGCGTGGGATATTCCATCTATTCCTACCAGTTCGGTAGTAACACCCTGGCGTACTTTAGGGTCATGGTGTGGAGCCCCAAGAATTGTTAAGCCAGCGTGTGAATGAAGATCAACGAATCCAGGCGATACCACATAGTTTTCTGCATCTATATACCGGTAGGCTTGTATGTCAGATATGTCACCTCTGTATAGCGAGATGGTGTCATCTTTGATTCCAACAGCACCTTTGAATCCAGGATTTCCAGTTCCATCCAATATAGTTCCGTTATGTATCAATATATCCAGCATATATACCTCCGCAAGGACTCGTTACGGTGACTTTACTTCATTTTCCACTTCGTCAGCCAATTGTTAGCAATAAATATTCGATATAAGTATTCGTCAGATAAGGCAATATAAAATTGTCTGATCACCAATCCAACACAAACTTGACTAGTTTACCTAGTTTAATATGATTCACGACAGAAATCAGGTTGCCTAAAGCAAGGAGCGTCTTATGACTATTGGAATTTCGACACCTTTACCTGCCTATAAAGTAAATGCTGCCTTTATGGCCTCAAAGGCCGAGCTTTTAGGCTTTGAATCGATATGGTACGCGGAGCATCCCGTTCTGCCTGTGAATACTACCAGTAGATTTCCAGGTTCAGAAGATGGGGTCATACCTTGGACATATTCACATTTTGCTGATCCATTTATTGCTTTAGCTCAGGCATCTGGCGTGACATCAAAGATTAAATTAGCCACTGGAATAACCTTAGTTCCTGAAAGGAATCCTTTAGTGCTCGCGAAAACAGTGTCGACTCTAGACCTTTTCAGCGGTGGTCGATTTATTTTCGGAATAGGCACGGGGTGGTTGAGAGAAGAGACTGAGCTGATGGGGGGTGATTTTGATCATAGGTGGACTCAGACGAAAGAATCCCTTCTTGCATTAAAGGAACTGTGGACAAAAGATGAGGCCGAATTCCATGGTAAATATTATGATTTCCCTCCAGTGAGAATGTTTCCAAAGCCTGCTCAAAATCCGCACCCGCCAATATTAATTGGCGGTATGGCGAAAAACGTTCTGCGCCGTATTGTGGAGGTGGGCGATGGGTGGTTGCCAAATAGAGTTACTCCCAGAGATGTAGAAACAAGCAGACATGAGTTGGATTCTCTTGCGAAAGAGTACGGTAGAAACCCAAATGAGATCACTATTACTATTTACGGACAGCCGCCGGATAGACGTGCTGCACAAGATTACCTGAATGCAGGGGCAAATAGAGTCGTGGTGAGGCCAGAATTTAAGGAGACCGAAGACGAAATGGCTTCTGAATTAGAGAGAATTGCGGGAGAAGTTCTCTAGAGGAACCTTCAAGAAGTATTTATTTGAATCTTATCAGCGGTACTTTCACTCAAATTCTTATTTTTTAAGAGTGTGAGGTCTTGAATCTTGAGAAAGGGTGCATATCAAAATCATGGGCTCAGCCTAATCCTGAGTCGTTTGTTTATACGGCCTTTGCTTTCATGACCTACCACTTGAATGTGGCCTACCTCGCGTGTGTTGGAGACATGAGTTCCCCCATCTGCCTGAAGGTCTAACCCTACTATGTCAACGGTACGAATCTTTTTTATGGCGGGAGGAAGCTTGTTGATCTTCAATCGAATTAGATCTGGGATTTTGAAGGCTTCTTCTCTAGAGAGGGAGTCAACTACTATGTCTCTTTCTTCTTCGATTTCCTTGTTGACTAATTCCTCCATCTCCATGGCAAATTCAGAGGACATATTTTCCAATTCAAAGTCCATCCTTGCTGATAGTGGCGTCATATTTCCCCCTGTTACCAAAGCACCATAGTCTCTCCAAACAACACCACAAAGGATGTGTAGGGCTGTGTGAGTCCTCATCAATTGATAACGCTTATCCCAGTCTAGTGATCCGTGTATTTTTGTACCCACGGTTGGGATTGGCCCGTCGAGTTTGTGTATTAATGTGCCGTTGGCTTTAGACAACTTTTGCACAGAGGCGCCACCTTCTTCCCAGATGATGAATCCAGTATCACTGGGCTGTCCACCTCCCCCAGGATAGAAAGCTGTTTGATCCAAAGCTACTCCTGTCTCAGTGGCCTGAGTCACAGTAGCGTCGAACTCTTTTAAATAGCTATTTTCGTAACAAAGTATTTCTGTCAATTGAACCTCCTCTATGTCGGTAAATCATGACTAGTAAGGGGGGACGTTTGTAAATACAAGGCTTCCCGCGGCCATGAACATTCCACCGACACCCTGGCAGAAAGATACTTTCACGTCAGGCACTTGGTGAGCCGCCTCACCTCTCACCTGCCTAACAGATTCTTGGATTGCAAACATTCCGTACATTCCAGTGTGGGTATATGAGAGGCCTCCTCCGTTGGTATTCATTGGTAAAACACCTCCAGGTGATGTGCTCCCTTGTTCTATGAATGCTCCTGCCTCTCCTCTGGACACGAATCCAAGATCTTCTAGACCAAAAATGGGTAGATGGGCAAATGCATCATAGATCATCAAATGGTCAATATCGTCGTGGTTTAGCTCCGCTTCTTCAAAGGCTTTCTTACCGGAAATTTTAAATGCAGTCGAAGATGTCATATCGTACATTTGGCTCACTATAGGTGTTTCTACAGATTCTCCTGTACCCAATATGTAGACAGGATTTTTGGCAAAATTATTAGCCTTATCTCTACCAGTAATTATTAAAGCTCCACCCCCATCAGTAACGAGACAGCATTCTAAAAGATGGAATGGGTAGCAAATCATCCTGCTTTCTAGAACGTCGTTAATAGTTATTAAATCCCTATACATTGCCCTAGGTACCTTGTTTGACCACCTGCGTTGAGCAACAGGAACAGAGGCCAATTGTTCATGGGTGGTGCCGGTTTCTTTCAAATATCGTAGTACCCCCAAACCGAATTGGGTTGTGGGCCCGTAGACGCCATAAATAGATTCAAACTGCCCGGGAAATGTATTGTCCTTTATACTCTCCAAATTTCCTGTAGAAGACGAGTTTGAAGGGGTAATTTGTCCCACATTACTTCTTCCGCTCTCAGCCATTGATACTAGTACTGTTTCACAGAGGCCGCTTGCGATCGCAGCGGCTGCATGTCTTACGTGTATTAAAAAAGAGGTTCCTCCCACCTGAGTGTTGTCTATCCATTTGGGAGTAATACCGAGGTAATGTGCAAGAGCGGCAGGATTCATTGTTGTAGCGATTCCGTCTATCTCTTTTTTGTTTATGCCACAATCCTTTATAGCGTTTACAGAGGCATCGACATGAAGTTGGAAGGGGGTTTTATCAGGAATAATTCCCAACTCAGTAGTCTCTGAAGCTCCTACAATGGCAGTTTTATACCTAAGTGACTCCATTTTCACCAACCGTTTTACAGTATTTTTTTGTTATCGGGGATATTTTACGTATTATCAGGACACCATTTTGGGATTGTTATCTCAGAAGTAACATCTTCAAAAACAACTTTTAAAGGCATATCTAATATTAGATTTTCAGGGGTATTTTCAATGCCCACAATATTGGACATCATCCTTGGTCCTTCTTCTAGTTGCACTATAGCTATGGCGTAGGGAGCATCTTCCTCAAAACCTGGTGGGGGTCGGTGGTTGATCATGTAGGAGTATAAAAATCCTCGCCCGCTCACCTCAAACCATTCGATATTGTCGGAGAGGCAGTTTGGACACACTATTCGAGGATAAAAGAAGGGTTTGAAGCAATCAATACAACGCTGTATCCATAGTTGGTGTTCACCAATTTTAGTCCAAAAGAAATCAGACTCTGGAGTCGGTATCGGTATCGGTTTTCTATAGATCTTATCAGTCATGAATTTTTAGCTAGGGCCTGCGGATTTAAGCATATTTTCCTTCACGGCGAGAATACCAAACATCCTGTTTTATTGATCTAACTTCCTGCATTGTATGGATCATTTATTCTTGAGGTCAATGAGTTCCGGTTTGATTGTCAAAATCTTAGTTCCTATGTATTTGATCATTCCTCTGAATAGAAATTCTATTTAGAAGGATCTATACAAATCATCTAATTGGTCTGTAATTGAAGACTGCCATGGTCTGGATGTGAAATTCAGGGCTTTTTCTGCTAATACCGATGATATTCCAGAGTTGCTCCATAAGGTTCTAAGCGAGCTTGCAGTAAACCATGTGTCTCGGCCAATAAATCGATTTACATACCCGTTTGTTTGACCTGCTAGCAAGGCTATTGTGTTCGGAATTTGAATAGTTGGCATTCGCTTGTCGGTCAACAGGCATATGTGTCTTAAAAAATCTTCAACTGAAACTTTGCTTCCTGATAAAAGATAGTGCTGGCCGTTAGTTCCCATACTTATGCTGTTGACAACAGCGTTAGAAACATCTCTCACGTCTACAAAATCATATGCTCCTGATACGAAAGCATGGGTGCCGTATTTTAGATGCGCCCTCAGGAATTTTCCGATTTGTGAAGAGCCGGGATCGTATGGTCCTATTATTCCGGTAGGACATATCACCGTAGCGTTAAATGTTCCTGTTTGAGCCGATCGTAGAACTTCAAGGGTGGCTTTTGCTTTAGTGAATCCATAGTCGTCGTGAGTTAGATAAGGGTTGATCTCAGAATTTTCGTTAATTAGGGTTTTCTCGGAACTAGGAGTCACAGCTTGGATGGAACTCACATAAATCAGTTTAGCCACTCCCACATGTTCGCATGCCTCAATTACGTTTCTTGTGCCCTGAATATTTATCCGGGATAATTCCTTTCTCATAAGTGGCATAACAGAGACTTTGCTTGCGAGATGGATTACATGTTCGGAACCCATAATTGCTTCTTTCAGGCTTTCTACGTCTTCTAGATTCGTTCTGCGGATTTCTAGGCCTAGCCTTTCAAAATATTTCACGTCTGACTTGTCTCTGCAGATTATTCTCATTGGCAGTTTCAGATCGTGTATGCGCCTTGATACGGCGTGCCCTAGGTGTCCGGTGGCTCCTATAATCGAAATAGTCATATTTCTACGGATGATTTTGGTTAATTTTAACGGTGTTCAGTAGATTTTTTTATCCTTAAGTTTTAACACTAAAAGGTTTAGACTTATAGTCCAGATAACTAACCCAATTAATGAAAGAGGTAGAAAGAATTTATGGTCCCATAAGCTTGATTCACCACTTTCCTGATTCTTATGAAAATAAACCTTCATTTTGAAACATAGTGTGCGGACGCTAAGAAGATCATAACCATAATTTCTACTGCATGTATTCCGAGCCTATTCTCGTCGTTAAAATGGACTAATCCATCCCCCAATAAGGCAATATAACAAAACAGAACTTAACTCTTGGAGCACTGGTTAAACTGTCTGAATCTCTTAGTGTCCCCGTATCAGCTCGGGTTCCAACATCTACAAGGGGTAGCAAAACGTAGTTTTATACACATTAGCAATTTGAATTTTCAGATGTTCCTGTATTGGTACTTGAACTTGACAAGAATCGCGGCTGAAAGAAGAAGAATTGTAGAAGAATTTAGTAAATTAGTATTTATTACCCAGTCGGCTAGTACGCTAATGATAAATGCTGAGACTCCTGTGTAGCTTGGTCTTTTCGTGAGAAACAAAATTGTGGCTGCTGGAGGTATTGCTATAAGGGCTCCTAATGGTATAACTCCTATTACTGCACCCATTCCCGTCGCCATTCCCGTCCCTCCACTTATTCTGAAAGGGAATCTTACTTGATGTCCTAACATTAGGGTGAGAATAGAGAGAGAGGTAATCCATGAAGGTTGGTCGGTTAACGTCAATGGCAAGGTTACTGCAAGCCCTTTGCATAAATCCAGGAAAAATACCGTAATGCCTGCGAGAGGGCTTATCTCATAAAATATATTGGAGGCACCTGGGTTCCCGGTACCCACATTTCTAATGTTGCGACCACTCAGTTTGCTGATCACATCCCCCAATTGAGCGACACCGGCAAGATAGCAGAGTATTATCCATAGCGGAATCCATAAATATGTATCGAAGAAGATGTTATTAATCAAGTTAGAATGGCCAAAATGAAGGGACTATGTCTGGACGAGTTTTCAAGACTAAAGAGCTAGAAGATAAACTCTATAAAGACGTTGAATTTGTCAATACGTTACTAAAAATACTCCCTCTTCTTTTCTCAATCGTATTCGTGCACGCTGGATTGTCAGGAAATGCTCACTTCACCTTACCAGATAAAGTGCCGGTATCTAGTCATTATTTTGTGACAACAATTGGACTCATCTCCTGGATTTTTGCTGCCGTTATGGTGACAAGGGACCTCATATTGTTCCAAGGGAGGTCTATTTCCTTAAAAGATATGTTTAAAAAATTCACAGAACTTCTGGTGACGCTGGTCGGGGCCTTAGTTCTTTGCTCCGTGATTAATGTAGCGGTAGTTCTTTACTATTTATCGTTTCGATAATTAAGATTTTTTAATAAAACATATGGAGTGACGAACTGTGATCGAATATCGAAAAAATACTTGGGATGAATTTGCGAGAGTAAAAATCACCAATGCAAGGGGAGAAAATGGTTATAGGACGGAAACGGATCTTAATGCTCATAGGTTGATATTTGAACCGGACAGGGCTTGGTCGGCCTTTGATGGTGACCATATGGTAGGTAATTGTGTGAGCTATCCAATGATCATGAACATTCCTGGTGGTTCAATTCCGATTGCGGCCGTCGCATCTGTTTCGGTGCAGGCGACTCACCGAAGGAGAGGCATTAATAGAAACATGATGAGACTCCAACTTGAGGACATTTATTCTAGAAACGAGCCATTAGCTGTCCTTCAAGCGTCTGAAAGCATTATTTATGGCAGGTACGGATATGGTATGTCTTCATTCGAAGATAGCCTGTCGATAATGAAGGAACATGGTGCTTATGCCCAGGAATACCGACCTTCCGGGCGATTATATTTTTGTGATGAAGATGAGGCTAGAACTATATTTCCTGATATTTATCAGTCGGCGATACAGAATCGGGTTGGCACAACAGTGCGCGAAGATAACTGGTGGCAATTCCGATTTTTGGAGCCAGGTCTCAAAGGAGGGGATCCTCGAAGTTGGTTTGTGAGGCACGTAGAGTCAGGGATAAATACTGGTTATGTGAGATACACCATCAATGGCCGTGTGCTCCATATATTGGAACTTGTTTCTTCAACATTTGAGGGTTATAGCGCCTTGTGGCGATTCTGTTTAGATATGGATTTGGTAGATACAATAGAAGCAGCGCATAGGCCAGTGGATGAAGAACTACGCTGGATGCTCGCTGACCCTAGAAGGCTGATAAGTAGTTCGGAAGATAAATCTTGGTTAAGGCTAGTGGACGCGAAGTCTGCTCTCGAAAATAGATCTTTTTCTAGTGAAGGGTCGTTGACACTTCGGATAAAGGACGATTTCTTGCCCTGGAATGATGGAGTCTACACACTCTCGACGGATGGGCATAATAGCGAATGTGTGGTTAGTGAAAAACCCCCTGATATCACGTTATCAACATCTGATGTAGCGGCCGCTTATCTTGGTGGAGTCCGTTTTGATCTCCTCGCTCGGTCAGGAAGAATCAATGAACATACACCAGGTTCAATAGACCTACTCGACAGGTTGTTTGCCACCGACCGTATGCCTTGGTGTATTGACGGATGGTAATTAATTCCTAACTATAGGGAGGATTACATGTGATCCGAACTCGGAGGAATGGTGTATTGTCTGCAGGGCAGAAACAAACTCCAGTTCCGACCCGATTTCTCCTCCGGTGTTTAGGTTCCTATCAAATCGTGGGAAATTGCTGCTCGAGATTTCTATCCTAACTTGATGCCCTCTAAGGAAAACGTTACTAGTGGACCACAGGTCTATGTGATATTCGATTACCTCTCCAGGGATTATGAAAGAGGCGGGATGTCGTGGATTACGAAACCTAGCTCTTATAATCCCGTCGGTTAGATTTCGAGCGAATCCTGAGGCATCGACATCGACAAGTTTTGCCGTGAAATCGGTGTCTGCGGCCGTGGTTGAAGCGTAAAGAGTGACTGAAATCGGTCCTGTCACCTCCAAAGGTTCTTCAAGAGGTGGTGTCGAATAGACTAGGACATCAGATCTTTGTTCAATCGGTCTTTGGTCGAACACGCCGTTTTTCATGAACACATCATCACAGCAAAGTCCTCCTCCAGCAGTCGGAACTGGGAACTGCGGATTGTAGTGGTAAGAGTCTGGGGGCTCATCGGAAGGTGTAACCTGGGATAAAATTCCGTCTCCACGCAAAGAATTTGCTCCACCATTGCTATGCAGATAAAACTTTGTATCAACAGCTCTGGCTAATGGCCATTCCTCTTCATCCCGCCACTCATTTATTCCCATAACGAATATACGGACTGATTTGTCGATAGCTTCTTTTGCGGTGTCACCTTTCAACCATTTGTCAAAAAAAGAGAGCGTTCTCCCGTGGATATTTTCTTTGTCTCTACTTGACGATGTTCCGTAGTTGTAACTTCCTGCTAAGGTTCCTGTATTTCCGTGTACCCAGGGCCCTAGTAGCAACCGTTGTCCATCTCGAGCAGATTGGTTAGCTCCTGAAGATTGCATACCAGTGAAATTTCTGATTGTGCCCCCTAGGAATATGTCATGCCAACCCCCTATGTTCAAGGCGGGTATTTGGATTTTGTCATGGTTATCTTGGATGCATAAGGACTGCCAGTATTCATCATATTCCGGATGACTCAACCAGTCATAATAGTAGGGTGCCAAACCATTTTTCAGAACTTGCATTTCTGAGAGAGGCAAGTGTAGAAATTCAGGCTTTAAGTTATCTTTCGAAGAAATCAGGTTTTCTAATGCCGAGTTTCCTAGTTGAAGCTGATCAGAAAGGTTATTCCAGTTTCCATGAGCGAGAGATCCAACTGACCAAGACAAATTAAAACCAAGTTCAAAGGCGCCACCTTGCCACGCCCATCCTTCATGGTAGTCAGACGCCGTTACTGTGGGAACTATAGCCGCTAAGGAAGGAGCCCCGGATTTGGCTGCTAACCATTGCGTAGCTCCTACGTAGGAGGCTCCGTACATACCCACTTTTCCGGTTGCCCATGACTGTTCAGCCGCCCATTCTATGGAATCAAATCCATCATCGGTTTCATTAACAAATGTGTAGAATTCACCTCCTGATGAATACCTTCCCCGAACGTCCTGTATGACTACCGCGTACCCTTGACTTGCTGCGTTTATTGCATCTAAGGGTCCGGACCGGCTAGCGGCGGATGATTTGTCATAAGGTGTGCGAGTCATTAGAACTGGGTATTTGCCATCGGCTGCAGGTCTGAAAACATCGGCATATGTTTTTGTTCCATCCCGCATCGGTATTTCAAGGTTTTGATCGAATCGTATCGATGTTTTAATTGTCATAAAAATCCCTCCCAACTGCTATATTCATCAGCCACACTTTTCGATGGTGATTTATCTGTGGCCTGGAAGCCTTCGTAAACTTATCACGTCTGCTGTACTATGCGCAGAGCAATCTTGGAGTGCCCCACGAATGATAAGTAATTTCGGAAAAAAAAATTCTCTCGGAAGTTCTGTTAACTATAAATGGTGGGTTCTTTTTGCTGTCTCCGTCGGGTTGTTCACATCGGTATTTGACCACGGTAGCGTCAATGTAGCACTTCCTTCGATTGCTGACCACTTCCGGACTGACTTGCCGACCACTCAATGGATCGTCATTGGATATGGATTGACTATCGCTGCACTGCTATTACCCATGGGGCGCCTTTCTGACATTCTGGGTAGAAAAATAATATATGTTCTTGGATTCATAGTATTTACAACAGGGGGATTCCTTGCAGCAATATCTCTTAACATTGAATTGCTGATAGGGGCCAAAATACTTCAAGGAATTGGTGCAGCAATGACTCAGGGGACCTCAATGGCAATGGTCATATATGCCTTCGGGGACAAAGATAGAGGAAAGGCTCTTGGCCTAACGATGAGTGTGGTTGGAATAGGGGCGGTGGTTGGACCAGCTATAGGGGGTTTTTTAGTCGATTATTTGGGTTGGGGCTCAGTTTTATACACAACTGCTGGGTTAGGTGTAGTGTCCCTAATAGTTGGTGTAGTTGTTTTGGATACTGAACGTAGCGGGGGAGGGGACGGTGCAAATGATCACTTCGACTGGTTAGGGGCCACTTTTTCTGCAGCTACATTGATTTCTCTACTACTGGGAATGACTCTTGGGCCACGTTATGGCTGGGATTCATTGTCTGTGATTACGGCATTCGCCATTTTTCTTGCCTCAACAGGGTTTTTCATTTGGTGGGAATTGTATGTTGAAT